>CEUS01092411.1_pt1 | contig 11068 bp, 8 predicted proteins | sample 427031 | NCBI WGS metagenome assembly CEUS01 (sample SAMEA2622837, study PRJEB7988) | marine metagenome | biome: marine biome (ENVO:00000447); feature: marine epipelagic mixed layer (ENVO:xxxxxxxxx); material: "saline water (ENVO:00002010), including plankton (ENVO:xxxxxxxx)" | depth 140 m | reverse complement strand
CCTTCTAAGCAGTGGGTCGCAGGTTCGAGTCCTGCCGAGGAGGCCACCTTACTTAAAGAGCTATAAGAAGTTGATTTAAATTCTCGTCAATATTATATTTTTGTTATTGATAATTGGAATTAGAATTTGAAAGAAATATGAATGCCTTACATATCAGTATCTATGGACGTGTTCAGGCCGTGGGTTTTAGAAATTGGATAAGAGATAATGCAAAAAAGAAAGGGTTATTTGGGTGGGCAAGGAATGCTTCCGACGGCTCAGTTGAGGTTTTTTTGCAAGGTAACGAACAAGAAATTAATGATCTATTAGCTATGTCCTGGGAAGGTCCAAACTTAGCTGAAGTAGATGATGTGCTTACTCAAGACTCTAAAGTAGATGACTCTTTAGCTTCATTTGAAGTCTATTAACTGTAAGTAATTTTTTCTTAATAAGTTAACCCAATAAAAATAATTTATGTTCAGTGTTAGAATGCCAAAAAATGGTGGGTGTAGCTCAGTTGGTAGAGCTCTGGCTTGTGGCGCCAGTGGTCGTGGGTTCGAGCCCCATCACCCACCCCAACAAACAAATAGGATAAAAAATGCGATTTTCTTTTGGAAATAAGAACGGAATAGAACAAAGTTTAAAAGTATCTGTACCCTCAGATGAAATAGAAAAGCAAGTTAAGATAAAACTTAATACAGCCAGCAAAACAGCTAGGATTAAAGGATTTAGAAAAGGAAAGGCTCCCATGGATGTGGTAAAGAAAATGTATGAGCCTGAAATCAGGCAAGATGTTATCAATGACTCCATAATAAAGAAATTTTATGATTTAGTAGAAGAACAAAACTTAAAGCCTGTAGGTCGTCCAAATCTAGAGCCTGAAAGTATGGTGCCTGAAAAGGATGTAATTTTTAAAGCCACCTTTCAGGTCTATCCTGAGATATCCTTAAATAGGCTCAATAAATTAAGTTACACCAAAACAATAAGTAGCATTTCTGATGAGGATGTTGATAAAACTATAGAGTCAATAAGAAAAAGAATGTGTACTTGGGAAGCCAAAGAAGATGTTTCTTCTTCTGGAGATCAAATTAAAATTGATTTCATAGGTAGAATTGATGGAGAGGAGTTTGAGGGTGGTTCCGCTAAAGATTTTTTAGTAGAGATTGGATCTAAATCAATGATAGAGGGTTTTGAAGATGGTTTAATTGGACTTAGCAAATCTGAAGAAAAGGATTTAAATTTAACTTTTCCAGAAGATTACGCTAAACCTGAATTATCGTCTAAGGAAGTAGTTTTTAGTATTGAAGTAAAAGAAATATTAGAACCTCAACTTCCTGAATTAAATGAAGACTTCTTTAAAAATACTGGTATAGAAGCTAAGAATTTAAAGAAGTTTAAAGATGAAATTAAAATTAAATTAGGAGAAGATCTAGAGACACTTCTTAAAAATAAATCTAAAGCTAGCGTGTTAGATGCACTTCGAGAAGCACATAATTTTGAAATTCCTAGTGCAATGATAGATTCTGAAATAGCAAACATGAGAGAAAGTGCTGCTAGAAGAGTTGGGATGGATCCTAAGGACATAAAAGAAGATCTTTTTCCTAGAAAAACATTTGAAGAAGAAGCAAAGAAAAGGGTAAGTGTGGGAATAATACTTAATAAAATTATAGAAGAAAAAAATATAAAGGCTGACGGAGATAAGGTAAGAAAAATTATCGAAGATAGAGCAGCTATGTACAAGGATCCACAACAAGTTATCAATTGGTTTTATTCAAACGAAGAACAGTTAAGAGGTATAGAGTCAATTTCTTTGGAAGAACAGGTAATAGAAATTCTTTTATCAGAAGGAAATCCCATACAAGAAGAACTTAGTTATGAGGAATGTGTCTCTTCATTAAATTAACTTGATTTTTTAGACTTTAACCCAAAATAGTATTAAATAACGTTATGAGCAACGAAAAAGATATATTAAATAATCAGTTAGTTCCCATGGTTGTTGAGCAAACGCCCAGAGGTGAAAGAGCTTACGATATATATTCTAGGCTATTAAAAGAAAGGGTAATATTTCTTACAGGTCCTGTTGAAGATATTGGTGCAAATTTAGTAGTAGCTCAAATGCTCTTTTTAGAAGCTGAAAATCCTGATAAAGATATATCTTTATATATAAACTCACCAGGAGGCTCAGTTACTTCAGGCCTATCTATATATGACACTATGCAATTTATAAAACCTGATGTAAGCACTCTCTGTACAGGACAGGCATCTAGTATGGGAGCTGTCTTGTTAGCTGGGGGAGCAAAAGGGAAAAGACATGCCTTGCCAAACTCCAGAGTTTTGATACATCAAGTGATGGGAGGGTTCCAAGGTCAAGCAAGTGATATTGAGATTCACGCAAAAGAGATCATCTCCATAAAAGAAAAACTAAACTCTATTCTATCTTCACACACCGGCCAAAAGATAAGTAAAATTGAAGAAGATAGTGATAGAGATAACTTCATGACCCCAGAAGAAGCAGTTGAATATGGCTTAATTGATAGTGTAATGAAAACCAGGTCTTAGCTAGTAATGACAGACAAGATAGATAATAACGAAGAAAAATTACTTTTTTGCTCGTTTTGTGGAAAGAACCAGAACGAGGTTAGAAAATTAATAGCTGGTCCTTCTGTATATATTTGTAATGAGTGTATAGATCTCTGTAATGATATTATTCAAGAAGAGATAAATGAAGTTTCAGAAGAAAAAGAAGAGGAAAGATTTCTCGTTCCGAAAGAGATAAAAGAAACCCTTGATGATTATGTAATAAGTCAAGAGGAAGCTAAAAAGAATTTATCTGTAGCAGTTTATAACCATTACAAAAGACTAAGAGAGGAATCAAGAAGTAATGAAAAAGATGAGGTCGAATTAACTAAAAGCAATATTCTTTTGTTGGGACCAACTGGTTCAGGAAAAACTTTATTAGCTCAAACTCTCGCTAGGCTTCTTGATGTCCCATTTACTATTGCTGATGCTACTACATTAACTGAAGCAGGATATGTTGGTGAGGATGTTGAAAATATTATCCAGAAATTACTGCAAAAATGTGACTATGATATTGAGAGAGCACAGCTTGGTATCGTATATATCGATGAGATTGATAAGATTGCAAGAAAATCTGACAATCCTTCTATAACCAGAGATGTTTCAGGAGAAGGGGTTCAACAAGCGTTACTAAAATTAATAGAAGGTACTATTGCGTCTGTTCCACCTCAAGGTGGAAGGAAACATCCTCAGCAAGAATTTTTACAAGTTGATACTTCTAATATTCTTTTCATTTGTGGAGGTGCGTTTTCAGGACTAGAAGACATAGTAAGACATCGATGTGAAGAAACCGGTATAGGTTTTGGAGCCAAAGTTTCTTCAATAAAAAAAGCAGGTAAGTCAGATGAGCTTATTAGTAAAGTTCAACCTGAAGATCTAATCAAATTTGGTTTAATCCCAGAATTTGTCGGGAGACTTCCAGTTACTTCTACTCTTAAAGAGCTTGATGAAAAGGCTTTAGTTAAAATCTTAACCCAACCAAAGAATGCACTAACAAAACAATTTAAACGTCTTTTTGAAATGGAAGGAGTTGAACTTGATATAAGGGAAGAGGCTCTCAATGAGATTGCAAAAAAGGCTATGGAAAGGAAGACTGGAGCAAGAGGACTAAGATCAATAATTGAAAAAATTTTAATGGAAACTATGTATAAAGTCCCCTCAGAAGCTGGTCTTAAAAAGGTTGTACTCGATGGTTCAGTCATAAAGGGGGAAAATGAGCCCCTAATGGTTTACGAGAAATCTAAAGCAAAAAAGAGTGGTTAAAACTTTAAAGGAAAAACTATGACAGAAGCTAGGACAGAAAATTTACCGCTTTTACCGCTAAGGGATGTAGTAATTTTTCCTTCTGTGGTAACACCTCTTTTTGTTGGAAGAGAGAAATCAATCGTTGCACTTCAAGCATCCATGGCGGCAGACAAACAGATAATGCTTGTAGCCCAAAGGAAGCCTCAGAAAGAGGATCCTTCTAAGAAAGATATGTACCAGGTTGGAACAATTGCATCTATTCTTCAATTAATAAAACTTCCTGATGGCACTGTTAAGGTTCTTGTTGAAGGAGTAAGAAGGGCAAAACTTGAACAGATTAAAGATTACAAAGATTATCATGCAGCCGATGTAACTCCTTTAGAAGACGAAGTAGAAAATAGTGACTCAAAAAAGTATGTAAATTCTCTGAGGAAGAATTTTCAGGAATATGTGAAGGTTACCAGAAAAGCTACGCCTGAAGTTTTAAGTACTGTAAATTCAATAGATACTTTAAGCAAACTGTCAGATACATTAGTAGGACATCTCTCCATAGATTTAAAAGAAAAACAAGATATTCTAGAGACTCTTTCTTTAAAGCAACGAGCAGAAAAAATTCTTGGACACTTAGCATCACAATTAGATTTAACTAAGGTTGAAAAAAAGATTAGAGGTCGTGTAAAGAAACAAATGGAAAAAAGCCAGAAAGAATATTATCTGAATGAACAAATGAAGGCTCTTAAGAAAGAGTTAGGAGAATTGGATGAATCTGAAGAGGCAGAAATAATTGAAAAACAAATACTCGATGCAGGTATGTCTAATGAAGCAGAAACGAAGGCTTTAAATGAACTTCAGAAATATAAAATGATGTCACCCATGTCCGCTGAGGCCTCTGTTGTCCGGGGTTATATAGATTGGATAATAAGTATTCCTTGGAAGAAGAAAAGCAGAATTCAAGCAAACCTAAAGAAGGCTAGTCAAGTTTTAGAAGAAGATCATTATGGATTGGAAGAAGTTAAAGAAAGAATTTTAGAATATCTAGCTGTTCAGAAGAGGGTTAAAAAACTAAAAGGCCCTGTACTTTGTCTTGTTGGTCCACCTGGAGTGGGCAAGACATCTTTAGGTGAGTCAATTGCCAGATCAACTAACAGAAAATTTATCAGGATGTCTTTAGGTGGAGTTAGAGATGAAGCTGAAATAAGAGGGCATAGAAGGACTTATATAGGGTCAATGCCAGGAAGAATATTACAAAAGTTATCTAAAACCGGAGTTAAAAATCCTTTATTTTTACTAGATGAAGTGGACAAGATGGGAATGGATTTTAGGGGTGATCCCGCATCTGCTTTGCTCGAAGTTTTAGACCCCGAACAAAACCATACCTTCAATGATCATTACCTAGAGGTTGATTATGATTTATCTGATGTAATGTTTGTATGCACAGCAAATAGCATGAACATTCCTTCCGCTCTTTTAGATAGGATGGAGATAATCAGACTGCCAGGTTATACAGAAGATGAAAAGGTAAATATAGCCGATAGGTATTTGATACCAAAACAAATGAAGAACAATGGGGTTAGTGAAAAGGAATTAAAAATTTCTCAAGAGTCTATAAAGGATTTAATAAGATATTTTACTCGTGAAGCTGGGGTAAGATCTTTAGAAAGAGAAGTTTCTAAGATTTGCAGAAAATTAGTAAAAAATAATGCTGATAAAAAGGCTCCCAAGAAATTAAATCTTAAACCCGAACTCTTAGAAGAATATTGTGGAGTTAGAAAATTTGATTTTGGTGAGGCAGATGAAAAAGATCGAGTTGGACAAGTTACAGGCTTAGCTTGGACTCAGGTTGGCGGAGAGCTTTTAACTTTAGAAGCAGCAAGCTTTGACGGAAAAGGAAAAATTATTAAAACCGGTTCCTTGGGTGATGTAATGCAAGAATCTATTCAGGCAGCAATGTCAGTTGTCCGCTCAAGGGCAGAATCTTTAGGCATAGACCCAAGCTTTTATGAAAATCAAGATGTTCATATACATGTTCCAGAAGGAGCAACGCCAAAAGATGGACCTAGTGCTGGAATAGGTATGTGTACAGCTGTAGCTTCTGTGCTATCAAATATTCCAGTAAGAGCAGATGTAGCTATGACAGGGGAAATAACTCTTAGAGGGGAAGTTCTCAAGATAGGTGGCCTAAAAGAGAAGTTATTAGCAGCAAGGAGAGGTGGAATAAAAACAGTGTTGATCCCAGATGGAAATGTTAGAGATTTAAAGGAGATCCCTGACAACATAAAAGATCAATTAGAAATTAGGCCTGTAAAATGGATAGATGAGGTTCTTAATTTAGTGCTCACTCGACAACCAGTTCCTTGGGAAAAATCAGAAGAAATTTCTCAAAAAGTACCTAATAAAAAGAAAGGCTCATCAAAAAAGTCTATAGGCACTCATTAATTTTTAGTAAAAACCTTCTTGACAAGCTATATTAGGGGGGTTTTAATCTAATGAACCAGCCTGTTATTACAGGTTTAGCTTAACTATATTCAGGAGATAAATGTGAATAAAGCCCAATTAATAGATTCGGTAGCTTCAAAAGCTGATATGTCAAAAGCTGATGCCGGTAGAGCGGTAGATGCAACTTTAAGTGCCATTGGAGGCAGCCTTTCTGGAGGAGATAGTGTTTCACTTGTTGGATTCGGAACTTTTAGTGTTCGTCATAGAGCAGCAAGAATGGGTCGAAACCCTCAAACTGGTGAAGCGATACAAATTAGTGCCTCAAAGTCTGTAGGTTTTAAGGCAGGAAAAGCACTAAAAGAAAGTCTTTAAAAAGAATTTTAAGGAATAAAAGCGCGCCTTTTTTGGCGCGTTTTTTTAATGATAATAGTATGACAGTTATAGGAACAATAAGAGAAAATTTAACAGGCACACTATCTAAGATAATAGTTGCTTGTATTGCTGTAACTTTTGCTATGTTCTTTGGATGGGGAACAATGTTTTCTAATAGCGATGTAAATGTAGTAGTTTCAGTTAATGAAAAGAAAATAGATTTATATGATTTAGATTTAGAAATGGCTAGGGTTCAATCAATTCTTTTACAAAGGTTTGACGACCCTAATTTTCAAATTGAAGAAGAAGATCTTAAGTCTTTAGCTATGAATTCTCTAGTTACCGAAGCTTTGATTGTTGATTATCTTAAAGAGAATAACGTTGTTATTTCCTCGTCAACTGCCTACAAATTATTATCAAAAAATGAAATTTTTCTAGAAGAAGGAAGATTAAGCTTAGCTAAAGTTGAGACTTATGCTAGACAAAATGGCTTTTTACCAGGCAAATATATTCAAAGTATTAGAGATGATGTAGCAGTAAATTATTGGAGGTCTGGTTTATCGAATAGTTCCTTTCTAACTACGCAAGAGCTAAAGAAAAATATTGAACTTGCAAATCAAACTAGAAATATAACTTTTACTAAACTAGATAAAGTAAAGGCTCAAGAAGACATACTTATCAATGAAGAAGATGTAACAGAGTTTTATCAAAATAATTCTTCTCTTTTTCAATCTCCAGAAAAAGCAAAAATAAAATATGTAGAAATTAATTTAAAGAGTATTGAATCTGAAGTCAGTGTGACTAATGAAGAAATAAAAAGAGAATACCAGGATTATCTAGCAACCTTCGACGATACAGCTAGAAGATCAGTTTCACATTTAATGATAAATATTGATGGGTCAAGAGATGAGCAAGCTTCTATTATTTTAGCCAATAAATTAAGAGATGAAATAAATAAAGGAACAAAGTTTGAAGATTTAGTAAAAGAATATTCCGATGATGAGGGGACTAAAAATTCTGGAGGGTCTCTTGGAGTTAGTGATGGGAGTTCATTTCCTGAAGAGTTTGAACTAGCTATAAGAGATATGCAGGAAGGTGAAATTAGTGAAGCGGTTATTCTAGAAAGTTCTGTTCACATTCTGAAGCTTAATGAAGTTCAGACTCCTGTAGCTGATGATTTCGAGTCTAAGAAGAAAGAAATCCAACAAAACTTAATTGAACAGATTTCTGTTTCGAATTATATAGATATGTTGGATATGGCTTCTGAATCTTTATTTTTAAATGAAGATGTAGATGGATTAGCAAAAGACTTGGGTCTTAAGGTAATTACCAAAGATTACTTTTCAATAGAAGATTCTGAAGGAATCTTCAAAGAATCTAAATTACAAAAAGTTATTTTTGAAGATCCTTCAATAAAAGAAGGGGCAATAAGTGATCTAATAGAAATAAATGACCAATATGCCTTAATTTTAGAAGTGCAAGATTTTAAAGATGTAGAAGTAAAGGAATTTAAGGAAGTTAAAGAAGAGGCAGAGGCTTTGCTGCTTACCAGGCTACTTGAAAGTAAAATGGAGTCTATCAAACAGGATATTTTAACTCAGCTGCAATCAGGTAGATCTTTTGAAGAGGTCTCAGCTAACAAAGGCTTAAAAATTGAATCTTATAAGTCATTAACTAGAAGTTCTTCATTATTTACCCAAACAACTCTAAGAGAAATTTTCAATGAACCTAAAGTTAATGCTGGCAAAACATACTCTTCTGCTCCTATGTCTAATGGAGATATTTTAATATTCAGGTTAGACGAAGTAGGGACTGCTAGTGCTCAATCTTCTAGCGAAGACGAAGAAGCCTTTAAAAACTTTTTCTTAGAAGAGAGATCAGAATCTGAGATTACAGATTTACAAATTGGTATGCAGGAGAATGCTTCAATATTTATTAATTAGTTTCTTCTAAAGATTCCATTGCAGTTATATTAAAGCCTGCATCAACATAAAGTGTTTCACCTGTTATACCACTAGATAGGTCAGAGGCTAAGAATGTAGCAGCATTTCCTACCTCTTCAGTAGTAATATTTCTTCCTAGAGGAGCCCTCTTTTCATTATAAGAAAGCATTTTTCTGAAATTTTTAACGCCAGAAGCTGCCAAAGTTTTAATAGGGCCTGCTGAAATTGCATTCACCCTGTGTCCTTCTTTTCCTATAGATACAGCTAAGAATCTTACGCTAGATTCAAGACTAGCTTTTGCTAGACCCATAACATTGTAATTAGGTAATGTTTTTTGAGAACCAAGATAAGAAAGTGTTATTAGAGAACAGCTCCTTCCCTCCATAAGTTCTTTTGCACCTTTTGCTAGGGCAATAAAGCTGTATGAGCTTATATCATGAGCAATTTTAAATCCTTCTCTGGTAGTTACATCTAAAAAGTCACCATCTAACATTTCTCTGGGTGCAAACCCCACGGCATGAACTATGCAATCTATACCATCCCAATGATTTGATAGTTCTTTGAAGACCTTATTTATTTCTTTGTCACTTGCGACATCACAAGGTAAACATATTTCAGAACCCCAGTCTTTAGCTAGGGCTTCGACCTTAGATTTAAGCCTTTCATTTTGATATGTAAATGCTAAGTTAGCTCCGTAATTTGACATCGAATGGGCTATTCCGCTGGCTATAGAGTGTTTATTTGCAACCCCAACTATCAGGACGTTTTTATTTTTTAAGAGGGACATTTCTTAGATTGTATTATAAATTTTTTAATTGCCTAGAATTAAATTAATCATTTTTATGGTCTAAAGGTATAAATTTAATTCTTTAAAGTAACAAAAAAGTGGCAATATATAGGCAATATGCGTACAATTCACGCATTAATTTGGGCTAACTGACTAGTTTGCCCAGTTTTTATAGTTTAACTAACAAGTTATCGGGGAGTTATATGAATACAAAAATTTTAAATTTGTTTAAGACTCTTGCGTTTTCTGCATTGGTAGCGACTTTCTTTACGCCGTCTATACTAATGTCAGCTGACGATGATGAGGCCGATGTTGAGGAAGTAGTTGTAACCGGATCAAGAATTAAAAGGGATACAATTAACTCTGCAGCTGTTATTACAACAATAACTGCTGAAGACATTGAGCAAAGCCAGGCTTTAATTACTGCTGATGCTCTAAGACTTTCTACTTACAACACTTTTGGTTCTTATCCTTCAACAGCTGGTAACAGCGCAATGTCGAACACTACTATAAGCCTTAGAGGTTTAGGTGGTGGAAGAACTTTAGTTCTTATGGATGGCAGAAGATTACCAGGTTCTCCACATTTAGGTGGTGCTGGTGCTGCTAATATAAACATGATACCTACAGTTTCAGTTGATCGTATTGAAATACTAGCTGATGGTGCATCTTCCGTTTACGGTTCTGATGCTATAGCTGGTGTTGTAAACGTAATCACTAAGAAAGGTTTTGACGGAATGGACATTCAGGTCAGAAGTGGTGATCGTTCAAGAGATGACGGAGTAGAGCAATCTATTTCTATGCTTTTTGGATCTACTAATGAGAACGGTTATGTAACAGTAGCTATCGAACATGATGAGAGAGATGAGATCTATCTTAAAGATAGATGGTATACAGCTGCTAGAGCTAATGATGATAATGGAGATGGAGTAATTGATCTTTATTTTGAAACATATGGTTTAAGCTGGTACTCAAGAAACCTTGCCGATCCAGTAACAGGAAACATTGCTGCTGCACCTACTTGTGAGGGTAACATCGATGGTTCAACCACTCCTTGGTGGGGTCCTGATTTTGGTGGAGCTGCTTTTGGACAGCCTGCTAAAACAACTGGTTCATATGCTGGTGCTCAACCTAGAGGTATTTGTGGATACGCATGGGCAGACATCATGGTTCAAGATGCTGGTCTATTTAGAGACACAATCACAGCAAATGTAGAGCATGCTATTAATGATCAATTAACCTTTAACAGTAGAGCAGTTTTTGTTAGAAACGAGTCCGTAGGACGTTATGCACCTCCTGCAGCTAGTTACCCTGGCATACTACCTTCTGATCCTGCTAACCCATACGATGTACCAGTAACTGGTTACTGGAGATGGACAGAAATAGGAAATAGAGGAATGCATTTCGTAGATCAATCTTCTGATTGGTTTGGTGAATTAGTCTACGAACTTAGTGATACTGTTGAGCTTAGTGTTAGTCACCAAGTTAATAAATTCTATGGTACTGACATAGGTAGATATTACCTAGACTATGCTGGTCTTGCTTCAAACCTTTACTACGAAACTCCATTTGGTTCTGAAGATGGTCTTTATGCTTTATCAGCAACCACAGTAGTTGAGTACGATAATCACTACGAAAAATCTGATGTAATTGCACAAATAAGCGATCTTATGGAATTACCAGGCGGCCCAGTTGATATGGTTCTTGGATATGAAGGCTATGACAACAGGTA
>CEUS01017521.1_pt1 | contig 11068 bp, 8 predicted proteins | sample 427031 | NCBI WGS metagenome assembly CEUS01 (sample SAMEA2622837, study PRJEB7988) | marine metagenome | biome: marine biome (ENVO:00000447); feature: marine epipelagic mixed layer (ENVO:xxxxxxxxx); material: "saline water (ENVO:00002010), including plankton (ENVO:xxxxxxxx)" | depth 140 m | reverse complement strand
TAGAACGGTAGAAGGAGGGTCGTCCGGGAGTACTCGGTCGGGAGCATCAACTATGGTCAGGCGGTCTCGGGGAAAATTTTTATGTATACTGATTTCGTGTTCGATGGCGTCACGGTCCCCAACTAGTAAAATTTCAAAATCAAATTTCAAGTTACGTATTGCACTGACAGCCCCAGCTACTTCGGTGGTCGGAGCCTGATCGGTGCCCATAGCGTCAAGGGCAATCCGCAACTTTAGTGTCTCCGTCCTTAGACTATTAGTCCAAGTCCGGTACTATCACCTGCTCGTTCGCATAATACCCACAACTAGGGCAAACACGGTGCGGGATCTTGGGGTCACCGCAACGAGGACAAGTGTTTGTTACTACGGGCTCGGCCTTATAGTGAGTGCGACGCTTACGTTTGCGTTGCTTAGAGATTTTTTTCTTTGGAACAGCCATCGATCACACTAGCTCTTTTCTGAGTTTAATCAAAGTATCCCATCTAGAATCGATGTTATCTTGCGAACAATTACAATTAGTTGAGTTCAAATCTGCCCCACATCCAGCACATAATCCTTTGCAATTTGAGTTGCATTCAATGTACATAGGAATTGATAAGATGAGTTCATCGCGAATATGTGGCGTCAGATCAATATAATTTTTTCTTAAATCGATACTTCGCGTTTCATCGTCTTCATTTTCTAATAAATCCGATGGCGTAAACACCATTGTGACTTCGGTATTAACATCGCTTTTTACTGGTTGAAGACATCGACGGCAATCTTGAAGAACTAAACCTATAAAGCCTCCTCGTAAAACTATCTCACCTGAACCGGCCCATCTTGCAGTTAGCAATACATTTAAGGGTTTCCCTAATATAAATGCACATCCTTCAAAAAAATCAGAATCTGGATCGATGTGTCCTTCGACAAGGAAGGATCCATCCCGTTTCAGGCGTGCTAAATCTATTGTTAACATGGCCAAAAAAACTATCCTAACCCCATATGTGAGTCAACGTGATAAGGTCTTATATGATTTTGGGGGTACATATCAATTCTCAAATTATGAAAATTAGACTTAAATCTAATCCAGGGGTTGGTATTGATTCATCCAGGAAAGAAAAAGGCGATTTCAATAGTTGCATTACTATTGGAATCAGAAGCGTGGATGGCGTTTCTCTCTTTTGATTCTGCATACAATTTTCTGATTGTGCCTTCATCTGCTTCATCTGGATCTGTTGCCCCTATGATCTGACGTAACTTTGATACAGCGTTGTTGGATTTGAGCGAAATCGGGACAACTGGGCCAGAGGTCATGAATTTTATAAGAGAATCATAGAAAGGTTGTTCTTTGTGAATTTCGTAAAATTTACCAGCTTGATGGGGATCCATATGTATCATTTTAATATCCTCGACAATGAACCCCGAATCTTCCAGATGTGATAAAATCTTACCTATTAATCCAGCTGATACAGCGTCTGGTTTTATAATGGCTAAAGTTTGATTCATTTGACCTAATCCTCAATAAGGATATCTCATTTGTTAGCGGGATTGAATAATAGTTTTAATACTGTTTCACGATCTAGCATGCCTATCATTTGGCCGCCTCGTATTACAGGAATCTCTTCGACATTCTTAGTTATCATGATATCTGTTGCTTCCATAAGGTTTTGTTCTTCTGACACACACATTACGCTCCGGGTCATGATATCACCCGCTGTTAGCTCGTCCTTAGCCCCAGGGTTATTTGATTTCCTTTTTTGAATTTCAAGCGTAACAATTTTTATAGCATCCCGAGCTGTGATGATACCTAAAAATTCAAAATCTTCTCTCACAACTGGAACCGACTTCAATTGTCTGCGAACCATGAGGGATACCACTTCGGTGTATGGGGTGTTTGGGTAAACCCTATATTGAATAGGTGATAGCACATCTTCCACCAAAGTGTTTTCGTGAAACTTGGCTTCCATATCTAGACTCTAATTAAGGTTTTTATCAATTGAATCTTGGATCAAGTCTACGATGTCGTTAGGGCGATCGGCTACCTTGATCCCATTTTCTTCAAATGCCTTAATTTTTTCTTCGGCCGTCCCTGAAGCGCCACTAATAATCGCACCAGCATGGCCCATACGTTGGCCTGGAGGGGCAGTTAGCCCAGCTATAAAACCCACTATTGGTATCTCGATATTATCCCTGGCCCAGGTGGCCGCCTCTTGTTCGTCTGTGCCACCTATTTCACCAATTAAAACGATTGCTTTGGTGTCGGGGTCTTCTGAGAAATCTTTAAGAACATCTACAAATTTTGTACCGATAAGAGGGTCTCCGCCAATGCCCACACAAGTAGTTTGCCCCAGGCCTGCATCCGTAAGTTTTGATACTGCTTCATATGTTAAGGTTCCGGAACGCGAAACCACACCCACAGGTCCGGGCATCACTATTTGAGCCGGAATTATCCCTACTTTTGCTTTCCCCGGCGAAATAATACCTGGGCAGTTGGGTCCTAAGACACGTGTGCCTTGATCACGTGCGAAAGCATGAGCACGCGCCATATCAATAACTGGGATACCTTCTGTGATAGCTACTACTAGTCCAATGCCTGAATCAGCCGCTTCTTCGATAGCGCTAGCTGCAAAAGCAGGTGGGACATAGATCACAGAGGTGTTAGCGTCGGTATCGGCCACAGCCTGATCCATGGTATTAAAAATAGGGATGGGATCCCCAGATGGATTTGGAAAAGATTGCCCACCTTTGCCTGGTGTTACTCCAGCAACAACATTAGTACCATATTCGATCATCTGTTTGGTGTGAAATGATCCATCTCTTCCTGTAATGCCTTGAACAATTAATTTTGTTTGTTCATTAACAAGGATTCCCATTTATAATCTTATCTCCCTTGGATTCTATTGTAGGATTCTCAGGAATCTGCAATCACCTGCAGGGCTTTTTTGACGACATCGTCCATGGAAGCGAAAGCTGAAAATCCTGCATCAGAAAGAATTCCGAGACCTTCTTTCTCGTTGGTCCCAGTAAGGCGTATCACTATAGGAGTTTTTATGTCGATACGTTTATAGGCTTCTACGATACCCTTAGCGACATCATCACATCGTGTGATCCCTCCAAAAATATTAAAAAGAATGACCTCAACATTAGGGTCAGAAGTGATTATTTCTAATGCAGATACAACTTTTTTAGGATTAGACGATCCGCCGATGTCCAAGAAATTGGCTGGTTCGCCTCCGTAGTATTTAACCAAGTCCATGGTTGCCATGGCTAATCCTGCACCATTCACACAACAGCCAACGTTGCCATCAAGTTTGACATAGCTAAGGCCAGAGTCTCGGGCCATTTTGTCTGCCCAAGTCTCAGCTGAGAGGTCACGGTAGCTTGCGGTCTCAGGGATCCTAAAAAGCTCATTGTCATCTATGCTCATTTTGGCATCGATGGCCTTTAGCTGACCATCAGGAGTTGTTATTAATGGATTTATTTCAACCATTGAAGCTCCGTTGGAAATGAAAGCTTTGTATAAATTTTCAATAATTCCAGATGCTTGTTTGATCAGGATCGGATCATCGTAGAGAGCATTCGCCAGCCAAAAAACCTGATGCCCCAAAAGGCCGTAACGGGGGTCTATCTTAAGTTTATAAATCGCACCAGGGTTCGTATGGGCGACTTCTTCGATGTCTACTCCTCCTTGGGGGGAGACCATGAAAACAGCTTCCTGTGAAATACGGTCAATGAGTATGCCTATATAAGATTCAGTGTCTATGTCTTCTGCTGGTGTAATAAGTATTTTTTCAACTGTAAGACCAGAAATATTCATACCAAGAATGGCTTCAGCGTACTCTCTTATTTCTTCAGAATTGTGGGCTAGCTTTACTCCTCCAGCTTTTCCTCTCCCACCAGAATGGACTTGAGCCTTAACCACTACTGTACCATCATACTCATTTCCGGCATCGACGGCCTCTTCAGGGGTTAAGGCTATTTTACCTGGTGGCACCGGTATCCCATTAGACCTAAGGATTTCCTTTGCTTGATATTCGTGGATATTCATTTTTGTAGGTTGTTTCGGTTCTAGATCAGTTGATCAAAGTAATCCTAAAAGATGTTTAGGCCTTCGGCTTGAAGTAAGTATTGTAAGGGCTGAAGCTACCAAGGCTCATAGAGGTGATCAAGGAATAAGGGTTTAGTCTTTATTTTTCTGAGAAAGGTTACGCAGAAAAGCCCTTAATTCATCCAAAGCAATCCCGAATTCCTGGAAATTCCCATTGCGAAGTGAAGTTTCAGCGTCATTTAAAATAATAAGGGCTTCTTCCGGCCACCCTTCCCTTGTCAGATCAATTAAATCAGAGTTTGTTGGGATAAGTTCTGTTACTGATGGATCGTCACCGGCCATGGATGCCAACGTATTAATAGATTGGATCAATGTTTCTTCCATGGCAACACGTCTCCCGTCGCTAACTACGAATCTGCGAAGTTCGGGTATAGCATCTTCTTCGGCGGCTAAAAAGACAGGCTCCATATAAAGGATAGTCTGACCTACTGGCACTATATGTAGATGGCCAGTCCAAACCTGGCTTCCTCCGGTCCTCCATAGAGAAAATTGCTGAGATATCTCAGGGTCTTGTTCGACCAGGGCCTCAACTTGTCGAGGCCCTGGTACTTGATCTTCAATAGGCACATCAAATAGAACAAGGTCTCCGTAGTTACCCGGATCGTTCTGTGCTATTAAAATCGCTGTTAGATTTTGTCGGCCACGTGGTACGAATACAGATGTGAGCAAAAAGGCATCCTCGGCCTCTCCAGGCAAACGGTATATACCATATTCCGCCTGATAGGGGACTGGCGTTATCCCTTGTGCCAATTCTTGAGGGATTTCCCAGACGTCTTGTTGGCTATGGAAAACAGGTGCACTGCCTTGGTGGTACCTACTCAAGACTCTTGCCTGAAGATCGAGCATGGTTCGCGAGTAACGTATGTGACGATGTAGATCTTCAGGCATTTCTGCTATACTCGTAAATAGTTCAGGGAAAGCTTTTTGGTATACTTGAAGAAGCTGGTCCTGATCATCAACAACGTAAAAATTTATATCTCCTGTAACTCCATCAACAGTAACCTTGACGCTGTTGCGTGCATACCGGATCGAGCTTCTGCGGACAGGGCTGAATCCCATGCGTCCCAAGTCGTGTGTAGTAGATAGGGGGAACCAGCGAGTGCTAGTGATCCCTTCTAAGATCCATACAATGCGTCCTTCAGATATTACTGGGTAGGGATTATCCCAATAATCGATAAGCGACCCAGATACTCTGATTACTCTATCCAAGACGTTCCTTCTTAACAAAAATCTGCTGGTCTTGGTTACTTCTGATGCAAATAAAAGATTGGTATCGTTAGCCTGCCAGGCTAGTGATATTTTCTTCAAAAGAGAATTGATTTCAATTCCTCTTGGGAAATGAACACCGGGAATAGCAAGATCTTGATCGGGATCTATAATAGCAAAGTTTTGTTTTCGGGTTCCTACGTATATTTCAGGTTGAGTAAGTTGTAATTCTTTTGGCGCAATTCCATTGTCATTAAATTCTGGAGGAATACCTGACAGGAACATGGGAGGTCTTCCCTCAGGGGTCCGGTAGCCAGCCGCACTAGCTACAGCTCCCATGCCTCGTATATATAGATTCCTTAAATGAAGATTTTGCCAATTAGGATCTTGAATTCCACGCGGAAAGACTTGACGAACTGATAGAGCTACCGGGATTGCCCCTTCTCCGGTGTCATAACGGTCTACGGTGACATCTGAAAAATCATAATATGGGAAACGTGCTTCGAGTTCACGGAATATCGTGAGCAATGCGTGAGAACTCCATACAGGCAACCCATCGAATTGTAATGCCGCCTCCCTCCAGTCTACTTCTATATCTTTTGTGTATTCAAATTCTCGCCTATCAAGCTTATCGAGTCCAAAACCAATACGGGTAAATTCTATGTTATTCTCAATGAATGGGGTCTCTCTTTCAAGTTCATTGGGTTCTACTTGGAAACGTTGTACAATGGACGGGTAGACCTGTCCAAGAACCAATCCTCCAAAGATTAAGATCCCCACTGTAGTTAACACTGGGAAGATGCGGGACTTTAGGGTGCCCCATATAGCCCCTATGCTTGCAAAGATTGATAATACAGCGAGTGTTCTTATGACTGTGAGTCGGGATTCGGCATCTGTATATCCAAAAATACCTTGCACATCAGATGTACCATTAAGCAGAAGAAGGGATTGCCCAATCCAAAATCTAATAGCCAATACAAGAAAAAAAATTGCAACAATAGCACCAAGATGCTTGCGTGCTTGGTTTTTTATCTCAATTCGGTTGGGCTTCCATTGAAGAGATCCAGTCGCTGTATATCCTGCCAATATCAGGCCGAATACTACTAAAAGCACTATGACGCTTAATGTTACTATAGTCTTGATTACGGGAAGGGATATCACATAGAAAGATAGATCTTTTCCTAAGATGGGATCAGTGATTCCCCATGCAGATTTTTTAATAAGGAAAAGTATCTCAAGTCCCATGGTTGGGGGTATGTAAATACCTACCCAAAATCCTACTAGAATTGATGCTAAAACTATGCCGCGAAGGATATATGCATTGGGGATTTGTTCTGATATTACCAGATCTCCCACCCTTCGTTTTATGCGTAATTTATCTAGGGTTTTGGCTACGATCCTTAGGTTGATGAATACTATAAAAGCTGATAATACCATAGCTATTATGCGGATTCCCCATTCCCAAATAACACGTTTCCAAAAAACGGACAAGAAGCCGATAGAATCAAACCATAGGATCTCAATGTAGGTCCCAGAAATTATTCTGCCGATAAAAAGAAAAGAGAATCCAGCAATGGCTAAAATGAGGATCTTATTACTGCTTCGAGGATTACTGGTCTTGATTTCCAATCTCTACACCCTGGCTTTCGAGGAAAGATTCAACTTCTTCTCTAATGTTAACTAGGCCGGCCTCAGTCACCGCCTCATATCGAGCTACAATTGCAGGCTGAGTGTTTGAGGCACGTAAAAGCCCCCAGCCGTCTTCAAAAAGTATTCGTGATCCGTCTAAGTTTATCACTTCATGATTTCTCATAAAGTGTTCTTGGGCAGCATGCACAATAATAAGCTTCGATTCTTCGGTTACGTCAAAGCGGAATTCAGAGGTTGAATGATACACAGGGAAATCAGCCATCATTTCCGAGATAGTATTTTGAGATTGTGCTACTAGATCTAGTAAACGACAAGCTGTATAAGGAGCATCGTCGAAACCCCAATAATTGTCAGCGAAAAAAATGTGCCCTGAAAACTCTCCTGCGATCAAGGCTCCGGTATCCCTCATTTTTTCTTTAATCAAGGAATGGCCGGTTTTCCACATTATCGGCTCACCTCCTGCCCTAGCAAATTCGTCATGGAGTATCTGGGAGCATTTCACATCATAAATCAACTTTTGTCCAGGTCCTTGCTTGTGAAGTACGTCTAGCGCCAAGAGAAGTAGCAAGCGGTCCGCTCGTAAAATATTCCCCTTATCATCCACAACTCCGATGCGATCAGCATCACCGTCAAATGCAATACCTAGGTCTGCCTTTTCCTTTTGAACAATATCTATTAAGTCGGCTAAATATTCGTCAACTGCGGGATCTGGATGATGATTAGGGAATGTGCAATCAGAATCACAATAAAGAGGGATAACTTCTGCCCCAATTTTTTGTAAAATCTCTACTCCCACCAAAGACCCCGTCCCATTGCCACAATCCAAGACTACCTTGATGTTGCTGTTGAGATCAAAACGTCTGGTGAGGTCTTCTATATATCTATCAATAATTGCGACCTCTTTGACGGCCCCAGTTTCTTTTCCCGCCTCAGTTCTGTGCTCTATAATATTTTGTTTCAATTTTTGAATTGAATCTCCGTACAAAGAAGATCCCTGTACCGTCATCTTGGCACCATTCCATTCTGGCGGATTGTGTGATCCTGTGACTTGTATGCTACCGTCAGCTGATAAATCTATCTCAGCCCAATAAAGAGTAGGTGTTGGTACGGTACCGAGATCAAATACATCTGTACCAGAATCTGTGAGCCCTTTGATTAAACCAGATGTCAACTCCTGGGACGAGGCACGATTGTCATGTCCCACAACAACCTTAGGGGACTTCCCAAGAGATTCTAGAATCATTTTACCATAGGACAAGCCCAGGGCTTGAAAGATATCTGGAGTCAGTTCAGACCCTACGACCCCTCGGATATCGTAATGTCGAAATATATGATCTGGAATAGAGGTATAGCTCATCGGAAGCTCAAATTAGGCATGGTTTACTGCCAGGTATGCTATAAATCCAATTTAATTGAGGTTTGGCCCAATATATGATAGCCCTTCTATACTGGACCGTGCGAATTCAAGGGCACTATCAGGAAAGATTCCAAGATATACCACCAATACAATGCTTAATACTAGAGCAAGCCACATGGGAGTAGGGATTGTGATATCAGAGTGAGTTTCAATATTGGGCGTTTCGTACATCCACATAAACCATGCAACACGTAAGTAATACCAATATGAGATAACAGTCGTGACCACTAGGATTATAGAAAGATAGATCAGGTCGGCCTCTAAAGCTCCTTGAAGTAGAAATATTTTCGCCATAAACCCACCTGTCCCAGGAAATCCTGCAAGGGAAAGAAGGAAAATGGAAAATAGGATTCCGAGTACTGGCTGTTCCCATCCAAAGCCAGCATAATCATCAACCTGCTGAAATTCTTCACTTTGCCGTGATACAATGATCATGATCCCGAATGCACCGATACTCATAAAAGTGTAAACAAGCAGGTAGAATAGAAGCCCTGAAGCAGAAGTGTCGTTTCCAGATACTATGGCTACCATTAGGTAGCCAGCATGAGCAATTGCAGAATAGGCCAAAATGCGTTTTAGATCAGCCTGTACAAGGGCAATAAGATTCGCTGCGATCATAGTAAGAACTGCGAGCCACCAAAAAATATCTTGCCAGTACTCATGGACTATCTCGAATCCAACAGAAAAAACACGCAACAAAGCCACGAAAGCACCAGCTTTTACAGCTACAGCCATAAATGCAGTGACAGGTAAAGGAGCTCCTTGATAGACATCCGGGGTCCACATGTGAAAAGGTACCATTGAAACCTTAAAAGCAAATCCAACCGCTAAAAGGATGATTCCGAATGCTAGGAAATACTGGTTGGCATCATTGGCATTTAAAACAGAAGCTATATGGCTAATATTGGTGCTGCCCGTGGCTCCGTAAATCAGAGCGATTCCATATAAAAAAAATCCCGTGGAAAACGCACCAAGTATGAAATATTTTAAGCCTGCTTCCGCAGACCTCTTATCACGACGATTCATCGCTGTTAGAGCATATACAGCTATAGACATAATCTCGAGCCCCAAGAAAATCAGGATAAGATCTCGTGCGGCCGCCATGATCATCAAACCTACAGTTGAGTAAATAAGAAGTCCGTAAAATTCTCCTGCCTGTAGTTTTTGATTTTTTACGTAAGGAATCGAAATAAGAACACTCAATCCTAAAGCTGCTATGAATATCCAGTTTGCAAATAAAGCCAGGGAGTCTAGTGCTATAACGGATGTGTTCCCCACTTCTGATATACCGTAAAGCCAGCTGTTTGCCAAAAATGCGACGGCCACCCCTATTACAGCTATCCATCCTAGGTCTAGAGCAGGACTGTGATCATCTCTCCTCCTATCACCTACTCCCAATAGCAGGACAACCATGCCAAAAACAGATAAGACCAATTCCGGGGCCAGTGCAATCAAAAAATGTGCCTGAGTACTGAAATCAAGATGCATGTGCTTAATTCACAGTCTCATCAGAATTTAGATGATCAGCAATTTTATTATCATCAATATTAGATGTATGAATTATAAGTTCGGGGACACTTGAAATTATTTCATATTTATTGTCCTCTGAATCATTTAAAGATGTTGAAGCCTCAACGTTTTCGATGATTGCTTTCACACTCGGTTCCATGCGCTCTAGGAAGGGTGTCGGGTAAACCCCTATCCAAATCATAAGAGAAATCATAGGTGCCAGAATTATTATCTCTCGTCGAGAAAGGTCTTGGATTTTAGAATTTTTATCTTTATCGAGAGGATTAAAATGAATGCGTTGAACCATGGGTAGCATATAATATGCTGCGAAAATCACCCCAGTGGTTGCCAGGCCTCCTATTACAGGATGACTCTCAAAGGCCCCCAGGAGTGCCAAAAATTCACCTACAAAACCACTTGTACCTGGAAGGCCGATGGATGCGAGCGCCGTAATAACAAATGCCGTAGCCAACCAAGGTGCTACAAGGCTTAGGCCACCGAAATCTTCAATTTCACGGGTATGCCTACGCTCGTAAAGCATTCCTAACAACAGGAATAGAGTTCCTGTAGAGATGCCGTGAGAAATCATAACCAACATTCCACCCTGAAGGCCATTGATGTTAAGAGCAAAAATTCCAATAACGACAAATCCCATGTGAGCTACTGAAGTATAGGCAACTAATTTCTTAGCATCTGGTTGAACTGCTGCTACCCAAGCAGCATAAATTATCCCCACAACGCCTAGGGTCATCATAATCATAACTACTGTAGGATGTTGAGACGCCACAGGAAATAACGGGAGCAAAAAACGTACGAATCCATAGGTTCCCATTTTTAAAAGAACAGCAGCCAACACTACAGATCCAGGTGTGGGCGCCTCTACGTGTGCATCGGGGAGCCATGTGTGGAATGGAAAAATTGGCACCTTTATTGCAAAAGCCAAGGCGAACGCTGAAAACAACCAGATCTGCTCTGTGGGAGACAGAGAGATTTGAAATAAATCTATAAATGCAAATGAAGGAACCCCTGTCAGTGTTTTTGCTCGGAGGTACAGATAGAGAATAGCCACCAACATAAGAAGTGACCCGAAAGCAGTGTAAAGGAAGAACTTTACTGCAGCATAAATTCTACGCTCACCGCCCCATATTCCTACAATGAAGTACATAGGGATCAAGGTCATCTCAAAAAACACATAA
>CEUS01006851.1_pt1 | contig 11070 bp, 11 predicted proteins | sample 427031 | NCBI WGS metagenome assembly CEUS01 (sample SAMEA2622837, study PRJEB7988) | marine metagenome | biome: marine biome (ENVO:00000447); feature: marine epipelagic mixed layer (ENVO:xxxxxxxxx); material: "saline water (ENVO:00002010), including plankton (ENVO:xxxxxxxx)" | depth 140 m | reverse complement strand
TGGTAGCGCGATCGGACCAGATAGGGGGTGAGCTGTCGATGGGGATGACCAATGACCTGGCGGTGGCAGTCCGGGAAGGCAGCACGATGGTTCGGATCGGTACTGCCCTTTTCGGTGAACGGGACGCCTGAGCCCCTAGGAGCGCACCGTGCCATACCCTAGTGCTCACTTCGGTGAGCGTAGTGGAACAGAATCCGTTCCTTCGCAGCCGTCGTTTCCCGAGCTCGAACTGAACGTGCTGTCCTATTGGCAGTCCGACGGGACGTTCGAGGCTAGCGTTGAATTGCGCGATGCGGGCGCGCAGGGCACGAATGAGTTCGTATTCTACGACGGCCCCCCATTCGCAAACGGGCTCCCGCATTACGGCCATCTCCTGACCGGTTACGTCAAGGATGTCGTTCCCCGCTATCAAACGATGCGCGGCAGGAGGGTTGAGCGGCGCTTTGGCTGGGATTGCCACGGACTTCCCGCGGAGTTCGAGGCCGAAAAGCAGTTGGGTATATCTCACAAGGTAGAAATCGAGGCGATGGGAGTGGCTCGGTTCAACGACGCCTGCCGAGCCTCAGTGCTGCAGTACACTACTGAGTGGCAGGATTATGTCACGCGACAGGCGCGCTGGGTCGACTTCGACAGTGACTACAAGACCCTTGATCTCGATTATATGGAGAGTGTCTTGTGGGCCTTCAAGAGCCTGTGGGACAAGGGTTTAGTATACGAAGGCTTCCGAGTGTTGTGGTACTGCTGGCGATGCGAGACCCCGCTGTCAAACACCGAAACCAAAATGGACGACGTGTACCGGGACCGTCAGGATCCGGCGGTAACCCTCGGTTTGCGGCTGCGGTCGGAGATTCCGGAGCTTGAAGGTGTCGAGGCGCTCGTTTGGACGACCACACCGTGGACGCTTCCTTCCAATCTCGCCGCCGCTGTGCATCCTGACGTTGAGTACGTGGTCGTCGAAGCACGAGGCAGGCGCTATCTGCTGGCCGATGCGCGTCTAGATGCCTACGTCCGCGAACTCGGTGAGACGCCACCCGTGTTGGCGCGGTTCAAGGGTTCTGAGTTGGTCGGTACTCGTTACGATCCGGTGTTCGAATTTTTCGCGGGCCGTCAACGGGAGGCCCACCAGATCCTTCTAGCCGATTTCGTAACAACAGAGGATGGCACCGGTATCGTCCACGTAGCCCCTGCCTACGGAGAGGAGGACAAGGAGGTCGCAGATGCGGCAGGTATCGAACCGGTCACTCCGGTCGACTCCCGCGGCGAGTTTGATTCCCAGGTGCCGCCCTACGAGGGCCTTCAGGTGTTCGAGGCCAACAAGGCGGTTATAAAGGACCTTAAGGCGTCCGGTGCTCTGCTGCGCCACGAGACGTACGACCACTCCTATCCGCATTGCTGGCGATGCGACAACCCTCTCATCCAGCGTGCCGTAAATTCGTGGTTCGTCGCGGTCACCCGTTTTCGGGACCGCATGGTCGAGCTTAACCAGCAGATCACATGGGTTCCCGAGCACATCCGTGACGGGCAGTTCGGCAAATGGATGGAGAACGCGCGTGACTGGTCGATATCGCGCAGTCGCTACTGGGGTTCTCCCGTTCCGGTGTGGGCGTCCGACGACCCCGCTTACCCGCGTCTCGATGTGTATGGTTCACTGGACGAGATACAGCGCGATTTCGGAGTTCGACCTACCGACCTACATCGGCCGCACATCGACGAGTTGACACGCCCAAACCCCGACGATCCAACTGGCCATTCGATCATGCGGCGAGTACCCGACGTACTCGACTGCTGGTTCGAATCAGGTTCGATGCCCTTCGCCCAGGTGCACTACCCCTTCGAGAATCGAGATTGGTTCGAGCACCACTATCCGGGGGACTTCATCGTCGAATACAACGGGCAAACCCGCGGCTGGTTTTACACGCTGCACGTGCTTGCCACGGCCCTGTTCGACCGGCCTGCCTTCCGAGCTTGCCTAGCCCACGGCATCGTGCTCGGGAACGACGGACAGAAGATGTCCAAGTCGCGCAGTAACTATCCGGACGTGAGGGAGGTGTTCGATCGCGATGGATCGGATGCCATGCGTTGGTTTCTGATGGCGAGTCCGAATTTACGCGGCGGCGATCTGGTCGTCACTGAGGTCGACATTCGCAAGGGTGTCCGCCAAGCTCTTCTCCCGCTTTGGAACTCCTACTATTTCTTGGCGCTCTATGCGAATGCGGAGGACATCGAGGGCAAGATCCGCACGGATTCGCAGCATGTCCTGGATCGTTACATCCTGGCTAAGACACACGAATTGGTTAGGGATGTCGAAGCTCAGCTTGACGCTTACGATATAGCGGGCGCTGCGGCTACGGTGCGGGACTTCCTCGAAGTTCTGACCAATTGGTATGTTCGGCGTTCCCGCGACCGGTTTTGGGCTGGGGACTGTGACGCCATCGACACGCTTCACACGGTGCTCGAGGTGACCTGCCGGGTCACGGCACCACTGCTTCCGCTGACCACGGAGACGATTTGGCGCGGCCTCACGGGTGGACGGTCCGTCCATCTGGCCGACTGGCCGCTAGTAGGTGCGCTACCCAACGATGCCGAGCTGGTCGACACTATGGATCGGGTACGTCAGGTGTGCTCCTCCGCTCTGGCGCTCCGCACCACAAACAAATTGCGCGTGCGCCTGCCGCTGTCTCTGCTCCGGGTTGTGGCTGTCGACGCCCAGCGGCTTGCCGACTTTACAGATGTGATCAGGGACGAAGTCAACGTGAAGGAGGTAGACTTCACTGACGACGTTGCTGCCCACGGGCGCTTTGAGGTGGTTGTCAACGCCAGCGTCGCTGGACCTCGTCTCGGCAAGGACGTGCAGACCGCGATCCGTGCGGTCAAGGCTGGGGAGTGGACCAGAACACTGGATGGTCGAATGGTTGCGGGAGGCCTAGAGCTGCTTGAAGGCGAGTACGAGAGCAAATTGGTATCGCGTGATCCGGGGGCGACTGCCGAGCTTCCATCCAGTTCGGGACTAGTGCTATTGGATACCACCGTCACGCCGGAGCTCGCTGCTGAGGGGATCGCACGCGACCTTGTCCGCACGGTGCAGCAGGCTCGCAGGGAGGCGGGTCTGGACGTCTCCGATCACATCGCGCTCACGATCGAGGGTCCGGGTCCAGCGGTGGCAGCTTTTCAGACGCACGAACGCTTCGTCGCGGCAGAGACACTAGCGGATGGAGTTACGTATGGGGCTGTGCAGAACGGATTCCCAGGCACAGTAGGTGACGGCATCCAGGTCACGGTGAACCTGGTTAGAATCGGTCCGGATGTCGCACTTGATGACGATTGATAGGGCAGCCGCGGAGGGATGGCACAGGGAGATAGAGGTGGATCCGGACGGGGCGGGAGAGCGGCTAGACGTGTTCGTGGCCGCAGCCCTGGAGCTCTCCCGGACGCGGGTGCACAAGCTCCTCGAGGAGGGTCGGGTGCTCCTGGACGGGCGGCTTGCTCGCAAGTCTGAGTCCCTCTCCCAGGGCCAGCGCCTCCAGATCAATGTGCCGGAACCCACGCCGCTCTCGCTCACAGCCGAGGCGATCCCGCTACATATAGTCTATCAGGACGAAGTCCTGCTCGTAGTGGATAAGCCGGCTGGCATGGTCGTGCATCCCTCGGCTGGCCACCCCGGAGGGACGCTTGTCAACGCTCTCCTCCACCATGTTCGTGACCTCTCGGGGATTGGGGGTGCACTCCGACCCGGCATTGTCCACCGTTTGGACAAAGGCACCTCCGGGCTGATGGTTGTGGCCAAGAGCGACCTCGCCCACCAGGCGCTCTCGGATGAGCTTCGGCACCGCAAAGTTCGCCGTCTCTACCAGGTAGCCAGCTGGGGACATCTCGACGAGTCGCCCCTATGTGTAGACGCTCCCATCGCTCGGGATCCCAATCACCGCAAGCGCATGGCGGTGGTGGAAGGTGGCCGTCGAGCGGTCAGCCGGGTCAGGGTCAAGGAGAGGTGGCGTGCGGCGGACCTGCTGGATGTCACCCTCGAGACCGGTCGCACCCACCAGATCCGGGTCCACTTGGCTCACCGGGGTCACCCGGTGGTCGGTGACGGAGTCTATGGGGGGGGATGGGAGCGGGGGATGGGAGGCCCCGACCGGGGCTGGGCCAAGGAGTTGGCACGCCGCGTCACTCGCCCGTTCCTCCACTCGATGGAGCTCGCTTTCGAGCACCCGGTGACTCGCGAGCGGATGAGTTTCCACTCTCCACTTCCGCCGGAGTTGGCGGAAGGAGCTCGGTGGGCCTGTGAGAGCAGCGGGGGGGTGGTGACCTGAAGGGGTTTCTTCCCCCCCCGATCCCGGAGGATACTTCAAATTTATCCCCGGGAGGAGTGAGCCGTGTCGACGCCATGGTCATGATCGAGTTCGATCCCAAATTCACGTTCGACACGTTCGTCATTGGCCCAGCCAATCGGTTTGCGGCTGTGGCGGCGCGCCGTTCGGCGGACTCGCCGGCGATTTCCTGCAACCCGCTCGTCATCTATCCGGTGTCGGGTCTCCAGGAGTGATGCGCGCGCGGGGGGCCGCCGTCGCCCTTTCCGCGCCACTCGTTCTCCTGGCGATCGTGGCGGCCGACCCCACCGTCCAGAGTTCCTGGCGTGAGATCGGAAGCGGACCTGTGCGCGTTCGTTTCATTCCCGAAGACTCTCTACAGGCCGAACGGGCACTCACGTTTCTCCTGGGCCAGCCGAGGATGCCAGCGCTCCCGCCGGGCCTGCCACGGGAGGCGGTAGCGTACCTGGCTCCCGACGAGGCTGCGTTCGCAGAGCTAACAGGTGGCCGTATCCCGGATTGGGGTGCCGGCGTCGCGATCCCGGACGAACACGCGTTGGTAGTGCCCGCGTACGCGTCACGGCGGTCGTCGCTCGGAGCGAGGAACGCCGTACTCCGCCACGAATGGGCGCACCTCGCGTTGCATTCGCATCTGGAGGGGATACAGGTGCCACGCTGGTTCGACGAAGGCTACGCGCTGTGGGCCGAGGGCGGGTTCGATGTGAGCGAGGCATGGAGACTTCGTATCCTGCTCGCACTCGGGCGAGCGCCGCCGCTCGACTCCCTCACCCTGGATTGGCCGCGCGATCTGGCGTCGGCGGAGGCAGCCTACCTGCTGTCCGGATCCGCCCTGGCCTATCTCGTGGAGGAGAGCGGTGAGCGGGGCGTCAGCTTGTTACTGGAAAGGTGGCGCGAGGGGGGATCCTTCGATGCTGCCCTGGCCGGCACGTACGGGGTCACGCTGGGCCAGCTTGAGGATGATTGGCGCGCTTGGGTTAGGCGCCGTTTCGGCTGGCTGCTCGTCCTCTCACATTCGGTAGTTCTGTGGACGTCGCTAGGGCTATTGCTGATGTTGGCCACCCTGGCCCGACGGCGCTGGAACCGGGCGCGCATGGCCGAATTGCGCGCCGGCGAGCCGGTGGAACGACCGGCCTATTGGATGGCGGAGGATGCCCAAGACGGCTGAAGGACTCGCTCACCTTGATCGCACCCGACGAGCCCGGTAGGATTGGCGTATGGCTCGCAAGACTTCCCCCGCACCCAAGAGCACTCCCGCCTCGCTGCGCTTCTCCACCGTGAACGTGGTGCTCGGAGGCGCGGGCCTGCTCGTCCTCGGGATCGGATACATGCTGCTAGCCCGGGGCTCCATCACCCTGGCCCCGATCCTCCTTGTGCTCGGCTACGTGGTGCTGGTACCGCTGGCGCTGATCCTCTAGACGCCCCACCACCGAACTGCTCCGGCCCACCCTCCAAAGCATATGTTTTCGTTGATGCTGCGGCCTCTGTGGTTGGACTTGGATGTTCTCACCCTAGCTAGACGATGTCCTCGAGCGGGCGACTCGTGTGGACGAGCTCGTGATCCCGGTCGACAGTAAAAAGATGGACGTCGGCGACGCCGAAGAGCACGTGTCGCGACTGGACACGCTCCTCAACTACATCCAGGTCAGTCTCGAGAGCGTCCGCAGCCAGAATGCGATGGTGAACGCGGTGCTTAAGAAGACGGGGCAGCTGATCTGGCCGGCCCACGCGCCATGGCAGAAAGGCCGCGCCAGCGGGGGCGGCTGCTCTCCCGCGGTCTCGGTACCCGTGCTCTAACTCCACCGCCGCTACCTAACCTGTGCTCCTACAAGGCGGCTGATCGTATACTCTTTTCCAGGCGGGGTAGACTAAGAGTTGCAAGGTAAGTCATCATAACGGGACTGCATGAATAACAGCTCAGGAGGGAGATGGTATGATATGGCCAGCTCTGATGGCTTTCGCTAGGCCTTGGCAGGCGGCACCTGCCGTCCACTGTTTCGTCTGCTGTGCTCTGGCCTGTGTGACACTTTCGTCGTGTGCTGCTAGCGCTCCTCCTCCCCCTGTCCGCCCCGCTAGGCCATCGCTCCCTCGGTTTGCCACCTCAGTGACAGAGCTTAGGCAGCGGATGGAATCACGTCCAGATTCTGTTGAATTCCCGGAGGGCGTTTGGTCAATCAGCGCGGAGCAGGAGCGAGGTGGTGAGCAGACCTCGACCCCTGACTTCAGCAGTGTCCTTGTAGTTAAGGATCCATCCGATCCACGGAAATTTATCGAACTCCAGATCTCGGATTCCTCTAGCAGCCCTGAGATCACCGCGACCTTTTCGGCTCTCGTTCAGCCTGGTGTCTTCGCCTCTGAGCAGTTTGAGCTTGAGGGAGGCACCTCCTCTACCTACCGCTTCCAAGCGGAAAGCTGGACTCGATTTGTCGGGGCGAGAACCGAGGTCGCCCGGGGCCGCTCGATGCTCATTAGGCTCATCTATGACCGAGTCTGGCCTTTACAGCCATCGCAAAGAGACAGTGCCACCTTCGCGGTGCTCGAGTTAGGCAGGGAGTCCGGGGTATATCCTGACAGGCCCGCAGTCGTTCAGGGATCAGGGTTCGTGTTGCCTTCGGGTCGGGCTGTGGCCACTAATCATCACGTGGTAGAGGGTGCCTCTCGCGTCGAAGTGCGCACAGAAGGTGGTGAATGGGTCGAAGTGCAGGTGGCGCGTGCGGATGTCGCCAACGATCTCGCCATTTTGGTGATCCCTCCGGATACCGTTCTTGTTACAGCCGACCAACCGCCCTATAGCATCAGGATAGGTAGAGAGGCCGCCCTTGGGGCGGAGGTCCACGCCCTCGGTTTCCCGATGACAGGCTTTTTCGGCTCTAATAGAAGCTTTACCAGCGGGGCCGTCAGCGCACTGGTGGGTTTGGACGATGACCCGAGGCTCTTGCAAGTAACCGCCCCCATTCAGCCTGGGACCAGCGGTGGCCCGCTTGTGGATTCTCGGGGCAGAATCATGGGGGTCGCTGTTTCGACCGCGAACACTTCGTTATTCCTGCACAGCGCTAGCGTTGTGCCGCAGAACGCGAACTTTGCGATGAAAATTGATTACTTGTTGCCCTTGGCCGGCGACGATTTTGGCAGCTTCGGGGAGGCGACGAGTATCGGAGTGAAGGGAAGCGAGGTAGCTGCCCGTATCGGGCCATGGGTGGTTCAGGTTCGCGCAAGTCGATAGCGCCCAACGACCCCGTATTCCCCTTTAGCCCAAGGGATCTGTCAAGAGCGCCTTGCTTTTCCCCAGGCTAGCCCGGTAGCGTTCCCCTCATGAGACACGACCCCGCTTTGCCCTGGTACCGCCAACTCCACTGGCAAGTCCTCATCGCCATGGGCCTTGGGGCTTGCACCGGTTTTGTCTTTGGCGAAAGCGGTGCTGAACTCGTCGGGTGGATTGGCGACCTGTTCATGAAGCTTCTGCGCATGATCATCGTCCCTCTAGTGCTAACGTCGATCATCTCTGGCGTGGCGTCAGTCGGAGGCGGGCGAGCTCTAGGGCGACTCTTCGGGAAGACGCTCGGTTATTACATGCTTTCAAGCTCCCTGGCCGTGATGGTGGGTCTTTTCTTCGTGAATCTTATAAGTCCGGGGGTCGGAGCTAACATAACAGAGGCGACAGCCGCAGAGTTGCCCGCGTTAGACACGCCGACTTCACCGGTAGCATTGCTGCTCAATATCGTCCCGGAGAACGTGATCGAAGCGGCTGCAACCGCGGACATGCTGGCTCTCATTTTCTTCTGCATCGTTTTTGGAGCGGCGATTACGACACTTCCTGAGCGTTCACAACGCGTTGTAATTGACCTCTTCGACGCGCTGTTCCATACGATGATGAAAGTGACTTCGGGGATCATCAAATTCTTGCCGATCGGAGTGTTCGCCCTAATAGCGCGTATGGTCGGTACAACGGGCTTCGATGCATTTCGATCCCTCGCACTGTACGCGTTTACGCTCACTTCAGCTCTTACGATCCACATGTTCATCACGCTTCCCGTCCTTCTAATCATCCTGGGACGGATCTCGCCCCGCATTCACTTCGCGAATATGCGTGAGCCACTGCTGATTGCGTTCTCCACGAGCTCGTCAGGCGCGACGTTGCCGGTCACGATCAATAGCGTAGAGAAGAACGTGGGCGTGTCGAATAAAGTGTCCTCTTTCGTCCTACCCATGGGAGCCACTGTCAACATGGATGGGACGGCGGTTTTTGAGTGCCTTGGTGCACTCTTTATCGCTCAAGTGCTAGGCTTCGACCTCACGATCATGCAACAAGCGGTTGTCGTACTGACCGCGCTCATGGCTTCGATCGGAGCTGCTTCGGTGCCATCCGCCGGACTCGTAGTAATTTTCATCGTGCTAGAGGCGATTGGGTTAACAGGCCCAGATGTAAACGTGATCGTCGGCTCTATGCTTGCGATTGATCGCCCGTTAGACATGTACCGGACTGCGGTGAACATCTTCAGTGACTCCTGTGGAGCTGCCGTCATCGCGCGCTCTGAAGGCGAGACTGACGTGGACATGGAGATTAGGTCGGCGGTGGCCGCCGGCTGATGACAGGAGCGCTTGTCATGTGGCTGTCTAGGGAACGGCTAGATCCAGCGGTCCTGCATCGAGTTCCACGATCTGTCCCGGGGACAAGTACGTGGTGGCCCGGCATTTCCTGTTCGGCAGGCTGTCCCCTAGTAGTCCAACTCTGTTCTCCAGGGTGAGATTCAGCGCCAGGTTTCCGAAGGCCATGGCTACGATGGAACAGAGGGCGTCGGGATCCCCGGAGCACGCCAGCTAAATGAGTCGCTTATTCATCGTGTTGATCTGCTTCCCGTAGTTGAATTGGGATGAAATCAGCTTGATGGCTTCCGATAGCTTGTTACCGATCCCCCCGAACTTATTGTGCTCGAACTGGTCGGTCCCATCTGTGTATAAGGTCATCGCCTATGTGATATACGACGTTACCCCCGACGATCAGCGATTCGTGGTGCTGCGGAGGGATGACGAGGATACAAGCACCGAGGTCGTCTTCGTCATAAACTGGTTTGAGGAGCTGAAGGCTCGAGTGCAGAACTGATGTTGGACGACACGACTGAGGACCTACCGACCATCAACTGGGTGGCAAAATGAATGTTCGAGATGGATCTGATAAAGAAGGTTTCACTGCGGAAGGATCCACGGATTCGCGAAAGAAGGGTCCGGGCGTGAGGCTGGCGTTCTTCGCCTTGGTCGCACTGATAGTTGTCGCAGCGGTTGCCGTTGTCTGTTTGTCCGTGACCCCCTCTTTCGAGACCGCTGCGATCGACTCGGACGCACAAAAAGCTAGCTACGGAATCGGCCTCCGCATGGGTAGCCAGTTGGCTCTCGCGGATGACATGCTCGATCGGGCGGCGTTCATGCGTGGGTTCGAAGACGCGCTGGGGGGTGAAGGACCGGACATCGAGCTAAATGAGCTTACCTCGGTCACCCAATCCTTCATCGCCGACATGCAGGCGTCCGCCGAGGCGGCGGGTATGCGTATGGGAGAGGAAAACGCGGCGGCAGGTACGGCCTATCTGGCCGAGAACGCGGCCCGTGACGGGGTCCTGACCACAGACAGTGGTATGCAGTACGAAGTGCTACGCACTGGCGAGGGGCCCAGCCCGACGCTTGACCAGAGCGTTCGGCTCCACTACATGGGGACGCTCATCGACGGTACCGAATTCGACAGCTCCTACGAGGGCGAGCCAGTCGTGTTCGGCGTCGGGCAGCTAATTACAGGTTTCACCGAGGCTCTTACTCTGATGCAGGCAGGGAGTCACTTCCGAGTCGTGCTCCCGCCCGACATCGCATACGGCCCCAGTGGCAGCGGTGGTGGGATCGGGCCGAATGCGACTCTGATTTTCGAGATCGAGTTGCTCGAGATCATGGAGTAGTCGTATCAGACTCCGGTTCTCCTTATCCACCGGGAGTGCCCCAAATTCATACGGTGTTATACGTTCCGTAACCGGAGCATCTGCTCCGGACCGTCAATCCATCGGAGCATGGCATTGAAGCTTACTACATTGCATGTGGACAAGCCCTGGGGTCACGAGGTCATATGGGCCGACACCGAACTGTACGTGGGCAAGATTCTCCATGTGAATGCCGGCGAGGCTCTCTCGCTTCAGTATCACAGGGAGAAGGACGAGACACTCTATGTTCTCTCCGGCTACGTTCGGATGGAGGCCGGCCCCTCCCCCGAGGACCTGGAGGTGGTAGAGCTCCGAGCCGGTGACGCGATGCGGCTGAGACCTGGGATCGTGCATCGTATGGAGGCCCTCGAGGAGAGCGACGTGCTAGAAGTCTCGACTCCTCACCTGGATGACCTCGTGCGTCTTGCTGACCGGTATGGTCGCATCAGCAGCCACGGATGATCGGAAGCGCGCCGCGGAAGCGGTGGGGCGGAACCGAAAACCTGTGACGGATCTCGTGTTGGCGGCGCTGACTGCGCTCACAGTAGCGTGTAGTGGTCCCCAGGTCGCCGATACGCTGGTGGTGAGCGACGACCCGGAGCTGCGGAGCGTCGCGAGCGAGCTGCTCCTCGATCTGGCGCAGCGGTCCGGTATGGACCTTAGAGCGCCGGTCCGGCTGGCGAGACGCTCCCGGGATGAGCTGGTTGGGTACCTTACCGCCCAACTCGATCGGGAACTGCCGCCGGATGAGGCTCGTATGATCGGCGACAGCTACTGGCTCCTAGGGC
>CEUS01283279.1_pt1 | contig 11080 bp, 8 predicted proteins | sample 427031 | NCBI WGS metagenome assembly CEUS01 (sample SAMEA2622837, study PRJEB7988) | marine metagenome | biome: marine biome (ENVO:00000447); feature: marine epipelagic mixed layer (ENVO:xxxxxxxxx); material: "saline water (ENVO:00002010), including plankton (ENVO:xxxxxxxx)" | depth 140 m | reverse complement strand
TAAATAACAACGAATGTAAACCAACTATTTCTAAGCCAATTTTTTTTAAATTTTCCTTAAATGAGATTATTTCTTTTTTCGATACCTCTGTTGGTTCCTTCCATATACAACTAGGAGCTAGTTCAACACCATCACAATCATTATTTTTAATTAATTCTGCATAATAATTAAAATTGCAATCCTTCCACGCAATATTAGAAACAGATAATTTCATTACTTTTTTAAAAATGCCTTAGAAGAATTTTTACTAATTCATCTCGTCCACATAACCTTTTTTCATATCATCTGACATGTTGTAATCTTGGGTAAGGTCAGATTGTGGATTATCATCAGGTTTTGGCATATATTTTTCAAGATATTCTATTTTAAGATTTTTATATATTTTGTTTCCTTCTTCAGTAAATTTTTCAGCTTTTTCAATTTCTTTCCATCTGTTTTTGGGTAATTTTACATATAAAACAAAGCATCTTTTAATTCCCTCTATTTCCTCTGGAGAATAGTTTGGTAAAACTACCTGCGGTTTATTTGTTAAACATTTGGTAATTGTGTCATGTGCTATTAAGCCCATCTTTTCAGTCATCGTTCTAAGTGGAGTTCCATGAAATGGAACAAAAGAATATATATTTTGATTATCTCCATCTATGTCTCTATTAATTTCTATAGTATCAAACGCTAATTTTCTAGTCTCGGTAGGAAAACCGGTTATGTTGTTGACGCTAAATTGAACTCCAAGTTTTTTTGGTATTTTGCAGGCCTCAATAATATCTTTATTTTTCCATCTTCGATCAAGAATTCTTTTTCTAAAATCTTCGTTTCCGTGTTCTAGACCAAATGCCATTCTGTGAAGACCAACTTTTTGTAATTTTTTTATTTTTTCTTCTGTAACTGTTTCTGGTCTTGTTTGTATCCAAAAAGGTAACTTAATATCCTGATACATTTCACAAAATTCATCTAACTCCCTCTTATTATAAGCTAAAAAAGTATCTGCCCAAAAATAGTTGTATTCTACGCCAACCTCATCTTTAAAATACTTTAGTTCTTTATAAACTTTATCCATTTTTCGTTTTCTGAAAAAAGAACTTCCAGTTTCTTCCGTGTATAGCCTTGATTGATCTGGTGAATTACAAAAAGTGCAAGTATACGGGCAACCTCTATGAGTTTCGATCGGTACCATTTTATAAATTTTTCCTGCCATTGGTCTATACAGTCTATTTTCTTCAAACAAAGTAAGGTCTAAAAGAGGATGTTCATTTATATCTACTGCTTTACTTATTTTATTTACTTTTATTTCACCATTTTTCTTTTTGACCCAAAGATTTGTTACATTTGAATAATCCTCACCCTTTTCTATTCTGCGACATAAATCTATAATCGCTTCTTCTCCTTCACCAACACAAACCATATCTATCAAAGGACTCTTAATGCAGAGTTCTGGAGCAAATGTACAAAAAACACCACCTGCTATTACTGGAATATCATTTTTCCTTTTAAATTCTTTAATCTCACCTAAAACTTGTAAACCCAATTCCCACATATCCTCTGTTGAGGACATCGCTATTAAATCTGGATTAAATCTTTTAACTTGCTTATCTAAATCTTTTTTCCAACTAGAATTTTTTAACCTTATCCCTCTTGATCCCATATCAAATGGAACAACATTTAAATTTTCCATTTTGGAACCGTCAGAATCTATTCCATAGTTTATAGCGTAGTAAGTTGTGTCAAATATTTCTACTTGATGGCCTTCGGCCTTTAGCATTGAAGAAAATAATGCAACCGCTGGAGGAAGCATATTCATGCCGTAAGTATTTGGATAGATAAATAAAACTTTCATAATAAATTAATTTTTAAACGACATTACATCTATTGCAGGGTAAGGTCTCCTTTCTTTTTTTCATTATATGCTTATTTCTAAGTGATATATAATTGCTAGAATTCCATAATTCACTGAGCTTTTTGTCTCTAATATTACCAACTATTAATTTTGATTTGTAATCAACATCGCAAGGATTTGTATCTCCATTCCACCAAACAAACATTCTTCGCCATAAATCGGAGCAGGGAGTACTCATATTAAGTTTTTCAGACTCGTAAACATTCTCCCAAGGAACATAGTTTACAAAAGCTACTTGATCTACCAAATTTCCCCAAAATTTATTCATTTCTTCTATTTTTTGATCTTGATTAACTTTTACTCCTGAAACTCTTGTAATAATTTTAGAATTAAAATGTTTAGATCTTATTTCTTGAAATTTCTCAATATTTTTGACTATTTTTTCAAGTTTACCATTAACTCTTAACTTGCTGTACGACTCACTGTCCGCAGCATCAGCTGAAAAAACTAAAGTTTTAACTCCACTTTCTAATATCGCGTATGCCATTTTTTCATCCAGTAAAGAAGCATTGGTATTGATTTTTAAATTTAAAAACTTGTTCCTTGTATACTTAAGCATTTTTTTAATGTCAGGGCAAAGCAAAGGCTCACCTCTAGAAGCAAGCGATATAAATTCTATATTTCCTTCGGCTTGATCAACTATTAATTTAAATGTTTCAAAATTCATATGACCCATGTAACCTTGTGAGCGTTTATTAAATTTATTATCAGTTTGATAACAAAAAACACATCTATAATTACATATAGAAGTTGGTTCTATTTGCAAATAAGGAGGATATTCATCTTTTATTTTTAACTTTGGATATATTTCATACCTATATCTATGCACTAGATAATTTATAATTTGATCAACATTTAAAGTTTTAATCTCTTCTAGAACATTTTGTTTTAAAGTAAATCCAGTACAATTTTTTTTTGTGGGCTGAAATAAATCTATTCTTACTTGATCAAATATTTTTTTATCTCGTCCTGATAAATTTTGTTTTTTGTTCTCACTATTTAATATTACTCTTAGTTGTTTTAAAAAATTTTTTTGATCAATTTTATCTTTGATCTTTAAATTAATAAAACTATCAAATTTTGTATAAACTTGTTTCATTTAAATAATTTCAATATTTTAAAAACCGTTTTTTTTTAACCAAAACTCTACCATTGGAAACTGCCAATCATAATCAACGTCACATCCTCCAGATGATGGTATTGGAGCTATTTTTTTCCCCATCCATTTTTGAGGCAACAATCCGTCTTTTAAATTTTCTAAACATTTTGGGCGAACTACTGAGACAGACATATCAGCAAAATGAACATCTCCTTGTGAATCTCGATCGCAATTTAGTGTTTTGGGGTTACCAAATGTTTTGAACGGTACAAAAGGTTTTAAAGTTCCATCTTTATTTAGTTTTCTAGCTCTAAGCGGACTCCACATATTATAAACAGAAGTAGAAACCGCAGAGTCAAATTTTTTATTTTTTCTTAAAATTTTAATTCCTGCATCGATTACTTTTGAACTAACTGTGGCTGCGTTTGCAAATAACAATACAACAAATTCAATATTTTTTTCATTTAAATTTAATTTTTTTTTAATTTCAAAATAACCATGCTCAAAAACATGATCTCCTAATGCTTTGTTGGTAGCTAGTCTTTTTGGTCTTTTAATAAATTCTACGTTATATTTTTTTGACCTTTGTTTAATTATAGGGCAGTCAGTTGAAACAAAAATTTTATTAATATGTTTCGATTTTTTGCAAGCAATTAATGGAAATTCGCATAAAGATTTTCCCAAAACCTTTTTTGTGTTTTTTCCTGGCAATCCTCTGCTACCAGCTCTTCCGATCATTAGTGCTACTATCATTATTTTTTATTTCTTATTTCTTCCACTAGTTTTTCTAGACCTGATTCAAAACTTACGCCAGATTTAATTCTAAATTTTTTTCCCTTAATTGGGTTATAAGTATAGGGGGAAACTGTATAATGTCCCATAATTTTTTTATTTTTAAATTTAATTTTCTTTTTATTTTTTAATATTTTGGCTAGCTTATTAAGGAAATAAGGCAGTTTAATTTTTTTAACTCCAGTAATGATAATATGTTTATTTTTATATTTATTGTTTAAAACATTAGCTGTTGCTTTTGCTGCATCTATTACATGGATATACTCTCTTACAGTTCTAGAAGAACCGTCATAACTAACTTGATCATTCTTTAATGCATTTTCAATTATTTTTCTTACGCCATTATTTTTGTGAGAGCGGTCTCCGTAAAGTGATCCAAATCTTAAAATAGTGTATTCTAGACCGTAACGCTTTTTATATTCTTCCACATAATCTTCTGCAGCTTTTTTGCTACTTCTATAAAAACCACCTTGATCACTATTCACATAAATTGTACTTGCATGAACAAATCTTTTAATTTTATGTTTTCTACAAAGCTCTAATGCATATGCAGTTCCCAAAATATTACTTTTTATAGTTTTTAATGGTTGATGCAGTGACTCGTTAAGATCAGACAATGCAGCGAAATGAAAAATTACATCTTTCCCTTTTATTGCCTCTTCAAGAAAATTATAATTTAATATATCTCCGGTAATCATTTTTTGATTAGATTTTTTCCATTTAGATCGCTTTCTATCAAAAATTGTAACCTTATGTCCCTTTTTAGTTAATTCATCAGCAACATGAGATCCTAGAAAACCACTACCTCCAGTAACAAGACATTTCATTTTATATTTCCTTAAATTTAAGATTTTTTAGACAGTTAGTAATAAAATTAATTTTCATTAAGACAACTTTCTTAAAAGATTCTTTAATTCATTAGCCGGATTATCAGCTTCCTTAACAAACTTTAAGCAAAATCTTTTTCTAATTAATTGAATATCCTTACTAAACCACCATTTCTCAATGTTGCTAAAATTTTCGTTGATAAATTTAGCAGCTAAGTTTGCATCATAGTGGATAATTTTTTTCTTTTCTAAAAGTTTAATTATTTTTTCGTTTGTTTTTCTAAAGATGTCACACCTCTTGTCTAAAATTAATACCGTTGGTAAATTATAAAACATCGTTTCCAAAAAACCCGTGCTGTTTGAATCATGAATAAACAATTTTCCTTTTGATACAATTTTATCAAAAGGTTGATTAGCGTAATCATATTCGATTCTTTTATTAAATATTTTTTTTTTGGGGAATTCGTAAAGTAATCTTTTTTCTTGCTTCTTTCTATATCTTAAAATTATTTTATCACTTAAATTATGATTTAAACTATTTACTAAGCATTTAATTGAATTTATTTTTCTGAGCCTATCTAAATTAGTTCTCGGATAAGAGGAAAATCCATAAGAAAATTTATTTGGTAGTGTTATACAAACAAATATTTTTTTGTTTGAGGCGTTGAAAGAAAATTTTTTTCTCATCGATAATGAAAATGCATTAAATGGAATAATTTTTTTTACTTTGCTGTCCCATCCCCACCCTTTGTTTTTCCATCCCCATGATAAAAATTTATGAGACAGATCTATTTGCATATCTTCACCTAAGTTAACCGCTGCCAAACCCATTGAACCGCCATGTTGTAAAATTAAGTATTTACTTCCCTTCTCAATCATTTCAGCTGTCCATATTTTAAAAATTTCATTAAAATTATATGAATATGAAGTTAATATTATTTTGCTTTTTTTTGGCCAATAGGATTTATCAATTGCGCTTTTAATACTTTTGTAATTTTCTAGATAGGCCTTCGGCATAGTTAAATAAATCATTTCTTTTAAAAAATGTTCAAAATCTCTTTTTTTAGATTTTTTATAAAAATATTTTTTTCTTTTTTCTAAATCAAAATTTTGATTTTTATATTCGGGATTAACCCAAAAAAATGGAAATTGAAATAATTTAAGATTTAAGCGTATATTTTCAAGTTTTGAAAGCCCTACTCCGTGCATAACAAAATCACAATTAAATATCTTTGAAAATATTTTAAATACAAACTCATAAATTTTTGAAAATTTGTGTTTTTTAAAATTTGGATATTCTGGAAATTTATATTTTTTTACTGAAGCATTTTTTTTTATAAATTTTATATTGTTTTTAAATTCAACTATTTTGCTAACTATCCAATAGTTAAAATCTTTATTTTGACCATTTATATCTGCATATTGTTCAGGTATAAAATTAAAATCTTTACTTTCATTATAATTATAAATGCAAAATTTTAAGTTATTCTTGGGAATTTTGGTTACCATTTCCCATCTGTCAAAAAAGAGAAATGTAAATTGCTGTAACCAAGGTAGTAGTATTATTTTCCAATATTCGCGTGAATAATTTAAGTTATGAAATTTATTAATATCAATAGTAATTTCGTTTAATAGTCTATTTATCAATTTTGCTAGGATTTTATAATCTTTAAATTTCTTTGATCTACTATCCCAGTGGTATTGACATATTAAATTTTTTTCAAGTTGTGTTAATAATTTTGTATTAAGTAAAGTTAAATCTTCACTGGAATACCAATCATAAAAAAGAACTTCTTTTTTATTTTTATTTTTAAAGTAGTTTTTATTTAATACTAAATATTTCATTTTTTTTAACTATGAAAAGGATTGGCAAAAAAGTTAGATTAAGTAAATTTTTTTAAGTAATTTACTATTGATTTTACATTATTAAAATTATGAGCGTTGTCCTCATTAATTTTAATTTTATAATTTTTTTCTACATTGAAAAGAAATTTAATATGGCCCAAGCTATCCCAGTTAGAATGAGCACCTAAACCCAAATTTTCTATAAACTTAATTCTTTTTTTTTTAATACTAGGTAGACCTATTTTTTTTCCAAATGTTTTTTTAATAATTTGGTAAATTTCATAAATTTTATTTTCGTACTGTATCGAGTTGTAATGTGTTTTAAGATTGCTTTTATTATCCTTGATAAGTCTAATTTTTAGACTATTAATTTTTAAAATTTTAATTAACTGTTTTTCTTTTTCTACACTTAATTTAAAAGCCCTAATTATGTTTGGTTTTTTATCAAAACCTTTATATTTTTTATAAAATTTTTTTAAATGTTGCGCTCCATAGTAACTTCTTTGACTTAAGTTTTGTTTTTTAAATTTAATTTTATCATTATTTAATTGTTGAATTATTTTTTGAAAAAGCTTTATGCCTAGAAGGATACCTTTTATATCTACATCATAGGATGTATCAGAATTTTTTATAGGAAATTTATTCTCAGCTATAATGTCACCTGTATCTATACCTTTTTCAATTTTGTGCCAACAAACACCATGTTTTTTCTCTTTATTTACAATCGCCCAACTTGAACTATAGAGACCAGCATATTTAGGGAGAGGACCATCATGAAAATTTAATTTTAAGATTTTAATATTTTTTAAAATTTTTTTTGATATTATTTTCTTGTTTAACACACTAAACATATAATCAAAAGATATGTTATTTAAATTATTAATTTTTATAAAATTTAATTTTTTTTTATATTTTTTATATATTTTTTTATCTTCACTTATTACTGAGATTTTTTTAAATTTCCCTAATGCAATTTTCAAACAATTATCTAACATTAAGGTTGAACCTATGAATACTGCAGATTTATTTTTTAAAAAAGATTTATTTAACATTTTAATTTATTATTTTTTTCGCAGACTGAATTAATTTATTTTTATTTATTTTTCCATTTCGATTTATTGGAAGTTTATTTATTTTAACTATATACTGTGGCACCATGTATTCTGGTAGTGCTTTGGACAATTTTTTGGTAATTTCATTTTTATTAATTCTTTTAATATTTGCAACAAATGTAATAATATATTTTTTTAAGACAACGCTGTTGACATTTCGGTATCCGAGTTGTCTTACATTATAATCAATCTCATCTAGCTCTATTCTATGTCCTTTAATCTTTATTTGATTATCTATTCGACTTTTAAAATAAATTTCTCCTTTTTTTTTAATAGCATAGTCTCCCGTCATAAAGGATCGTTGTTTTTTATTAAAAAAAAATTTATTTTTATTTTTATTTTTATCTAAGTAACCATCTGCTACTTGAATACCCGATATTAAAATTTCTCCTTCATTGTTATTTAGATTTTCTCCCTTTTGTAATCTAAGTTTCATTCCTGGTATAGCTTTTCCCACCGACATACTTGTTAGAGAAAATTTTTGAAAATTTGAAAATGACAATCTTTTAAAAGTACAAGAAACTGTTGCTTCTGTTGGACCATAAGTATTTATTATTTTTACTCTTTTTTTTGCTTTAAATATTGAACTAACATGTGATTTTAATAAAGGCTCACCACAAAAAAATATTGTTTCTAAAGAATTTATATTTTTTTTGTTTAAATCTTGTGCATTATTAATAATATCAATGAGACTCGGTACACATATAAGATGGGTAATTTTTTTTTCTTTGATAAACCTACCAGGAAATATATTTGAATATTTGCTAACTGCTGGAATCAAAGTTGCTCCTGAGCATAGTGATGCAAAAATATCAGCTACGCTTAGATCAAATCCAATTTCTGGAAATTGTGAACACCTTTTTCCTGGTCCCATTTTTAAAGCTTTGATTAACCATTTTAAATAGTGATTTAAAGATTCTCTGGAAATACACACCCCCTTGGGTTCTCCTGTTGATCCTGATGTAAAAATTATATACGCAAGTCTATTAGGTTTAGGTTTTTTTAAAAAATTTTTTTTCCTTTTAAAAAAAATATTTTTTTCACTTAATATAGACATTGTTGGGAATCTCTTTTTAAAAACTAGTTTTTGATCGTCAGGACAAATTATTATTTTTGATTTTGAGGCTAAAATTATTTTAAAGATTCTTTTAAAGGGTAGATTTAGTGAAATGGGTATATAAGTACCTCCCGCTAATAACACCCCTAACATTGATACATAGCTTAAAAATCCCTTCCTACCGACTACAACCACTAGCGGTGTCTCGTCTATTTTGCTAATTGTCGATGCAAAAGTTTTTATTGAATTCCATATTTTTTTGTAGGAAAATTTTTTATTTTCAGATTCTAGGGCTATATTATTTCTATATTTTTTTGAATACTGTTTTAAACTTTCAATAGGGATAAAATTTTTCATTTTTATACTTTTTTAACAAACGAATATGGGTTTTTTTTTAACAAAACTTCAGAATATTTATGAAGATCTGTAAGATTAATAGAAAAGCTATAACCAAATCTTAGCTTTTCTTTATTTATTTTTGCTCCATAATTTTTAATTTTATGAAATAATTTGATAAAATTGGCTTTATAGTTTTTATTTTTGTTTGCATAATAATCTACCGTGATCTCTTTTATTTTATTTTTGAACATTATTTTTTTTTTTATTTTTATCCATTTTCTATAAGGCACCCCAACTATAGCCTCGAGGTGGTGAAGATATGTAGCCCCTTGTTGAGGTGTGCATCCCAATAAAATTAATTTAAAATTTTTTTTGTACATATAATAAAAATCAGAATTTTTTCCAAAAGAAAAACTAGGAGGTGTTTTTAGTAAAAATTTTGCTTCCTTGCCTATTCCAATGTGGCTATGTAACGGTGAACTACTTCTATATACTTTATGTGTATTAAAAAATTCTTTTGTTAAAATACTTATATTTGTTTTTTGTGGAATTTTTTTTTTATTATAAATGTAATTGCTTTGCATACCTAAAGTGTAGGAAGGCATTATTATAGTGCCTTTTTTTCCAATTAAATCTTTTAAAACTTTTAAAATAATTTTAGATAAATTTTTATTAATAATTCCAAATGTCGAAAGATCCGCATGTATAATAATTCTGTCACTTTTCTTAACTTTTAGTTTTTTGATATGATTATAAATGAACGAATAAATTATTCTACTTTTGGATAGATGTTTTTTTAACATATGAATAAACTAAGTAACAAGGCTAGGGTAGAAATTATTTATTTTACTAATTTTATTTTTTTTAAAAAATAATAAGTAAAGATAGTTTTTTTAATTGATAATTTAATATATTTCGAAATTTTTTTTAAATTATTTGTACCATCAGCGTATTGTAAAAAGTTAAGTATATTTTTGGAAATTGGTTTTCTGGTATCATGACCAAATTTTAAATTACTAATCAAATTATATAATCCTCTTTTTCCAAGATTTGGCTCACAAGTAACTTGACTGATGGGATTTAAATGTCGCAAATTAATTTTTCTTTCAGCATTTTTTTTCTTATAATTCATTAAATGTAAAATAGCCTTTTTTGCAACTTTATAACCTCCTAACAAGCCTTCTTTTTTTACCAGATCAAAATTATCTAAGGATGTATGATATTCTTTATATGTTCCGTGTTTTGATCTCATTATTGAACCTATCTTAAAATCTACGCCAGGCGCATTGTACTGTCTTTCATCGGAACCGCGTTTTAAAAATGAATATTTTTTATATTTTATATTTAGTTCTCTAAAAGCTTTTTTTGCAGCCATATCAGAAGGTGAGTTTCCATACTTAGTTTCCAAATAAGAATAGTTTCTAGTGTCACCAATACATGTTAAAACATAGCCACCAATTATATTATTTTTTAACTTTTTAAAATTTTTGTTTATGTAGGCAATAGAGCCAATTGTTTCAGAAATAAATAATATTCTTAGTGTTTTTTTTAACTTTTTATTTGAAAATTGTTTAGCTAATGCTGTTGTGACTAGAGGTCCAGATAGTTCGTTGTTTGCCATAGATGGGTGACAAATATATGTCGAGATTAGTATTTCTTCTTTATCTTTCTTATTTTCCCCAGGTAAAATTAGCTCTCCATAATGCATAACACCATTATTTTTAAAATTAGAATTGATATAAACTTTAAAAATATCGTTATTTTTGTAAGTTTTATCGATGATTTTTTTTTGATTATAAGTTAAGCAAAATCCCCAGTATTTTTTATAATAAGATGTAACATAAGGAATAGCATTAGGTAATTCCTTTATATAATAGAGGTGTTTATATAATTTATTCTTTGTAATCTTTTTGTTAACCGGCATTGAGTAATTTACTAGGTGCAAATTGTTTATTTTAAAGTCTACTATTTTTTTTCCAAATTTATCCTTTATATAAGCATCATTTATGTTCCATTCGCTTGGTATTTTCCAGTCATAAACTTTTGTTCCTGATTTTATTTTTTTTATTTTTAAATTTGGAATTTTAGATTTAATAATTTTTAATGTTTTTAAAT
>CEUS01053684.1_pt1 | contig 11082 bp, 13 predicted proteins | sample 427031 | NCBI WGS metagenome assembly CEUS01 (sample SAMEA2622837, study PRJEB7988) | marine metagenome | biome: marine biome (ENVO:00000447); feature: marine epipelagic mixed layer (ENVO:xxxxxxxxx); material: "saline water (ENVO:00002010), including plankton (ENVO:xxxxxxxx)" | depth 140 m | reverse complement strand
AATTTCTTTTTGATGAATTTTGATGAAACAAAAATTAATTCAGACGATGCTTTTGAAAAATTGGCTGCAGATAGATTGATTTTAAGAAAAATGACACAATATAAGATATCAAATTCTTTAAGATTAACTATTGGAGACAAAGAAGCTAATGAACATTTTATAAAATCTATCGAAGGTGTTTTGAAATAATGTTTAAAAAGGTGTGCATAATAGGATGTGGCTTAATCGGTTCCTCTATTGCTCGAGCCATAAAAAAAAATAGAATTGCAAACAAGGTAGTTTCCTCTAATAGATCAGAAGCCACTAATAAAAAAGTAATTAAATTAAATATAGTAGACGAAGCTAGTTCTGATATAAAAAAAATAGTTAAAGAGTCTGACTTGATTATAATAGCTACGCCTTTAAGTAGTTATAAAAATGTAATTCTAAAAATAAAAAATTCCCTAAAAAGTGGAGCTATACTTACTGATGTAGGTTCAGTTAAAAAAAAAGCGATTGCTTTAATTGAAAAAAATATTCCAAAAAATATTTCATGGATTTCATCGCATCCGATTGCAGGTACAGAAGAAAGTGGACCTGAATCAGGATTTTCTGATCTTTTCAAAAATAGATGGTGTATTTTAACTCCTAGCAAGCAGTCAAACGATCAAGATGTTCAATTATTAAAAATGTTCTGGAAGAAATTAGGAAGCAAAGTTGATGTTATGAATTCAAAACAACATGACTATATTTTATCAATTACAAGTCATATGCCACATTTAATAGCTTATAATATAGTAAATACTACCCTCAACGTTAAAAAGAAAAAAGATCAAGATATTGTAAAGTATAGTGCAGGAGGATTAAGAGACTTTACAAGAATCGCTGCATCTAATCCTGTTATGTGGAGAGATATTTTTATTCAAAATAGGAAAAATACCTCAAAAATGATCGATAACTTTATAAAAAATCTAAAAGATTTAAAAAAAGCGATTAAAAATAAAAATGAAGCAAAATTAGAGAAAATTTTTATAAAAACTAAAAAAATTAGAAAAGAAATCGTTGCAGCAGGTCAAGATATTGGTAAACCTGACTTTGGTAGAAAGTAAAAGTTAAATAATTTTTTTAATTTCATCATAAATTTTCATCTCCAATTTTTTTATAAATTCATCTCGATTCAGCCCTGGTTTTATTGGTTCTAGAAAAGATACTATAATTTTGCCGGGGTATTTAATTATTCCATTTTTTGGCCAAACAATACCCGAATTTAAAGCAATTGGTATACAGGTAATATTTAACGCCTCATATATTCTCCCAACTCCTTTTTTAAAAGGCACCATGTCATCAACTTTTACTCTTGTTCCTTGAGGAAATATTAAAAGAGGTCTGTTTTCATTTTTAATTGTATTTGCAACTTTTTCGAAAAAATTAAGATTATCTTTAGTAGTTGTATCTCTTATTATTTCTATTGATTTGATTTTTTTTAAATAAGCTCCAAATAAAGGTATATTTAGAAGTTCTTTTTTTAAAATGAAAACTGGATAATCAAGAACACTTTGAAGTGCAAATGTTTCAAACATAGATTGATGTGCAGAGGCTGTAAAATATTTTTCATTTTTAGGTATATTTTCTAGTCCTCTAAATTCAACTTTTGTGCTCAAAATAAATTTCACTAAAAAAACTACATAGTGACCCAAGAATTTTCCAAAAAATAAAGTAATTTTTGCAGGCAGAAATAGTGCAGGCAATGCAATTATAAAAACTACGACAATACCCGTGTATAACAAAAGGTTAAATAATAATGATCTTAGTATTAGCATTTAAATTGGATATTAAATTAATTATTAACTAAATTTTCTAAACTTTGTCTTTTTCTAATTACTTTGTGTTTTGACCCGCTTACCATTATTTCAGCGATAATTGGTCTAGTGTTATAATTTGAAGACAAAGACATACCGTAAGCACCTACATTTAACAAAGCTACAAAATCTCCTTCTTTTATTTTAAAAAAACTTTTATGGGTAGAAAATTTATCTGTGCTTTCGCATACAGGTCCTACAAATTCTACGTTTCCTTTAAATGTTTTGTTTGTTTTTTTAAGAGGAATAATTTGGTGATCAGCGTTATATAAAGCTGGTCTCATCATATTATTCATGCCCGCATCTAAAATTATAAAATTTTTATTATTACTTTTTTTTATGTAAATAACTTTAGCAATCAAAATAGCCGTATTACCGATTATGAATCTTCCTGGTTCAAAAATAATTTTTGAATTTTTATTTTTTATAAATTTTTTTACTAGTTTAGCATATTGTTTTAAATCAATTTGCTTTTCTTTTTTTGTGTAAGAGATTCCCATTCCACCACCCAGATCGATAAATTTGAAATCAATTTTTGTTTTTTTTATTATTTTATTTATTACTGATAGTACTTTCTTAAATGGAGCAACATTGGTTATTTGGCTGCCAATGTGGACACTTAAACCTTGAAGATCTAAATTTTTCATTTTTTTAACTTTTTCACATAGTTTAATAAAATCGTTATAGGCTAGCCCAAATTTTTCATTTTTTCCTCCTGTAGAAATTTTCTTATGTGTCTTTCCAGTTACATTTGGATTTAACCTTATTCCAATAGCAACTTTGCCCGAAATATTTTTTGATATTCTGTTTATGAGATGAATCTCGCTTTCAGATTCTACATTAATCAAAAGTACTCTTTTTTTTATTGCTATTTTGATTTCTTCTTCTGTTTTTCCTATACCTGAAAAAACTATTTTTTTTACATTAATTCCTGATTTTGTTGCTTTAAGTAGTTCACCTCCAGAAACAACATCTGCTCCTGAACCTAATTTTTTAAGTTCTTTTAACAAAGTGATGTTCGAATTAGATTTTACTGAAAAACATATCATCGGTTTGACACTGTTAAAAGCTTTCACCATTGTTTGATAATTTTCTTTTAATTGTGTAAGTGAATAACAGTAAAAAGGAGTTTTATATTTTTTTACAAGTTTGTTTGCCGATAAACTATCAACACAAAGGTTATTTTTCCTAAGTCTAATGTATTTCATTTTGTTTAAACTAATTGCGTGGTTTTATATAAGTTATACTGAGATTTATGCTCTGGTTTGCTTTTTACCCCACATGCAGTAAAAAGTATAGAGATTATAGTAATTAAAAAAATTTTTTTTATCATTTAAATTCCTTTTTTAATTTAGATATCATTTTTTTTATATTTTTTGTAGAAGTTCCTCCATAAGAAGTTTTTAAATTTACTGAGTTTTTAACATTAAACACCTTCATTACGTTTTTATCTAAATTATTACTCATTTTTTTAACTTCGCCAAAACTAAGTTGGTTTAATTTTTTTTTACTTTTTTCAGCATAATTTACTAATTTAGCAGAAATTTTGTACGCTTTTCTAAAAGAAAGATTATTTTTTTGTACAAGATAATCAGCAAAATCTGTTGCTGTAGTATAACCTTCATTAGATAATACAAGCATTCTTTCTTTGTTAGGGTTCAAATTTTTAATAAGTTCGTTTGTTATAATTATTGATTCTAAAAGAGTATCGAAACTACCAAATACCAAAGCCTTATCTTCTTGCATATCTTTATAATATGACAATGGTAAACCTTTCATAGTAGTTAACATAGCTTGCAATGATCCAAAGTTTTTACCTGCTCGTCCTCTAATGAGCTCTGCCGGATCAGGATTTTTTTTTTGAGGCATTATAGAAGAGCCAGTTAACATTTTATCGTTAAGTTTAATAAGTTTAAAAATATCGGAGTTCCAAATGATTAGTTCTTCGGCAAATCTAGAAATATGCATTGCGCAAATTGAGGCAGCAGATAAAAAATCTAGAGCAAAATCTCTATCAGAGACAGAATCAATAGAATTACTTGTTGGTTTTTTAAATCCTAATTTTTTAGCGGTGTAATTTCTATCTATTTTATACGATGTTCCAGCCAATGCACCGGCACCAAGGGGACATTCATCTATATAATTTATATTACTATGAAATCTTTTTTTATCTCTTTTAAACATTTCAACATATGCCAGCAAATAATGAGCAAATGAAATTGGTTGTGCATTTTTTAAATGTGTAAATCCAGGCATAATTGTCTGCACATTTTTTTCTGATTTTTTTATAAAACTTTTAATTAGATTGTCTAAATGTCTAATAATTTCTTTCGATGATTTTTTGATCCATAGTTTAAAATCTGTTATTACTTGGTCATTTCTTGACCTTGCAATATGTAAAAATCCTGCATCTTCACCAATAATTTCAAAAAGTCTTTTTTCTATATTCAAGTGAATATCTTCATATTTTTTATTAAAAACGAATTTTTTTTTTATAATTTCATTTCTTATTTTTTTTAATCCATTTATTATTTTCTTTCCTTTTTTTTTATTTATTATTTTTTGTTTCGTTAACATTTGAACATGAATAACGGAGCCTAATATATCTTCTTCATACAATCTTTTATCCACGTCGATTGATGCGCCAATTTGCTCAAAAATTTTTGACGTTGAATTATTAAATCTTGAACTCCAAACAGTTTTATTTTTGTTTTTCATATGTTAAGTTCTTACATCCAATGTATATAAATCAAAAGATTATTAAGTTTTTAACTCTTTTAGTAACATTTTTTAGTATTTTTTCATCAATATCACAATCTAATGAAGATGTTCCACTTAATAATATGGCAATAAGTGAAAATCCTAGGCCTATTTTACCAGTAATATTTGAAGATTATTTTGGCAATGAAATTAATCTTAAAGATTATCATGGTAAACTTTTGATCGTTAATTTTTGGGCAACTTGGTGTGCTCCATGTAAAAAAGAAATGCCCTCATTAGATAGTCTCTATCAAAAAAATAATTTCAAAAATTTAGAGATTTTTGCAGTAAATATGGAACAGCCCAATCATGAAAAATCTAAAAAATTTTTTGAGGATTTGAAGATTAAAAAATTACAAATTTTCTTTGATAAAAATTTGAATTTTGTTAAAGAATTTAAGCTTAGAGGAGTTCCCACTACTGTTCTAATAAATAAAAATGGGGATGAATTTGCAAGAATAATAGGTGAAGTTAATTTCGAGGATAAAAAATTTTTAAAATGGTTAGCAGCTTATGACTGATTATAATTTAGAAGTTGTTTCAATTCCTCCTTTTTCAAAAAATAAACCACAACAAGCTATTATATTATGTCACGGTTATGGAGGTGATGGAAAAGATATAAGTGTACTAGCAATGAATTGGCAGCGTTTTTTACCTGATGCCATTTTTTTGTGTCCAAATGCCCCCGAAATTTGTTCTGTAAATCCAGGCGGTTACCAGTGGTTTGATTTGTCGACAGAAAAAGAAGAAATCCTTCTTGAAAAATCTTTAATAGCGGAAAAAAAACTTAGTGAGTTTTTAGATCAAGTTTTAAATAATTTGCAAATTAGTCCACACAAACTAGCTTTGGTAGGTTTTAGCCAGGGTTGCATGATCAGCATGCAAGTAGGATTAAAAAGAAAACAACAAATAAACTGTCTAATTGGTTATTCTGGAAAAATAATTAATCAAAAACATCTATCAGAAAATATTAATTCAAAACCAAAAATATTTTTGATGCATGGAACAAATGATGAAATTGTCTCTCCAGCGCATCTTTTAGAAGCGAAAGAATATTTAAAAAATCACGGTATTAAAACCAAAACTAAACTTTTTCAAAATTGCGAACATAAAATTCCTGTTGAGGGGACAAGTCTTGGTTTGGCTTTTTTGAAAAAAAATCTTTTATAACTGAAATATTTCTTTAACAAACTATTTCTTGCAAAACTTATTCTAATCCGTTAACTTATTTATATGATTATAACAGCTTCAGAAAAAGTACCTCTAGAAAAGTGTCCAGCTTTGGTTCTTAACGCTGATTTTAGACCTTTGAGTTATTATCCACTTTCACTTTGGTGTTGGCAGGACGCTGTTAAATCGGTTTTCTTGGAAAGAGTAAGTATAGTTTCAAATTATGAAAGGAAAATTAGAAGCCCATCTTTTGAAATGAATTTGCCAAGTGTAATAGCTCTAAAAAATTTTATTAAACCTTCTGAGTATCCAAATTTTACAAGATTCAATGTATTTTTAAGAGATAAATTTACATGTCAATATTGTGGAGATAAAAAAGATTTAACCTTTGATCATTTGTTACCGAAGTCAAAAGGAGGGGTAACAGATTGGGAAAATGTAGTTACAGCTTGCTCGACTTGTAATGTTAAAAAGGGCGGAAGGCTTTATTCAATTTGTGGAATGAAATTAAATAAAAAACCTTTCAGACCTACTGTCGATGATCTGCATGATAATGGAAGAAATTTTCCACCAAATTTTTTACACGAAAGTTGGATGGATTATCTTTATTGGGATGTTGAGTTGTTACCTTAATAAATTTAAATTTTTTCAGAGATTGTAATTGCTATCCTAGAGCCAGTTCTAATTATTTTATCCATTATAGAGTAAACACCGCTATTAGAAGCCCCAGACTCATAGGCAATATTTTTGTGCTCAATTTCGTCCCCTTTAAATTTTTCAATTTTTTTTCTCAACTCATTTTCATCATTCCCCAATTTTTTTAGCTGATTTTGATAATGTTCTTCAATTACTTCTTCAACAGATGCGGTACAAAGCATAGCTGCTTTTTTGCCCAACAAAGCGGTTCCAAAACCTAAGGTAACACCCATTACATCCCATAAAGGAAGAAAATATGTGGGTTTAATTTTTCTTTTTTGAATTTCTTTTTCAAAGTATTCCAGATGTTCTTTTTCATGCTCTTTCATTTTCTCAATTTTATTTTTTAAATTATCATCTTTTTTTATTGTTTTTAAAGCTAATAATTGGCCCTCATAAATTTTGATGGCTCCACGTTCTCCAGCGTGATCTACTCTTATTATTTCTTCTAAAATTTTTTTATTCGTTTTTTCCATAATTTAAAAATAATTTTATAAATATAACACTTAATAAAATAGAAAAAATAGTATTAATTGTAGCAAGTGACAACCCAAACACTTTAAAACTTACTTCTTTACAGCTTATGCTATTTAGTTTTAATTGTTCCAAAAGTTCTTCTTTTGTTAATTCAGCAGTAGAACTTGTGCTAGTACATGACAGTGGCTCGTTAAAGAAACCTTGCTCGATTCCAAAATGATAAAAAGCTAGAAATGCACTAGTCAAAAATATTATTGAAAGTATTAATAAAATAATTTTTTCATATTTTTTTACAAAAAGTATTTGAATTAGTAAAAAAAATGAAAGAAAATATGGTATTCTTTCATAAATGCACAAATTACAAGGTTTATGATCTAGCCAGTACTGAATTATAAATGTTGATATTATCGACAGAGATATAGTTGCAAGAATAAAAATTAATAATATTCTATTCGCTTTATTTAACATTATTGATTTATAAATATTAAATAAATTAATGCACTCAAGAAAACAATTATAGTAGCAATAATAATACTCCATTTTGCTCCTTTTTTTTCTAAAAAAGGACCAAATTTTTGTCCATATCTATAAGTTAAATATGCTACCAAAAAAAATCTTAAGCCTCTTGTTACAATGCAAATAATTATAAAGAAAAATATATTAAAATGAATAAATCCACTTGAAATTGTTAAAAGCTTAAATGGAAGGGGTGTAAAACCTGCAGTAAAAAGTATACCTAGCCAAGAAAAAAAACCACCTTTTGTAGAAAATTTTTCTTTTAAAAAATTAGGATCTTGGTACCCATATACTTCAAATATCTTAATACCCACTTCGTTAAAAAAAACGTAACCAATAAAATAACCAAACAAAGCACCCAAAACTGAAAATATTGTGGTAATTAATGCAATCCTAATAAATTGTTCTTTTTTAGCAACCACCATAGGTACTATCATTACGTCTGGGGGTATAGGAAAAAAAGAACTTTCTATAAAAGCTTCAAAGGCTAGAAGTGGTTTTGCATATTTATGCCCAGCCCAAACTATACATTTATCATAAATTTTTTTAATCATTTTTGAATTTTAATAAAAATATTATTGTATATAATAACATATATGAACTTTGTTACAGATATAATTTTACCTCTGGCTCTAGCTTTTATAATGTTCGCATTAGGTTTGGGCTTAACTGGTGCCGATTTTTTAAGGGTTATAAAACAACCTCGTGATTTTTTTGTGGGTGCTTTTTCTCAAATTATTTTGCTTCCAATTATTGGATTTATTCTCATTAAGTTATGGCCTATATCTCCAGAGTTAGCAATTGGAGTTATGATTATTGCTGCAGCTCCAGGAGGAGTCACTTCTAACATACTAACATCATTTGCAAAAGGTGACGTTGCTCTTTCAATTTCACTTACAGCAGTTATAAGTTTGTTAAGCGTTATAACAGTTCCTTTTATTATTTTTACCTCAATCACATTAATTGATAGTTCAGACTTAGAACTAAATATTTCCTTAACCAATATGGCTGTTAGCATGTTTTTGATTGTAACAGTTCCAGTAATACTTGGGATGATCTTTAGAAAATTTGTATCAAACGTTGCAATAAAATTTGAACCAATTGCCAAAAAAATTTCAGCTTTATTGTTTATCATTGTTTTGTTTGGCGCTATTTTGGCAGAAAAAAATAATATCGTTTCTTATTTTGCTCAAGCTGGCTTGATAACATTAACGCTTAATGTGATCATGATGGTAGTCGCATTCTATGTTGCTCAGCTACTAGCCTCAGGAGTACGACAAAAAAAATCTATTACAATTGAGTGTGGTTTACAAAATGGAACATTGGCTATATTTGTTGCTACTTCAATTTTTGGTGGAGGACTGCATGTAATACCTGCAGCTACTTACAGTTTAATAATGTTCGCGACGTCTTTAATATTTGTATATATAGTTAGAAAAACTAGTTAAAAACAGTTGCGTCTTTAATAAATTCAAAACATAATGTTCTCAAAAATTTTAACTTAAGGGAGGAGCGGGCGAATGGCGGAACTGGTAGACGCGTAGGACTCAAAATCCTATGGTAGCAATACTGTGAGAGTTCGATTCTCTCTTTGCCCACCAAATCGAAATGGATTATAGTAAATTTAACAATTTATTAGAATTATTTTTTTATCAAAACGAAAAACAGGATAAGCAGAGTATTTTCTTGGAATGGCTAAACACTGTTAATAGAAAAAAGTATACCTGGCTAGAAACTCACCAAAACGTTTTGAAGTTAACAAAAGTTTTAAAAAATTATGTAAAATACGGCGATAGAGTTCTTTTGGTTTCAGAAAATCGTCCAGAATGGATGATTGCTGATTTAGCTATTATGTTATCTAATGCAATTACTGTTCCGGCATATACTACTTATACTGAAAATGACTACAGGTATTTAATTGAAGATTGTGAACCTGCTGTCTTGATTGTTTCTAATAATGTTATGCATAAAAAGTTAGCAAATATTATAAATGAAAAAAATTTTATTAAGACTGTAATTACTTTTGATACTATTCCTGGGATAAATTATCAAAATAGATATTTAAATTTTTCTTCTATAACAAAGGGAGATTTAGAAGAAAAAGATAATATAAAAAAAATTAATTTAAAAAGAAATTCTCCAGCTTGCATAATCTATACCTCTGGAACTGGAGGAAATCCAAAAGGAGTTATTTTAAGTCATGGAGGTATACTAAACAATTTGCAGGGTGCTCATGAAATTTTAAAACCACTTATAAATAAAAAATCTATTTTTTTAACTTGGCTTCCATTATCTCATTCTTATGAACACACAGTTCAGTTTGTACAAATTGCTGTTGGCGCAAAAGTGTTTTATGCTGAAAAAATAGAGAAGCTTTTAGAAAATATTTCCCAAGCAAAACCAACAATTATGACTGCGGTACCTAGATTTTATCAAAATTTATACAATAAAATTAATATGAGTTTTAAAAAAACTACAGGTTTTAAATCTAAATTAATTCAGACAACTATTCATCTTGGTAAAAAAGAATTGTTGAATAAAAAAATGAGTTTTTTCGAAAAATTAATAAATGCATTAATGGGCATTTTGGTTAGAAAAAAAATAAAAAAACAATTTGGAGGAAATTTAAAAGCTTTTGTTTCAGGAGGAGGCGCTTTAGATAAAGAGATAGGTGAATTTTTAAATGCCATAGGATTGCCAACTCTACAAGGGTATGGTTTGACTGAAACTTCACCAGTTGTGAGTTGTAATCCAATAAATAGAATTAGAGTAGATACAGTTGGCCCCCCCTTCAATGGCAATGAAGTAAGGATAGAAAAAGATGGTGAAATATTGGTCAAAGGAGAAAACGTAATGTTAGGTTATTGGAGAAAAAAAGAAGATACAGATAAAGTTATTAAGGATGGTTGGCTATATACTGGAGATATAGGAGAAATAGATCCTAGAGATGGATATCTAAAAATTACTGATAGAAAGAAAGATATTATCGTTAGCGCTGGAGGCGATAATATTTCACCAGCAAAGATTGAAAATCTTTTATCTAATTCTCCTGCTATAGACCAATGCATGGTATATGGAGATGGAAAAAATTTCTTGAGTGCATTAATTGTTCCTAATAAAGAATTTAAAGGTAACAAAGATAAAATAACCAAACAAATAGATGAGATTAATAGCAATTTAAGTTTAGTTGAGAAAATAAAAAAATTTTACTTAATTGATGAGAATTTTTCAATCGAAAATGGATTACTTACACCCACTATGAAAGTAAAAAGAAACAAAGTAACAGAAAAATATAAAAATATTTTAGAAAATTTTTATAAAAAATAATCAATTTAATTGTAAAAAAACATTGTAATTGCTTACTTATTTAATATAAAAAAATAATAATTTTTTTAAAATTAATTAACTTTAAATTTGTCAACATAATTTATGTTTGACATCAGTTAAAATAAACTTAAAGCTTGAATATATAGGCGAATCACTTAGTGATTTGTTTTAATTAAAACACAAAGGGAGAGAAAATGGCTAAACGTAGAAAAAAGAAAAAAGGAAAGAAAAAAAAATCTAAGAAAAGAAGAAGAAGAAGATAAGTTAAATCTTATTTAAAAATTGCGCCCTCCTCAAA
>CEUS01002310.1_pt1 | contig 11082 bp, 9 predicted proteins | sample 427031 | NCBI WGS metagenome assembly CEUS01 (sample SAMEA2622837, study PRJEB7988) | marine metagenome | biome: marine biome (ENVO:00000447); feature: marine epipelagic mixed layer (ENVO:xxxxxxxxx); material: "saline water (ENVO:00002010), including plankton (ENVO:xxxxxxxx)" | depth 140 m | reverse complement strand
TCTGCCGCGTATGTGTGTGTTTCGGCTGGAGCGTTGGAGAGAAAGCCTGAAAGTAATGCAATGGCGCACAATGTGGAGAAAATTGTTGCCGCTCTTTGTCCCAAATGATCAGGGGGAGCCCAAAATGGTGTGGAACCGTCATCGCGACGGTTACGAAGAGCGTGGCGAACTGGCCACCGGAACAGAAAACCAAACCATGGGATCGAGAGTTCATAGTCAAATCGTTCAGTGACTAGGTGTTTATTGGGTTCGGAAGTAACGGTGAGGGTTCTCTTGTAAGTCTTGAACGGCCCATCAATCAGCAAAAATTGGTTGCTCCCGAGACCTTTTTCCTGCACTAAATCGGTTCTTGGGAGACGAACGCGTCTAAGCCCGTCATCGTCTAATTGGTGCGTTATTTCTAAATGAGTCACGGGAGTGATGTGTCCTTCTCCACTTGGATGAACATACTGGAGGGATGGATAAATTCCTTGTGTTGGGAAGTGGGCCTTTAAATGGAGACCTTCATATCGGCGGAGCGAAGAACAGTGCACTAAAACTGATGGCAGCATCGCTGTTAGCTGAAGGATCAACTTCACTGACTAATGTTCCCGACATAACAGATGTTGCGATCATGGCCGAGCTGCTCGAGGCCATGGGAGTCAAAATTCAGAGGACGGGCCAACGCATCGATATCGATGTCCCTGCTGAGATCGACCCGGTGGCGCCCTATAGCTTGGTGGAACGCATGCGGGCTTCCATAGTTGTCTTAGGGCCGCTACTCGCCAGAATCGGTCAAGCCAGAGTGGCGATGCCGGGAGGAGACGACTTTGGGTCTCGCCCGATCGACATGCACATACAGGGCCTAGAACAGTTAGGAGCAACTTTTTCCTATGAACATGGCGACATAAGTGGCCAGGCTGATCGATTGATTGGATCCGAGGTGTTCTTGGAGTTTCCATCGGTGGGGGCTACCGAAAATTTACTGATGGCGTCGGTCCTAGCTGAGGGCGTGACGGTTATCGAAAATGCAGCGAGGGAACCAGAAATAACTGACCTCACAAATTTTCTGTCGCAAATGGGAGCTCAAATTGAAGGAGTAGGAACGTCGCGTCTCAGTATTAAAGGTGTTGAGACGCTGACTCCTGTTACCTACTCCGTGATTCCTGACCGCATAGAAGCAGCAACATATCTCTCTGCTTTGGCTGTCTGCGGGGGACAGATTCGACTACGAGGCGCCCGCCCGGATCACATGGAGATGCTTCTTCGCAAGCTTGAAGAAATGGGCATGAATCTGGAGGAAGACGATTCAGGCCTGCGGGCCGAGGTAACTGGCCGCCTCAAAGCTGTTGACGTATCGACGCTCCCATACCCAGGTTTAGCCACTGACTACAAACCTTTTTTGGTTGCAGCGCTCACCGTTGCACATGGAGCAGGAATGGTCACAGAGAACATATTTGCTGGACGGTTCCGATACATAGATGAGTTGGTTCGGATGGGTGCGGAAATACGAGCTGAAGGTCGTCACGCTGTAGTGCGCGGTGTTGACCGGCTGTCAGGTGCCCCGGTAAGGGCTCACGACATACGGGCCGGAGCAGCGTTAGTCATTGCGGGATTGGCTGCGGATGGAGAAACGGTTATTTCGAACGCCCATCACGTGGATCGGGGATATGAGGATTTGGCAGGTAAGCTCTCGTCCGTCGGCGCCAAAGTCGCGCGAACTTGATTGATGATCTACTAACCGACTGTCTTAGATGAACCGGCCGAGCACAGACCCCGTCGCCTTGTTTGAGGCAGCACGTGGAGGGAAGCGTTTAGCCCTGGCAAGACTTATGTCCCTCGTTGAACGCGGGGGAGACCAGGCGCGTGTATTGGGGGCTCACACCTACGCTCAAGCCGGAGCCGCGTATACGGTCGGAATGACGGGTGCACCAGGCTCAGGAAAGTCCAGTCTCGCTGCTGAGTTGGCTTCAGTTGTTCGCTCAGAACAACAACGGCTAGCCATTCTGGCAGTGGACCCCTCGTCTCCATATACCGGTGGAGCGATCTTGGGTGATCGAGTTCGCATGCAAGACCACGTGACGGATGACGGAATTTATATCCGATCCATGGCGACCCGAGGTCATCTGGGAGGGCTGAGTCTTGCTACACCTCAAGCCATCCGTGTGCTTGACGCATTGAGTTGGCCCTGGATACTTGTTGAAACGGTCGGCGTTGGGCAAGTAGAGGTGGAGATAGCGGGAGCTGCAGATACGACAATCGTGGTTGTGAACCCGGGTTGGGGCGATTCCGTTCAAGCGAATAAAGCTGGGCTAATGGAAGTAGCCGACATATTCGTAATCAATAAATCTGATCGTAAGGGTGCCGATGACACTCGACGTGATATTCAGCAGATGCTGGAACTTTCGTCGCTTGGGGACTGGGAACCTCCCATAGTGATGACGGTGGCCACTGACCAAATTGGTGCTGATGAGCTATGGCGAACGGTTGGAGAGCATCGGTCTTACCTCGAAGGAAGTGGTGAGCTTGAGGCACGGCGCACCCTTCGCGTCCAGGCTGAACTGACTGAAATTGTGAGTCAAAGCCTCGAACAGCGAGTGATCGCCGCAATGGAAAACCCAGAGACAGCCGAGCTAAAAGAGAAGTTAGCGCGCGGAGAGATTGACCCGTATGCGGCAGCGGCTCGCCTCATTGATTTGTCTGATGGTTGAACTAATCGAGCTCGCCTCGCGCTAAAGCGAACACGGCCTCTCTTTCAGTTGGAGATAAATTGAGGTCAAGGAGCCTGAGTTCTGCCGCTCCGCGCACCTGAGCAAAGATCTCCGCAGCACCGAATTCGTTCACAAAAACCTTGGCGAATCGTTTCCTGAGGCTACCTATAAGCAAGTGGGATAGCCGCCCGCTATTCGATTCAGCTGTTCGGAGAATCACATAGGTCACTGCTGCATCAAATGACGAGGATCCGCGAGATGACCTGTTCCAGTTCAACACTATTGGTTTACCGTTACTTATTTTGATGGTGCCCGGATGTAGGTCCAAGTGGACGATGGAATCACCTTCGCTGACCCTCTCCCAATCTGATGGAGCGGGGATTGTTCCGAGTGCCTTGTGTAAACGGGCAAGGTTTTTTGCATGTCTGTTCAATGTCCATGGCCTTGATGTGAGGTCTTCCAGCATGGTTGGACCCTCGATGCGCTCTATCACGAGCGAAGATGCAGATAAGCGTTCGGCTAATTGAGGGGCCGGAAAACCTCTAGATGCCATTATCTCCAATGCTTCAGCTTCTCGGGACAAGTCCTGCTCTCGGGTACTTGTGCGAATCACATGATCTGGGCCGTAGTGGCGCAGTTCCGATTCAGAACCGATACCGATGAGTCCTCCTGGTTCCGCCCCTGTTCCCGCTTCCTGTCGTTGGAGAATTCTTTTTCTGAGACTCTTCAAATTTCGTTGCCAGATTGCAGTCAGGATTGGTTTCGCAAGTCGTTCTCCAATCTTGCCCGCGAAATGCCACGGCAAATCAATCGACTCGTCCCAGCTAAAACGCGTTCCTGCTGAAATAGGAGAAAGGGTGAATTGGCCGACTCCAGCCACGAGGCCTGAGTGTTTAACAGCCATGAGTTTCTCAGGTTCCCACGCAACCACTTCCATATGGTCGCGAAGTCGAAAAGGACCGACAGCTGTTAGGCAAACAAAGGTAACCCCGAGACCTTCGGAGATCTCCGATGTCAAATCCACACTGAGTGCATCCATCATCCACTCAGAATGCTTCGTGATGTCTCGTAAATAACCCCATACCTCTGCAGGGGCTGCAGGAAGATCTATCGAGACCTGGACTTGCATTGACCTTTGCCTTCTATTTTCGGAACACAATTAAGAACTGGTTGAAGCGTAGACCGAGACATGATGATCGCTACTGCTGGTAAAGGGCCTTTGATACCAATCTTGCCACCGTTCCACCAAATCCAAGCCGTGTCGAGCGGCCACCTGGTCCAGTTCATCGGGCGTCTTAATAAGGATTCGCCAAGGTCTAAGGATGGGTCCCGCATCACCCAACTGGACGCTTTGGCCTCGCACAACTCCGGACATCTTTTCTCGGACTGTGATGTTGAGCACAGTAGCTTCCGTCGTGTGGCGGGACTCGACACCCCTGGTCGGTAGAAGAGAATAATTTGATGGCACAAAAGCTTCTAGAACGAACAGGCCGTCGGGTGTTAAATGATCGCTGACAAGCTGAAGACATTTTTCTTGGTCGTCTGGATCGACAAGATTAAAAAATGTGTTGTAGGCACAAAAAATTACTTTGAACTGCCCGGCCGGAAGCCACCTAGACATATCGGCTAGATGAGTGGTAACCAGCCCCGAAGTATCTCTAGCGGTTAGATGTTTGAGCATTTCTGAAGATGAGTCGACACCGGTGATAGGCACTCCGGCGGCTGCGATTGGTAGCGCTAAGCGACCGGTCCCAACGCCCAACTCTAAGACATCGAGACCTTCGGAAAGATTGCTTATGAGAGCTACTGTCCCTTCAACATCTGTGACCTGCTGGTACCAATCGTCATAAACATCAGCAAAGGCATCTCCGTAAGTTGAACACAGGTAGTTGACTGAATTCGACAGCTCCATGTCGCTCACTTTATTTCGGGGCGTAGCCTTGGGGTGATGGAGACAGCCAAGTTAGATCGCCCGGTGTACCTCGATTGTGCTGCCTCGACTCCGATTAGGCCAGTTGTTCTTGATGCAATGATGCCCTACTTAACCGAGCACTTCGGTAATCCATCAGGTGGGCACCGAATGGCTCGATCCTCCAGAGCAGCCATCGATGATGCTCGAGAAGTCTGTGCAACGCTTTTAGGATTTGGGCCACACGAGATTGTCTTCACTAGCGGCGGTACTGAATCAGACAATCTTGCGATTCATGGAGTATGCAACCCAAATGGAATCGCTGTCTGTCCTGAAACTGAACATCACGCAGTGCTTTATCCGGTGGAATCTCATAATGGGCGGCTGGTTGGAGTCACTTCGGACGGTGACATCGATCTCGAACATCTCGAAGCCGTGCTTGACGAGGATGTTTCGGTTGTGTCGGTGATGTTGGTTAACAATGAGTCGGGCAGAATTATTGATCTCGAAGCGGTTGCTGAAGTAAGAGATCGTTGCGCCCCTCAGGCGTTGCTGCACACAGATGCCGTTCAAGCCGTTAATTGGCTCGACATCGTTAATGCTGCGCGTCAGGCAGACATGATGTCGCTTAGCGGGCACAAATTTGGCGCACCCAAAGGGATCGGCCTGTTGGCGGTTCGAAACCATGTTGCCGTAGTTCCGCAAATACTTGGTGGGGGACAAGAGGCAGAACGCAGGAGTGGCACGCATAACACGGCCGGCATCGTGGCCTTAGGAGTCGCTTTACAGTGCCTTGACGAATCAAGGGAGAGTGAGATTGATCGCTTGGGTGGCCTCAGCGAACGGCTCGCTAGTGCTCTAACTACAGCGATACCTGGTTGTTTTGAAACGATTCCCCAATCACAAAGGGCTGCAGGGATTCTGCAGATAGTTATTGAAGATGTCGAGAGTGAAGCTTTGCTGGTGTTGCTCGAACGACATGGGGTGATGGCTTCCGCTGCTGCGTCTTGTGCTTCTGGAGCCATGGATCCTTCACATGTATTAGCTGCTATGGGAATGGATAGGACTGTTGCTGCCGGATCATTGCGGCTTTCGCTTGGCTGGTGCACTGAAAATTGGGAAGTTGAGCACGCTGTCGAGGCGATACCTGGCTGTGTGGAGCAGCTCAGAGGTGCATCGTGAGTCGCGTGCTGGTCGCGATGTCAGGAGGTGTCGACAGCGCTGTTTCGGCTGCCCTCATGAAGGAACAGGGCCATGATGTAACCGGGGTGACTCTCAAACTTTGGGGAGGTCCCCAAGATCAAGGGTGCTGTTCGGTTTCCGATGTTGATGACGCTCGTCGTGTCGCACAGCAATTAGATATTGATCACTTTGTCTTCAACTACGGCGAAGAGTTTGATCGACATGTGGTTAGTCCGTACGTAGACGCGCATGCGGCGGGTTTGACCCCTAACCCATGCATTGAATGTAACCGGCACATAAAGTTCGATGCTCTCGTTAGTCGCGCCAAGAAATTGGGATTTGACTTGGTGGCTACTGGCCACCACGCCAGAATCATCGAAACCGATAGAGGATTGCGACTCGCGCGCGGGGTCGATGACGGCAAAGACCAGTCCTACGTCCTATACATGCTGACAGCGCAGGACCTCTCCATGCTTCGGTTCCCAGTTGGAGAAATGACGAAAAGCGAAGTGCGCGAGCTAGCGCATCATCAGGGTCTTCGATCAGCGGCAAAACCCGATAGCCAAGACGTTTGCTTTATCACGGCCTCTGAGGGACGTACCAGTTTTCTGTCGGACCGGCTTGACCTGCACACTGCGGATGTCGTCGACGTAGAAGGTAACGATCTGGGCACTATCGACGCGGTTGAGTTGGTAACCATCGGACAGAGAAGAGGACTGAACCTTGGTGGCAACGCGGATAGGACCTACGCGGTCCATGTTGATGTTCCATCTCGGCGAGTAGTCGTTGGCGGTGCCCAGGATTTATTGTCAGAGCAAGTGCAGTTGGCTGATCATGTGTGGGCAGACAAGCCCTACATAGGACCAGTGCAGGTTCAAATCAGTGCTCACGGAAACCAGGCGTCCGGTTCTCTGACCGCCGATGGCAACGTGCAGTGGGTTGACGCCCACCGGAAGGTGGCGCCGGGCCAGGCCGTGGTGTTCTATATCGATGACCTTGTCATTGGCGGAGCAACGGCAATATAGGCGTCAACGCACGAGTCTGCGCAGACGAGCCTCTTGCAGTACTGCTCCAGGGCGGGTTGGTGAAAATAAAATAATTTTTGCCCATTTCACCTCGCTCACACCGCGAGACCTTGGCACCACCTCCACTTCCCCATGAAGAGTGACTTGAAGTACAGGACCTAAGGCAAATTGGCTCACGTCAACGACACCTTCAGCATTGATATCAGCGTCGGCTGGAGCAGGACCTAAAGAAATAATGTCTTGACGGCGAAGAAGAAAAGGTTCTCTAGTAGCCAAATGATCATGGATGACGAAGCCGTTTGGTACGAAAACGATCCACCTTCGCGCAAGTTGATGCATTGCTCTGCAGCCGAATACGGCGATCGGCCATCCGATTGCGAGCGCAGGCACTCCAAGGCGCCAATTATCTGAGACGATAAAGATAGGGCCTGAAGAAGCGGACAAGATCACTATCCCCCAGACCAGCGCTAATGGTCCAACAAGAATGGCGCTCGGGATACGAAGCAAGAACCGCTTTTCGTCGCCGTAGCTAATGCCATCGACCATGACGTTGCCAGTTTCGGGCAGTAGTGCCAACAAACTCACGGCTGCGGCATGAACGAGAGCCACAACGAAAATGCCTGTCGAAATACGGGAATACAAGTGTGCAGCAAACAGGGCGGGAAGCATTGCTGGCGCAAGAACACGCATCATCGTTAAGCCCCACGGCCTTTTAAGAATCAAACATCCTAGGACGAACCCCCACACAATCCAGAAAGCGATTGACGCCCACACCTGTCGCTGGGCTGCGTCTTCTGTCAGTGCTGAATCGATGGCAGCTCCGAGCGAAAATGGCATCGCTGCCCAGACGCCGAGCAAAATTGTAAGAGGATTGACGACCTTCACACCCCAATCGTGGCTCATCTGAGGAGGTTGTTCCTAACTACTGAACTTTTAGAACGACAAAACCTGGGCTTCCGGCTAGCTAGAGTCGGTCCTGTCATGACTGAATTTGATTCAGATCAAGATCGCGTGACTCAGTTACGCGACCAGATCGCAGCTCACAACGAGGCTTATCATGGGCGTGACGAGCCAACCGTTCCAGATGCAGTCTATGACCGGTTATTACGCGAGCTCGCTGAAATCGAAGCCCGTCACCCTGACCTGGTGACACCAGAATCGCCCACTCAATCGGTTGGTTCGGCTCCCAACGAAATTTTTGCTCCTGTTGAACACAAAATTCCCATGATGTCGCTCGACAACGCCATGGATATGGAGGAGCTTCAATCATGGTACGAGCGAGTCTTGAAAGGTATACGCGGCGCAGACTCATGTCAGTTTGTATGTGAACTGAAGTTTGACGGACTTGCCGTCTCCATTCGATACGAAAGCGGAGAACTAGTTCAAGCGGCAACTCGAGGCAACGGCCGAGTTGGAGAAGATGTCACGCATAATGTCTTAACGATCGAAGATATTCCTCACCAAATTAAGAACGCTCCCGAGGTGCTTGAGGTCCGGGGTGAGGTCTACCTGCCAATTTCTCGTTTCGAAGCCCTAAACGAAGAACAACTAGCAAAGGGCGAACCAGTATTTGCTAATCCGAGAAATACGGCGGCAGGAAGTCTTCGACAGAAAGACCCGACAGTCACAGCGTCAAGGAAGCTGGCTTTTTGGAGTTATCAGATTGGCGAAGTCCGTGGTGGCCCGCAAATGGCTTCATCGGAAGAGACTTTTGAATTGCTGCACAGTTTGGGACTTCCGGTTAACCCCGAAGTCACCGAATTTTCCGAGTTTTCGGACGTCCAAAAATTCTGCGAATTCTGGAAGTCGAAACGTCATGAACCTGATTACGAGATCGACGGCGTGGTGGTCAAGCTTGCCGACCTAGCCCAACGTGAGATGTTGGGATCCACAAGTCGGGCTCCACGATGGGCGATCGCTTTTAAGTTTCCGCCCGAAGAAAAAATTACGCGTCTGATCAATATCAACGTTTCGATAGGACGTACTGGTCGCGCGACCCCGTTTGCCGTTCTTGAACCCGTATTCGTTGGGGGTTCAACAGTTGGAATGGCGACGTTACATAACGAAGATCAAGTGGCTACTAAAGATGTTCGCCCCGGCGACATGGTGGTGGTTCGTAAAGCCGGTGATGTTATTCCAGAAGTTGTGGGCCCAATCTTGGCTGACCGCTCTGTTGACTCGAAACCCTGGTCCTTCCCAAAGGTATGTCCGAGCTGTGGCTTAGCCTTAGAGCGTTTGGAAGGTGATGCGAACACCTATTGCGTCAATCGATCGTGTCCCGCCCGTGTAGAGACCGGGATCAGTCATTTTGCGAGCAGAAATGCCATGGATATCGAGGGCTTGGGTGAACGGACAGTTCGCGGACTCGTAGAGCGAGGCATGGCTGATGACGTTGGTGATCTGTTTGCTTTAAGCAAGCCGCAACTCATGGAACTTTTGGTGAGCGACTCCTCAAACGAAACTTTGGTCAATAACTTGATGTCTGCCATCGACGCAGCCCGAGAGCGACCCTTGGCCAACGTTCTGATAGGGCTAGGCATCGAGCATCTAGGCCCAAGCGCAGCAGAACTCATTGCCCGCAGATTCGGCAACCTAGAAGCCATCACGGAGGCAAAAACTGACGATATCGAAGCCATAGATGGGATTGGACCCGTGATAGCCCAAAGCGTTACAGACTTCTTTGCAGATGATCACAATAAGTCTGTAGTTGAGAAGTTCCGACTGTATGGGGTGCGTCTAGATATCACTGACGGTGAGGCGGATGCACCGCAGCTGCTTGTGGGCCGTTCGATCGTAGTAACAGGGTCTTTGGATGGTTGGTTCCTGAGTCGGGATGAAGCGAAAAGATCGATTATTGCTAGAGGTGGTAAATCCCCCGGCAGCGTTTCGAAGAGCACATATGCGTTGGTTGCAGGTAACGACGCTGGTCAGTCGAAAATGGATAGAGCATCTGAATTAGGTATACCGATTGTGGGGGAGCAAGAACTTCGCCATTTGCTTGAAAAAGGGCAACTGCCGTAAGGAGCTGAATTAGAAAGAGGTCCAGCACCACTGATAATTAATGTTGTCTGCCTCGACATCAATGACCGGAATAGCGATAACCCTCGCGCAAATGAGGCCTCGTCGTAACTGAGAGATCACCATGTCGCTGCCGGGGCTAAAGAAGAATTCTCCTAGTTGTTGAGTACCAGCATTTAGTTGATTATTGGGAATAGCGACGTCATCAATTATGAGAGTTGGCTCCCAACCAGGACTTAAGGAAACACCAACCAAGGTCTGTTTCGGAGCTTGGTCCCCTTCTTCAGGGATCACTGCTAGGAGTCCACTCGGCAAAGTAGTCGGCTGTGGCGCCCCCCGAGTCGATGAGGCGACCCAAATCACCAACCCTAGAGAGAGGACTACCAGTATCGTCAAGGATGAGGCAACACCTTTCCTAAGGCTCCAGTTCACAGCGTCATGGTCCATTGACTCATCGCCTTTTCGAGGCTTCTCCACCTCCCTATCATGGCCGAATATCGAAGCGGTTGAAATTCGACGCGATGAGAGTGTCCGTTACTAGCGATACTGTCGGGTTGTGCCTCTTGACGAGTCAGACGAATTAACGGGTCGAGTTCTAGATGACCGTTACCGACTCATGACCTACCAGAGTCACGCCCAGGCTTCAGTCAACTATCTCGCTCATGACCTAGAGACTGGTGATCAGGTATCCATCAAGATTTTTGGCCCCTCGATTTCCGAAGATCTTGAATTTGCGAGATATCTCGTAGTTGATGCGACTAAGGCGGCGTTGGTGTCGCACCCCTGCATAGAACAGGTACATGACTGGGGCCGATTTCGAGAGAGCGTCTACGTCGTAGTCGAACATTGCCCCGGGGTTACTCTCGGGTCTTTCTTGGCAGCCGGGCACAGACTTAACGCGGCCCAAGTAGTCAAACTAGGTGTCGAACTCGCCTCAGGCCTTGAAGCCCTTCATGGTAACGAGATTTGCCATGGAGATATTTCACCGGGCAACGTGACCCTAGGTTTGAATACATCTTCGAAACTTTCGGCAGTTTATTTGGGTAATGCGTTAGGAGCCGCTGAAGCCGGACGTCTTGACCTTGTGGGAACTGGTGTTGACGACCGGTCACAAGAGTTTCTGGCGCCTGAAACTAGTAAGGGTCTTAGCAGTCCGGAATCTGATGTCTATTCCCTTGCAATGACTCTCTGGGTTGCGGCCGAGGGAACTTCGACCATGACCGAAGCTGCTGACGCAGCGGGCCAAGAAAAAATATCT
>CEUS01108175.1_pt1 | contig 11085 bp, 6 predicted proteins | sample 427031 | NCBI WGS metagenome assembly CEUS01 (sample SAMEA2622837, study PRJEB7988) | marine metagenome | biome: marine biome (ENVO:00000447); feature: marine epipelagic mixed layer (ENVO:xxxxxxxxx); material: "saline water (ENVO:00002010), including plankton (ENVO:xxxxxxxx)" | depth 140 m | reverse complement strand
GCGAGCAAGATGCTTGGGAAATCCCCGAGTTCGGCCAGGAAGCTTCTCCTCGTCGGGCATCCCTCGAGATTGCTTCTCTCCGCAAAGCCATCTCGGATGCCGCCCATGCTCCCATGTTGCTTCGCAGCAACCGATCCCAACTGGCTTTGGCCTTTGCCGGCAACGAGAACTTCTGCTCCGCGTATGAACGAGGAACGGCTACTCCCGACCATGTCATTCGTACCAAAGGCAAGCCCTTGCTAGGCCGAGACGTTTCCGCTTATGCGGAAGCTTACGAGGACTATTTTCAGCGAAATGCAGCCAAGTGCGAGGGTGGTGTGAATCTTTCCATGCTCGATCCAGCTCCTCGTCTTGTTCTCGATCCTGAACTAGGCCTTTTGACTGCCGGACGAAAAGTGGCTGACTGCATCATCGCAAGCGCCATTGCCGAGCATACCATGGATATCATCCAGCGCACCGATGCCCTGGGTGGCTATGACCCTGTTGGCGAACATGATCTTTTCCTGATGGAATATTGGGAGCTCGAGCAAGCGAAACTGAAAACCACGGGCCCCCCACCTGTCTTTGCCGGAGAGGTTGCCCTCGTCACGGGATCGTTTTCCGGTATCGGTAAAGCTTGCGTGGATGCCTTTCGCTCGCGAGGAGCCACCATTGGCGGGATCGATTTGGAGTTGGCGGATGGGGCACTCGATTACCTTCCCTTGGTGGCGGACGTTACGGATTTCGATGCCGTTGAGGCAGCCATTGGTTCCATTGTCGATGCCTTTGGCGGATTGGACATGCTCGTTTTGAACGCCGGTCTCTTTCCACCGACCCAGAGACTCGGTGAAATCGACGACGAGACTTGGTCCAAGACGATAGCCGTCAATCTGGACGCCAACCAACGCCTGCTTCGGCTCTGTCACCCTTTCCTGAAATTGTCCCCCAATGGTGGTCGGGTGGTGGTGGTGGGGTCCAAAAACGTGCCCGCTCCCGGGCCCGGAGCAGCTGCTTACTCGGCATCCAAGGCAGCCATGACTCAACTCGCTCGAGTGGCCGCCCTGGAATGGGCAAGTGATGGCATTCGGGTGAACGTTCTCCATCCCAACTCGGTGTTCGACACTAATCTATGGGCCAATGGAATACTGGAAAAAAGGGCGGAAGCTTACGAGATGACGGTGGATCAGTACAAACGCCGGAATTTGCTCCAAGAAGAGGTTTTTTCCAGTGACGTCGCAGAGGCCGCCGCCGAATTCTGTGGACCTCGCTTCGCCAAGACAACCGGGGCGCAACTTCCCGTTGATGGTGGCGAGGATCGGGTCGTCTAGACTTGAACTGAATTTTCCCCTGTGTTGGAAAACCGCTAAGGTCATATGCGGAAAATCGCGCCTAGTTTCTTGCCCAAGAGCAACGAGGCACCGACGATCGTCACGCCGAGAAACACCATGGCCCAGACTCCCAAGGCCGAGGCTAGGTAACGACCCGACCCAAGAAACCCGATCAGTTCGTAAATCGCCTTGGTGATCGGGTAATACTCCATTTTCTGAGCAAGAATGAGTGAATCGGAGACCTCCAGCATACACTGGGAAAAGGCGAGCAGGGCACCGGCCAAGAGGTTGGCCATGATGAGCGGCAAGGTGATTTGCAGGGCGGCCCGAAGGGGAGGGCACCCTAGGTTTTGGGCGGCTTCCTCGTAGGTTTCGCTAGTCTGCTGGAGTCCGGCAACCGCCGAACGCACCACGAAGGGCAGTTTTCTCATCGCGTAGGCAATGACCAAGAGAATGGTTGGGTTCTCCGTGGGGTTGAGAAAGCCGAATAACTTACCTTCCTGCGACATGGCGAGGTAACCGAAGGCCATGACCAGGCCGGGGACGGCCAAGGGGAGCATGGCCATGGCGTCCAAGGCTCCGCGTCCCGGCAACTTCGTGCGCACGATGACGTAGGCGATGGCGATGCCCAACGTGACGTTGGCCACGACCGCCATGCTGGAATACAGCAGGCTGTTTTGGATCGCAGGCACTGTAAGCTGATGACCGAGGGCGATCTCGTAGTGTTGCAACGTCCAGCTACTCGGTAGGACGGTTTGGTACCAGTCCGCGGAAAAGGAGATGACTACCACGGTCAGGTGAGGCAGCATGGCGATGAAAATGACGGCGATGAAGAACCCCGAGCACGCCCATCTGCCCAGTGGCGAAAGAACCTTGGGTTGAGCGGCATGACTGGCCTTGGCCATCATGGCGAAGTTCTGGCGGCCGAACAATCCTTTGCCCAAGGCATAGAGGCCGATCGACGCGATCAGCATTACCCCGACGAGCGCGTAAGGGAAGGGATTGCCCCCTATGTCCTTGATCCCGTTGAAAATCTGTACGGGCGTGACTCGCGTGTAGTCGAACATCAACGGCGTACCCAATTCCGTGAACGCCCAGATGAAAACGATTGTACCTCCCGCGAACAGCCCCGGTCTCATCAGCGGCAGGGTGATGGTGAAGAATTTCTTCCACCCCCGACACCCGAGGTTTTCGGCGGCTTCCTCCATGGCTGGATCAATGTTTGCCAGCGATGCTTGGGCGTTGAGGTATAGGATTGGATACAAGCTAAGCGCGTTTAGGATGGCCACCCCGTAAAAGCGTCCCTGGCCACCCAGCCAGTCAATGGGGTGGTTCGCGTTCATCAAGCCCAACTCCATGAGCGTTGTGTTCACTGCCCCGAATTGCCCCAGCAATTGTCTCAGCCCGATCGCCCCGACGAAAGGCGGTAGCATGATGGGTAATATGATGAGAGCCCCGAGTAGCTTTTTCGCTGGGAATTGGAAGCGATCGAATACAAAGGCCAGCGGAATGGCCAACAAGAGAGCCATTACGGTGGAGAGAATGGCTAGGGAGAATGCGTTGAAGAGTCCCTCCAAGTAGATCGGGTTTTGAAAAACTTCCAGGAAGAAGGCGATCGTGAAGTTACCGTCTTGGTCAAAGAAGCCTCCTTGCAGGATCTGGGCGATGGGCCAGAGGAAAAAGCAGGCAAAGAGAGCCAGGGTGATGGCATAGGTGCCTATTGCAAATCGTTTGGTCATCGATTCGAATGCAGGTCGGGATTCATTGCGGCGCGATCCCCCGAGCGATGGCCGTCGCCTTGCGATATTGGTCTCGAAAACGTATCGTTATTTCCTTGGCCAACTTGACTTCGGCGAGTTTGTCGCCGCTCTTCAGGGCCGGGCTAACTTCTTTCAATATCGTGGTATGATCGATGCGAGACAGGTCGGCCACGACCTTTCGGGCGGCGGTCGCTTCGGCGTAGCGGCCGCTTGCCTCCGCTTCGATAATGGCGGCCCATGCCTCCACCAACTCGTTGCGAGGATCAATGAACGCAGTCTTTATGATGAAACGCAGCGGACTAAACAAAGGCCCTGTCCATTTACTCTTGTAAACGAAACCATTCTCTTCGGCCTCGCGATAGGGATCCAAGTCCGGATCGCTGCGATGCTTGGCGTTTTGAGCATCATCGTAGAAGTCTTTTCTTATAGGTGCCCGACGCAGGGCATATTGTTCGGGTCCGCCGGGTTCCCCTACCTTGAAATTCCATAACTTTTGGCCTTCGGGAGAGAGTACGTAGGTCATGAAAGCCTTGGCTACTTCGGAATTGGGCGCGCCTCGCATCATGCCGATCGGATCACAGGACACCGTGGACCCTCCTTTGGGAGTGAGGAAGATTAATCGAGATTCGCTTTCGCTCGCTCGCTTCACGGCTTCTTCTTGGTATCTCCCATAAAAGTCGATGCACATCGAGGCGGCGCAATCTCCTTGCGAGCAGTCAATCACCGGGCGGGTGGAAATGCCTGAAAAATAACGGGCGTTGGCCGAGATCGACTGGATGATTTTCATGGCATTCAGCCAACCTTCGTCTTGGGCCTTCTGCTCTCCGTGGCCTTTCCTTTCAAGGATTTGCATTTCTTGTTGCACGATCATCTCGAAAGCTTTCGTTACGGATCCACTCTTGGTGGGATCGGCTATTCCGAGTCGCCCGAAATAAGCAGGGTCTCCCAAGTCGGCCCAGGACTCGGGCGGATCATCCGCTTTCCCGATCAAGGCCAAGACGTCTTTGTTGTAGAGGATGCCGAAGCTGGAGAGGGCGGCTCCGATCCAGCGATCGCGCTTGTCGCGGAATTGCTCTCCACTGAATTCGCGTGGAATGGCCGAGGTCTTGTTATGCTCGTCGCGAAACTCAACCAAGTGTCCATACTGGGCTTGTTTGTAGAAATCATACTGTCCGCCCCCAAAGAAGAGATCGATCCCGATTCCCACCTCTGAAGCCAGAAAAGCTTGGCGAGCCTCTTGCGAAACTGCGGGAGCATCGTCAGGCAGTTTCCCGTTGTTGAACGAACTGGCTACTTCTTCGTTCCAGTCCTTTCCCAAGGTTCCGGTCCAGTGGTTGCGAAAGGCGTTCACGTATTCCGACTTTATGAAGCGAGCGATCTCGCTCGTGCCTCCTATCGTTCGCCAATCCACGTAGACGTTTTTTCCTGTCTTGGCTTTATACCATTTGCGAAAGCCTTCCCCGAATTCATGGCGGATCGACTCCATGTGCGGTGAAATGATGACGATGGTCTCGTCGGGGTTGGCGATGACTTGGGTTTCCTTGCGGAGAGCGAAAGGGAGACCCACCACCAACCCGATCAGGGCGAGTATTGAGATTTGCTTGCCCATGACGACTCGAAGCGTCTCAGTCTTGAAGGACGACTAGGTCCTCGGTGTCGAAGCAGGCGTGAAGTTCTTGATCGCCGGATCGGTTCAGGTTGCGGGGGTTGAGCTCGGACACCTTGAATTCGTTTTCACCACTTCGGATGACGTAATGGGCCACTTCGCCGTAGAATATAGTGTCCTTGAGACGGCATGGGAAAGCGTTCGTTCCCGGTGATGCGGTTTCCTTCAGGCGAATGCACTCGGGATTGAGCGAGAGGTGCACCGCATCGCCTTTCGAAGGCTTGAATGCGGGGTTGGATATTTTGCCAGAGAATTCTCCCAAATCGGTACTGATTACGGCTTCATCGAGTTCTCTTCCAATCACCTTGCCCGAGAGAAAATTCGTTTCGCCAATGAAATTGGCCACGAAACGGCTGAGCGGTCGCCTGTACATCTCCGTCGGGGAACCGACCTGCAAAACGTTGCCTTGGTCCAGCACCGCCATCTTGTCGGCGATCGACAACGCTTCCTTTTGGTCGTGCGTTACGTAAATGGTCGTAAGCTTGAACTCCTTGCATATGCGGCGTATCTCGGTTCGCATCTCCAGTCGCAGTTTTGCATCCAGGTTCGACAACGGTTCGTCCAGCAACAGGCAGCGGGGTCGCACCACGAGGGCCCGGGCGAGAGCCACTCTTTGCTGTTGTCCACCGGAGAGGGCATTGGGCTTTCGTTCCGCGTAGGACAGCATTTGCACGAGTTCAAGGGCTTCTCCTACCCGCTTGGTTATTTCCTCCTTGGGTAGTTTTTGCTGCTCCAGTCCAAAGGAGACGTTGTCGTGGACGCTCTTGTGCGGCCAAAGGGCGTAGCTTTGGAACATCATGCCGGTGTTGCGGCGATGAGGTTCGAGCCGGGTGACGTCTTCCTCGTCGAAATGGATGGTTCCGCTGTCCGGTACGTAGAACCCGGCTATGCTGCGCAACAGTGTGGTTTTGCCGCAACCGCTGGGTCCGAGCAGAAAGAACAATTCACCAGGTTCGATGGCTAGGTCGATCGAGTTCAGGGCAACTACGTCCCCAAATTTCTTTACCAGTTCCTTTACGGTTACGGCGATCATCGCGGAGCACTGTGAGAAGCCATATCAGGCGAGTCAAACCAATGCATGCCAAGCTATTTCCCGTGGTCGGGATTAGGCTCCATCATCTCGGCATCCACTTCTTTTCGCCAAGCTTCCAGTTCCTTTCGCATTTCCGCCAGCTTGGAAGGTTCCTTTTGGGCAAGGTTCGTCGTTTCGCTCAAGTCACGGCCCAAATGGTAAAGTTCAACTCCTTTGGGATCAAAGGTCTCGATGAGTTTCCAATCACCTTTTCGCATCACGCAGGAAGGGACTGACGATGGGTGCCCATTGTAATGAGGGTAGTGCCAGAAGAGGGCGTTGCGATCCAGAGACTTGGCTCCTTCCAGAACAGGTCGTAGATCGAGGCCATCGCGATGTTGAGCCGGATGTAGCGGCAAACCCGCCGCCGTCAGGCAGGTGGGGTACAAGTCGGAGCTGGTCACCGGAACTTTGCTCTCTTGCCCGGCCTCGGTAACTCCAGGCCAGCGAATGATCAGCGGCACACGAATGCCCCCTTCGTAGTAGGCTCCCTTGTTCCCTCTCAGGGGAGCATGCTTGGTGGCGCCGGCGAAGCCTCCGTTGTCGGAAGTGAAGATCACCAGCGTGTCTTTCTCCACTTTCAATTCCCTTAAAGTCGCCATGATGCGTCCCACGCTTTCATCAACGCTTTCAACCATGGCGGCGTAGACGGGCTTGCCTTGTCGCTTTTCTTTCGGGATCGCTTCGTATTTCTTGATCATTTCCTTCTTCGCCTGGAACGGCGTATGTACGGCGTAGTGCGAAAAATAGAGGAAGAAAGGTTTGTCTTGGTTTTGGCGGACGAAGGAAATGGCCTCGTCCGTCAAGCGATCGGTCAGGTATTCACCGGGTTTCCCCCCGGGAAGTACCTGCCAACGTGCCTTGAGCTTGGTCGTGGGAATTGACCACTGCCCCTTGTAGGGGAAGAAGTAATTTCCCGGGTTGCCATGTTCGTTGGCTCCGATGTTTACCTCGAAGCCATGGTGAGCCGGAGTCGAGAAGGGTTCGCTGCCAAGGTGCCATTTGCCTGCTATGCAGGTTGCGTAGCCAGCTTTTCGGAGTGCCTCGGCAAGGGTGATTTCCTCCAGCGGCAGACCTCGCAGGAAACGCCCGCTGCGAAGTTTTGCGTTGGTTTTCCATCGTCCCGAAGGCAACCATTCGGTCAACATGAGTCGGGCGGGGTACTTCCCCGTCATAATGGCTGCGCGAGTGGGCGAGCATACGGCGCAGGCAGCGTACGCATCGGAGAAACGAACGCCTTGTTCAGCCAGTTTGTCGATATTTGGCGTGCGGTAGTAGTCGCTGCCGTAGCAACCGACGTCTTTCCAGCCAAGGTCGTCGATGAGGAACAAGACTATGTTTTGCGGTTTGGCTTTGCCGTTCAGGGTTGAACCCAGCAACGAAAGGAAGATTACCGAGAGGAGTGTTTTCATGGTTTGGATCTAAGTCCGATCTTTGCTTATGGAGCCGAATAGCAAAGCGTTTGCCCGTTTTCCAAGGTTACGAAGATGCGACCTTGATGGTCGATGGACGTTCCTCCCTTGATAGGTTGGGCGGGCAAGGTTTCGCTCCAGGCGATGTTACCGTTCCCAACGTCTATGGCTGCGAGGAAAGAGGTTTTCGTTTCCATTCCCAAGTCTCCTGCGGCGACCAAAAGGTCGGGGCTCACCACGAAGCTTGCAAAGCGTCGTCCCTGCTTTTCTTGCCAAATGGCCTTTCGTTTTTCCGACCAACCGCGGCGATTGGACCAGCGTGCGGCGTCCTTGCGGATTTTCTGCGCCCCCTCGGGCAAGGGCGAAAGAAGAGCCAGGGGAGTAAAGCGGTTTCCTTCGTAGCTGGCGTCGAAGACCAAGGAACGGCCATCGGCCAAGTTATGGTCGAGGGAGAGATAATTACCGTATTCGGGATAATAGGGATAGAAAGCGGTACGGAATTGGGAACGAGGATCTTCTTTCGGGGCGTTGAGGCATTGACCATCTTCCAAGTTGAATTGGGCCGTCTCGTAGACGCCTCCGCCGAGGAAGCATAGCTTGCCATCATCCAGGAACAGGTCGCCTTGCATACTGACGCCGCTGTTTACCTTTCCGGACAAACTGCCGGACGAATCGTTGCGCCACTTCAGCTTGCCGCTCACTGCGTCGAGAGCTACCACGTGCGTGCCGTCGTAATGAGCGATGCCCGCGGCAGCGTAGACGGAGCCGTCTGCCACGATTACTCCACCTGCTACCGGCCAGGTCGATATGAGCTTGCCGAACATCGAGATTCGGCGTGCCCCGGGAGCCACACGAAAGGACCAGAGCGGCCTCCCCGTGGCGGCTTCGAAGGCATACACGCGCCCATCCGCCGAGCCCGCGTAGGCACGGTTGTTCCAGATGGTAGGTGGAAAATAGATGGCACCTCCCAGGTAGGCTTTCCACTTCAGTTTGCCGTTTGCGTCGATGGCTCGCAAGACTCCGGCCCGATCGCCGACGAAAACAAGGCCTCCGGCCACTACTGGAGCAGTTGGCATGGCCTTGGTGGGGGAAGCGAAAACCCACTGTTTCTTTACCTGTTTGGGTATGGCGACCGAAGTTGCCGGGATACGCTTGTTATTACCTTGGTAGGTCGACCAGTCATTGCCATGGGCATTCAGGTCTTCGACTTTCACCAAGTCGCCTTTCCCGGGTTCGAGAGAAGAAGTTTCTTCACCGGGCAACGGCAATTGCCCTGCTGAGGAGGTCAAGCTGATGTGACCATAGAGCGACAGTTGGCATCCGCACATCCAAGGTCCCCAGAAGAGTTGTCCATCGGATATGATTACACCATCCTGGCAAGGTGGACGCATGGGGGCGATGTGCTGGGCGGTGTTGGAAGGCACGTCCAGGCGGACGGTTCCTCCCGAGGTGCGATAAAAGATGCTGTCTATGCTGCCGGTGGCTCGCGTGCAGGCCCGGCGGGTCGGCATCTTGGATAGCTCGCGTCCGGTGGCGTAATCAAGCTTGGCCCCGGTAGCTTTGGGTCCGGCTGTGTAGAGGCCGTCCTCGCGCAGGACGAGCTGAAGGTTGCCATTTGGTTTGTCCCAGAGCAATTTGCCATTCTTGGTCGAGGCGCAGACTAGGCGATTTCGCTGAGGCCCTGCGAAAAACAGGTAGTCTTCGTTGCATTTCATATATGCGGTGGTGGCGTAACCCGTGACGTAGTGTTGGGCTCGCCCATTGCCACCAATCGCTTTCAGTAAATCCGCGTCCGCGTTCTTCCAAGCGGGCTTGCCCGTTGCCGCGGTGAGGCCTCCTAGGAATTTTTGCGGGCAATAATAGTAAATGGCGCCGTTGCGCATGCAGACCCCGCGACTGTCGATGAATTCCTTCTCCGAATGCTTCCATTTCACATTTTTCGTCTTGAGGTCGATGGCGATGAAGGTGCGTCCGAAACCAAAGCTCTTTTGGGGGTTCTCGTAGTCATGTCCTTGCCACATGCCCCACGGCCAATGCCCGAGTCCTCTTCGGCTCGATTGCACGGTTTCGACTTTGGTTTCCGTGGCCCCGACCAAGGCGTATAGCGTATTATCCACCAAGGCCATCCATTTCCAGACCGGTCCATCACCGACCCCTTTCGGAACAAGGATCTCGTCCCGAATCTTCCCCGTTTCGGCGTCGATGACTTTACAGGATTCGTCATCCGCCATGTAGAGGGCATCGGGTGTGGCGACCATTGTGTTTCGGTGTATCATGTATCCTTTTCGCAAAGGGCGTTTCCACAAAGTCGTCCCATTGTATGCGTTCACGCAGACTAGGGTGTTGAGGACAGCGTTTTGGTTTTCCTTGTGGGCTATATGACCAAATGCCTTGAAGATTCGTCCACCCGCTCCCACCGAGACTTGCGGCATGGGACTGAACTTGGGTTCGGCAACGAATTGCGTGAGGTACGGCGCTCGGGCCAACTTATCGGTCGATTGCGGGTTGTTGTCGGGTCCATGGTAAGGATGACTCCAACTGTCGGTTCCTTCGTTCGGTGGCTTGGTAATGATCTTTTTACCGAGCAAGGCGATGCCTCCGGGTCGCAGCACGCGCAAGAGTTCCTTCTGGTTGACCGAATCGCTTGCTGAAACCGATACTACCGCAGCATCCGCCAAATTGCTGGCCAAGTGAATTTTTTGCCAACTCCCTTTCTCCACGAAGATGCGCTGGCCCAACAAGCCAGCTGTGTCGGCAGCTTGGCGAAGAGTAGTCAGATCCGAGTCATGCGGTGATTGAAAATAGATCGTCAATTCACTTCCATGAGCTAAATCCAAGACATGCGATGCGTCTTTTCCCTCGGGTATGCCCAGTACGGTGCAAATGCCTCGATTCACCTTTAGTTTCTCGAGTTGAACTTTCGCTGCCGGTGTTATCGTGTTTGAGGAGGGATTGGCTGAGAAACCATCCTTGGCCACGAGCAATGCGCAGACGAAAGGGAGTATGAAGCTTGTTTTCATGGCGAGGACAGAGGTTTGATGAACAAGGGGTTACTTCATGTTGCTAATGGGTGATTTCTTGCTGGTCAAGGGCAAGGGCACCTTCCCGAGTACGATAGCTTCTTTCTTGTCCGAAATGGAAAATTCACGTTGTGTGGAAAAATGAAAACTTCCCATCGTTTCCTTTTCCTCGTCCTCACGGTGGCTCTTCAGCTCCCTTATGCGTTTGCCGCCAGCTCCGACGTTATTAACGACGGTGCCCTCAAGGCACAGTTCGAACGCAATTTGTCAGCTCTTTACGACACCAAGAAGGCTACTCCCTTACGGACGCTCAATGAGCAACTTTCCCGCCAAAAGGCACGAGCGCAGATGCCCAAGGCTCCCGGAATCAAGCTTTCACCAACCAAGTTTTACGAGAGCTGCAAACCTTCCGTCCTCATGATCGGACGTCTTTACAAATGTGGCAAATGCACCAAGTGGCACGTTAATTCCGCTTCCGGATTCGCCATTACGGATACAGGCATCGTCGCGACCAATCACCATGTTATTGCCAATAATGAAGGAGCTACCTTCGGGGCCATGGACTACAAGGGAAACACCTATCTCGTCAGCGAAGTCCTGGCTGCCAGCAAAACGGATGACGTGGCGATTCTTCAATTAAGGGACGCCAAATTGACGCCTCTCCCCTTGGCTGCAAAAGCTCCCGTGGGCACATCGGTCAACGTCATCAGCCATCCGGACGGTCGCTTCTTCACCATGACCAAGGGTGACGTTTCTCGATATTTCGTTGCCCGCACCAAGACTGGAAAAGGCGCTCAGAGAATGGCCATTACTGCGGATTATGCCAAAGGATCCAGTGGCGCTCCGGT
>CEUS01085073.1_pt1 | contig 11085 bp, 15 predicted proteins | sample 427031 | NCBI WGS metagenome assembly CEUS01 (sample SAMEA2622837, study PRJEB7988) | marine metagenome | biome: marine biome (ENVO:00000447); feature: marine epipelagic mixed layer (ENVO:xxxxxxxxx); material: "saline water (ENVO:00002010), including plankton (ENVO:xxxxxxxx)" | depth 140 m | reverse complement strand
ATCTGCTGCTTCATGAACTTTGTTTGTATTTTTTTCAATAGCCTCAACAAGTTCTGCTATTTCTTCTTTAATTTTTCCAACACTTAACTTTTTATCTCTTAGTAATTTAGATGTGTAAGATTCCTGAACAGAGGATTCTTTTCTTTGACGAATAACAGCAATTAATTCTTCTAAAGTTTTAAACATTTTTCAGATTCTTACAGGAATTCCTTTTGAGTCTAAATATTTTTTTGCATCTTGTATCGAAAATTCACCAAAGTGAAAAATTGATGCTGCTAGTACAGCATTTGCTTTTCCAATTTTTATCCCTTGATGCAAATGCTCTAAATTACCAACTCCACCTGAGGCAATAACTGGTATATTGACAAGATTAGATACCTTTTTTGTTAGGTCTAAATCATACCCCTTTTTCGTTCCATCTCTATCCATAGATGTAAGAAGTATTTCACCAGCACCAAGGGTTTCCATTTTTTTTACAAATTTTAATACATCTTTACCTGTAGATTTTCTTCCTCCATGGGTAAAAACCTCCCATTTATTTTCACTAACCTTTTTTGCATCAACAGCTATAACAATACATTGTGATCCAAATTTTTCTGCACTCTCTCTAATCAAATTTTCGTTTTTAACTGCAGCAGTATTTATTGTTACTTTGTCAGCGCCCGCAAGAAGTAAATTGCTGATATCTTCCATGCTACGAACTCCACCGCCCACGGTGAGCGGTACAAAACATTTTTCTGTAGTTTTTTTAACCACATCTAACAAAATATCTCTTTTTTCATGTGAAGCTGTAATATCTAAAAAACAAATTTCATCTGCTCCACTATCATTATATATTTTTGCCTGTTCTGATGGATCGCCAGCATCTACTAAATTTATAAAATTTATCCCTTTAACGACTCTTCCATCTTTTATATCTAAACAAGGAATAATTCTTTTTTTTAACATTTAAATTATTTTACTAAGTTTTTTAGTATCTATATTACCATCATAAATTGCTCTGCCTATGATAATACCTTCAATATTTTTAAATTTGCTTTTTTTAATATTTAGGACATCATCTATCGATGAAATCCCCCCTGAAATTACTAAAGGAAATTTAATTAAATTAGCTAGGTTGGCTGCCTCTGTGACGTTAGGACCTGATTTTGTTCCATCCTTATTAATATCTGTATAAACCACTCTAGAAATATTAATATTTTTAATTTTTTCTAGAAAGTCAGTTGCAGAAATTTTTGTCTGTTTTTTCCAGCCTGATAAGGCAATATAACTATCACGAACATCAAGGGACAATACAATTTTGTTTTTAAATTCATTGCAAGCTTTTTTAAGAAATTCAATATTTTCTACAGCTGCAGTTCCTAAAATTACTTTATCTACACCAAAATTTAATAATTTTTTTATATGTTCAAATGATCTAATTCCTCCTCCTATTTGGATTTTAATATTATTAATTTTAGATATTTCTTTAATAATATTAGCATTAACGATATTACCTGATAAAGCTCCATCTAAATCAATAATATGTATATTATTTAATCCTAGATTAATAAATTCATTAGCTTGTTCAACTGGGGACTTTTCATATTGTGTAATATTGTTAAAATTTCCTTTTATAAGTCTTACACATTTTCCCCCTTTTATATCAATTGCAGGGAATATGATCATTTCAAAATTATAAGGTTCCTTTTGTTGATGGAATTTTATTTTTAATTCTCTTGTCTATTTCTAGCGCATCTCTTAATGATCGAGCTAACCCTTTAAAGCAAGATTCAATAATATGATGACTGTTATCACCATATATATTTTCTATGTGAAGAGTAATTCCTGATGCCTGTGCAAATGCTTGAAACCATTCTTTAAAAAGCTCAGTGTCCATCTCTCCCAGTTTCTCTACTTTCAATTTAACCTTCCAAATCAAATAAGGTCTGTTTGAAACATCTAAAGATACTCGAGTTAAAGTTTCATCCATTGGAATTAGTGCATGCGCAAATCTTTTTATGCCTTTTGAAGAACGAAGAGCTTTTTTTATGCATTCGCCAATCGCTATACCTGTATCTTCGGTAGTATGATGTAAATCAATATGAGTATCTCCCTTTGCTAGTATTTTTAGATCGATCAAAGAATGCTTTGAAAGTTGTTCTAACATGTGATTTAAAAATCCAATTTTAGTGTCTATTTTGTAAGAGCCTTTTCCATCCAGATTTGCTTCTACAGTTATACTGGTCTCTTTGGTCTTTCTATTTATCCTAGCTTTCCTTGTCATATTTCGTCTCTGTCATAACAGGGTATATAAATAATTCAAGAATATATCAATAAAATGAATTTTAGGACTTGAAGATGCTAAAAAAATCTCCACATACATTGATACAATGAATAATAACTCAAATTGGCATGGAACTACAATTGTACTAATTCGAAAAGATAACAATGTAGTCGTAGCTGGAGATGGCCAAGTTAGTCTTGGTAACACTGTGATTAAAAGTACTGCTAAAAAAGTGCGTAAAATTGAAAAAAGAAATGTTATAGCTGGTTTTGCGGGATCAACTGCTGATGCTCTAACGCTATTCGAAAGATTAGAAGCTAAATTAGAAAAACATGCGGGCAATCTAACAAGAGCAGCTGTCGAGCTTGCTAAAGATTGGAGAACAGATAAATATTTAAGAAGATTAGAAGCTTTAATGGCTATAGCAGATAAAGATAAAAGTTTTATAATTTCTGGAACTGGCGATGTGCTTGAACCCGAAGAAGGAATTATTGGAATAGGATCCGGTGGAAATTATGCTTTAGCCGCAGCAAAAGTTTTAATGGACACAAAGATGTCTGCAGAAGAAATTGCAAAAAAATCAATACAGGTTGCTTCTGAAATATGTGTTTTTACAAACAGTAATATTACTATAGAAAAAATATAATTTAGATGAAGCAAAAAACAAACATTACTGCTCTTCCAAAAAAAGATGAGCTAAAAAGCAAAGATGAGAATTCAGTAGTTTCATCCTTATCTCCAAGAGAAATTGTCTCTGAACTAGATAGATACGTTATTGGTCAAAACGCAGCAAAAAGAGCTGTTGCGATAGCACTTAGAAACAGATGGAGAAGACAAGCTTTAAAGGGTCCAATGAAAGATGAGGTACTACCAAAAAACATTCTTATGATAGGACCTACTGGAGTTGGTAAAACAGAAATTTCAAGAAGACTTTCTAAATTAGCAGAAGCACCCTTTATTAAAGTTGAAGCAACAAGATTTACTGAAGTTGGTTACGTGGGTAGAGATGTTGAGCAAATAATAAGAGATTTATTAGAAATTTCTATTGCAATAGAAAAAGAGAGAATGAGAAAACAAGTTCATGCAAAAGCACAATTAGCTGCAGAAGAACGAGTACTAAATGCACTTGTAGGAAATAAAGCTAGTGTGGCTACAAGAGAAAGTTTTAGAAAGAGGTTGAGAAGCGGAGATCTCGATAATAATCAGATTGAAATTGAAGTGAACGATGCTCCAAGTATGCCAAGTTTTGAAATTCCAGGTATGCCAGGAGCTAATGTTGGCATGATAAATATATCCGAAATGTTAGGGAAAAATATTAAAAAAGGGAAAAAAAAGAAAATGACAGTTAAAGAATCTCATGAAATTTTAATTGCTGAAGAATCTGATAAAATGATTGAACAAGATGCAATTATTCAATCAGCAAAAATTTCTACAGAAAATAATGGAATTGTATTTCTAGATGAAATTGACAAAGTATCCGCTAGAGGTGATCGTATTGGCGGTGATGTTTCAAGAGAAGGCGTGCAAAGAGATTTGTTACCTTTAATAGAAGGTACAACTGTTAGTACTAAACATGGACCAATAAAAACAGATCATATTTTATTTATTGCTTCAGGTGCTTTCCAACTTGCTAAACCTTCTGATTTACTGCCTGAACTACAAGGTAGATTACCTATAAGAGTTGAGTTAAGCGCATTAACTAGCACTGATTTTAAAAAAATTTTGGAAGAACCAGATAATAGTTTAATTAAACAATATAAGGCACTTTTATTAACAGAAAAAGTTGATCTAGAATTTACTAAAGATGGTATTGAAACAATCGCAAAATTAGCAACTGAGATTAATTCTAGCATTGAAAATATTGGCGCAAGAAGACTCCACACAATTATAGAAAAAGTTTTAGATGAGATAAGCTTTACCGCAACTGATAGAGGCGGAGAAAAAATAATAATTGACAAAGATTATGTTGTAAAAAATCTTGGTGAGCTTGCTAAAGATACTGATTTATCAAAATTTATTTTATAATTTTTTTTTCAAAAAAATATATATTGCCCCTGCTCCTCCATCTTCTTGGTTTGCTTCAGAAATTTTTAAAACTTTATTATTTAGGTTTACTTCGTTCTTAATATAATCAGGCACTGAATACTTAAGTGTACTTAATTTACTTGAAAGATAAGGATTATCGATTGATTTAGATCTTAGTCCTTTCCCTGTAACTATCAAAAGTTTTCTATAACCATCATTAAATGCATTAATTATAAATTTTTTTACCGTAATGTTTGCATCGTTTAAAGAAAACCCATGTAAATCTAATTTTTTTACTTTATCTGATTTTACATTTTGATTTAAAAAATTTGGTTCTTTGTCTCTAATATTGCCCATTTGTTTTGTAAAGGCTAACCAATCCTTTTGGTCTTTGGATTTAAGAAAATATTTTTTCTTCACTACTATTTATTATTTGAAGTCTCTACTAAATACCAAGTGGGGTCACTGCTCCACATATTTTTTGAAAATTTCCAAACATCATTTACGGTTTTTATTGTGTCTGGGTTCCCCTCTATTATTTTATTATCTTTATCTCTTACACAAGTTATTATTTCACTAACAAAATTTACAGTTACTTTATAAATATTTTCTATTTTTTTAAATTCTAAAATTTTGGAAGATTTTATTCCTATAAAAGTTGTTTCATATTTAAGTTCTTTTTTATTTCTCTGATCAATAACTTCTGAAAAATCATCATACATACCTTTGCCTAACAAACTTTTTAGTGATTTTTTATCTCCTTTTGCAAAAGAAGTAATTATTTGTTCATATGCTATATCAGCACCTTTTAAGAAAGTTTTTTTAACTTCTTCGTCTACATTTCCTGTTTTTATAGCTTCATTATTTTCTATATCTTTTAGTACTTCCATTCCCTTAGGAAAGTAACGGCTCATACGTTTCCCTTGGTGGCCAGTCTTTCTACCTAAGATATTTCTTAATCTTAAAATAATAAAACCAGCAAACATAGCTAACAAAATTATATCTATAAAACCAAACTGATTGCCCATATGTTTTTTGATTATAATACCTAATTACTATAGTATGCAAATGTATTTAGAAGGACAAATGAACGCTTTTCTCTTTTTTATAATTGGAATTCCATTAATAGAAATATATTTATTGATAAAAGTTGGGGGAGTTATTGGTGCCTTTAACACAATTTTTTTAATTTTCTTCACTGCTATAACTGGTATTTATTTTGCCAGGTTAGCAGGTTTAAGCGCTATTAGATCAGGTTTTAATCAGTTAATTAAAAATGAAATTCCGGTATACGAAATCATATCTGGCGCAGCTTTAGCATTTGCTGCTCTTCTACTTATTATTCCAGGATTCGTTACAGATTTAATTGGATTTTTATTAATAATTCCTATAACAAGAAAATTTTTTATTTCATCAATATCTTCTAAATTCGAAAATAAAAAGAGAGAGAATGATGAAAAAGTTATCGAGGGCAGTGTAGATGAAACTGAAAACGATAAAGATAATAATTAAATGAGTTACAAAATTATATCTAAATTCATAAAAGATGTTTCTTTTGAAATCCCGAATGCTCAAACATTTGTTATGATTGAAAAAGAAATTTTAAACTATAATTTAAAATTTGACATCAAGAGCAATCCATTTAAAGAAAATATAATTGAGGTTAACACTATTTTAAGACTCGCTCCTAACGAAGACGTAAAACATAAAATGCTCACAGAAATTAATTTAACAGCTTTGGTTGCGTTAGAAAAAAAATATGAAAAATTGGAATTACAAAAAATTATTTTAGTAGATGTGCCTACAAAAGTTTATCCCACATTGTACGAAACTTTTATTTTTTTATTTAAGCAAGCAGGCATAAAAGATATAAAAATGCAAAAAGAAGTTGACTTTGAAAAATTATACAATGCACAAAAAAAAGATTAATTATAATTATTTTTAGTTAGATCGGATTGAAGATATTTTTTGTGAAGTTTATTTTCTTCATCGCTTAATTTTATTATTTTTCTTGATATATTATTATTTTTTTTATTAAAATATTTAATTTTTGTTTCAATAAACTCATCATTTTTTAAAGCAAGTTTGGGTTCCTTCTGATCCAGCAAATTAACATAAACTTCCTTTAATAAATGACAATCTATCAAAGCATTATGTTTTTCTCTTTTTGAATTATCAACATTAAAACGCTTGCACAGTGCATCTAGAGAGTTTTGTGAACCGGGATATTTTGCTCTAGCAATTTCAAGAGTGTCAATTATGTTTTTTCTGTCCAGTGATTTTTTATTTATAAGTTTTAATTCATAATCTAAGAATGAAAGATCAAAAGGCGCATTGTGAATAATAATCTTTTTATTTTCAATAAATTTTAAAAAATCATCTGCTATTTCTAAAAAAGTCTTTTGTGTAGATAAAAATTCATTGGTATAGCCATGAACCTTGAATGCCTCTTCTGAAACCTCTCTCTGGGGATTTATGTGAACATGAAATATATTATTGGTTTTTATCTGGTTATTTAATTCAATACATCCTATTTCAACTATTCTATGATTTTCTCTAGTTGATAGGCCTGTAGTTTCAGTATCAAGTATTACTTCAAGCATTTAATAAAATTTTTTTTAAAACCTTTTTAACACTTTTTTTTATAAAATTACTCTTAAAATTATTTTTAATCACAAAATCAGCTTTTCTTTTTTTAATTTCTACAGGAAGTTGAAGTTTTTTAAACTTTTTTACAATATTATGGTTAAAATTTATTCTTTTCTTTAATCTTTTATTTATTTCTTTTTTGGAAGCAGATACAAAAACTAAAATATCATTCTTCTTGTTAATTTTATTTTCTATTAATAACGGGATATCCAAAATAATAAATTTCTTTCTTTTGTGTTTATTTTCAAATTTTTTCATATTTCTTCTAACTTCAGGATGAACAATTTGAACAATTTTTTTTAAGTTACTATGATTATCAAAAATTGCTTTTGAAATTTCGCTTTTTTTAATTGGAAATGAATATATATATTTAGGTAATTTTTTTTTAAGTTTATTATAACATTTTTTATTTTTTTTATATAATTTTGTTACTTCGGCATCTGCATTAAATACAGGAAAGCCAAACTTTTTTGCAACGTAACTTTTGCCTGAACCTATATCTCCCAAAATAGCAATTCTAATCATTGATCTAATATTTTTTTATCAATTTTTGGTAAAATATCATGCCATATTTGAAAAGCTAATTGTGCTTGATAAATGAACATCATTTTTCCATTTTCAACCTTATTACCGAACTGTTTTGCCTTTAAGAGAAATTTTGTTTCATTTGGATTATAAATAATATCATAAAAGAATTTATTTGGTCCGATATGATCATAATTTAATTTAATTTCGTCTGTTTTTTTTAGACCTACACTTGTCGCATTAATTATCATATCAAAGTTAGGTATTTCCCCCCAATCAACAATATTCAATTCTGGATGTTTTTTTTTTAAATTTTCTGCCTTAACTTTAGTTCTATTACTTAAACTAATTTTAGATACCCCTAAATTTCTCAACGCCACAATAATTGAAGGAGCAACTCCGCCAGCTCCTAAGATAAATATTTTTTTATTTTTAACAGTATAATTTATATTTTTTAAACTTTGCAAAAACCCACCAACATCAGTGTTGTCTCCAAAAATTTTATTATTTTTTTTAAAAATTGTATTAACTGATTCTGTTTCTTCAGCAAGAGTAGTTAATTCATCAACGAAAGGTATAACAGATTTTTTAAAAGGAACAGTTACGTTTATCCCATTTATTTTTTCATTCTTAACTTCGTTAATTACTTCTTTGATTGCATTTTCATTAAGCAGTTTTTTGTCGTACACAGCGTTTATTTTATTTTCCTTTATCCAATAATTATGTAATTTTGGTGATAATGAATGCTCGACTGGATTTCCTATAACTAAATATTTTTTCATTTTAATATACTTAAATATTCCTTTATTTGCTTAACTGGCAGCCCCATAATAGTATCTTCGTTTCCATTAATTTCTGAAAATAAAGATCTTCCATCAGCTTCAATTTGATAAACGCCGTATGAATATAATTCTTTATCTCTTATCTTAGATAAATATGATTTAATTTCGTCTAAATTAAGTTGTTTCATTGTTAGTGTAGCAGCATCTGTAAAGTTCCAAATCATAGAACCATTTTTAGAAAAACAAACAGAGCTTATTAATTGATGTTTTTTTCCATTTAATTTTAAAAGAATGGCAAGTGCTTCATCTCTATTTGAGGGCTTTGATATAAGTTCTCCATTTAAATCGATAACACTATCTGCGCCAAGTACTAGACTGTCAGTTTTTTTTTTGCTTATTTTGTTAGCTTTCATCTCTGCAAGATTTTTAGAAATTATTTTTGGTGATGCTTTTTCATTAAGTAAAGATTCTTTAACTTGGTTTTCATCAATATTTGATGGAATTACTTCACAGCCAATCCCATTTTCATTCAAAATTTTCTTCCTTACTCCGCTTTTAGATGCAAGAATAATTTTATTAATCATTTAGAATTTAATATATCTAATATTTTTATTATTGATGCTGCTGTTTCCTCTACCGATTTTCTTGTAACATCTATAATAGGCCAATTATTTTTTTTAAATATTTTTTTAGAATTCTCTAACTCATTAAATATTTCATTTTCATCAGTGTAGTTAACCGATCTATCTTCATGCATAGATTGAATTCTATTCCTTCTAACATCTAGTAATCTTGAAGCTTCAATAACTAATCCTACCACACAAGTTTTCTTTGCACTTTCAAATAATTTTTGAGGTAAATTTTTGTTTGGTACCATTGGTATATTAGAAACCTTATAACCTCTATTCGCTAAATAAATTGAAGTTGGTGTTTTGCTTGTTCTGCTAACCCCAACTAAAATAACATCGGACGATTGTAGATCGTTAATTATTTTTCCATCATCGTGAGATATCGTAAATTGAACTGCTTCTATTCTTTTGTAATAATCTTTTCCTAAAACATGTTGTCCGCTTGGTTTGCGGCTAGCTTCTTGATTTAGTAATTTTGAAAAATCAGAAATTAAATTACCCAAAACTTCAAAACTAGGAATATTGTTTTCTTTAGTTTTTTCTTCTAAATAATAAGAAAGTTCTTTGTCAACTATTGTATATAATATTATTACATTATTTTCTGTTTTAGATTTAGAAATAATATTATCTATCTGATTTTTAGTTCTAGTAAATGAATGATGAATAGTTTTACACTCAAAATTAGAAAATTGTGCTTTGATTGACAAAAAAATTCTATCTAATGTTTCTCCGGTTGAATCCGAAACTTGATAAACCTGGTAAACCTTGTTCATAAGACTGTTAATAAACCTTTAATAAGAAAATATATTCATGTTTTTTTTAAATAGTCAAAATTTATTAAGAGAAGTTAACAATAAATTATACAAGTTATAAAAGTTAATAAAACACAAACAAATTATTATATAAATTAACAAAATGTAACATATACAACAAAATCAATTATTTATAATATAAATTAATAACAGGTTATTTTGATAAACTGTAGACAACTATTAAGTAACATTATTAACATAGCTTACTATTACTACTAGGTTATTTAAATATTTAATGAATAGAGTGCTAACAGAATGTATTAAAGAAAAGAAGTCATCTTACATACCTATTTGGTTTATGAGACAAGCCGGTAGGTATTTACCAGAATTTCAAATCATAAGAAAAGAAAATCCTGACTTTATAAAACTTTGTTTAAATCCTGACTTAGTTAATGAAATAACTATACAACCATTAAAAAGATTTGATTTAGATGCTGCTATAATTTTCTCTGATATTTTAATGATACCATTCGGCCTTGGACAAAAAGTAGAATTTAAAAAAGGAATTGGCCCAATTTTAGGAAGTTTAAATCTAGATAGTATAATTAACATAGACCGGGATACATTTACTGAAAAATTATTACCTATCTATAAAGGAATAAAAAAAGTTAAAAATAATTTAAAAGAAAAAGAACTGATAGGATTTGTTGGGGCTCCTTGGACCTTATTATTATACATGCTTAATAAAGAGTCACCGAAAAATAATTTTAATTTTGATAAAATTAATCAAAATAAATCTTTAATTGATAAACTATTAAAAAAAATAGAAGAAGTGATATGTTTGCATGTTGATAAACAAATTGAAGCTGGAGCCACTATAATACAAATTTTTGATTCATGGGCGGGACTTTTGCCTAAAAAAGATCTTTCAAAGTTTTGTTATATTCCAACTTTTAAAATTGTGGAACATATTAAATCTAAAAATATTCCAGTAATTTGTTTTCCAAAAGGAATTGGAGATAACTATATTGATTTTTGCACCAAAGTTAAACCTGATTGTATAAGCATAGATTACGAAGTTGATCCACAATGGATTAGAGAAAAAATAAATGACGTTCCTGTTCAAGGAGGGTTAGATCCTAAAATATTATTAACCGACAAAGAAAATATTAAAAAAAATACTAATAAATATCTTAATATATTTAAAGACTATCCATACATATTTAATTTAGGCCATGGAGTTTTGCCTGAAATCAAACCTGAAACGATACAATATATTATTGAGATTGTTAGAAATAAAAAATAAAAATGAAAAAAGCAGTTATTCTGTTCAACCTAGGAGGACCAGATAAAATAGAAAGCGTAGAACCTTTTCTTTTTAATTTATTTAATGATCCAGCAATTATAAGCATTCCCTCAATTTTTAGATATCCTTTAGCAAAAATTATTTCAAAAAG
>CEUS01282441.1_pt1 | contig 11088 bp, 8 predicted proteins | sample 427031 | NCBI WGS metagenome assembly CEUS01 (sample SAMEA2622837, study PRJEB7988) | marine metagenome | biome: marine biome (ENVO:00000447); feature: marine epipelagic mixed layer (ENVO:xxxxxxxxx); material: "saline water (ENVO:00002010), including plankton (ENVO:xxxxxxxx)" | depth 140 m | reverse complement strand
CCTCAGAAACAACAGCACCAAAGCCAGCCATAACAGCAGCAAGAAGGCCAAGCCGCGCTTCCCGAGCAAGCAGCCAAAGGGTTTGCAATCGTCCAGCTCCAAGCACAGCCAGCAAATCGGGAAGGCGGGTGGGAAGAGACTGAATAGAGGCCGCAGTGAATGCGATGACCAGAGGCGTAGCAATAAAGAACTGGACGATGATGATCGCCTGCTTGGTATAGATGAGCTCTAGGCCACCGAAGGGACCGCTCCGCACAAACAAAAGCCAGATTACGAGACCAGCTACTACAGGAGGCATACCCATACCAGTTGCAACGCCTGCAAGAATGAGGGTGCGCGCGGGAAAGCGAGCGCGACCCAGCACATAACCCGCCGGCACCCCCACTAGCATGGCAAGGGCCGTTGCAGAACCGGAGACGAGCAGGGAGCGGCCTGCTATGGAATATAGCTCACCATCTCCGGTCCCAATTAGCCTTACGGCTTCGACAAGCCCCTCCCAAATAGCCCCCATCAGCTCCCTCCGATTTCAGACTCGTCGGCAGGCGTGAAAAGTGGTTGCCCCAGTTCAGTAGCTCTAAACCGGCCAATAAGTGCTTGTGTCTCAGGATCGAGGAGGAAACGGATGAAGGCCTTAGCCTGCTCCACCGCTACACCTTCATGTCGAATGGGATTAACAACGTAGGCTCGGTAGAAGTTGATTAGGCCAACATCACCCTCCACAAGAACTGCTAGGTCGAGCGCCTCATGGAGAGCAAGATAGGTGGCTCGATCGGTAAGGGTGTAGGCGCGACGTTCAGAAGCGATGGTTAGGGTGGCACCCATGCCCTGCCCTGTCTCCTCGCGAGACAAGGTGTCTACATCAATGCCTGCAGCGGCCCATAGGGCAAGCTCTTTCTTGTGAGTTCCAGAATCGTCTCCGCGAGAGACAAAGCTCCCATCGCTGGCGATAGAGGCAAGCGCAGAAAATAAATCCGGCGCGGATGCAGCGCCAGCAGGATCGTCGAAGGGGCCGACTACTATGAAATCATTGGTCATAACAAGACGCCCTAAAATGAGATCACCATTGGCAACGTAGGGCGCCTCGGCCTCAGGGGCATGAACGAGAATGGCGTCTGCATTGCCCTCTCCAGCCATGCGCAAGGCTGCACCGGTTCCAACAGCGATGACCTTCACCGTGATGCCGGTCTTGTCTTCGAACCGAGCGACTATCTCATCAAGAAGACCAGTGTCGTAAGTGGATGTTGTGGTAGCTAGGATTATTTTTCCAGAATCGTCTTCTTCGTTTCCACAAGCAACCACGAAGGCAAGCAAACAGGTCGCAGTCAGGACAAACAGCCATCGGGCGACAGGCACGGGCCTCTCCGACAATGGATATGCTGGGTCCAGCATAGCGAGGTGGGGTGTCAGGAGCCAGCGAATTGCACTAAGGCCGCGAAAAGATGTCGGAAGGGCTACAAACCAGAGGCTACTTCAGACCAACCTACCACCAGATCATTTCGTCAACGTCCTCAGGAAGCTCATCCCAATCGGTCGTCCAGAGGCCGGAGCTTAGATACTTCCAACCGCCGTCGGCAAGAAGACAAACAATGTGCTGTTCACCCTCAAGGCGATCGGCCGCCTTGATAGCCGCCCGCACCACAGAGCCACTGCTTACGCCCGCGAATATACCTTCCTTCTCAGCAAGGTCACGAGTAACAGCGAAGCTGGTTTGGCTATCAATTACGATCTTCCCATCTAAGACGGACTCATCAAAGATTTCAGGAATGAAACCCTCTTCAAGTGCGCGCAAACCTTGGACGTTGTCACCGGGATGGGGGGCAGCAGCGATGACACGGATATCAGGGTTATATGCCTTGAGGCCACGCCCTGTTCCGGTCAAAGTTCCACCCGTACCGAGACCTGCAACGAAAGCGGTGATACCGGGAAGATCACGGATTATCTCTACAGCAGTTCCATGCTCGTGCGCATCAGGATTGGCCTCATTGCCGTACTGGTAGAGGAAGTGGTAGCGGCCAGGATGAGCGGCCACAATTTCTTTGGCTTTATTAATAGCTCCATTCGAACCAAGCTCGCCCGGAGAATAAATAATCTCTGCCCCGAGGGACCGAAGGAGCATAGAGCGCTCTTCACTGACATTCTCGGGCATCACGCAGACAACTTGATAGCCGCGCAGCTTTCCTATCAGAGCGAGTCCAATGCCAGTATTGCCAGAGGTGGGCTCCAAAATAGTGTCACCAGCCTGTAGCTCACCACTTGACTCAGCAGAGTCGATCATGCTCTTTGCAATTCGGTCTTTAACGGAGCCTGTAGGGTTCTGACCTTCGAGCTTCGCGTAGATGTGCACATCGGACCGAGGAGCGAAAGCGCGCAACTCGACTAAAGGGGTATCACCTATGAGATCGAGAATGGAGCGGTGGAGAGCCACGACGGGAAGGACTAACCCCCGGCCAAGGCGGGGAGAATATCGAGAACATCGCCATCACTAAGGGCAGTAGTAGCCCCACTCATGTAACGGATATCCTCATCGTTGAGATAGACATTTACAAAGCGCTGAAGCTGCCCGTCTTTATCGTACATCTGGTCCTTAAAGCCGGGATAACCTGCTTCTATGTCATCCACAACCTCAGCTACAGTAGCACCATGCGCCTCGATCTCTTTCTGCCCCCCAACGAGCTTCTGGAGGACGGCAGTTACTCGGACGCGAACGGTTGGTGCGGTGGCTGAGGTCACTGTTTATTTCTCCTGGTGCTGTTTCTAGGTTACAGGACCGCTTCCTCTTCCTCCGGATGAGGGAATGGAGCCCCGCAGAACTCCTCGTAATCGATGAGCTCAGTGATAGTGGGATTGTCGCCACAGAGCGGACACCCAGGATCCCGTCGAATCTTGACAGTGCGAAACTCGAGAGAGAGTGCATCGTAAAGGAGAAGACGGTTAACAAGGGGCTCACCCTGCTCTAGGACGAGCTTGAGTACCTCAGTGGCTTGTATGCTTCCGATAGTAGCGCACATGGCCCCGAGTACACCGGCTTCAGCACAGCTGGGAACCATTCCGGGTGGGGGCGGGGCGGGATATAGGCAGCGATAGCATCCCTGACCAGGTAGATAAGTCGTAGCCTGACCGTCAAACATCAAAATAGAACCATCGACAAGCTTCTTCTCAAGCAAGTAGCAGGCATCATTCACGAGGTAGCGTGTGGCAAAGTTATCAGCACCATTCACAACAATGTCGTACTGCTCAATGATCTCGAAGGCGTTGTCACTGGTAAGAGGTGCTTCATGAAGGACAACATCAATATTGGGGTTGTGCGCAAGCAGAGTATCTTTCGCAGACTGGACTTTGGGACGATCGATATCAGCTGTCTGATGAAGGATCTGTCTCTGTAGATTAGACCGATCAACTACATCGAAATCGATAAGGCCAAGAGTACCTACACCAGCCAAGGCGAGGTATAGAGCCACGGGAGATCCTAGCCCACCAGCTCCGACCACCAGTACCCGAGCTTCAATAATCTTGCGCTGCCCAACGCTGGCAACCTGGGGCATGATGAGGTGGCGGCTGTAGCGCTCTACCATCTCAGGGGTAAGGACAACATTGGACCCACCAGCAAGCGCTGGGATAAAAGCCACTTCATCTCCGGCAGCGAGACGCGTGGCTGCGCCATCGAGAGTGTCAATCTCCACTTGGTTCACATAGACACCGATATGAGTTGCAAGCTCCCCTTCCGAGTTGCGGACCTGTGCTCCAAAACCAGGAAACTGCGTATCAAGATCATCCATAACCTCGCTGAGATTCGTGCCGGCAGCACGAACACGCACGCGGTTACCGACGAGGTGACGGAAAGGAGTAGGAACGTAAACATTGACGGTCACTGGTTTTGCCTCACTCTGGGGCCCTTTGTGGGAACTATCGGATTGTGGGGCGCCAGCCGCCTCCGGGCTAGAGGTCGACACTGAGGTATCGCTCCCCGGTGTCACAGAGAATAGTGACGATACGGGCATCCTCTCCAAGCCGCTCAGCGACCACGAGAGATGCAAGAACATTAGCAGCAGCAGAGATTCCCACAAGAAGCCCCTCTTCTCGAGTAAGGCGAGAGGTCATAGCAAACGCATCCTTGTCCTCAATACGAATGACCTCGTCATAGACCTCACGATCTAGGACACCCGGGACAAAGCTAGCGCCAATACCCTGAATACCGCTAAGTCCTGGGCGCCCACGGCTGAGAACAGGCGAACGGGCGGGTTCGACAGCAACGATCTGGATGCCCTCGCCAAGCTCTTTTCGCAACACCTGCCCAACGCCAGTGATTGTTCCTCCAGTTCCAACGGCTGCGACAAAAGCATCGATCTGACCATCGGTGGCAGCGATTATCTCCCTGGCCGTAGTCCGACGATGTATTTCGGGATTAGCAGGATTCTCGAACTGCTGTGGAACGAAAACATCTGGCTGCCCCTCCGCCAGCTGGTTGGCGGCGAACACCGCTCCCGTCATGCCTTCGATAGCAGGGGTAAGGTGAACCTCAGCGCCATAGCGTTCGAAGAGCCGACGACGCTCGACGGACATGTCTTCTGGCATGGTGAGCACCAGACGGTAACCCTTGACGGCGGCCACCATGGCAAGACCAATACCTGTGTTGCCGGACGTAGGCTCAACAATAGTGGCGCCTGGCTTGAGCCGACCAGATTGCTCAGCCTCCTCAACCATCGCAAGTGCGATTCGATCTTTCACAGAGCCTGCAGGGTTCATGCTCTCAAGCTTGCCGTAAACAGCAGCCGAACCAGACGGAACAACTCGATTGAGACGAACAAGAGGGGTTTCCCCAACTAGATCGAGTATGGATTCAGCGATGCGTGGTCGAGACGGTAGATTCATATCTGGTATCTCCCAGCAACCGCCTGGGGCTCCTTCGAATGGAGATCTGCAATGGTGTAGGAGGAGAGGATGGCGCCGGTGGACTCCTGTATGCGCTCCCAAATTTCGCGCTGCCCACACTGATGCGGGTGGTCCGTGCGGTCAGCAGGTTCTTCAAGCCATGCAACTGGGGCAAGGCTCCCTTCTAGAGCAACGATTGCATCGAGAACAGAAATCTCGGCCGGATCCCGCGCCAGTTCATGCCCCCCGGCTGGGCCTCGTTGGGATCTCACAAACCCGGCCTTACGCAGAGTAGTCAAGAGCTGATCAAGATACTGCTCCGGAACATGACGGCGGAGGGCAATCTCTGAACACTGCAACGGACCCTGGCCATAGTGGTCGGCAAGTTCTATTAGTGCCCGCAGCCCATAATCACCTCGTGTCGAACAGCGCATCAGTCCCTACTAAGCGGCAACTTTTCACCGCAAGAATAAGCTCACAGATAAAGTCGAGTAAGTGTGTCAACAATCGTAGGGGGCCAAAGCGCAGGGGGCAACAGGTGACAGGAGGCAGAGCCAAGCGGCGTGCACTGGTACCCTTGAACAGCACCTTTCCTAGGAGTTGGACAGTTCGCTTACATTGCACGTGACCTACCGTTTCTAAACCGACTCCGCGAACAGGTACTGTTCGCGGCGGGTCCGATTGGGTCGACGATCCTCTCGCTTAAACCAACGCCGGAGGACTACGACGGGCTTGACGGCTGCAATGAGTACCTAACTATCTCCAAGCCGGAGCTACTAGAAGGCATACAGCGGAGCTTCTACGCGGCCGGCTGCGATGCAGTCGACTCCGCCACATTCGGAGCCAACCGAGTGGTGTTTGCTGAGTACAACATCGAGGAGCGTGTCCGCGAAATCAATCGTCTCGCGGCAGAGCAACTAGGACGGGTACGGGACGAGTTCTCTACCCCAGAATGGCCTCGCTACAGCTTCGGGACAATGGGACCTGGAACCAAGTTGCCAACACTTGGACACATCGATTTTGACGAGTTAGTGGAGAGTTACCGCGAACAGGCACATGGACTGATCGATGGCGGTATCGACGTTCTGAAGGTCGAGACCTGTCAAGACCTACTGCAGACCAAAGCAGCCCTGGGAGCGATCGAAGATGTCTTCAGAGAGACCGGTGTCCGACTACCTGTAATTGCCAGCGTGACGATTGAGACGACGGGTACCATGCTTCTGGGCTCCGACATCGCCTGCGCGCTAACAACGCTTGAGGCGCTAGATACAGTCGACATTATTGGGATCAACTGTGCGACAGGGCCCGAGCAGATGGTGGAGCACGTACGCCACCTAGCCCAAAACTCCCGGCGACCTGTGTTTATCGGACCCAACGCTGGATTGCCTGAACTCCGAAACGGCGAAACTTGTTATCCGCTTACACCAGAGGAGTTCACACGCTATCAGCGCATCTTTGTGGAGGAGATGGGAACAAGCATCGTGGCCGGATGTTGCGGCACGACTGAGAGCCATTTTGAGGCAGCGATCGCAGCAATTGGACGACCACAGCCGAAGGTTCGGCCAGAGACTGTCGAGGCAGCATGCAGCTCTCTATATACAAGTGTTCCTTTCGAACAGGACACATCGTTTCTGGTGGTAGGAGAACGACTGAACGCCACCGGGTCACGAGCTTTTCGGGACCTCCTGCTCGAGGATGACACGGAAGGAGTAGTTGCACTTGCCCGGGAACAAGCAGCAGAAGGTGCCCACGTACTCGACCTAATGGTCGACTACGTGGGGCGGGAAGGGCCACCAGACATGGAGCGTCTAGGACGAGCGCTCCGAACCCAAGCGACCCTACCCCTGGTTTTCGATTCCACAGAGGTTCCTGTAATCAAAGCAGCACTAAAGCTTTATGGGGGAAAGGGAATCGTAAATTCGATCAACCTAGAAGACGGTGAGCGGAAGATCACCCAGTTGCTACCCCTGATCAAGCGCTTCGGGGCGGCAGCAGTGGCCTTGGTCATAGACGAGGAGGGGCAGGCTCGAACTGTCGACTGGAAGCTACGGGTAGCACACCGCATTCACGATTTATCTGTCACTCGCTATGGAATGGAGCCCGGAGACCTGCTCTTCGACATGCTCACATTTCCGCTCGGAGGTGGACAGGAAGACCTACGAGGAGACGCAATGGCAACGCTGGAGGCTATCCGGCGGGTCAAGAAAGAACTTCCTGGAACCCATACTATCTTGGGGATCTCAAATATCTCGTTCGGGCTGAAGCCAGCAGCCAGAAGAGTACTGAACTCGGTGTTTTTGGAAGAAGCTGTCGAGGCCGGCCTCGACGCAGCAATAGTCAACGCACGCCAAATTCGTCCCTTAAACCGGATTCCGGAGGAACAAATCCAAGCAGCCCGCGACTTAATCCATGACCGGCGACGGGAGGATTACGACCCGCTCATTCACTTCCTCTCGCTCTTCGAGGATGCGGAAGCGAATCCAAGGCGACCGGAGGAAAAAGCTGCACTTCCCGTAGAGGAACGCCTAAAGCAACGCATCATCGAGGGAGACCGCCGCGGGCTTGAGGAAGACCTCAAGCTAGCCCTAGCCCAATTCGATGCACTCACAATCATCAACGAGCACCTGCTGGACGGAATGAAGGTAGTGGGCGACTTATTCGGTTCAGGAAAAATGCAGCTACCTTTTGTCCTGCAGAGTGCAGAGACGATGAAGGCGGCTGTCAGCTATTTAGAGCCACATATGGACCGCATCGAGGGGTCAGGGAAAGGTCGCATCGTCCTGGCAACCGTCAGAGGTGATGTGCATGACATCGGGAAAAACCTGGTCGACATCATCCTCTCGAACAACGGATACACGGTGCACAACCTTGGCATCAAGCAGCCAATTGCGACGATCATCGAAAAGGCCCTTGAGGTTGAAGCTGATGCGATCGGCCTGAGCGGGCTACTGGTAAAGAGCACAGTGGTAATGCGCGAAGACCTGGAAGAACTAAACGCACGGGGACTTTCACGCTTTCCGGTCTTACTGGGGGGTGCTGCTCTTAATCGACGCTACGTGGAGCACGACCTGCGAGCGATCTACGAGGGAGATGTCTACTACTGCCAAGACGCATTTGAGGGGCTATCTACACTGGGACGCGTAGTTGCAGGTGAGAAGCCACAACCTACTCAGACGGCCCCTCTGAAGCCAACAGCACGCACCAGTCAGGAGACAGGGCTACAAAGCACCTTGGTGAAATCGGAGGTTTCAAGCAAAGTTCCCATCCCAGAACCCCCGTTCTGGGGAAGCCGAGTGGTAAGGGGTATCCCGCTCAGAGAAGTATTTCCTTACGTAAATGAAGTTGCCCTTTTCCGGGCCCAGTGGGGATACCAACGGGGGGATTTGAGCGAATCAGAATACGAAGAATTCCTGGATAAAGAGCCGCGTCCGGTATTCCGAAGCTGGCAGGAACGAGCAATCGGAGAAGGGCTGCTGACCCCACAGGTAGCATACGGTTACTACAAATGTCAGTCAGAAGGAAACGACCTGCTCGTCTGGCCCGAGGTAGAGGGGGGCTTGCCAGCAGGAGAGCCAATCCGCTTCCAATTTCCGCGGCAACCGGCTGGGAGGAGGCTCTGCATCGCCGATTTTTTCCGGGACCAGAACAGCGGTGAGTACGACACGGTTGCATTCACCCTAGTAACGATGGGACCCCAGGCAACAACACTAGCGCAACAGCTTTTCGAGTCGAATGAATATAGGGAATACCTCCATCTCCATGGCTTCGGGGTAGAAAGTGCGGAAGCGCTAGCAGAGTTTTGGCACAAACGGGTTAGGCAAGAACTTGGGATCGGAAACCAGGATTCCACAAACATCCGGGAACTTTTCCGTCAGGGATACCAGGGTTCGCGTTACTCGTTTGGATATCCAGCCTGTCCCGACCTTGAACAGCAAACCGGCATAGCAGAGCTGCTGCAACCTGAGCGGGTGGGAGTGGAGCTAGGGGAAACTTTCCAATGGCATCCCGAGCAGACGACGAGCGCGCTGGTGGTGCACCACCCAGAGGCACGCTACTTCACAGTTTAGATTCCGCTTCGTCGGGGACCAAAGGGACGACCTCGAAACACCCGGCCTCGGCTCCCCTATCTCTCATGCTAGGTGTTTCACCCTCTATTCTCGTAAGCCTTAGCGCTTATCGAACTCAAGGTGAAGGTTGTAGAGGCCAAGCATGATCCCTGGTTGATGAGTGAAGTCGTTTTTACCAGGGGCAAAGCGGATGTTATCGAGCCTATCGACCAGGACCTGCGTCGCAATATTTTGCTCGAGACGGGAAATACCCTGCCCCGGACAGTTTCTTGGTCCCATGGAGAAAGTTAGGTGACGGCCAGGGTTCTTCCGATCGAGGCGCAGCTCCTCAGGGGCTGGACAAAGGTCAGCATCTCGATTGCCAGCACCGAAGCGGAGGTGGAGGAGAGATCCCTTGGGAATATGCACACCACGAATCTCCATGTCCTCAGGAACGTAGCGACCACCGGCACCTCCTTGAGTTGGGGCGTAAAGGCGGAGGGCCTCCTCAACGAAAAAACGTGTCTTGCTGGGGTCAGCACGCAACTCCTGGGCCAGATCAGGCCGTTGGGCGAGTAATAGCGCCTCAGAAGTAAGGGCGTACTGGGTGGTCTCGTTACCACCAATGTGCATGAGCACAGCAATGCTAATTATTTCTCCATCGCTGAGCTTGCGGCCCTCATATTCGACCTGTGTGAGAAAGGAGACCATGTCTTCCTTAGGGTTCTGGCGTTTCTCATCAACCTGAGACTGGATATACCGGTGGAAGTCGACAAGAACGGCAGCATTCTCACGCTCAACGTCATCAGGAAGCTCATTGCGAGGACCATCCCCAAAAACAAAGCGGCGGACTTGGGCTTCCTCATATTTTTTCAGTGTAGGCATGTCTTGGAGCGGAAAACCAAGGATGGTCGTGATAACAGTCTGAGGAAGGGGAGCGGCAAACTGGGTCACGAACTCAACTTCGCCGTCATCGATCCAGCGATCGATGAGATCATTCGCCGCCGCAGTAACCATTTCCCGATGCTGCTCGGCACCCTCAGGACCAACCCACGGATCCCAGAGCTGCATGCGGTAGCGCTTATGCTGCTCGACCGTAGGACGAAGAGTCTGGCGAGCATCAGCAGCCTCACCAAACCCCTCTTCACGGAAGATTTCATTTTCAATTTTGCTGGAGCCAGCAGAGGCAGCGGCGGAAACATCTTCTGGCATGAGGTCGAAGAACCGAGGGTCTCGGGTGATGGAGGCTATGTCCTCAAACTTAGAGACGATGAAAGCATCAGTTCCAGGGAGCCAGCCCTTGCCAGGAATGCGGGCAATCGGTGCTTCGTCGTGAAGCACCTTATATGACTCAAACCAATTCTCCTGAGATCCCGCTGCAAAAAGTTCCGCACCGAGATCAGCGGCAACGGGGCAAGCAGAAATAGAAGCGGGTTCCATGTTAACTGTGTCGGTCATTCTGTCGGTCATCAATAATTTCCCCCTGTGTAAATTCAGACGTAGCCAGGCTCGCCCTCGATGGTCGCCAACGGCGCCCTGCAATAGCTGGTAAGGCACCGCAACTTGGCCGGAAAACTAACCTAATAAGCGAGGAACCCGCCTCAGCGATCAGGACCCTCAAGGTAATTATCAAGCACCTTGTGCATGTGTCGGATTCGCCGCTCACGATAGTTGATTAGGAGCCCCTTATACGCCCGCGAGTTCATGCCCTTCTGTACACGCGGCAAGTTGTACGAATCCTGGTCCAGAACTAGACCTATAGAGATCTCACCGTGCTTGTACTGGGTATGAATGGGCCGCGGAGGATGGTCTGCCCCCGGCGGGATACGGACATATGTCTGCATGTCGAACAACATCTTGTTCGGGTCCGTTGCATGAGGACGCTGCCGGAAAAACAAGAAGTTCAGAGCATTCGTATTGAAGGTGAGGCTAGGGAAGATGTAATAGTGATAGTCATCAGAAAGTTGATCATCATTCAGCTCTGAGACATCAAGTCCCTGTGCAGCAGCCGACTGGCGAGTGGCCTCCTGCATAGCAGGGCGAACGTCCCCCATGCCACCTTCAAAAGCATCAGGATCAATCCCGGCACCAACCATGAACTCCCTGAGAGGCTGGGTAACCTCTTCCTGGTTCGGATAGCGCGGGCTAACGAGCCCAAATGGAACTAGATAGC
>CEUS01132238.1_pt1 | contig 11089 bp, 12 predicted proteins | sample 427031 | NCBI WGS metagenome assembly CEUS01 (sample SAMEA2622837, study PRJEB7988) | marine metagenome | biome: marine biome (ENVO:00000447); feature: marine epipelagic mixed layer (ENVO:xxxxxxxxx); material: "saline water (ENVO:00002010), including plankton (ENVO:xxxxxxxx)" | depth 140 m | reverse complement strand
GGTGTGGGTGATTTCTCAATGCCCTTGGAAGACATACTCCGCTTAGAGGTCCGGGGGTTTAGTTTAGGGCGCACCTTACCACTCGCGTTCATTGGCGGGATTGTACTGATAGTGATTGGTTGCTCAGTAGACCCCTCTGACCCAAACTGCATGCTCTGAGCACAATTTCAGACGCGTCCAGTACCCCCTCCGTGGCATCAGCCACCCCTGTGTTGAAGCTGGTGTGATGTGCCCCGTCTAAGTTGCGATTCTTGGGGACACAGAGGCACATTTAGGCATGGATAAGACGAACGCCGTTCTACTGCTCTTCCTGCTGCTAAACCTGACCGCCTGTCAGACGTGGCAAGGCGTCTCGTTAGGTGCCACCAGTCCGGCTCAGTTGATTGAAGAAGAGCAACCTGACCGTGTCCGCGTGCTCCTGAGGGGCGGGAACTTGTTAGAACTAGAGAACCCATCGGTGGAAGGCGATGAACTCGTGGCTCCAGGGGTCTCAATACCCTTGGCAGATATTCTCCGCTTAGACGTCCGGGAGCTACATATCTTACGCACCATCGGAGTCGGTTTCCTTGTTGCTAACGTGCTTGGGGCGGCTATTTGCGGTACAGGTGGCGCAGGCTCATGCTGACCTTTCCATCTGGCAAGAAACCGTGCCTTAACCTAGAAGACGGTAACTAGCCTCTAGCCCCTCCGTGGCATCCAGCCACGCCTTTTTTGAAGCTGTGCCTTGGTAGGCGTGGGTCATCGCGCCGGAGACCCTGCTATCGCGATTACTCCCGACTCTGCCGGCGATTAACCGGCCTCATCTCAACAGTCCAGGATAGTGGGAGCGACACCGGGTTGTAGCAAAGCTCATCATCACAGGCTTGATAGTCGAGCGCGCCGGTGAGTGTCAGTTCGTCCATCTCGGCGAATGCAGCTTGAGCTTCGGGAGTACTCAGGGGCAGAACCTCCTGTAACAGGGTGAGTGGCCTCCGGTAAACAGGCACCCGCTCGTCCAGCGGTTCGAAGTAATAGATTTCGGACTCGGGATACTCCAACGGAACAACTCGAACGAAGGGTTGAGGATCGATTCGAAGATCGATGACACGATAGTTCTGGAGTTCCGCGCCCGGAGCATACAGGTGCATGGACGGCAGTGGCACGATATCTAGAGCCAAGGAAAACCGCACACCCGGAGCAACCACAGCATCGCTCGGATAAGTCAGGATCCCGACATGGTCGGTTGAGATCTCAGTTCCTTCGACCGTTGAGCCTCCGGTGCCCAATTTCAACATGAGGTTGGCGGTCGTGTTCCGTTCCTGGTAGGAGTCCTCGAAGAACCGAGACTCGACTACACCATCGCGGTCGAGCATGAACGTGCCGGGATAGGCGATCCCCACGAATAATTCACTTGGGCTGGGACCACTCGCCACCAGCAGTTCAAAGTCGGCCACAACGTCCGGATCGTTCGCGTTAGGGCCCAAGGCTTCCTCGGCGACCGTGTTCAAAATACCATAGTCCGTAATGGTTTCCGAGCCGACATCCGAGAGCATCTTATAGGTAATCCCTTGCTCCTGGGCGAAGTCGGCTAGAACCTCCGGCGAGTCATAGCTGATCGTCGCCACTTCAATACCCTGTTCGCGCATTTCATCGACCCTACCCTGCAGCTCGACCAGCTGCGTGCGACAGTAGGGTCACCAGTTTGCGGATCTCACGAAGACGAGCATCGCTCCGTTGGGTCCCATAATAGACTGTCGTGTCCAAATATCGCCGTTCTGATCTGGCAGGTTGAAGTCGGGTACTCGCTCACCCACCTGAGGCCCCAACGCACTGACGTCGACCCTCGCCCTTGTTGGAGTTGACGGGCTGCACGCCACCCATGTCAGCCCCATGATGAACGTTACCGACATAGCGATCGTAAGTTTTCTGGACATTCGTGCCTCTCAATGCGTATGGGATGTGTTTCCCCATGTGGCCACGAAAAAGTGGCACACTACAGGCACACGAAGCAATCGGCGGCAGTTGCGGAACTGAAATCAGAGTAACTAGAGTGGGCTGTCCTGTTTCAGCCTGATGAATAGAGTCAATATGACGCGCCACCGCCCCATGCTACTGCTCTTCTTGCTGCTAAACCTGACCGCCTGTCAGACGTGGCAAGCCGTCTCGTTAGGTCCGGTAACGCCGGGTCGGTTTATTGAGATAGATCAACCTGACCGCGTCCGTGTGATCGGGGAGGGCGCGCTTGAGCAGGAAGTAGAGAGACCAGCGGTCGACGGAGATCAACTCGTAGGCTTGGGTGATTTCTCAATCCCCTTGGCAGATATTATCCGCTTAGAGGTCCGAAGGTTCAGCGCGAGCACGACTATCCTGAGTGGTGTCGGTTTGTACACTCTGATAGCTGGTATTGCCTTGGCTTCCGGGGTCGACAACTAGTAGTCCCGGCTGTTACGGGTTGAGCCACTGAAAGGCGAACTGAACCCGTCTGCTGGCGGGATGATGTCCGGAAGATTTTGGGAGGCGACCCCGAAGTCAGGTACCGGAGAGAACTGATCCGACCACTCGTAGGTGGCTTGGCCAACTGCATTACCTCTACGTAACTCAAGTAGGTGGGCATTGAATTCCCTACACTCGTTGATTTTCTGGATGCCAACCCCTGCACCAACAGCGGCTAGTACGCCCCCTACCCCATTGCCGAGAGCGTTTGCGCCATATGCTTCTCCGCCGGGTCGAGACGCTGAGTTGGAAGCGAAAATAGCATTGGTGATCATCAAGAATGATCCAATCCCATCAAGCCATACCAGTCCTCTGCTAGTAGTGCAGGGCTGCGTGATCGCTGATACTTCGAGCTCCTCCACATCTTCTATTTCTTGCCAGCCCACAGGTGGCCCTTTGACAACAATCAGTCCGCATCCGGACAGGAATGGGACTAGAAGCAGGATGCCCAGAGTCGCTCGGATGGCGGGAAAAAGCCGCATAGACGGTTGTCCTCCTTGAGGCCTGATACGTGGGATGATCTTAGTGTGATGTAGCCATCGATCACAGTGGAATCTCAGGGGTGCGGATGATTTCTCAATGCTTTTAGCAGCTATCTGAAATAACGGTGGGTCAGTTTTCCACCTCCAAAGGGGTGGGATCAGATAAGGGTAGGACCCTAACACGAGTAGGGGCAGGACTACGACTCTGCTATCACTGGAATCCTGAAGGTGATATCAGGGGGCTATCTAGACGCCGTGTCTTGTCTCTGGCTTTTGTAATAAGGAGCCCACAACGGCAACTGCAGTATTTGCTAGCAACCCGTAAACACCTGGGTGCACACCCCACACCTTGCCAGCCACGACGAAGTCGAAGGGTCCAAAAGCGAGTCCCAATGCGATCGTCAGTCCAGTTAAGAGCCCTGCCAAAACTGGCCCGCTCCTGAGGAACGATACATGAATGCCGAGCATAAAGGCAGGAACAAGCTGCACCAAAAGGTCGAATTTACGATCAATTAGATCAATCAGAGAAGCCTGGTTTTCTAGGATGATTGCTAGCACTACCAGCACTCCAACAACGATCCATGAACAACGCTTGCCGATCTTCGTAAGCCGCGACTCATCAGCTTCTGGATTTATATGCACGCCGTAAATGTCTTTCGTGAACATCGATGAGATCGAGAGCATCGCCGAGTCCGCTGTGGACATGAGAGCGGCAAGCAAAGCGCTGAAGATGACAACCACGACAGCATAGCCTATTAGCGAGCCCTCCTGGATAATGCGGAGGAGGCTAGCGAGTGCTTGATCAGTTTCTGCGCCCTCGAGTCCTGGCACGTAGGCCAAGGCATAGATCCCAGCGATGACAGCGAATAGCGCGGTCAAGTACGGAAGGAACGTCATCGTGGCCAAGCTCAGATTCAGGGCCCGACGAGACTTTGCGGCGTAGATACGCTGGATCGCGTGCGGATAGAGGGCGCCACCCATCCCGATCACAATGATATAACTCACCCACTCTCGGAGCATGCGCGGCTCAGGTCTAGTCACCTTGAATGCTTCTGCTGATCCCGCGATTTGCTCTGTTGCAGCTGCAAGCGGCCCAAACTCGTTGAGTAGCAAAACAAGCAGGACGAGAAATCCAACCATTAGAACGCTACCCTGCATAACGTCGGTCCACGCTATAGCCCGCATGCCACCCAGAGTACCATAGATCAGCATGATAAGTGCGAGCCCGACTACACCGTAGCGATATGCCACGTCGCCATAAGGTCCGGCGAGACCCTGAAGTGCCCTACCCATCGCCATGAGCTGCGCGAGCAAATAGTTGTTCAATGCTACGATCATCACGATCGAGCCAAGCAGCGACACGTGCTTGGAATCGTAGCGATCTTTCAAGTAGTCCACAGGCGTTACGTAGCCCCGCTTCTGAGCTACTCCATACAGTTTAGGAGCGAAGGCCAGATAGAAGACAATGATCGCCAGCATGTAATGGACGGCGATTAACCAGCTGAAACCCAACCGGTAGGTCGCTCCAGCCACACCAAAGACCGTGTTGCCGCTGTACTGAGTGGCGTAAAGGGTCAGGAAGAGGACAGCAAAACCAAAACCACGTCCGCCAAGGTAAAAATCCTGAAGTGTGTCTTCACGGCGAGCGGCTCGGCCCGCCCACCCAACTAGCAGAAGCGAGGAGACATAAAGCACAATAAAGGTCCACGCCCCTATCCCGAACGGCAGGAGGTTACTCATTCGCCGGTGTCATCTTCTGACGAAGCAAGAAATACCCAAGCCGTGAACGCGGACGTGAGAAGCAAAGCGACTAGCGTGAAGATCACCCATAGGGGTAGGCCGAATGCGTGGCGCGTGTCATCAGCAGGCCAGTACCAAGGGATGACAAGTGCCAACAGACCGAGATAGACGACAATGATCCACCTGCGTGGCCCACGCTGAGCTTCCATCATCTCGTCCCGATCGCCTGGAGAGTTGCGGTAGCTATCACCGTCCGGGCCCGGTTCTGAACGGGCTCACAGCTCCAACACACTGGCATCTATCCAGATCACCATCCGGCAGCCTGCCCATCTTTTCGGTGATCGGACCCTGCACGATATACTCCATTTACCGGACGGTCCTCCGTGATGCTCTCAGGCCCAAACGACGGTCGCGGCAAGGTAGGATCCCGCGTGAAGAGAATGCCCTGGTACCCTCCTACGGAGCCGCCCGTCACTGCCCGCACGTTGTGTCCCCGGGCTTGAAGCGCTGGGCCCACAAGGTTGAACAAGTTCATCTCCAAAGACAGCACGTTCGAATTCTGGCTGTGTGTGAACCGGGCAGCATCTGTCGTCATCTGAATATTCATGCCGTGGTCTATGACGTTGACCATATGCTGGGCATGGGTCTCCGGCTGCACGCTGCCACCCATATTACCGAAGGTCATAAGTGGCTCACCGTCTTGCATGACGAAGCCAGCTATAATCGTGTGAAAAGGCCGCTTGCGAGGTGCCACAACGTTCGGGCTATCCGAATCGAGAGAAAAGGCAGTCCCGCGATTGTGAAGAACGAACCCGTAGGGGGCTACCGTTGCTCCGCTGCCATATACAGAGAAGACGCTGTGGATGAAGGACACCATGTTACCCCAGCGATCTGCCGTAGTCAGGTAGATTGTGCCTCCATCTAATCCACCTTTCACGGACGGCTCCGCAGCACGGTCCATGCTGATCCTAGAGCATAGGCTAGCTGCGTAGGACTTAGACAGGAGTTGTTCTACGGGAATATCGGAGAACAATGGATCACCGTTGTACGCGTGCAGATCGGAGTAGGCCAGCTTCTTAGCCTCAACCATGAAGTGCCAATAATCAGGGTTAGTAGGGCCAAGTTCTGCCAGATTGATGCCGTGTACTGGGGCACACACTTCGAGGATGTTGAGTATCTCCAGCGCGGCGAAGCCTTGCCCAGGCGGCGGAAGTTGGAATACGTCATATCCATGATAGTTGGTTGAGATCGGCTCGACCCACTCGGACTCGAACTCAGCCAGGTCTGCCTTCGTCATCACGCCACCACCGGCTTCCACCTTCGCGACAATCGCATCCGCAATCTGTCCTTCATAGAAGACGTCACGACCGTGTTCCTGTATCAAGCGCAATGCCACTGCGAGATCCGGGTTCCGCACCAAGCTGTAGAGTGGAGGTGGCTCTCCATCAATCAGGAATGCTCGGTTGGAATCGGGATCGCGACGTAGTTTGTCCCTCACGCCTACAATGTCGCGATGGCGACGCTCTGCCTGTCCCCAGCCTTCCTCAGCGAGTCGCGCAGCCCGCTCAAATGTTTCCTGGAACGTAAGATTCCCAAAGCGCTCCAATAAAGCATCGTATCCTGAAATAGCACCCGGAACAGTAGAGGCATTCACGCCGGTACCCGGCATTCGGTCTACTCCCAATTGCTCACGGAAGAACTCAGGAGTCCATCCCGAAGGAGCCCAGCCTGCAGAATTAAGCGCGTACAGCTTCTGCTCTTCAGCCACCCAGACCAATGCGAACAGGTCCCCGCCGATACCTGTGTCGTTTTGAGATGTCACATCTAGGACCGCGGCCGCTGCCACCGCAGCATCCATAGCATTTCCACCCTGCTGCATAACCTCAAGACCAGCCTGTGCAGCGAGGGGATCACTTGTGGCTACCATCCCGTGGCGCGCCAACACCTCTGATCGCCCCTGACCCTGCCATCCTTGTGCCCGGGTGCCAGGAACAGCAGCGATATTGGCTGCCGGAGTGGGTACATCGTGAGTGGGCTGTCCAAATGCGTTCGGAGACTGTGCAAACGCCGATGCAGGAACCCCGAGCACGCTCATGGCGAGAGCGACGGAAAGCGGACCTGAGTGCTTATTTTTGGTCCTGGTCACTTGAGCCACTTCAAACTCCTTGTCGGTAAACCGAAGAAAAGCTAACGCGCGGGTGAGTCTATCCGTTTTCATGGAGCGGCGCTTGCGGCCTCAAGCATCTGACCCCGCGCGCCGTTCCTGGACCACCAGTTGGAAGCCCTCTTCTGACGATTGCAGTCTCACAATCCGCTCTACACCCTCCTTCTCTAGGGCCTGGCAGTGTAAGTCCGATTCGTCCGTGGAGGTGGAGTCTGCACCTAGGCGCACCCATCCGTCGTCCAAGCTATCCAACACGACCTGCTCAAAGGATTTTTCTGGACTAGAGGGATTAGTCCATGTCACCGACTGATCGAGCGTGTCTACAGTGGCCGCGCATCCAGCTAGAAATGGCAAGGGCGCGGGATAGCCTGGTGGCCGAGTAGGTGCGGCAGGATAATTCTGAACGGACACGGACCGTCGGGCACCGTCACCCACGAAGTCGATCTTGAATCCACGAGGATCACTATCGTCACGGATGAGGTGGGCAGGGCCGGCAGGCGTCATAATCTCTTCAAAATCGGATTCGCCCTCCCTGAAACGGCGAGCAGCTTCCTGCATTCGTTGGAAAAGCTCTGGGTCCATAGTCATTTCGTGCTAAGCACGCCTGTATAGTCAGAAGTCTGCAGCATTACCATGTCGGATGAACCCAAATCTAGCCGGACTTGAGAGACGCTTCGATGAGGCTCAGCCGGTCCTCAATCACACGCAGTTGATGGAGAATGAGCACGTGCGTCTTTTTAGCATCGATGCCCACAGGGCTTTCATCACTAGATATCATTTCCTCGATCTTACGATATGCCTCGTTAGAAATCTCCACGATCTGTCCTCGGAAAGGGGGTATACGGCACGCTGAGGGGCGTAACGCCCGATGGCAATGGGTAAACTTTTGGTGCGACCCCGATTGTCGGGTTGAGACGCTAGTGACAGGTTAGTGCGCCGTTAAAAATGCGACCCGAATTTGATCGGACGTACGGAACGAACGTTATCCGACTCAACCGGTTCCACTGAACCCTCAAAGGCATACTTCCTCGGGGCCCTCCCCTTCGCGTCAGGTGACGCGAATAAGGACGAGAGCTTTCCGCTCAGGCAATACACAGCAAACCACACATGAACGTGATTGAATTAAGCCCTATAACCCAGCGCTACCTACAATCGTGAACAATCATCTAAAGGCTATACCGCGAGCAGTCTCCGTCTTGGGAATGCTGCTCATGATTGTGCTTTTCGAGGCAAACCCAGCAACTGCGCAGTCAACGCCTCCCGGAAATAAGGAAGCGGTTGCTACACGTATTCCATCGGGACAGATCAACATTGACGGCCGCCTCGACGAGAACGCTTGGTCGCGTGCGGCAGTTGTGTCTGACTTCGTCCAAAAAGAGCCGGTGGAAGGGGTCGAGCCGACAGAGCTCACAGAGGTGCGATTTGTTTATGATGACGGCGGGCTTTATGTCGGCGCACGTATGAGTAGCAGCCGTGGGCGCGCAGGAATCCAGGCACCGCTCAGCCGGAGAGATAGTCCCTACAGCCCAACCCGTGGAGTGACGCGGAGCGGTTTTTCGGCTCGCCCTAGTTCAAGTGGAAGACCGGAGCTAGCCGATTACATCTTGATCTCGTTAGACACGTTCTTGGACCGACGAACGGCCTACAGCTTCGGGGTGACTGCTTCGGGCGTGAGAATCGACCACCAGCACCTGTCAGATAGCGAAGAAGACATCGATGCCCGATACGATCCAGTATGGGAAGCGAGCGCCCAAATCGATGATACGGGTTGGACTGCTGAAATGTGGATTCCTTTCGCCCAACTCCGATTTAACCTCGACATGGAACTTCCCTGGGGACTCAACGTGCACCGTTGGATCCCGCTCAAGAACGAGGACGACTACTGGGTAGCAGTGCCTCGGACAGAGGAAGCTTGGTCATCGCGGTTCGGCACACTTCGAGGTATAAGCTCTGTGGACCAGGGTCGCAGGCTCGAGTTGCTCCCCTACGCAGCCGGAAGTTCCAGGCTGTCCGCGAATCAGGATTCGCGGAATCCGTTCGTGGACGACCTGAATCTAAAAGCCAATGCGGGCGCCGACCTCAAAATGGGTCTAGGCTCGAACTTAACGCTGGATGCGACTTTCTTCCCTGACTTCGGTCAGGTGGAAGTCGACCCAGCCGTAATCAATCTTACGGATACGGAAACTTTCTATCCGGAACGTCGCCCATTCTTCACTGAGGGCAGCGCGCTCTTTGAGGGTTTCGAAAACAACTACTTCTACACACGCCGAATTGGTGGCCCACCTCTAGGATCGGCCTCTGGTGATTTCGTAGACGCTCCTCAAGAGACGACGATCCTTGGCGCAGGGAAGCTCACTGGGAGACTCCCGTCGGGTACGTCCCTCGGGATCCTCACCGGTATCACAGACGAGGAACACGCCCGTACCTTTGACTTCAACACCACCGGTTCCGGGGAAGGTACTATTAGCGAAGTCGCGGTGACTCCTAGCACCGCCTGGGGCATGGCACGAGTCCAGCAAGAATTCGGCGCAGCTGGCTCGACTGCATCGCTCATGCTGAGTGGCGTTCATAGAAATATGGGAGAGGACGATCCGCTCGCGGCTCAACTGCGGCGCAACGCATGGATGACGGGCGGCGACCTGCATTGGCGGCTGGGTGGTGGAGTATACGAAGTCTTGGTAAGCGGAGGCCTGACCGGCATCAATGGCGACGCGTCAGCAATTCTTCGGGCCCAACGTGGAAGTGAGCGATACCTACAAAGACCTGACGCTGATCACATTGAAGTAGATCCGTTAAGAACCTCCTTGTCGGGAAGTAAGGCCACATTTCTGGCGCGAAAAATCAGCGGAGAACATTGGCTTTGGGATGTCTTCGTCGATGCTGAAACACCCGACGTCACATTCAACGATATCGGGCGCCTTGGCTTTGCTGACGGAGTCCAAACCCGGCAGGGCGTTACCTACCGAGAAACAGAGCCCGGGCGGGCACTTCGGGGCTACTCTTTTGCGGTGGGACACACCAGCGAGTGGAACTACGGGGGTGACAGGCAGCAAACCAGACTCAATAGCAATACCGAACTAACACTGAACAACTTCTGGACTGCCCGAGCGTCTACAAGCTTCCGACTCCGCGGCCAGAACGCACGGCTCACGCGCGGCGGCCCATCAATGCAAGCACCTCGAGACTGGAACACCTCGCTAAGTATCCGGAGCAACGCATCAGCGCAGACCCGCTGGAGCATTGGTGGTGCCTACGGACGGGACGAAGTAGAAGGCTGGAGTGGGAGCGTCAATGCAGAGGTATCCCTAGTTCCAGCTCCACGTTGGCAGGTGTCGTTTATTCCTTCTTTCGACCGGCGAGTAGACCCTCGCCAATATGTCACACGAATGGGCGGAGGCACTGCTGCCACGTATGGCGAACGGTACATTTTCGGTTATACAGATCGTACCACACTCGCCCTCGAGACCCGGCTGAACTTCACGCTTCAGCCCGATCTGAATTTGGAGCTGTATGCCCAGCCATTCGCAGCTAGTGGCCGCTACTTCGACATAGGTGAGCTAGCAGCAGCCAGAGGGCTTAATCTGCGAACATACGGCACCGACGGCACCACAATCGCTCGGCAAAACAATGGTGATTTCAACATCACCGACAACGCGAACGCGTTTACCATCCCAAACAAAGATTTCAATTTGCGTTCTTTTAGGAGCACTCTCGTGCTTAGCTGGGAGTGGCGCCCAGGAAGCACCCTCTTTCTTGTCTGGCAACAAGCCCGTTCTCGTGAGCTAGCGTCGGGCACCCGAGCAACGCTTAACGATCTTCTCCGATCCGCAGGTGCCGCCGGGGACAACTTATTCGCGGTCAAGATGAGCTACTGGATAGGCGTTTGATCCTCTAGCCTCAGATGGTTCCGGAGCACGATGTCACAGGTGCGATTCCTGCCGGGCACACTTCAGTAAGAGAGTGAGGCGAACGTCAGTGTTGAGTCGGAGAACGATAGAGTCGCGGCCGCTTGAGCAACCGTTACGCTCGCGGTCGCACTCACTGTATCCATCGATGTGACTTCTTTCCATACGGTAATCGTGGCTGTACCGTTACCGACTGCAGTCACGATAGCTGCGTGTGCTCCTTGCCCCTGGCTGTAGACCGTGGCGACTGTCATGTCCGACGACACCCAGACTACACTGGGCCAAATGAGTGTCTCGCCGTACACGTTCCTAACCGTGGCCGTTAG
>CEUS01187464.1_pt1 | contig 11093 bp, 8 predicted proteins | sample 427031 | NCBI WGS metagenome assembly CEUS01 (sample SAMEA2622837, study PRJEB7988) | marine metagenome | biome: marine biome (ENVO:00000447); feature: marine epipelagic mixed layer (ENVO:xxxxxxxxx); material: "saline water (ENVO:00002010), including plankton (ENVO:xxxxxxxx)" | depth 140 m | reverse complement strand
CGGTGATAGGACGTTTTATTGGTGGTTATGTAGAGTAGAAAGGAAAAGATCATGAAACTATCTAGATCGTTGTTATTACTGCTATCAACAGTAGTTATAACCTTTAGCGCCATCGGGTGTATCGGTGGTAGCGAAACGGTGAAAATCGGTCTATTAAGCCCACAGACTGGACCGATAGCACAATATGCTCCAGGCTTTGAAGATGCGGCTAATGTGGCTATCGACGAGCTTAACAAAACTCATGAAGGAGATTTTGTTTTCGAATTGATTGTCGGGGATTCTGGATGTGACGGCACCCAAGCAGGAACAGCAGCCCAAACTCTCATTGACAGCGGAGTATCTGCAATAGTTGGGGCTGCTTGTTCTGGTGCAACCCTCGGTGCAATTGCAGTTGCTGCTCCGGCGGGAGTGCCAATGGTGTCATACGCCAGCACCTCCCCCGGCATTACTACAGCAGATGATAATGGATACCTCTTTAGAGTGGTTCCCAGTGATGCCCAGCAAGCAATTGCTCTAGCAGCAGTAGCATCTGCGGCCGGTGCCAATAATCCAGCAGTACTTTATATGACCAATGACTATGGTGCAGGACTTGGGGACAACTTTGCATCTAACTGGTCTGGTAGCGTATGCACCCAAGTTGGATACGATCCAACAGAAGGTTCTTATGATTCCTCATCATTGGCTCAATCCGTAATCGACGGAGGATGTGATTCTGTTCTATTGATGTCTTATGCAACAGATGGAGCGGCTATCATGGAAGCTCTGTCTGCGCAGGGATTTAAAGGGAGCATGATTGGTGCTGATGGACTTGCAGACGCCGCCTTCACAGAATCGTTCACTGACATTTCAGCTGTAGACGGCTTGATAGCAACTAGGCCTCGCCCAGGAGAAGAATCTAGCGTGAGAACCAGCTTCGAGAACGCGTACACTGCTGCCGGCGGTGCTGACGGAGCAATTTATACCGGAGAGACATACGATGCAATCAAGATTTTAGCGGCGTCTGTTGTCTCTGACCCTGACGGTAGCTTAGTAGCTTCTCTTATGAAGACTGGTGTTAATTACGTTGGTGCAAGTGGCACACATACGTTTGACTCAAACGGAGATGTTGCCGGTACCGGTTACGAGGTCTGTGAATTTAATGGGACTAGCTTCTCTTGTCCTAGGACCTGGACTGCAGATTTCGGAATAGAATCTGGCCCATAACCAGTACAATAACTAACACCTAGCACAATCAAAATTTTGCCCTTAGAACTGGCTGGCAGTTAATACGAACCTCGCTGCTGGCCAGTTCAGTTAACCAACGATAAAAGCACATAATGCGGAGGGCGGAGGGTCCGGCTTGAACAGACGAATTTGCCTTTGAACGCTACACGGCAACGCTGGATGCTTATGACTGCATGGCAACGCCAGATTATCTTGTGTGTAGTCCTACTGTTCGACGCATATTTAGGGCTGATTCATAACACAGGCATAATTGCGTCTTCGGGCTTATTCAAAGGCGAGATAAAGTGGCTGGCCTCGTCAATCGAAATGATGACAGGTGGCATAATCCTAGTCCGTATTGCGCTGGGCCGCGCAAGTCCGCGATGGAGAAGCGCTGTAATTGTATTTACCCCTATCCTAGTAGTGTTAATTGGTTTTGTTGTACTCCACACCGTGTTGACTGGACTAGGCAGAGCAGCAACATTCAATTTCAATCTCTCTTCTATAGGAGCCAGTGGCCTATATTGGGCTGCAGTATATCTCAGCATAGCCATAGGCCTAACACTCACATACAAAGTTCAACGTTTTGCCAATTTTGCTCAAGCAGAAATGATGCTCTTTGGAGCTTACGTGGCGCTCACATTAATGTGGTCCGATAGGTTTTTCCCTATTTCAAATGCTCCCAAAGACGGAATCCTAAATTGGGAATTGATGATTTGGTCAGCTATCAGTGCTTTTGTGATAACTGGCCTTGTCGGTTTAGTTATTGACAGAGTAGTTTACAGGCGATTCCGAAACAGAATGGTAACACCACAAATAATGATGATCGCTTCGCTTGGAGTCTCAATGGTACTCCGCGCATTACTGTATTTGAGGTTTAGTGCTAGCACTCACAGGTTCGTACCAGACCGTGATTGGAGACTCACCACATCAATAGTTGAGATTCCTACACAGCAATTGGAATTAAATATTGGAGACCGTATTAACGTTCCTCTAATGGACTTGGCTGCTAACGTCAACCCGTATGGATTCGCTTACTCAAAAATAGCTCTTGTCGCCGGTATATTTGGCATAGTCATGCTGGTGTTATTTCTTTTGCATCGAACCAGTCTTGGCAGGCAGATGAGAGCGGTCGCTGATAATTCGGATCTTGCCGCATCTAGCGGTATTCATGTGGAACGTGTACATGGTAGTACAGCTTTCCTTTCATCAGGAATCGCTGGCTTCGGTGGAGCGTTTCTCGCGGCAATCTTACCGGTAAATCCTGAACTTGGTCTCTCATTACTGTTACCGGCATTTGCTGTCATCGTTCTCGGCACAATTGGCTCTATGCCTGGTGTGATTATTGGAGCATTGATTGTGGGTCTTTTACGCGCTGTATCAGAGCCAGTGTTAATAGGTGCAGGAAATGCTCTGGATCGGCCTACTGCTAGCGGTTTCGCTGAAGTTACTCCTTTCATATTCCTCATAGGATTACTACTTTTAGCCCCTCAAGGAATTGGATCTGCGATTCAGAATTGGAATATCGAACGTATTAGGAAAAGACGCTTGTCACAAAGGTCGAAGGGCCTATTTCAAGTAATTAAGGTTGCCTTGGTACTCAGTACTCTATCCAAAATTGTATCTACAGGCTCTAATTTTATTTACGGTTGCAACGAATTTAAAGATATGGCAACTGAGTCGATAAGGAATTTTATCAAAAGAACATCGGGATTCACTGCTACTTATCTATCCTTGCTATCTGTAATTGGAACCTCGCCTATCGCCAAGAGACCAACACTTCTCTCCAAACTGAGTATTCACCCGAGTAATTGGATAAGAGTGAATCGACAAACAGAGCGCGGCTCGTGGACAGCATTCGTGATTCTTTTTCTAGTATTGGTTGTGGTGGTTTGGCTTCTCCCAAGTGTTAGCAATCTTACTAAAGTACTTCAAGTATCTCGCATTATTACCCTAGTGGCTATTTTTGGATTGGCTTGTTTCTCACTCAATCTGCATACAGGATTGACAGGTATGACCAATTTTGGAGTGATTTTCTTCGTTGGAATCGGGGCCGTGACTGTAGGTTTACTCTCCGCTCCTGTAGCAACGAATGGATATGGTTGGAATCCATGGATGGCTACAATATTTGCTGTAGGACTATCCGCAATAATCGGCTGGTTACTAGCGTACCCGACCGCAAGGCTACGCATGGATTATTTCGCAATCGTAACAATTTCACTTGGTGAAATGCTTAGAATTTCTCTCCAGGCTGAACCATTGCTCCGTGCCGGTACCAGCACATCCGCTATGGGCATTTCTCAATTTTCTAGACCGTTGCAAGATTGGTGGAAGAGCGGACCATCAGATACTGTGGGGAGTTTGCTTGGTCTCCATGTACCAGCACCATATGTCGCACTTCTGGCTGTTATGGCGACGTTGTCTGTCATTGTGGTCTGGTTTCTGCTCAATACCGTACTAGCATCACCGTGGGGACGTATCCTACGTTCAATCAGAGATGACGAAGTAGTCAGCCAGCATCACGGTCACAACATTCTAACTCACAAGGCGGCCAGTCTAGCACTTGGAGCCGCTGTAGCAGCACTTGCTGGAGCTCTTTGGGCATGGCTGAATACGAACGTTTGGCCCGATTTCATGAACCCTGTCCGCACCACATTCTTAATATGGGCTGCTTTTATAGTTGGAGGCAGAGGCAACAATAGGGGAATGATTATAGGTGCATTTTTGATAGTTATAGTGGAATTCGTCTTCAACGTCATGGTCATATCAAGAGGCGCCACAAGCTTGCCATTTCACAGTGTGACTGCATATCTAGATAGCGCATTTTCTTGGTTGGTGGTAAATATTGGTGGAATTATCTGGTCGGCTAGATCAATCACTGAGATATTCCCAAGGGGCGATGTTATATTGTCTCTTCCTCATCTGAAATTGGCGCTAGTAGGAATTGTGATCGTCGGAGCCTTGCTTTTGTCGTCAAAAGGTTTGCTCCCCGAAGTTCCAGGCCGGCCGAAACGACCATCAAGTCTGTCCAAAAACTTGGATAATTAAGAAAGTTCTCAAATTATTATGACACAGCCAGCACTACGTGTAACAGATCTATCAAAGGATTTCGGTGGACTAAGGGCCCTAGATCAAGTTTCGCTTGAGATCCAAGAGGGAGAACTTGTGGGCCTTATAGGTCCTAATGGGTGCGGGAAAACAACCACTTTCAACTGTATTTCTGGACTATTAGAAATGAGTTCTGGAGAAGTCGAAATCCTTGGACAATGTTCAACTGGTATGCGGCCTGACCAAATACAACGATTGGGATTAACCCGAACGTTTCAAAACACATGGCTATGGCGAGATATGACCGTGATCGAAAATCTTCTTGTTCCTCCTCGTCATCAGTTCGATCCTAGTCCACTGCTTGCGTTGCTACGTCCTAGTTCAAGAAAAGCGGAAACCGAGCGACTTACAGAAGCTTACAAAGTACTAGATTTACTTGAAATATCACATATAGCCCATCATCTTGCCAGTGAACTTTCAGGAGGACAGAGTAAACTAGTAGACATTGGGCGAGCTCTCATGAGTTCCCCGAACTTCCTGTTGCTTGACGAGCCAGTTGCTGGAGTTGCAGGACCCCTTGCAGAGAGAATTTTTCACAACCTCCGTGGACTCACATTGGACAAAGGGATCGGAATGTTGGTTATTGAACACAATATGGATTTTATTCTCCGCAGGGACGTTGACAGGATCATAGTTATGGACTCAGGGCGAATTTTGATGGAAGGTAGTCCAGAAGAAATCAAGCAAAGCAGGGACGTTATTGAAGCCTATTTAGGTAACGCGGGACAATCGAAAGAATGAATACAGTGCTAGAGGTTAGAGACCTAGAAGGTGGTTATACGAATGTTCAAATATTGAACGGAATTGACCTGTACGTTAACCAAGGTGAGTTCATTACAATAATCGGACCAAACGGATGCGGGAAATCGACTTTCCTAAAGGTACTCTTTGGTCTAGCCACATATAAAAAGGGTTCTGTTTTGCACAATAGTGCAGATGTGTCTGGATGGCGCACTGATAGGTTGGTTGATCGAGGGATAGCGTATGTACCTCAAGTAGATAACGTGTTTCCTTCCTTATCAGTTCGTGAAAATATGCAGATGGGTGGAATCAAATTAACACCTAAAACTCTCACCACTCACATCAACAGAGCTTGCAAAATGTTTCCAGATTTAGAACCTCGAATGAACGATCTTGCTGCCTCCTTATCCGGGGGAGAAAGACAAATGCTGGCGATATCACGCGCTCTTATTTCAAATCCTACTTTCTTGCTGTTGGACGAACCAACAGCTGCACTCTCGCCCAAATATCAACAGGAGATTCTGGCAAATATAGATGCATTACGTAGTGAAGGAATCACTCTGCTATTAGTCGAACAAAATGCGAAACTATCTCTTGAACTATCAGATCGTGGATACATTTTTGCCGGTGGAAAAGTCGTACATAGTGATACTGCGGAAAATATCCTCAATGATCCTAATATTGGTAAATATTTTCTGGGATTAAGCACATAATCTTAGTATATAAATAAGGTCTTGAGGTCGCTCAAACTACATCCCGATTAATAAAAATACGGCGAGTTAGGTTTCCCTAGTATCAAATTATTCTCTGTACCACTTCCGCAAGTAGATAAACAGCGATCAAGATAAGAAAACTACCGCTAATCATGCTTATAAATTTAGCTCTATTTTCAAAAATCCCAATAATTTCAGATCCCGTTAACATCAAAGCCACCCCGACATACCAAAGTGCATCGATCACGGCTGCGGTGACTCCCATTACCACTATTTCAGATCGGCCTGACTCCGAACTGACAATATGACTGAAAATCGCCAGAAAAAACAAAGCAATTTTGGGATTAAATAAGGATATTAGAAACCCTTCACTAACGCCTCTAAACAGTGATTGAACATTTGTATTATCCAAATTTTTCTGCTGTACTAAAGTCCAGTCTCCAACCATCAATGTGCGAAACCCTATATACCCAATAAGACATGCTCCCAATGTTTGGGATACCAGCAATGTACTTGAATTATCCACCATGATTTTTTCTATACCAGCCGCCGTCATAAAAGCCCACAGGCCTATACCAACTCCATGCCCTACACCAGTAGCAACACCGTACGATCTACCTCTAACCAACGCATTGCTTGCAACCAGAGCAAAGCTTGGCCCAGGTGAAATCGCTCCTAGAAAACAAATAGCTGCAAGTTTGAACCAATCATCAAAATCCATAAATCATGATCCTGTTCAATATACTCCCAGTTCTAAAGTATCTACATATGTGAAAAACTATCGCACCTGTAAGAAATAGATATGCCAGTTGTCTCATATGGCAATTGAAAGAAAGCTGTTTTTGATAATAAGATACCAAACAGTAATTTATGAAAATAGCCTGATTTCTTATTTAAACATGGTGGGCCAGCGTGGACTCGAACCACGGACCTCAGTCTTATCAGGACTGCGCTCTAACCGACTGAGCTACTGGCCCTCATCGTTAGTTTGACTCTGTTATAAATTATACACGAAAAACAAGATACATCGGCGCAATTAGAACAAATATATCTTTGCTCACAAATCAGTTGAGCAATCATACAACGATTGTTACAATTGACCACCCAGAGTAATGCAATGCGGGTGTAACTCAGTGGCAGAGTGTCTGCTTCCCAAGCAGGATGTCGTGGGTTCGAATCCCATCACCCGCTCCAAAATTATTGGATTATCGATTTGCTTCCTTCCACAGACTGTCTCTCCAATCCACCCAATCGATTATTTCACCCATAGAGAAAGCTTCCGCTCTACTTCTGATGCAAGCATTTGATAAAGGCGATTGTGATTGAAGCTTCCAGCTTTATTTGAAATATTTTAGCATCCTTATATCAAGATTCAATGATCCCAATCGCTGACAACATTATTAGCGAACTGTATAATAATTATCAAAGGAATATAAGTGATTTCCATCAGAATGTTGCTGGGGTACTGCACATACACTCACCACTACAGTATATTTTAACTGGTGTACGGGGAGTAGTTATAGTGAAAAATATTACTGTCTTGGCATTCACAACCGTTTGTGCCATATTGGTTATTTCATGCTCAGGACCTTTAGATGAACGATTAAGCGATAATACTAATGAATCCCCAACTCCCCAACCAATTTCAGCAAGTATATGTACAATTGGAGACGGGCGAGCAACCTCTCTTGTAATCAAGAATAGTGACGATTTCACATGGGGAGGAGTAAATATTTATTTAAGTAAATCTGGTGTAGATTATGCTGGCACATTTGACGAATTTCAGCCTGAATCCGTCAATCCTTCAATCCCATTAACTAATTCATATGATTTCTATATGGATTATACCCCAGGTTCACAAGGTTCGGGCGCAGCATCCGCAGACCCATCATCTTTCCGGTGCCATACTTGTCCAGAAAGAAAACCATTGGGTAATTTCGCAAACTTAGAGACCGCGCTAATAACAGTGAGCACCCCTGGGCCAGGCCAGTGGAGCGGTAGCGTACCTAAATGTGAAGAATAGTTGATAATAATTATTGACGTCAGAGTTAGTACGTAATGGATCTAGTACGGATATATCTGTGGTTTAACTAGGTTGGGTTTATTTGGGAACTGAAACCAAATACAAGCTTTTTTTCTGTTTAGCATCAATGCTTATCGTCGTATTTTTTAACATGTGTGTTACACAATCTGATGAATTACTAACAACCCAGCCAGAACAAAAGAACCAAAATCAACTACCTGACAACACTCCTGCTCATACTGCTACTGCTACTCCTAACGCTACCGCCACTTCAGAAGCCATCATAGATCTTGTTTCAAGCGCTTTCGCAACATCATCTCCCACTCCCTCTATAGTTCCAACATCTACGCCCATTTTGATTGAAACAGTACAGGCAATAATGGAAACCATCCTGACCGCAGTACCTACAAATACTGTCGCACCCAAAATAACACCCGATTTACACAGCACCGCTCAGGCAATTGTCGAGTTGGTACTCACTTCAATTCCCACTAGTTCTCCAACACCACTGGCAACAATGACAACTACTCCCACCCAAACACCACCTCCAGCGTACAAGTCCAATCAACTAAACAATGACCCACTTCCAGAAATCACCGACGTAATCAACCAAATTTATCCTTGGGTAGTCTCTATCACGGTTGAAACACTAGTCAAAAACAGGTTTCTAGAGATGTCTAACCAAGGGCTAGGTTCAGGTTTCATCATCAGACCAGATGGATATATAGTCACCAGCCAACATGTGGTATCTGGGGCATCTAGTGTCCAAGTTCACTTAAATAATGGTGATACATATTCCGCAATAGTAATAGGTGAGGATGAAGTCACTGATTTAGCTGTATTGAAAATTGATGAGAATCAATTACCAACAGCCGTATTTGCAGATTCAGATCAACTTAATGTAGGTGATTGGGTATTGGCCATTGGAAACGCCCTAGCTATAAAAGGTGGCCCGACAGTAACATTCGGTATAGTAAGTGGACTTGGTAGAACCATCAGCACAGAATTTGGTGAATTTTACAATCTTGTGCAAACTGATGCAGCCGTGAATGAAGGTAATAGTGGCGGTCCCCTAGTAAATCTTGAAGGTGACGTGATTGGAATAAATCAGGCAATTTTAAGACAAGCACAGGGGGTTGGATTTGCAGTTAGTTCATCTATAGCAGACCCCGTCGTCAAAAGCCTGATATTGCATGGGCATGTAAAACGACCTCTAATAGGTTTCTCAGGTATGACTATGACTACCGATATTGCGGATCAGCTAAATATTCCATTTAAAGAGGGAGTCATAGTCACAGAAATTTTATCGACAGGGCCTGCCTTCAAGGCTGGTATGCGAATCAGAGACGTTATGACTAAAATCAACAACACACCTACTCCAGATGTACCAACCTGGTTAGTTACTCTATGGTCCTATCAAGTTGGTGAGCAGGTAGAAGTTGAATACGAAAGGGAAGGGGAAACTTTTACCACAACTGTACAGTTAACCCAACGACCTCAATGACTTTATCCAGCTGAGTTGCTTCAACAATATAGTCCAGTGATTCTATAAGCCCTTTATTAGCTAGTATTATCATTGTGCATCATAGTCTAATGATTATCGCACGTTAGAATATTTTGCTTATAGACTAGGTATTACTTCTTTTCCAAACCACTCAATATCTTCTCGTATCATACTTGGAGGCATAGCTAATCCCCCAAGCCCCACAGAAATCCGATCAAGAGCAGGAAACCTCTGAATAATATCTGATATCTTTTCATGTATTTGAGAAGGAGGACCACAGATCCAAGTACCATCCTTAACAGCGTCCTTCACAGTGGGCAAGCCGACCAGACGAGAGTTAACAGGGTCAAAAGTGGCTGCCACTTGATCCTCAGTCAACTTGGGAAACCTACCTAGTGGTGCCAACACTTTCAACTGTTCCTCGTAAACAGGCATTGCTTCACTGATAGCTTTTTCCTCTGTGTCCGCCATGTGTATTTGTAACCCTAGAGCTAAATCCTCACCTAATTCAGTTTCTCTGCCATATTTTGACATCGTTTCAGTCCAGCGTTGAAAAATTCTTTCTGCATGTCCTCCACGAGCAGTTCCACCAGCTACAACTCCCTTGATACCATGCTTGACCATAAAATCCATACCCCGTTGGCTACCGCTAGCGATGGGCTGCCAAATTTCTACAGGCAGATTTATTGGACGAGGAACTAAGGTTATATCCGTCAATTCCTTTCCCCTATGCGAACCTCCACGTGGTATGTCGTAATGTTTACCATGGTGTGAAAAAGAATCTTCTGACCACGCTTTGATTATAATCTGCACCTGTTCTTCAAATATTTCCCTGTTTAATTGATCATCCTTGAGAGGCGACCCAAGAGTTTCGACCTCTCTTGGTATGTAGCCCCTACCTATGCCAAATCTGACCCTCCCGTTAGTCATGACATCTGCCACGGCAAAATCTTCTGCCAGCCTCAATGGATGCCATGCAGGTACGGTATTAAAAAATCCGCCGTAGCTAAGTTGCTCTGTAAAATTGGCTAAATAAACACTTGTCATAGGTATATTGGGAATTCCTCCGTAACCTTCTGCTTGGAAATGGTGCTCCGACAGCCAAAGAGTATCAAAGCCAAACCTGTCCATAATCAGTGCCATTGATTTTGTCTCTTCAAACACTGAGGCCAGTTTTTGGTTATGCACCACTCTGCCATCAACTGGAGTAGCATCAAAACCAATATCCGGGAAACCTATGTGTCCTCCATAAAAATAATCGAACTTAACCAACATTTCCTCCATTTCACCTAAGCCATATTTGGCCTATCTACTTCTAGAAAACATTTTAACTATGACATCATTATCCTTCCAGTGTATTATTGTCACAAAGTACAAACTTGATTTTGGATCACCTTACATTTTCATAAAGTCATTCATGTAGTATTGGTTCGTTTTTGAATAAATGATTGAATCACATCGATCAACACGCAAAACTCAGCAAAACACACCCCAAAAACAATATAGGAGTTGTTTAATATGGATATCGACATAAGACCAAACACTTGGGAAGAATTCCCTACTCTGAAAAGGGTAAACGGTAGGGCCCAAACTAACTTTAATGAGGACGGAGACATTGAGCGGTTCAGAATAATATTCGATCCAGACAGGAGCTTAGCTGCTTTTGAGGACGGTAATATTGTTGGGTGCACAGCAAGCTATGCATTGGACATGATGGTTCCCGGCGGTACCATGCCCATCGGAGCTGTTGCCGCGGTATCAGTTCAAGCCACTCACAGGCGTAAAGGCATTAACACTCGAT
>CEUS01237672.1_pt1 | contig 11102 bp, 7 predicted proteins | sample 427031 | NCBI WGS metagenome assembly CEUS01 (sample SAMEA2622837, study PRJEB7988) | marine metagenome | biome: marine biome (ENVO:00000447); feature: marine epipelagic mixed layer (ENVO:xxxxxxxxx); material: "saline water (ENVO:00002010), including plankton (ENVO:xxxxxxxx)" | depth 140 m | reverse complement strand
CGACCGCCCCGCCGTTTCCAGTTTTCCTCGTGCTGGTATCGACTACGGGCCTACCGGGCCACGAAAGCTTCGGTATTGAGCAAAGGTGGCTAGCCGAAAAGAGGAACTACGATCCGCAGGCACTCTTGGATTTGGACGAATACCTGGCTCGGCTCACAGAGATCGTTCTGAGCGAGCCGTCGCCGGCACTCCGCGCGGCCCGTTCCCGGGTGCTCATTAGTGAGTCGGACGTCGGGTTGCCCAGAAACGCGGCGTCCTTTCCCCTTAACCCCGAAGGCCAGATCCGCTTCTTCTCCAGCCGTTGGTGGCGCGACTATTTTTTGTTCCGGCCCGACAGCGTCCTAGCCCAGGTCCGCTCCCCGGTTCTGGTCCTTATGGGGGAGGGTGATCCTCTTACTCCCTACCAACAGCACATTCCTGTGATACAGCTCGCCTTGGAGGAAGCACCCACAGATGACGTGACCGTCTGCCTCGTTCCGGGCCTGACCCAGCACTCTTTCTCGCAGATCGTCCTGGGTGTGATCGAAGAGTGGCTCCTCCACCGTGTTTCGACCGTGCCCCGTCCTGTGATCATGGAACGAGCGGGTGCCGACCCGCCCGAGGCCTGTCTGGAAGACCTATGAATTCCTCAAGGGTTTGCGCTGATCCATCTCAGTCGGGGCTTGCCCTCTCGGTCGCATCTCCTACCCAGTTCACCCCGCCAGCGGTGGCCTAGGCAGTCCTGGTGTCGAGAACACCATCTCCGTGATGGATTTGATGCTCCGGTTACCGTACCGAAACGGTATGATCAGGCGGAGGGGAGCCCCGTTTTGGGGCGGGATCGGCTGATCGTTCATGAGCCACGCCAGCATCACTTGGGGGTGCCGGAGCGTGTCTAGATCTTCGTCGACGTAGAATCCGTCGGCCGCGACGAAGCGAGCGTAATGGGTTCCAGGTACCAGACCGAGCATGGCTGCGAAGTCGGCGAACCGCACGCCCGTCCATTTCACGATCCCCGTAGGAGCAGGTGCACCACACTGGAGCAGGAAGGTGTGGGAAACGCGAGGCAAAGGCTCGAGATCGGAGAAATGGAGTGTACCTCCAAGCTTCGCGAGGCCTCGTGTGTCGACCTTGATCGTCATCCTTCGGTAGTCGGACTCGACCGCCGGGGTCTGACGATCTGGCGTGCGCCACATCAGCCTGGGGCCTTCGGTGATCGGTCCCGCCTCGCTCTCAGGGTGCTCCGGAGCGGACCCGTCTGGGTTCAGCGGAAGGTCCACCGGGAAGCCAGCACGTCGTGGAAGCTCGACCAGTGTGGCCGGCCATTCCTGGGGTGCCAGAGCTGTCTGGGCACTCAATTTTTGGGCGGTCAGCGTCCCGATGGACAATCCTGCCAGGGTAGATCCGGAGCGGGCGATCGCGTCACGCCGTGTGATGTCCATCGGCATACCTCGTGCGAAAGGTGGAGCGAGCCTGAGCATAAAAACTACTCGGCGAAACTGGCTTCCGCGAGCCTATACCTTGTGCCGGGCGAGCAGAGCCCGCATGGTCTGCCACTGTCTGGACTCGGGCGTACCCATCTACTTCCGGAGACCTAGTCACCTGGACGCTCCTTCACCGATATCCTCCTATCGGGGCTGGGCCCCGATGATCCTGATTCTGCTAGGAGCTGGGATCATCGGACGGCTCGTGTGGCCCTTCTTCCCCGGGCTGGTGCTTGCCACCGTACTCGCTACGCTGGTCTTGCCGTTGCACAGGAAAATGGCTCCGCGGATCGGGCGTCCGGGACTGGCTGCCGTAGCGACGACGGTCGGGATCGTTCTGCTTATCCTGCTGCCTCTGGCGGGACTCGCGTTCCTGGTAGGTACGGAGGCGGTTTCTGCACTCCGTTGGCTCACCACGGGTTCGGGCCTTGGAGACACTACGATGGGCGTTCAGGGGAGACTCGGGGCAGTGGCGACCCGGTTTGGGGTGGAACCCGAGACCGCTGTCGCACTCGTGACCGACCAGTTGCGGCCTCTGGCGGAGGTGCTTATGGGACGCACGCTTTCGATCTTGGGCGGAATTCCGGGGATCCTGCTTCAGCTGGGTGTGGCTCTCTTCGCCCTATTCTACCTGCTCCGTGACTCGGACGCGTTTCTCATCGCGCTTCGTAGGATGATACCGCTGGACCCGTCGCGGACTGACGAGCTACTGGCACGTGCGAAGGATATCACGGAAGCGATCGTCTACGGCACCGTGGCCGTCGCGGTCGTACAGGGAGTGATGGGAGGAATCGCCTTCCGGTTGGTCGGTCTGCCGGCCGCTACGCTGTGGGGAGCGATCATGGGAGTGCTCGCGCTGATTCCTATGATCGGTCCGCCGCTCGTCTGGATTCCTGCGGCGGCGTACTTGGCCCTCACGGGGTCGGTTGCCCAAGCGCTCGTCCTGGCCGCTTTCGGCGCCCTCGTCATCGGTACCGTGGACAATCTGCTGCGTTCTGTCTTTGTGGGCAGTCGTGCTCGTGTCCACTCTTTGGTGGTTTTCTTGAGCGTGCTGGGTGGGGTGATCGTTTTCGGTACCGCGGGGGTCGTGATCGGGCCGGTATTGTTTGCGTTGGCGCTGATCGCGATCGAGACGGGAAGGATGTCGATGGAGGGGCCGCGCGCCGAGGCTCCCCCGTTCAGACTACCGGGTTGAGGATGGTGCCTTCGGTCACTTCATCGCCGTTATCTGTTCCTCGGTCTGCTCCCATGCGGCCGTCAATTCCTTGGTCTCTTTGGCCAGGTTAGTGCGTTCTATTTCAAGGCTCCGCCTGTCCTCCACCGAAGTTTTCGCGTAGTAGCTGGCATCGGCGAACAGCGCATCGATCTCTGTGATGCGTGACTCGGCTACTTCAATCGAGCGCATCAGTTCCTCGTGCCGGTCTTGCACGAGTTCTCTCTCTCTATCTCCGGCCGCGGATGGCGGAATGCTCGCGGTACTCTTCTTCCTCCTTTCGTTCTTTGCCTTGAGCACCACCTTCTCTACATCTAGGTGGTCATCACCCGTGAACGCTACATACTCCTCGTATGTGCCCTGGTAGTTAGTGACCCCCTGGGGCTCGATATCCACGATGCGAGTCGCGAGTTGGTTGATGAACCAGCGGTCGTGCGAGACCAGGATGAGGGTGCCTGTGTAGGCCCGGAGCCCTTCCACCAGTGCCTCGATCGACTCGAGGTCCAGATGATTCGTCGGTTCGTCCAGAACGAGTACGTTGGGACGAGCCAGGGCAATGCTAGCAAACACGAGTCGAGCAGCTTCGCCGCCCGACAGCGCGCTCAGACGTTTCTTCGGGTCGTCGCCCGTGAATAGCATCAATGCCAGCCGGCCTCGCACGAAGCCGATATCCTTGTCGGGGCAGAACTGTGCCATCCATTCGTGGGCGGATCTAGTAGGGTTAAGGAGTTGCTCACGGTGGTCTTGGGCGAAGTAGCCGGGATGCGTCTCGTAGCCCCAGGTGACCTCGCCTGCGTCGGGCTCCACCTCACCCATGATAATCTTGAGTAATGTTGACTTGCCGATTCCGTTCGGCCCCATGATCGCGAGTCGGTCGCCCCTGTGGACAAGCAGGTCTATGCCGTGCAGGACTTCATTGTCCCCATAAGCCTTTTCTATCCCCTTCACTTTGAGTACGTCGCGGCCGCTCGGTCGCCATTCCTCGAAGTTGAAGGTGGGATAACGGCGCGAGCTCTGCGCCAACGCCACCATCGAGTCCATCTTCTTTTCGATGATCTTAGCTTTACTCTGGGCCTGACGCGCCTTGGTCGCCTTTGCTTTGAAGCGGTTCACGAACTCCTGCTGATGCGCGATCTCCCGCTCCTGACCGGCTATGTCCTTCTCGCGCCGCTCCCGCTCGTGCCGCTTCTCCTCGAGAAACGCAGTGTAGTTCCCGTGATATAGGGTGACCGTCTCGTAGTCGATGTCTAGGATGTGAGTGGCGATCCCGTCGAGGAACTGGTGGTCGTGGGAAATCACTATCACGGGGCCTGAGAAGTCACGCATGAACGTCTCGAGCCAACGGATCGAGAGGATGTCCAGGTGGTTCGTAGGTTCGTCTAGGAGCAGGACGTCGGGTGCGCTCGCTAGCACTTGCGCGAGCAGCACGCGGAGCTTGAAGCCACCCGACAGCGTGCTGAGCGGATGATTGTGGACACTTGCGGGAAGCCCGAGACCATCGAGGATAGTGGCGGCACGGGATTCGGCCGTATAGCCGTCGTGATGTTGCACGAGTTCCTCAAGCTCACCAAAGCGGTCGGTATCAAAGTGTTCGTGCGCCGCCGCCAGCAGTGCTTCCTTGGCTACTATCGCTTCCCACAGCTCGGTGTTACCCATCATGGTGACGTTCAGGATCGGCTCGTCTCCGTAAAGGAACTGGTCCTGCTGGAGCACGCCTAGCCGGAGCTGTTTGGGCATCGAGACCGTGCCCATGCTGGCCTCAGCGTTGCCACTCAAGATCTGAAGGAAAGTGGTTTTGCCGGACCCATTGGCGCCAACCAGTCCGTAGCGGAATCCCGCATTCAACTGGAAGCTGGCGCCCTCAAACAGGGTCTGGTCTCCGAACGCCTTGCCAAGATTGTTGACAGAGATCATGGGGGACAATCTAACGCGAACTGGTGTGGAGCTCGAAAGCGTAGCTTCGGGTGGTCCTTAGAGCAGGTTGCCCACCCAGTCGCCTATTAAGTAACCCACCACTGCGACGCCTAAGCCTACGACGAACATGTCCATACCGGAACGGATCACGCCACGCCCGGTGAACATTGCGCGCGCGGCACCCACAGCGAAATGCGCGAACATGGAGACTGCCAAGGAGACCCATGCTGCGGTCGCAGTGTGGATGAGCAGGAATGGAGCTACCGGGATGATCGCGCCGACGCCGGTTGCGAAGCCAGTGATCCAGCCCTGATTCAGCGGCGACATTTCCGGCTCGCCAATCTTGAGTTCCTCCCGCACGTGCTCGTCGAGCATACGCGCGGGATGATCCATGATTTGTGTCGCGAACTCGTTGGCGTGGATCGGGTCGATGCCTTTCGCCTCGTACAGGAGCGCGAGTTCGTCGCGTTCGACCTCGGGCATGAGTGCGATCTCGTCCTTTTCCATCTCGATCTCGTGCGCGTAGACCTCTTGCTCGCTTTTGGCGGCCAGGTAGCCGCTCGCCCCCATCGACAGCGCGTCTGCGATCAGGCCGGCGACGCCCGCTACTATGACGGGCTGGAACGAGTCCGTAGCGGTTGCACCGATCACGCCCGCGACCAGGCCGAAATTGGCGGTGAGACCGTCGTTGAAGCCGTACACGATGTTCCGAATCAGCTCGCCCGCATTTTTTCGGTGCCAGGGTTCGTCGCTTCCACCGCTTATGTTGGAGAGCGCAGTGGCGTGATCTGCCGACTCGCGAGCCAGGAGGAACGCCGCGTCGTGGGCTTCGTTCTCCTTAGGGGTCGAGCGGTGAAGCGCCAGGTATCCCTTTACCTCGCGTGCCTCCTCCCGAAGTAGCATCGGCAGCAGGAAGTTCGGACCGAACACGCGTCCGGCCATTGCGCGTAGGCGCGTGGTGCCGCTGGGCGTGTGTTCACCCGGAGGCATACCGCCCTTGGTCAGTAGATCCTTCCAGATCATGACGTGCCGGTCCTCTACCTCGGCGAGACGCCGGTACACGTCGCGCTTCTTGGCATCCGGCTCCACCGCGGCGAGCACGCGGTAGAGGTAGGCGGCGTCAGCCTCATCCTGCCAGTGGTGGCGGAGAACATCGGGGGTCGGGATTTCGGTGGTGCTCACCAGCTCACCCAGTATCTATGGATGTGGGCCATTGGGGTTCCGGTATGGGATATTGAAAGTCGTTCTCCCATACCCCGCATTGACTGATACTATTCTCTTTCCTACTCATACTCCCCTATGGTTACGGTCCCCCGCGCCCGGAGGGGCCCTCCCCAGCGGGGAGGGCCCCTTATTCTTGCCCATTCGAAGAGGCGGCAAAGATGAGCACGAAGGACGAGCGGCCGATGCCTAACGTGGCGTTCCAGGGTGAGCTAGGGGCGTACAGCGATGAGGCAGCGCGCACATGGTTCGGCGACGGAGTCGATACCCTCCCGTGTAGGGAATTTCGTGACGTGGCCCGGGCCGTGACCACGGGCGCAGCTTCGTTCGGGATGCTTCCGGTGGAGAACACGCTGGCGGGCTCGGTGGGCCCGGCACTCGATGCGCTCCTAGAGACCGATCTCGAGATCGTGGGGGAAGTCATACGTCCGATCCGGCACTGCCTACTGGTTCTCCCGGGTGCGACCGTCGATGGGTTGAAGAAGGTGATGTCGCATCCAGTGGCTCTCGCCCAATGCCTGCAGTTTTTTGCCGAGCGACCCGACATGGAGGCCGTGGCTGTACACGACACGGCGGGTGCAGCCCGCCTGGTCGCCGAGGTCGGCGACGCGTCTGTCGGCGCGCTTGCCTCTGAAGTCGCGGCTGAGCGCTATGGCCTCACCGTGCTTGCTCGCGACCTCCAAGACCGGGCCGATAACAGCACTCGCTTCTACGTCGTGACCCCATCTGATCGGGTTGCCACGGCGCCCGCGCTTGCGTCGCCTAAGACCCTGGTGGTGTTTGAGACCGGGGATCGCCCCGGAGCTTTGGTCGAGGTCTTGTTGGCGTTCGCGCGTCGTGGGCTCAACCTATCCCGGCTGGAATCGCGGCCGGGGCGTCTCCCTTGGACTTATCGGTTCGTCGCCGAAGTGACAGCGGACCTGCGCGATGGTGCGGGGGCCGCCGGTCTCGAGGAGGTACGCACGTGCGCGATGACCGTACTGGTGCGAGGGCCCTTTGGTGCGTCTGCTGGGATCCTTCCTGAGGACAAGAGTGCCGCCGACGTACCGGTGCCGGAAATGGAGCCCTGGGATGACCGCCTCGAGCGCACCCGGAACGCGATCAACGACGTGGACGAGGCCCTGATCCTGTTGCTTTCTGAGCGTATGCGGCTCGCCCGACGGGCCCAGGCGCTCCGTAAGGAGGGAGGGACTGGGGGCGTGGATCCGGGACGGGAGGCCAGGGTCCTCCGGCATTCAGGAGAATTGGCCCGGAAGGAGGGGTTGCCGGAGGAGCAGGTGCGTGACGTTTTCTGGCGCATAGTGGCGCTGTGCACGCCGAAACAGGACACTTGACCTCGTCCCGGCTCACAGGTAAGCTCAGGCACTAGTTATTCCCCTACCATGGGCGAATCGAATTGTGATTAGGGACGCCGGCCTCCTTAGCAGCCTTACCCTGGTACTCCTCGCCCTTATCGGGCGGAGGGGAGAGGGCCGCTACGTGCCCGCGGTGATCCGGACGAACTGACCGGACCAGGACGCGACGAAGCGAGAGGCCCTTTCCGAAGCGGAGAGGGCCTCTTCGTTTGCAACCCCCTGACGGAGACAAGCGGCATGGACAAGATCCTCGTGTTCGACACCACCCTGCGGGACGGCGAGCAATCCCCGGGTGCCACGATGACGACCCAAGAGAAGGTACGGGTCGCCCAGGCGCTTGACGGGTTGGGGGTGGACGTCATCGAGGCGGGCTTCCCGGTGAGTTCTCCGCAGGAATTTGAATCGGTGGTGAAGGTCGCATCAGCGGTACAGCGTCCCATAATTGCGGGCCTGGCCCGTGCTACCAACACCGATGTCGATAAGGCTGCCGGAGCGCTCGCAGCTGCGGCACATCCGCGCGTCCATATCTTTTTGGCGACTTCGGACTTGCACCTCGAGCGCAAACTCAAGATCGACCGGGATGAGGCGCTGCGCCGGATTGAGCGTGCGGTCGCGCGCGGCCGCAAGCTGATCGATGACATCGAATTCAGCTGCGAGGACGCGACCCGTACCGACCTGGCTTTTCTATGTCGCGCTGTCCAGACCGCGATCGATGCAGGTGCTACGACGATCAATCTCCCCGACACGGTCGGGTATGCTCACCCGGCCGATATTGCACAGATGCTTCAGGCGGTCAAGGCCGGTTGCACTGGCATCGATGGGGTGGTGCTCTCAGTCCATTGTCACGACGACCTAGGCCTTGCGGTTGCCAACTCGCTCTCCGGCATAGAGAACGGTGCCCGGCAGGTAGAGTGCACTATCAACGGGATCGGCGAGCGGGCGGGGAACGCGTCGCTTGAGGAGATCGTCATGGCCCTCAAGGTGCTGCCCTGCTACTACGACAGTTTTGCCACTGGAATCGCGAGCGATCAACTCTGCCCGGCGAGCGAGATGCTTGCGCACGTGACCGGCATCCGGCCGCAACCCAACAAAGCCATCGTGGGGGCGAACGCGTTCGCGCACGAGGCCGGAATCCACCAGGACGGGGTGCTAAAGGACCGGCGCACGTACGAGATTATGACTCCGGAGATGGTCGGGGCCAGGGGCTCCCTGCTGGTGCTCGGAAAGCACTCGGGGCGCCACGCGCTGATGCGTCGCTATGCCGAACTGGGCTACGACCTGTCGACTGCGGAGTTGGACCGGGCCTATGAGCTGTTTATCCTGCTGGCGGATCGCAAGAAGGTGGTCCACGACGAGGACCTACTTGCGATATATTTTGAAGGTACGATGGAGGACGCGCCGCGCGCGTTCAAGCTCGAGCACCTGGATGTGCGCTGCGGACGGAGCCCTTCCGAGGCGGTTGTACAGCTCTCTCACAACGACGGCCCGGTCCAGGAAGCGCATGCTAACGGCGACGGTCCGATCGCTGCGGCGTTTACGGCGATCGAGGAGCTCTGCCCCTGGAGTGTCCACCTCGAAGAGCTCCAGATCGTGGCCGCAGGGAGTGGCAGAGACGCTGTGGGAGAGGTGCACCTTCAGCTTCGTGTGGACGGTAACCATTTTGCTGGACGGGCTGCGTCGCTGGACGTAGTGGACGCTGCGGCGCGCGCGTTTCTGAATGCTTTGGACAAGGCAGATCACGCGCGCTGTCTGGAAGAGCGAGCTTTTGAGAGGATGGACTCGTGGGCGGTATGACTGCGGCCGCGCAGCGCGAAGCCCCCCCCGGGGCGGAGCTCAAGGTGGCCGTGCTCGGGGGCGATGGGGTCGGGCCCGAGGTGACAGCGGCTGCGATGCAAGTGCTGGAAGCGGCTGTTAGGAATGAGTCTGTGACCCTCAGCCTTACCGCGCGACCCGTCGGTTGGAAGGCGGTTCTCGAGGGAGGCTCACCCCTTCCCGAAGCCACGTTGCAAGCGTGTCTCGCGGCTGACGCGGTGTTCTTGGGCGCTGTCGGTCACCCGGACGCAATCGGCCAACCGCGGGATCGACTGCCCGAAACAGGGCTCCTAGGGCTGCGCAAGGCGCTCGCCTGCTGGGCTAACCTGCGGCCCGTGCGCGTGCCCCCTTCTCTGGTGGGCGTGTCGGCGTCTACCCCTGAGAGGGTTCGGGGTACCGACGTGATGATCCTACGCGAACTGGGGGGTGGACTTTACTACGGAGAGCCGCGGGGAGAGAAGGATGGAAAAGCCTGGAACACGATGGTCTACAGTGAGGACGAGGTACAACGGATCGCGCGGCTGGGCTTGTCGCTGGCACGCGGACGACACGGTCGCCTTACCTCGGTGGACAAGGCGAATGTGCTCGAGGTCTCGCGCCTCTGGCGGCGAGTGGTGGACGAAACTGCCGCTGAAAAAGGACATGGGGTGGAGGTGGATCATATGCTGGTGGACCGGGCCGCCATGGAGTTGATGCTCAATCCCACACAGTTCGACGTCCTGCTGACCGAGAACCTTTTTGGGGACATCCTTTCCGACCAGGCGGGCGCTCTGGTGGGCTCGCTCGGTGCGCTCGGTTCGGCGAGCCTGGGTGACGGCACCGACCTGTACGAGCCCGTGCACGGGTCGGCTCCCGACATCGCGGGGAAAGGTGTAGCTAATCCCTTGGGGGCGATGGCTTCGGTTGCGCTCATGCTCCGGCATACCTTCCGGATGGAGGCCTCCGCGCAGCGGGTCGAGTCGGCCTATGAGGCTGTCCTGGCGGACGGTATCCGCACCGTCGACGTGAAGGAACCAGGCCAGGAGCCGGTGGGCACGACCGCCTTTACCGACGCGGTGCTGGAGCGAATCGAGAGCACGACCGAGAGCGCAGCGATCACCGAAGGTGTCCGATGAGCACCGGTCGTGCTTCCGGCGCGGATATCCTTCGCCGGGCGTTGTTGGACGCGGGCACCCGAGTGATGTTCGGTCATCCCGGTGGTGCGATCCTCCCCTTCTATGATGCCTTGCACGGGACCTCGGGTCCTCACCACGTGCTGATGCGTCACGAGCAAGGCGCCGCCCACGCGGCCGATGGATACGCCCGGGCTTCGGGCGAGGTCGGCGTGTGCGTTGCCACCAGTGGACCCGGTGCGACCAACTTGGTGACGGGGCTGGCCACCGCGCTCATGGACGGAGTGCCGATGGTGGCGATCACAGGCCAGGTGCCGAGCACCCTTATGGGCACCGATGCTTTCCAGGAATGCGATACGCTGGGCATAACCATGCCGGTCACTAAGCACGGTTTCCTCGTGCACCGCGCCGAGGACATCCCCGGCATAGTAACTGAGGCGTTCAAGCTTGCACGGTCAGGTCGTGCGGGGCCGGTGCTGATCGACATTCCTAAGGACGTGCAGTTCGCCGAAGCCGACGTTCCCGCCGAGCTTGGGTTGCAAAGCTGTGCGCACACACCCGAGTCCATCGGTGAGACGGAGGAATTCGCCTCCTCCTTTGTCGATGGCAAGCCGACGACGACCGGTGCGGCTGTTGCCGTCGCGCTGACTCGGCTGCGAGCAGCCGAGCGGCCTGTCCTGATCGTGGGGCGCGGAGTGATTACTTCGGAGACTACCGAGGAAGTGCACGCGCTCGTCGAGGCAGCGAAACTTCCGGTGGTAACCACCCTACTGGGGCTCGACGCATTCCCCACGATGCACCCGCAGTGCGTCGGAATGCCGGGGATGCACGGTACCGAACGTGCCAATCAGGCGCTCTCGGAGTCGGACCTGGTCATCGGGCTCGGGGTCCGCTTTGACGACCGGGTGATCGGCAAGGTGAGCAAATTTGCTCCGGGTGCTGACATCGTTCATTTCGATGTCGACGCACGGGCGCACGGTCGCACGATCCGCACCGACGTGGCCGTGCTCGG
>CEUS01200125.1_pt1 | contig 11103 bp, 6 predicted proteins | sample 427031 | NCBI WGS metagenome assembly CEUS01 (sample SAMEA2622837, study PRJEB7988) | marine metagenome | biome: marine biome (ENVO:00000447); feature: marine epipelagic mixed layer (ENVO:xxxxxxxxx); material: "saline water (ENVO:00002010), including plankton (ENVO:xxxxxxxx)" | depth 140 m | reverse complement strand
AAGGCGGGTATATTAAAGCCCGGCCGACCCGCCATTGTGTCCAAACAGAGTTCGGAGAGCTCCAGGGTGCTCGAGAGGGCTGCCAGGAAGATAGGCGCCCCGCTATGGCGGTATGGGTGCGAATGGACGGTAAGTCACAGAAAGTTTGGATCAGTTTTCCAGTCCTTATCTAGTAGAAGACTACTGCCTCTCCCTGGATTGTTGGGGCCCCATCAGCGTGATAATGCTGCTGTAGCGGTAGCGGCATTAGATGTTTTGCGCCAATTTCCGCTTTCCGGTAATGCGGTACGCCGGGGTATATGTCGTGTAAAATGGCCCGCTAGGTTCCAGGTTTTAGGGTCAGGTAGCCTTAAAAATCTGGTGGGGCCCAGCACAAATATTTGGGTCGATGGGGGCCATAACGCATCTGCAGGTGAGGCCTTGGCAGACGCGATTAGGTTCAGTTTTGGGGGCGATCCCGTACGCATCATTTTAGGAATGCTGCAAACTAAGTCACCTGCTGAGTTTATTGCTCCATTATTATCATGTGTTGAAAAAGTGTATCCTGTTAGCCTCGATGTAGAGGCAGGCCTGACTGAAGCGGCCTTGGCCACCCAGCTCAGGGAGGTAGGTGCCCCGGTCCTCCGCAGTGGTTCAATAAGGGCGGCCGTCCAACATGCAGGTTCTAAGGGGGTAAAGAATATCGTCGTGTGTGGATCTCTTTACCTGGCTGGCCAAGTTTTATCAATGAACGGTGAGTATATAGGTTGACGCAACACCTATGCCTACTTTAGGTCTTGGATTCTTTAATTGACCATTTTACTTATCTTTATTCAAATTGTTGGCCACTCTGCCGTTTTGTGCTTCGGGTTAGTGCGCAAAAAGCTTCTTATAGCGACGTACTTATCCACTCTGATAACTGTCGCTTAGGTGCAGCGCCAACTTTTGTAGCAGCAATCTCACCATCTTTAAAAAGGATTAGGGTAGGGATTCCTCTTACTCCATACTTAGCCGGTGTTTCGGGATTCTCGTCGATGTTAACTTTTACCACGGTCAGGCTGTCTTTGTACTCATTCGCGAGTTCCTCAAGCGCCGGGGCAATTTGCACGCATGGCCCACACCATTCAGCCCAAAAGTCTACGAGAACGGGTTTCTCCGACTTAATGACGTCGGCCTCAAATGTTGAGTCAGTAACTTTATTAGAGGTCATTCCCTATCCTTTCATAGCATTATATGCGCTGCGGGGCGAACCCAGTCGCCGAAACTTAAGGTTGTCGAGGCCTACGGTCAAGATAGGCATTTTTTGAGCATAGTCTCAGAGAGGTGTTGAAGCTTTTGTTCATCTGTCCATAGGATCGCTGAGGTTACATCTTTTTTGGGGAAGGCCAGTTTGGCTAAAGATGCTCTTACGGCAATGTTCCTTAAAAAAGCGACTGGAGGCCCTAGTCTGTTTGAGTGAGAGTTGTTGCTAACTAGAAAACTTACCAGCAGTAATGAATCACCGGAGTCTACAAGTCTGTCAATGGTTTGATGAGCTAAGGAAGTTCGCTCGCGATATTTTACCGGACCAGAGATGGCAAGGCATCCTCGCGTATTGCTTTGAAATAGGAATGAGAGGTGTTCTGTTCCCAGAATCTTGAGCGCCCAATCTTTGATAAAATTAAGTGATTCTCGGCTGTGTTCATGGGAAAGGCGAGATAGTAATTTGTTGGCGGCTTGTTCTCTTTTAGATTCAGCGATGTGGTGCAGGGAATTGACCAACTGGGCAACTAATTCTTCATTGGGGTGCTTGGTGTTCAGAAATGAGTAGGATGTTCGAAATATAGAAGCGCCTTGGTCTCTGAGTGGCTGGTTGGGCTTCTTTAAGCTTGAGTTAATCCAGGCGGGCAGAGGGGTAGTCTTAGCGAACGAATGTCTAGGCTGGGATACAGTACTTTTCTCAGGCCTAAAATTAGCAAGGCGTAAAATGCGCAAAATTCTATTTTTTTTCTCGTCGTCCGGGATGCTTACATTGGTCTCTTGGCCAACTTTTTCAAAAGTTTTATGGACAGTATTGTGCCAACAATCGGACGCTACGTTGGAGGTTTCACTCCAGCCACATATATAGAGTTGATCCTTGGCTCTCGTCATCGCCACGTATAGCAGCCGATTATATTCTTCCGCCTCTCGCTTTCTTCTCTCCAGGATCCACTCTTTAGTCAGTGGGTCCTGGAGAGAAGCATTTGGGATCCAGATAGGTAAGGGTGCCTCCGGAGGCCAAAAAAGAGGGTTGTTGGCTCGGCTTTTTTGGACTGTTTCCGGAAGAAATACGATGGGCGATTCTAACCCCTTCGCACCATGCACCGTAAGTATTTTAACGGCTTTGTTGCTGTTTTGGGTAAGTTCTCGAGTGCTTGTCGAGTCACTATTCTCGAACCAATGAATAAAGCCTTCAAGAGATGGGCTGTTTTTGCTCTCGTATTCAATGCTTTTATTGAGGAATTCATTCATTGGGTCGATACATTCGACTCCAATTCGAGATACAAAGTATTTTTTATAACCCCTCGTTAAAAGTAAATCCGCATATAATTCGGAGGGCGTAAAATGTTTTGCTTTCTTTAGCAAATCCTCCAGTAGACATCGAGTCTTCTCAAATTGTGAATTGGTGGCACCCAAATTGCGGAGTGAATCCCATATCGAACCATCTCTATTGTGGGCTAGGTCGAATAGGTCTTTATCATCTAAGTTGCATAGAGGGCTTTTGAGAACTTCGGCCAGGCTGAGGTCATCAGCAGGATTGAGTAAGAAGTGTCCCAGGGAGACAAGGTCCATGACTGCAATATTGTCTGTTAGAGCCATGCGATCGAGTCCGGTCACGGGTATCTTCAAATTTTTCAGCGCTTTTAGTAAATCAAAGACGAACGGTCCACGACGCCTCACTAAAACCATGATGTCTTCAGGCTGAAAACTATCGGAATGGGTGCAGCTACTATTAAACAAGATCCCATTAATTTTGCTGGCGATAAGTTGAGCAAGAGTTGTCCGTGAAGAGCGCTTCGCAGATACATGGGTCGGAAGCGGCCTTGTAGTTACCTTTGGGTCTTTGCTAGGTTTTAGTATAGGCCAGAGCTCAACCAAGCCGGGAGCTTGATCTCGCCAACAAAAGTGCTTGAATGGAAGGGGCTTTTCATTGGAAGACTCAAACAGTGTGGCGAAGGCCTGTTCGAAAACAAGATCAACAGACTCCAATATTGGAGAGGTGGATCTAAATGAGACCTCTAGACTGATATCAGCCCAGGGGGCTGATGCGCTATTAGCGCGACCCCTAAAATAATCACGCATCTTGGTGAAGGACTCGGGGTGTGCACGTTGGAAGCTATAGATGGATTGTTTGTAATCCCCAACGGCAAATATTGTTCTAGGGCGCTGCTCAACTCCCTCTCCCACAAAAAATTCGGATGTTAGGGCACGGACAATCTCCCACTGGTCAAGGCTGGTGTCCTGAGCTTCATCTATTAGAAGGTGATCGATGCCTCTATCTACCTTGTAGAGTACCCATGATGACACGTCTACTTTTGTTAAGACGGTGCCAGATTTAATAATTAAGTCATCGTAGTCCAGGTAATTCTGTCTAGTTTTTTCCTGACTGAACTGCTGTAGGATTGTTTTTGTTAAATTTAGCAAAGCCGAAGTGCATTGGACGATTTTGGCCCGTTTGATTTTGACAGTGAATTCGAGAATACGAGATTGCTCGGTCCTAAGACTTGGCAAAACATCTGGTCTCTTTGCAAGGGTGCGCGCCGATACCAAATGTTTTATCGGTAATTGGTCACGTGTGAGAAAGGCGGTACAATATTTTTCAAATAGTTCTCTTCGTTCATGTTGTGAGGCGGAGATCCATTCATTAATTATTTGTGCTCGTTTTTGGTCTGTTTTGGACCCAGTTTGTAGGGAGCGCAAAGAAGAATGCCAATCTTCGGCGTCGATGGAGGTGTTGGCGCATGCGGTCGCGACTAGTAAGTCGGGGGATGTCTCATTTGATAGATTAAGCATTTCCGCAATTACGCGTGATATTGTAGTTGGATCATTGCCCCTCAGAAATTTTTCTAGTCGCCACCTATCAGCGATTAATAGATCAAGGAGACCAAAAAAATTTTCGCTGTTAACATATTGGCTAATGCAGGAAATATCCTTGTCGGATTTATTGATGTTTGGACCTTGGAGTTGCTGTAATATGATGTTGCTGGCTGCTTTTAGTAGAGTTTTGGCGCCCTGTTCATCTAGTATGGTGAAATTACTATCGACACCTGCTTCTTGAGGAAACCTTCTTAACAGGGCCTCACAGAAAGAGTGGATAGTATGAAATTTTGGCTGAAATTCAGTGTTAACGGCGCGTTCATAGAGATTTTGGGCAATCCCTAATTGATGAGAGTTAGCAGCTCCGGCAGCAAGGGATTCAAGGTCTTGTCGGAGCGCTTGTTCAGGCATGGTTGACCATGCAAGAAGGCGTTCCATTAAACGTTCTTCCATCTCTGTAGCCGCTGAACGGGTAAATGTAAGGCACAGAATATTAGGTGCCTGGTTTCCCTGTATTAATAGCCGGAGAATCCGGTCCACAAGGACTTTGGTTTTTCCAGTGCCGGCAGAAGCCTCAACCCATGCAGATGTTGTTGGATCAGCTGCGTGCTGCTGTAACGAATTAATCTTTGGCAATTCTGGTCTCATTCTTCCATGTTCCGTTTTTGGCTAAGTGCTAACCATTCCTTCATTCGGGCAAGATGTTCAAATTCGTTGTGTTGAGGTGCAAAATCATTGTGGGGGACGAAATGGTAAGGCGTCTTTTCATTGTCAAAGGATTCGATCAATTTGGTGAGTCTGGATAAAAGTTCTGCGGCTTTTGTCGAAATGCCACTTTGGATCGTCCGGTGATTTCCAGTGATCGATGTGCCACTCAATTGAATTGTAATAATGGAATTGACTTCTCTCGTTTCAATTTCTTCAAACCCATTATCTAAAGCAATCAAGGCTTCTAGTAAAAGCTGAGGCTTGCTCCCATCTAGTATCTTAGGGGCCGTTGGTAATGCACCAGTTTTGTAGTCGATTATGTCCACTTTTCCATCGGCACGCATATTTATGCGGTCTGCCCTTGTAGTTAGGGTAAATGGGCCGGATACTAAACCTATGGTTGTGGTCCCAGTAATTTCTGCATAGGTGGTGGTGATATGCCTTCGGGTTTTGCCTTCTTGCTCTATAAAATATCGTGCTAGTCTCTCGAAGCGCGGCCACCAGAACGCATAGGCTTCCGGCTGTACTCGCACCTTCCTGAAAGAAGCTTGGCCAAAGTCGAGTAATTTTTGATGGGGATTCGGTGGCATGTTTGTCGGGTAGTTTTGCACAAACTTTTGCAGGGCCTCGTGGACCATCCGGCCATAATCAGATGGGCCTGCTTTCGCATCAACAGACTCCAGTGGTCTAATTTTAAGAATTGTAGATACGAAAATACCATAGGGATCCTGCATCCAACGCTCAATCTTGGTTGCAGATAAGGTTCGTGGTCGCGCAGAGACGGGTGGCGTTGGCGCAGGGCGGCGACTTTGCGGAATACTGAGTGTTTTTTGTTCTAAAGCTTGGCCCAAGTCATGCCAGTAGCGGCTCTCGTCTATGGCTTCGTGCAACCCTACCTTTTTTGCGACATTCTCAAGATATGCGAAGTGATAGGCTGGAGCCGTCTGAACCCCGTTTATTATTCTACTTCGAGTAAGAACTACTTTGGAGGCCGCTGATGCCTGGCATATATGGAGACCCGCAAAGGCCTTTGTTTTCTCTTTGCCAGGCAAATTAAGGGTTTGTCGTATTTGCGGGCTGAGCCACTGATCGCTCTGTGAAATCGAAGGCCAAGTTGTTTGGTTCATTCCTGCTAAAATGTGTAAGGAGGAAGGGCTGAAGAGTGTCTGTTCTGGATTATAAGTGTGGATGCAAGCAGTATCAAAATCCTGAGGGTCATTCGGCATATTGTGGAGGAGGACCCTAAACATATCTGAGTATTCGGCTCCGTCTAGAGTAAAAGATTCTTTTAAGGTGGAACATAGAGTATTTAGATGTAGGAAAAGGCTTCTACCTTCATTGGATTCCCAGAGCCTTGTGGCAGAATCTTTTTCTGTCTGACAAAGCCATATTGAAAAATCAAGATGGGCCGCCAAGAGACTCTTGAGCGATACTTTTCTACTTTTAACCAATCTACAGAAATGAAGGGAGGCTCTGTCAAGCCTTTGGAGCCAAGCTATTAATTCTCTATCCTTGTTGGCACGATTTTGTAGGGAAGCTATTATCCCAGAAAACCCAGGTTCTGGCCTGATGCCTCTTAAGCACTTCAGTTCTAGCTTGTTACGCAACTTGTTAAAAAGGGTTGGAGAAGTATGACCAGTACACATTGGATGTTTAAACGCCGATAGTAAGGAAACTGGGGATACAGCTGAACATGTCATTTCCGCAACTAGTTGAAGAAAAGAACTGGCACCCGAGGGATCAGGGCTGCTAGTGGTGTAGTTGCAAAGATCAAGGTTCCATTGTCGAAGGTGCAGTGTAACTTGTTTGATGAGCTTCTGGTCCTCTGCAAAGAGGCTCACGCCTCCCTGTTTGCTGGTGAGGAATTCTTTAATAATAAGAGAGATTGTTTGCGCTTCACTATAGATATTTTGAGCCGTAATCATGGCTAGGTTGCTTAATATTCTTCGTCCGGATTTAGCGCCATCCTGATCTTCTCCCTGTCTAAAGGCAGACGTAATAAAGTTAAAAGGTGGTTTGGGTGGAGGGGTAGCATTTGCGTAGCCAAACTGATTGAACCACTCTGGCACTTGGTTATTTTCAACCTTCAGGCTGACCAGGAGTTTTTTGATTGGGTATTGTGGATGATCTTCTGGGAGATTTTCCCAGGTCTTTCTCTCCAGCCCACGAGCCAAGCTGGGGATTACCATGTGCCCTGTCGGTAGTGAAATAATAAATGATAAGAGATTAGCAATGTGAGGGAGATTTCCGGTGAAACCTGCAGCTATAATATCGTTTTTGGGTGGTTCTTGCTTCCAGTGTTGGATTAATAATTTCGTAATGAGTTGATCATATAGCATTGGGTCTTGCCAAATTTGTTCGCTCAAAATGCCGGGCCACTGCTTTATGACGATCCTAAGGAATTTATCCACGGATTCCCAGTGCAAGGCATCATCTGACGCAGAAGACTGATCCAAGGACAGGTAATTGACTTGGAAGGCCTGGAACTCGTCGAAGAGTCTGCCTAGGGTAGGTGCGATTTTTAGACAACGATGCAAAGACCCGGAGCTAGTTTGGTAGTGCCCTTTCCGCCATTGGAAGATGAGCCTTCCTAGGAGGAGATCTCGAGATACTGAGGGTATGGGGGGCCTGTCGGGCAAAAGGTCCCAAGGAAGAATCCTGTCCAGGTCCCCCGTCCGATGAGGCCTTCTAAACGACGGGCTCTCAGATACGGTATACATACGGGGCAGAAGTAAGGCCTTGGGTTTCGCCATTGTGGTTAGAATTTTGAGTAAATTGCGGCGGGCTTCTTCGGCAGGCAATATTATTACTGTATTTCCTAAATTAATTGGTTCAGACTTTTCATGCCTGGCTAATAGGCCGCTCGCAAGATTGTCGAGAAAGGGCTTTCCCAGCGCTATGGAACTTATTTTGGCAAGGGAGTCGTTCATACCTGGCGTTTCATTTGAGGCCTCTAAGATAAGCTTCAGCGTTTACTATGGCTTCAGGTGTTCCCACGTGTATCCAATGGCCATCATGCAGCAGGCCAAACAGACGTTCATTTTTCTGGGCACGGTTATATAACAAATTTAGCGAAAATGGCTCGGCAGGAAGCGAATGAAATAAGCTTCTTTTCAGTATTTGCACGCCTGTAAATACAAATGGGGCCGAAGATGCTTTGGCTCTTCGTTGTAGCAATCCGTTGGCATCCATGTGGAAGTCTCCCTGGCCACTGAAGCCAAAAGATTTAGTGATGGGCTGAACTAGGAGTAATGCATCCATTATTTTGGGGTTCCAGGCCTGAATCATTCGGGTCATTAGGGGTCTGTTGCCACTTATAATAATTACATCACTGTTCGTTACTATGAACGAGTTACCATCGAGAGTTGGTAAGGCATTGGCTACCCCACCGCCTGTGTCGAGGAGTTGTGTCTCGTGCAATAGTTGTATGTGCAGCCCGGTTTGTTTTTTAAAGTGAGCTGCAACCTTTTCCGCCATGTAGTGGGTGTTTATCACAACGGTCTTAATCTTCCCCTCTTGCAGATGAGTTAGCATCCTGTCAATCATTGTAATTCCATCCACTTTCAGGAGTGGTTTTGGAGTAACATTTGTTAAGGGACGCATTCGTAACCCGAGACCGGCCGCGAGAATCATTGCGTTCATTGGCTCTTTTTTCACAAGGTGCCGCTATGGCTTAAGGCTCTGCCGCTTTGTGGGAAATATTCCCCGAACCACTGCTGGAGGGAGGATAAGGCTGGATTTTGTAAGCTGCGGTCAAGCAGCCGCCATGCACGTGGTAAAAGTTCCAGATATTGGCTTTTGCCATCCCGTCTCGAAAGGCGGGTAAAAATACCAAGAATTTTCGTGTTGCGTTGTGCGCTAAGAGCAGCATAGATGTAGTCAAACTCAGCAGTGTCAATCTTTTGGGATGCGAGGTACTGGTCTTTTAGATCATGAACTAAATCTGCCCGAACATCCCGCCTAACATCTTCAAGAAGCGACACCAGGTCATAAATTGGTGATCCGGATAAAGCGTCTTGGAAATCCAAGACGCCTATCTGTTTGAATCCTGTGCGACCTGTTGTCCACATCAAGTTATCAACGTGAAAGTCACGTAAGACCAACACGTTCTCTTGGGTATGGGTGGCCAGTAGGATAGTGTTCCACGCCTCCCGATATGCTTCAAGTGCTGAGTCAGTAATGGGAGAGAGTTTCATCATCGGCCAACACCAGTCTATGAAAAGCTCAACTTCTTCCATTAGTATTTCAGGTGTGTAACAGGGGAGCCACGATGGCGGCGAGGTTTTTTGCAGTCCAAGTAGAAGGGAAATGGCAGCCCGATACAGTCTGCTTTCCTCTTTACGGTCGGAGACTTTTAATATTTCACTAAACTTTTGGTCACCAAAGTCCTCGATTAATAAAAAGCCATTTTTTGTGTCTTCTGCAAAAATTTTCGGGGAATTGACTCCTATACCACGTAAATATTTGGCAATCGCGACAAACTTCTGCGTATTTTCTTTGGTTGGAGGGGCGTCCATTAGTACCCAAGACTGGTTATCTTGCTGAATCCTGTAGTAGGTCCGAAAGGACGCATCTGCAGCCAAAACCATTTGGTTTGCCCGCGTGAGTCCTTGCGATTGGAGAAAGTCCTTTTGTTCTGTTTCCCTACTCATCTAAGTAGCTTCCTACTTTGCGCAGGCGTTGTCCCCAGGTTCCATTGCCCTTTAATGATACTCGCCGGGAGCACTCCTCTTGGTAAAAAAATTCTAGTTCCAGTCGTTCTGTTGGAAGAAGATTGGCCATAACTTTTGGCCATTCAATAAGACAGATGCCGGTTTCGAGTGCATCTTCTATCCCTAGTTCATATACATCAGGCAAACGCTCTATTCTAAATAGATCAAAATGCCAGAAGGTGACGGAGCCGAGCTCGTACGTGTGCAGCAAGTTAAATGTGGGGCTTGGCACCTCCTCAATGCAACCTAACGTTTCTAGTAAGGCACGGATGAAGGTTGTTTTCCCAATACCGATAGGGCCTTCCAATGTCACCACGTCACCGGGGCGCAGCAAGGGAGCCAATGTTTTAGCCAAGTTCCTTGTTGCCTTTAAGTTAGGAAGTACCAGGTCTAACAATACGTTCATTAGTGCAGACCTGTCTTCCCAAATTTGTTGCCTATAGTATTAATATCGGTAATGAGCTGGTTTAAATGGTCCCGCTTGAGCTACACCTATGTAGTCTGCTTGCTTCTCAGATAATGTAGTTAAGACTGCTCCCACCTTCTCAAGGTGTAAAAGGGCAACTTTCTCATCTAAATGTTTGGGCAGAATGTATACTTTGGGCTCGTACTTACTCGAGTTAGTCCAGAGTTCAATTTGGGCTAATACCTGGTTGGTAAACGATGCACTCATAACAAAACTAGGGTGTCCCGTGGCGCACCCGAGATTCACCAAGCGCCCTTGCGCCAGCACTATTAGTCGTTTCCCATCAGGAAAAGTCACTTGGTCGACCTGAGGCTTTATTTCTGTCCATTCAAGGTTTGATAGAGAATCAATCTGAATTTCAGAGTCAAAGTGGCCAATATTACAAATTATGGCCAAATCTTTCATCTCACGCATGTGGTCGAGAGTAATCACGTCCACATTCCCAGTTGCAGTTACAAAAATATCCCCTTGGGAGGCAGCGGCATTCATGTCGACAACCTCGTATCCCTCCATCGCTGCTTGTAGGGCACAAATGGGATCAATCTCAGTAATGAGGACCCGAGCGCCAGCCGATCGAAGCGACTCAGCCGAGCCTTTGCCGACCCCTCCATAACCGCATACCACAGCTACCTTTCCAGACAACATAACGTCTGTGGCCCGTCGAATCCCGTCTACTAAACTCTCCCGGCAGCCATATAAATTGTCAAACTTAGACTTAGTCACGGAATCGTTAACATTAAAGGCTGGGACTTTTAAGGAGCCATCATGCTCCATCTCATACAGTCGATGGACACCAGTTGTTGTTTCTTCGGAAACCCCTTTCACCCTTGCTAGTAGGCTAGGGTATTTCTCGTGCATGAGCTTCGTCAGATCTCCCCCATCATCCAAAATCATGTTGGGGGTCCATTCGTTTGGGCCATTGATAGTCTGTTCAATGCACCACCAAAACTCTTCATCTGATTCACCCTTCCAGGCGAATACTGGCACCCCGGAAGCTGCTACTGCAGCTGCTGCATGGTCTTGTGTAGAAAAAATATTGCAAGAGCTCCATCTGAGGTCGGCGCCTAGGTCTTTCAGTGTTTCTATAAGGACAGCTGTTTGTATTGTCATATGCAGACAGCCTGCAATCCGCGCACCCTTGAGAGGCTCCTGCCCTCGGTATTCTTCCCTTAGGGCCATTAG
>CEUS01209979.1_pt1 | contig 11118 bp, 11 predicted proteins | sample 427031 | NCBI WGS metagenome assembly CEUS01 (sample SAMEA2622837, study PRJEB7988) | marine metagenome | biome: marine biome (ENVO:00000447); feature: marine epipelagic mixed layer (ENVO:xxxxxxxxx); material: "saline water (ENVO:00002010), including plankton (ENVO:xxxxxxxx)" | depth 140 m | reverse complement strand
CAAATAAAATGGATGGCTGATCGTTCTGGATTGAAAATAATTGATGTAGAATTCAATGAAATAAATGGTGGCAGTTTTAGTGTCACCTTATGCAAAAAAACCTCTTCTCATAGGGAAACAACAGAGGAAATTAATAGAATAATACGATCTGAAGAAGAGATGGGATTGAAAACCCAAATTCCTTATCTCAATTTTGTTGAGAAAGTTCATAATCATCGCATAGAACTTTGTAACCTTCTCAAAGATATCTACGATTCCGGTCAAACAGTGTTTGGGTATGGGGCATCAACCAAAGGCAATGTAATTCTGCAGTTCTGCCAAATCACCGAAAAACATATCCCATTTATCTCTGAATTAAATCAATACAAATTTGGCAAATTTACTCCTGGGAGTGGAATACCAATAGTTTCAGAAAAAGACGCTCACTCTATGCGTCCAGATTATTTCTTAGTTCTACCGTGGCACTTTAAAGACTTTATAGTTGAAAAAGAAAGCGATTATCTGAATTCTGGAGGTAAACTGATATTTCCATTGCCTTCTATAGAAATTGTTTCGAACTAATCTACATTCAGTATAGCTCAATTTTTAACAATGCTTTATTCATCTATCTTAGGAAAATTTAAAGTGTTTTACGGTTTGTTAAAAGCAAAACCGATACTGATAATTATACTGGCGTCCCTAATCGTTCAAACGATGTATTTCATAAGGATCCAATCAATTTATCCTCCATACGGCCTGACAACAGAACATTACTATTCTCCCATAGCAATTAATCTATTAAACCACGGGGAATTTGCGACTGGAGAGTATCCCAATCTAGAACAAGATACAAAAAGACCTCCACTGTACACAGTTTTTGTTGCAGCAATCTATGGCTTATTTAAACAAACTGAAGAAATTGCTTTAATCTTCAACAACTTGTTTCATATCCTTACTATATGGACCACTTACCTAATTGGACGCCGTATAAATAACAATATCGGTCTTATAGCAGCTATTCTCTTTGCAATTGATCCAATAGGCATAATTAACGCAAATAAAAATCAGGCAGAATCCATGTATGGATGTCTTTTTGCACTATTTTTCTTAAGCTCATTAAGTATTTTCTCCAAAAAAGTTACTGTAACAAAAATCGCCATTTGTTCAGTATTGCTTGGAATAGCAACACTAACCAGAGCCCCAAGTCTTTATTTAATATTCCCTTTGTCTCTTGCATTCTTTATAGCGCATAAGTGGTATATCAAATCTTTGCCAACTTTCAAAATTGTACAAATGACTATAGTTTTAGTCTTAATACAAAGTGTTCTTCTTGGAAGTTGGATGACTAGAAATTATGCCGTTTCAGGCAACCCGGAATTCGCAGGAATGTCCGCAATCCATTTACATGGATACTTTGCTCCTTTGGTAATTGGTAAAATTGAGGGAATATCATATCGAGAAGCCAAACAGAAACTTAAATTAGAACTCAAGAATGACAAGGTATATAACAATCTTGTAGGAAATGGTGCAAAGCAGAGGTATGAGATACAGAAAGCTCTACAAGTTATCTTTAGCCATCCTATACATACCAGTACAATACTAATCCAGCAAATTCCAATCATATTCATTAACTACCCTTTAAATAGCGCAACCATTTTCCTATCCTCCTATCAAAGAGAAAAACTAGAAAAATTCACTACAAGATATTTACAAAGAAAATCAAATAGATTAGACATAAGTGGGTACCTCGATATCATCAAATTTTACTTTAATAACGGTTTATCTTTGATACTAATCCACGGGGCAGCATACAAAATTTTTTATACACTTTTTATGTTGGGAGGAGCAGTCGGTACGATTGCATTTTTAAGCAACCCACAAACTAGGCCAGTTGGAATATTATATCTTGTTGTGATTATGTATCTAGTACTAATCTATTCTACTTGGCCCTCCGGTAGGTTACGGATTTCACTGGTACCCATATACGCAATACCCGCCGCGGTCTGCTTCTTCAACGCATATAAGTTATTGTCTTTGGCTATGAGTATGAAATTATTTGGTATATTTAAAAAGAAAATGTTCTAGCTATGAGTTGGAAAAACAAACGTATACTTATTACCGGTATTACCGGATTTGTGGGCTCTCATCTTGGAAACCATTTAACAAAAGCAGGCGCCCAAGTTTACGGACTTTGTAGAAAAGACTCAAATAACCGTTTAGCTACAACAAAACCTGAAGTAAACAGTAAAATTGAAATAATAGAAGGCGATATTTTAAACCCAAAGTCTCTTGAACTCGCAATCAACCAGAGTGAGCCAGAATTCATATTTCATTTGGCTGGTCAATCTTTTGTACCAACATCCGTTGAAGATCCCAAAAATACCTATTTGATTAACTCAATCGGAACCTTGAACATTTTAGAATCAGCCAGAATAAAGAAGCTTGACTCTCGATTCGTGTTTGCCGGTACAAGTGAAGAGTACGGTATGGTATTTGCATCGCAACAGCAATATAGAGATTTCCAATCCAGGTTTGGAAATGTATTTCCTGAACCAAAGCAGTTTCCTGAATTACCTATTAAAGAAAGTAACCCTCTTCGGCCAATGTCACCATATGCAGTAGCGAAAGTAAGTGGAGATTACATGACAAGAAACTACGCTATGAACTGGGGGCTACACGCAATGGTTAGTAGAGCTTTTAATCATGAAGGCAATGGTCGAGGAAAAATGTTCGTAACTTCAATTATTGCTAAACAAGTTACATCAATAATCAATGGAATCAGTGATTCTATTATAATAGGCAACGTAAATTCGTTCCGAGACTGGAGTCACGTCAGTGACATTGTTTCAGGCTATTGCATAATCGCCAAAAATGGCAGGCCCGGAGAGGTATATAACCAAGGTTCTGAAAGCGCCTGTAGTATATTGACCTATATTCTCACAGCCCTGCACAAAAGTGGCATGGAAATCTATAGAATAGAGAGTCTCCAAAATAACAAGAATGTCGATTATCCAATGGAAATGACCAAAACACCCATTTGGAACTGTAATTTTAATAAAACCAAAGTAGATGACTTGATGCTCAACGAGGGATTATCTTTTGATTTATCTGACCAAGGAATCCGAGTAATTACCAGTTCTAGAACGATATCGATTCTATTTGATTCATCGCGATATAGAGCCCTAGAAGTTCCAATTTTACTATCTGATACTAGTAGACTCAAGCAAATCGGATTTTGTCCTGAAAAAACTGTAGATTACATAATCTCGGAACAATTAAATAACTTTAAACTACCTAAAGATAGGAAAAATCTTTAAATTTGCTGTCTGAAAATAAAACTACACTATATAAACCATTGGTAAATTCATAAAGATGTTTACATTTGCACAAAAAACCTATCTTAAAAAAATAATAAAACAAATAACCCCAAAACCAATATTTCTATATATTATTAGACCTGCAATTAGATTTATTTTATCGATAATATTTAATAAAACTGGATACAAAATTAATATAGGCAATCAGGGTGAATTCTTTATGTCGCCTGATTTTATTTTTCGTGGTTGGGAAGAATTTGGTAACAGGCATAATAAAGGATTTAGTATTTGTATCGAAAAATGTAGAGGCAAATCTATTTTCTTAGATGTAGGGGCACATATTGGATTATATTCATTGCCTGTTAGTCAAATTTTAAAATCTTCTGGAAAAGTAATAGCTTTCGAACCATCCAGCAGTAACTATGAATACTTAGTTAAACATATAAAATATAATCGCATCAAAAACATATTTCCTCACAAGTTAGTAATTGGGACACTAATATTGATCAAGTTGTTTTTTATGAACATTCGGTATCTAGTAGTCCATTAGGCGGGATTATAAAAAGAACAAAAAATTCATCTGATAATTTTTTGGTAACAAAGAAACCTCAAGTTTCACTCGATTCTTTTTGTAAAAAAAAATGAATTGATTCCAGATGTGATAAAAATAGATGTAGAAGGTTCAGAATTAAATGTACTTGAAGGTGCAAAAAATATTTTAACCCAATACAAACCAATAATATTTTTAAGTGTCCTTCCCGAACATTTAAAAATATTAGGCCAAGAAACAATTCAACTTAATAATTTATTGACCGAACACAATTACAAAATTTATTATTCAAATGAAACCATAGTGAATAATGAACTAAAATCCGAAGAATATCTATGTATGCCAAAATGAGATTGTATCCAAATATTTGACTTGGAAAATCATCTAGCTTTAAATTGATAGATTTCAAAACACTTCTCAATAATACATACTCAGAACTCGGAAATAATGGTTTTTTCGTAAGCTTTGTTCACTTATTTGAAGAACAATCCTGTAATTAGCATATTTGAATAAATACAAACGAAAAAATTTAATATGATATCCTTTATCCCTTTTTTTGCTAATATAATTAATGGTTTTGATAATATTGGTTTTTAAATGAAAAAAACAGCACTCATTACTGGAATAACAGGGCAAGATGGATCATACCTAGCAGAATTTCTGCTAGAAAAGGGATATGAAGTTCACGGACTAATACGAAGATCGAGTACTTTCAATACTTCCAGAATTGAACATATCTATCAGGAACCCGATTCACCAAAAACAAATCTATTTATCCATTATTGGGATTTAACCAATATAGATAGTTTTTTCAGTCTTTTATTAGAAATTAACCCCACAGAATTTTACCATTTAGCTGCACAATCTCATGTAGATACAAGTTTTGACATGCCCGTATACACCGGCGATGTAACAGGTCTAGGTACAACAAGAGTATTGGAAACTATACGGAGAACTGGTATTGACACCAGGTTTTACCAGGCATCCAGTTCAGAAATGTTTGGCAACGCCCCAGCACCTCAAAATGAACAAACCCCGCTTCAGCCCATTAGTCCATATGCATGTGCAAAAACATATTCGTATTGGATAACAACTAGCTATAGGACAGGTCACGGACTTTTTGCGTCAAACGGCATACTCTTTAACCATGAATCTCCACGTCGCGGAGAACCATTTGTAACTAGAAAAATTACTCGTGCAATAGCCCGTATACTAACCGGTCAGCAAACAAAACTCTATCTGGGAAATCTAGAAGCTAAAAGAGATTGGGGTTTCGCTCCAGATTATGTAGAAGCAATGTGGCTAATCCTTCAACATGAAACTGCAGATGATTTCGTGATTGGGACAGGAATAGCACACTCAGTAAGAGATTTCCTTGAAATAGCGTTTTCTTATGTGAATCTCAACTGGCAAGATTATGTGGAATTCAACCAGAGGTATACTAGACCGAATGAGGTTAACTGCCTTATAGCTGACGCATCCAAAGCTAAAACTATACTTGGATGGGAACCGAAATACACTTTTGAACAGCTTGTAACCACAATGGTTGACGCAGATATAACACAATTAGACGAGAAAAACTCGAATAGGGAATAAAACTGAAATCAGTATGAATGATCTCGAATACCTCATATCAACCCTTACTCAATTCAAAGGTGATTTGAAGCGAGATCACACAAACACAAATGGTCGCCGAGAAGATCCTTAAACACAGAGAAGGCACAAATTTTAGTGGGTTTGAAGCTATCGCTCAATTTGGAAACGGTTCCGCCATCGAGTGGTATAGACAGGATAACCATATAGCGAATGATAATTTATTTTGTAAATTCTACTTGTATACTGTTTAGCCCAATCCCTCTAAAAACAATCCATTTGTTATGATTAAATATATATGAATATAGCTATTTTAACTGTCCCTCATATTTCTTCATCGTTAGCTTTCACTCCAATGATGGTTAACAGAAAATTGTTAAGCGAAAATGGAATCAATTTTAAAGTATATTATAAAGAAACAGATACAATATACAATTATGATGTAGTTATACTTGATGGACGTTTATATAGAAAACTTCAATCTCCGGATCGAGACTCCGAAATTATTAAACTCCTAGAACGTTTATCATCACACATACCAAAAATCATATGGTTCGACACTACAGATGGAACAGGCACAACTCAATTTCAGTTCCTGCCATATGTTAATAAATATCTGAAAATTCAAGTTTTAAAAGATCGAATGTTATATCAAAAAGAATACTATGGAGGACGTATTTACACTGAATATTACCACTTAAACTTTGGAGTAAATGATAAAGATAAATTAGCATCTATCCAACCTGCGACTCCTGATCAAATTCACAAGATCGACTGTGCTTGGGGTCATGGGCTAGCTGATTTTGGGAGATGGGGTCCACTTATGAGACGAATAAGGAAACTTCTCCCATTACCCTATTATTACTCTCAGGATTTTAGAGACACTTCTCATAAATCAGTAAAAGCAAGTTTTAGGTTTAGCACCAATTATAAACGTGAGACAATAGCCTTCCAGCGTTCATTGGTGAAAAACACAGCTAATAAATTAGGATACCCTACAGATAAGATACCTCGAAATAAATACCTGTCTGAACTACGTAACTGTAAATTGGGTATATCACCATTTGGTTGGGGAGAACCTTCATATAAAGACTTTGAGATCATATTAAATGGAGCAGCTCTTATTAAACCTGATTTATCACATTTAGAAACTTGGCCAAATTTGTATATAAATAATGAAACATATCTGTCTTTCGACTGGGACTGTTCAAACCTTGAAGAAGTTATTGATCAGGCCTTAACTAAGAATCTATGGAAAGAAATTGCTGAATCCGCACAGAGTAAATATGAATACTACCTTTTAAACAAAACTGGGAAACAAGAATTCGTGAAAAGATTCATGAAAATATTCCTCGATATCAAGCCGTACACTAACCAACTAAACAGCACTAAAATAGGAACCTCTGCATCATGAAGATTGGAGTAATTGGCTTGGGATACGTAGGTCTGCCCAGCGCAGTAGGTTTTGCAGAACTAGGGTTCAATGTTATTGGAACTGATAGCAATACAACCCATCTTAATAAACTTAAAAATGGCAATTCACCTCTTTATGAACCTGGTCTACAAACCTTATTGACCAAACACCTAAAATCTGGGTCATTAGAATTTAAAGAGTCTATAGCTGAAGTAGTTAATGATGCCCATATAATATTTATATGTGTAGGCACTCCTCAATCGAATAGTGGTCAAACAGATCTCTCATATGTAGAACAAGCGGTGACAAGTATTGCAGAGAATTTGCGTGAATATCGAATCATTGTAGAAAAAAGCACAGTCCCAGTAAACACAGCTGATTGGATCCGAGAAACAATAACCAATTGCTCAAACTCAAAAGTCGATTTTGATGTGGCAAGTAATCCCGAGTTTTTACGAGAGAGCTCAGCAATATCCGACTTTCTAAATCCAGATAGAATAGTCATAGGAGTAGAATCTGAAAAAGCAGAAAAATCCCTAAAGGAGATATATGGAAGCTTTGATTGCCCAATTTTCATAACAGACCTGAAAACCGTTGAAATAATCAAACATGCTTCTAATTCCTTCCTGGCAACAAGGATTTCTTTCATAAATATGATCTCCGATCTTTGCGAAGTAACCGGTGCAGATGTAAGTAAAGTATCCGAAGGAATGGGCCTCGATCCGCGAATAGGACAAGACTATCTGGAAGCTGGTATTGGATATGGAGGCTACTGCCTTCCAAAAGATATTCGAGCATTTATACATATTGGAGAAGAATTGGGGGTGAATTTTTCACTCTTAAATCAAGTCGAACATATCAATAATGAAAGATTAGATCGTTTAATCGGAAAATTAAAAATCAAAATGGGTGAAATTGAAAACAAGCAAATAGGTATATTAGGACTTTCTTTTAAACCAGGCACGGATGATATCAGGATGTCACCCGGCATCAATATAGTTAAAAAACTTAACAATATGGGAGCAATACTCAAACTGCACGATCCTAAAGCAATGGATAATACGAGAAATGAATTGAAAGACTTATCTAATATTACATTTTGTGAAACAGTATATGATGTGTCTGTCAATTCCGACTCGCTTGTAGTATTAACTGGATGGCCAGAATATAAGAAGTTAGACTTAAACCTTTTAGGTAGTAGGATGACAAAACGTATCATGATAGATGGAAGAAATTTATATGAACCAAATCAAGTACGAAATCATGGTTTCATTTATGACTCTGTGGGACGACCGTGAAAAAATCAAAGGTAATAATCACTGGAGGCGCTGGTTTTGTAGGATCCAACCTTTGCAAAAAATTTCTTTCAAAAAATTGGCAAGTTGTAGCTATAGATAACTCAATCACTGGCACAAAAGAAAATCTGAAAGATTTCCTAAACAATCCTGATTTCGAATTTATTCAAGCAGACATAACAAAACCAATTAGAATAGCAGGCGACATTAAACTAGTACTCCATTTCGCTAGTCTTGCAAGCCCAGTCCGCTATTTTAAATATCCAGTAGAAACACTCAGGGCTGGTTCTGATGGAACATTTAATACTTTAGAACTTGCTAAATCCAAGGGGGCTCGTTATTTGGTAGCATCTTCATCTGAGGTGTACGGAGACCCCAAAGAATATCCTCAGAATGAAGAATATTGGGGCAATGTAAATTCAGTTGGACCTAGGAGCATGTACGATGAATCAAAAAGGTTTGCTGAAGCTGTAGTTATGGCTTATCATCGTGCCTTTAATTTGGACACTCGTATAGTAAGATTGTTCAACAGTTACGGACCAAGAATGAAAATCGACGACGGAAGGGTTGTAGCAGCATTTATCCAAAAAGCCCTAGAAGATAATCCAATTCAAATATTCGGTGATGGTACCCAAACAAGAAGTCTTTGTTATGTTGAAGATACAGTAGAAGGAATATACCGTATTAGTGATGTTACCGACTTAAATGGAGAAGTATTCAATATTGGTAACCCAGATGAACGTCAAATATTGGAACTAGCTAATCTAGTAGTAGAATTTACTTCTAGTAAATCGAGAATAGAATATTTACCAGCTCGTGATGAAGACCCACAAAGACGATGTCCTGACATAAGCAAAATAACCAAATTCACAGGATGGCAACCTGAAATCGAACTAAGAGAAGGTGTAGAAAAAACTATTAAATACTACCGTGACCTTTATAAAATAAATAATAAGTAGGAATATATATGCTTGAAACAGTTACTAAACCGAAAATAGCTTTCTCAGATGATCGAGGCGATATCACAAATATTCTCGACGAACCAATTAATCATGTAGCGATTATTACGTCTTCTCTTGGTTCCATTCGTGGTAATCATTATCATCCAGACGACACCCAATACTGCTACTTGATAAGTGGGCAATTTGAAAGCTACGCCAAGGATATGAACGATTTAAATTCAACTGTTCAAAAACAAATTGTTGGTCCAGGCAGCTTGATAATAACTCCTCCTATGGTAGCTCATGCACAATACTTTTTGGAAGCCTCAATATTTTTGGCTCTGACACTTGATGACAGAAAAACATCCCGTTTTGAGGAACACACGATTCGGGTAAAAATAATATGAATTTATCTGGTAAGGTAGCATTGATTACCGGAGGCACTAGAGGACTTGGCAAAGATCTTGCAAAACTACTACATGATTCGGGATGTGAAGTTGTAATCTGTTCACGTTCAAAAATAGACCCTAATACAAAACCATGGTTCACCAAATGGTATGAACTAGACCTAATCAATCATGCTTCTGTTGATAAATTTATTGATAAAATTTTACGACAATACCAAAACTTAGACATACTTATCAATAATGCCGGTTTTGGAGGCTCGTTAACTCCCTTAATTAATACTAATAATGATGACCTTTTGCTACATACAACTTTAAATTTCCTGACTCCTTTCAGATTAATTAAAGGATTACTTCCAGCTATGGTTAACACCAAAGAAAGTTGGATCTGTAATATTTCTTCCCAAGCAGGTAAAAGGGCAGTACCAAATCTTGCCGCCTATTCTGCCACAAAATTTGCTCTTATTGGGATGACACAAGCCTTATCCAAGGAAAATCATGGGAGTAATCTATCATGTATCAGTGTATGCCCTGCAGGTATGAACACAGACATGAGAGAATCTTTATTTGGTATAAAAGACGCCCAAAAACAACAAACTAGTATGTCTGTAGCCAAGATAATAAAAAATATTTTAACTAAAACTATACCTATAGAAAACGGATCAGAAATACTTATTAAGAACGGACGAATTCAAAGAATTGAACTGTCGCCAAATTACTAACTGCCGTATATGTGACTCGAAAGTACCAGAACCTTTTCTGTCACTAGGGTCTATGCCACCGGCAAATAACTTACCGTCGAACGATAACCATTGTGAAGAAAACTTCCCTTTGGAATTATCTGTATGCTCTAGTTGCTCACTAGTGCAACTTAGACACCAAGTCAACCCTCAAATGTTGTTCAGTAAATATCTTTATTCTTCAACAAGTGGACACCTATCTGACCACTTTAAATCAATGTCTCAGCACCTTGTGAAGCTTCTCCATTTAGGTAAAGAGTCTCTAGCTATTGATATTGGTAGCAATGACGGTCTTTTGTTGTCACATTTACTCGAGGCAGGTGTTGGTCAGGTAATTGGTGTTGAACCAGCATCCAACTTACTAAAATTGGCAGCAAATAGACGAATCCCAACTATTCCAGATTTTTTTTCAGCAGAAACAGTCGACAAAATTTTATCTAGATCAGGCCAAGCATCACTGGTAACGGCAACAAACGTTTTTGCCCATGTTGATGACATAAAGACTCTTACGAAAGAAGTTAAACGACTATTAAAACCATTGGGAATCTTTGTAATAGAAGTGCCATACATGCCTACTATGATAGAGAGTGGAACTTTTGACCTTGTATATCACGAACATCTCTCTTATTTTAGTGCTTCTCCTTTGATTAAGTTTTTTAGATCCCTAGACATGGAAATATTCAAAATAGAACCATTAGAAACACACGGAGGATCCATCAGACTTTTTGTTCAACACAGTGACGGAAACAGGCCAATCCACAATTCGGTGGATAAATATATTCAGAACGAAAAATACTTGGCAAATAAGGATGTATATAATGAATTTGGGAATAAGGTCTCAGAAATGGTACGTGATTTTGAAGCTAAACTTCTTCATTTAAAAAG
>CEUS01015969.1_pt1 | contig 11120 bp, 11 predicted proteins | sample 427031 | NCBI WGS metagenome assembly CEUS01 (sample SAMEA2622837, study PRJEB7988) | marine metagenome | biome: marine biome (ENVO:00000447); feature: marine epipelagic mixed layer (ENVO:xxxxxxxxx); material: "saline water (ENVO:00002010), including plankton (ENVO:xxxxxxxx)" | depth 140 m | reverse complement strand
ACATACCTGTATTGGTTGCCGTTACTGCATGATGGCCTGCCCATTCAGCGCAAGGTCTTTTGTTCACGAAGAGGTGACCGGACAGAAAAGCTATTCTCCACGTGGCAAAGGCACGGTTGAGAGTTGTACTTTATGTGTTCACCGGGTGGATCAGGATCGTACGCCAGCCTGTGTCGAAAGTTGTGCAGTCGATGGGCATGGCGCACTCGCTTTTGGGGATCTCAATGATGCAGAAAGTACTGTGTCAAAAACAGCGCGCTCACAACCCCACCGGGAACTTCGGCCTGATCTTGCGCTGAACACCGGTGTGCGCTATCGCGGAGTTTAGAGCTCAGCTTATGGACAAGATTCGGTATCAGGTTTTAGCAGGCTCGTACACCGGTTTCCGCGTGCTGTTGTGGTTGTTAATAATTCTGATTGGCGCTGGCCTGATCGCAGCACACCACATGGAATCACAAGGCCATTGGGTAACCGGGATGGACAACCGCGTAGTTTGGGGGTTACCTCACGTGTTTGCGATATTCCTGATCTTGTCGGCTTCCGGTGCGCTTAATACCGCATCAATCAGTTCAGTGTTTGGTGGTTCAGATTACCAGCCATTGGCACGGCTATCTGGTTTGTTAGCGATCACGTTACTGATTGGCGGTCTGGCTGTCCTTGTTTTGGACTTGGGTCGACCGGACCGGCTGGTTGTGGCGATGACGTATTACAACTTTAACTCAGTGTTTGCTTGGAATGTGTTTCTGTATACCGGATTTGTGTTGGTGGTGCTGATCTATTTGTGGGTGATGATGACGCCGAATTTGCGTGGTTATGTCAGATCGGTAGGGGTGGTCGCATTGATTTGGAGACTGATTTTAACCTCCGGGACAGGGGCAATTTTCGGATTTCTTGTTGCGCGAGATGCCTATGACACGGCGATCATGGCGCCCCTTTTTATTCTGATGTCCCTGTCACTGGGGATGGCTGTTTTTTGGGTATCGACCCTGACGATGTGTCGCTGGAACGGTTACCCACTTTCACCCGAACTGTCAGTAAAACTCCGTCGGCTCTCTGCTTTGTTTATCCTCGCTGGACTGTATTTGGTGGCGTTGCAGCATCTGACTAATCTTTATATGGCACATCACCACGGGATAGAACGATTCCTGCTGGTTGATGGTGGTATCTATCCCTGGTTGTTCTGGCTGGGTTTCGTGTTGTGCGGAGGAATTGTTCCCGTCTGGTGGTTTTTGGATCGTCGTTTTTCTACCCCAGCTTGGACACTTACCGGCGCGTTGATGGTGATTGTGGGTGGTTTGTGCCATCTTTATGTCATCATAATTGGTGCGCAAGCGTATCCCTTGCGCTTGGTGTCCGGTTATCGCGTTGATAGTGGGTTTTACGATGGTGAAATTACACACTATGTACCCACCCTGCCGGAGCTGGCATTGGGTATTGGCGGGGTGAGCCTAGCCCTGTTGATGACCATGGTGGCAGTGCGGGTTCTGCCATTTCTGCCCACGGTAACCAGGCCACTGCCTGGCTCGAACCAGGGTTAGCCGCACCTGACCGGATTATCGGCACACAGCGGAACCAGCAGCGGAGCATCCACAGCAGTGAATCGATTTCTGATCTCGGCGGCTCACAAATCATCTGGAAAAACCGTTATTAGTGCTGGTCTGACTACTGCGCTGATAGAGCGTGGTTATAAGGTTTCAACGTTCAAAAAGGGTCCGGACTACATTGATCCCATGTGGTTGGGCCTAGCCTGCGGGAAGCCGTGCTGGAATCTTGATTTTTATACGATGGGCAGTGATGAGATCAGAGAGTGTTTTGTGCGGCAGTCAGCTGGAGCCGACGTTGCCCTGATCGAAGGCAACAAGGGATTGTTTGATGGGTTGGATGTTGAAGGCGGGGATAGTAACGCAGCGCTGGCCAAACTTCTGAACATTCCTGTAGTTTTGGTGATTGACGTGACAGGAATCACACGAGGTGTTGCGCCACTGTTGTCGGGTTATATCGCATTCGATCCGGAAGTTCGCATCGCCGGCGTTGTTCTTAATCGTGTCGCGGGGCCAAGGCATGAACGCAAACTACGTGCCGCCATCGACCGTTATACTGATCTACCGGTGCTGGGTGCGATACCCCGGTTAGAAGAACTACAGATTGAAGAGCGTCATCTCGGCTTAGTCACGAGCGCTGAACACAGTCAGGCGGACAGCTGGTTGGGTTCTGTGGCAAAGACCGTTGATGCTGCTGTGGAAATTGACGCATTACTGGATCTAAGTGATGGGTTTACTGAAGAAATACTTGTAGAACCAGTTAAGAAAAAGCAGCCAATGGATCTGCGTATTGCTATTGCTCGGGACAAGGCGTTTGGATTCTATTATCCGGACGACCTCGCGGCGTTCACTCGAGCAGGCGCGGAACTGGTACCTTTTGATACCTTGAGCGATCAACAACTGCCGGATGTAGATGGCCTGTTCATTGGAGGTGGATTTCCCGAGCAATTCATGGATCAATTGTCAGCCAACAAGCGTATGCTTGAATCAGTCCGTAAATTCATAAAAAAAGGTGGTCCGGCCTATGCTGAATGTGGTGGACTGATGTATTTATGCCGATCAATGCGCTTGTCTGATACGGTTGTCGAACTGGTTGGCGTTATACCGGCAGATGTGGTCATGGAAGATCGGCCCGTTGGGCGGGGCTACATGATGTGTACCTCGACAGCTGCACATCCCTGGCCGAACGTTGCACGGGAAGCGCCACGATCTTATCGGCTCCACGAATTTCACTATTCCCGATTGATAAATCTGTGTGACTCCAGCGAAACTGTATTTGAGGTCAACCGTGGCTATGGTATCGACGGCGAGAAAGATGGTTATGTTTGTCACAACCTGCTGGCAACCTACGCTCACCAGCGCCAGGTCTGCGATAACCCCTGGGTAGATCGATTCGTCGAATTTGTTCGTGGCTGCCATTAAGGAATTAACTTGTGCATAAAAAGACTGAAAACCCGAAATCGATGCAAAAGTCCTTCAGAATTACCGAGGATGCTGCAGAACAGATTTTGCAGTCCATCAGCCAAACTGATCCCACCACTGGGTCGCTTCGTATTGCTGCGAAACGCAGGCCCGATGGATCCATAGACTACGCCATGGGTTTTGATGAAGCAGACGATACTGACACCATGCTGGAACAATACGGTGTCGAGGTGTTGATTGGTGTCACCAGCCTCGATCTCCTGGCAGGTGCTCTTTTAGATTATGTTCGGTTGGAAACGAATGGTGCTAAAGAGTTTATATTTCTCAACCCGAATGATCCACAATTTGTGCCGCCAGACGCAAACGTCTGTGAGTAATGGTTTTTGAAGGTGGACTCTAAAAGGGCTGACTGTCTTCGCGACTGTAACTAAGACGAGGTTTGTTGCAGAGCCCACTCGACCGTATACTGAAAGGATCGCAGTCAACTGAGCGTTTTAAAGTTGATGGTACGGTGACCGACCACTGTACGATTGACGGAGCACTGCTATCCATGAAGGAGCCACTCGACAGTATTCGCTTGTGGGCGTCCGAGATACGCCAGGGAAATTTTTCTGCACGCCTACCGCAAACATCGAAAACTGAAACCGAAGGGTTGACCGACGACATCAATCGGCTCGCAGAGTGGTTGGAATCATTGGCCGAAGACCAAGAAGCTCAGATCCTCGTTCAGCAGAGTCAACTCGAACAGGAGTCCGGTCGAGTGCTGCGATTTGAAGAGCGGACTCGGCTCGCCAATGAACTGCACGACTCGCTTGCTCAGACACTGGCTGGCCTGAAAATGCAGGTTCGGGTTTTGGATGACACGCTTCGACAAGACAATGAGGCCGCGATATGGCAGGAAATGGAAAGAATTCAGGCAGCACTGGACGATGCCAATACCGAGTTGCGAGATCTGATCACCCATTTTCGTTCACCGATTGAGCGACAGGGAATCATTCCGGCCATAGAAAAATTGGTCTCTCGGTTTCGTCTGCAGATGTCGACCGATGTCGTTCTACAGAATGAGTGGCCAGAGTCGGTTTTTGACAGAGAACTGGAATCTCAGGTACTGCGCATTGTGCAGGAATCTTTACACAATGCGCGAAAACACAGTCAAGCCAACCTCGTCAGGGTGCTGCTGACTCACGGTGAAGTGCATCGATACCGTGTTGTTGTTGAAGATGATGGCGTTGGGTTTTCGACCGATAATCTGCCCGCTGCTGGTTCGGGGCATTTTGGCCTGTCCATTATGCGTGAACGTGCAGAAGCGATCGACGCTGATTTAAGAATTGAAAGTGAAAACAGCGAAGGAACCCAGGTGATACTGGAATTCAACGGCGTGGGATGTGACTGAAAGGCCTGATCGTAGACTAGGCGGAAAGATGAAAGCATTACTTATCGATGATCATGCGCTGTTCCGAGCAGGGCTCAGTGGTTTGCTTGAACGTCGTGGAATTGAAGTCGTGGCATCTGTAGGCAGTGGAGAGGAAGGGATTGGCACCCTGGAGACACTCTCGCCAGATATTATTTTGTTGGATTTGCGCATGCCTGAAAAAAGTGGTCTCGATGTACTTGACGCGTTGCCTACTGAAAAATCCGACGTGCCAGTCGTGATATTGACGACCAGCGCGGATGAGAATGATCTGGCTAATGCGCTGCGCAAGGGTGCTCGTGGTTACCTGATGAAGGATATGGAGCCAGACGATCTGGTGGTCGCTTTACAGGAGATCAAAGCGGGAAAAACTGTGGTGGCACCAGGACTGACGGGTGTGCTGGCAGATCTCGTAAAAAACGATGGTCGCCAACCCAGCAAGGATTCAAGCGGACCGTTTACTGAACTGACACCCCGGGAACGGGAGATCCTGGGTCATCTCGCGGAAGGTCAGAGCAATAAAGTTATCGCTCGACATCTGGAAATCTCAGATGGCACGGTCAAGTTGCACGTTAAGGCGATACTGCGAAAACTGGAAGTACATTCCCGCGTTGAGGCCGCTGTTATGGCTGTCGAACATGGTATCCGGCGCCGGGTTGACCGGCAGCAGAACTGACGATCTGTTGAGGCTTTAATACTCGAGAAACTGCGTGCAGCTACAAGTAAGATCGCCGATCAGCACGGCGGCGGCCCGCACGCTGAATAACAATACCGCGGATGTTTTCTGGGCCGTCTATCTTGAGGTGCGGGTATTTAGGATTGAGGGGTTTGAGGTGCCATTCGCCAGCTGTGAGACGCAGCTGCCTGAGAATAATCTCACCCTTGTAGTCAGCAATTACATAGCAACCGTCATGTACGGCACCAGCTGGTTCTGACACCACCACGCAACCGTCAGGGAACTCAGGTGCCATGCTGTCGCCGAGTACCTGTAGCGCAAAGGCCTCAGTGCCGGCACAATTGCTCATGCTGGTTTGTCTAGAGTGTGATTGAGCTGTCCGACCATGTGTCGTAATGATTCCTTGTCTAGACAATCCAGGCTCTGACGGGAGAAGCTTTCGAGCTCATCAATACGGCTGTCTAATATCCGTTGTTTGATGTCCGGCAGACTGGATGCCTCCATGCTGAACTCGCGTAGACCCAGACCCAGCAGCAGTCGGGTGAAGACGGGGTCCCCTGCCATTTCACCGCACATCGCCACGGGAATTCCAGATCGATTTCCTGCCTCGATGACCTGATGGATGAGGCGCAAGACCGATGGGTGTAGCGGATCGTACAAATAGTTGACCTCGTCATCTATTCTGTCGATAGCCAGTGTGTACTGGATCAAATCATTGGTCCCTATAGATAGAAACTTAAGTTTGCGGGCAAACAGATCGGCAGCGATTGCGGCTGCCGGTACTTCGATCATGCCGCCGATGGGAACGTTTGGATTGAACACTTTACCTTCTTTCTCCAGCTCCCGGCAGGTTTCGCGGACCAGTTCCAGAGCCTGATCAAGTTCGTCAAGGCTGGAAATCATAGGGATCATGATTCTAGCGTCACCGCGCGAGGCAGCACGAAAGATTGCACGTAACTGGGGTTTGAACAAAGTCGGTTCGTTGAGACACAGGCGTATTGCCCTAAGACCCAGCGCAGGATTAATCGTTTTTTCACCATCGGCACGGCCACCATCCACCTGCTTGTCAGCACCGAGATCCAGAGTCCGTATGGTGACCGTTCCCGATACCGAATCAAGGACCTGGCAATAAGCTTCGTACTGTTCATCTTCAGTTGGTGGTTCGGAGCGGTTCATGAACAGAAACTCAGTGCGATAAAGGCCGACACCTTCTGCCCCAACCGACGCTAAACCAGGAAGATCTTCGGGAAATTCGATGTTGGCCAGAAGCTTCACGTTAATGCCGTCCTGCGTGACAGCTGGCCGGTCACTCAGGAGGGCAAGCTTTGTCGTATGTTGGGCATGTGCCTTCTGACGCTGGCGGACCTTGACCAGCATGTCTTCGTCTGGTGCGACGATGACCGTGTCGTTAGCTGCGTCAACGACCAGCAGGTCATCGTTCCGGATATAACGAATTGCGTTATGTAAGCCGACCACGGCAGGTATATGTAGACTGCGAGCGAGGATGGCCGTGTGTGAAATAGGCCCACCTAGGCTGGTGATGAAAGCACGGACACCCCGCTGATGCAAGGATACAGTCTCTGCAGGTGTCAGATCGTTTGTAACGATAATCTGGTCATCAAGACGCGAGTTCAGTTGCGTGGGTTCGGAAAGCACCGGTCCAAGTAACTCGATCATCACTCGATCTACGACTTGATGTACGTCGTTTTTCTTGCTTCTCAGGTAAGGATCTTCGATCTGGTCGAAGAACGCGACCAGCGTGTCGGCGTGTGTTTTTAGTGCACTTTCAGCATTTTTCTGGTCTCGGCGTATCGACGCCACGGGCTGTTCCGAAATCACCGGGTCATCGAGCATCAGTAGATGGACCTCAATAAACGCAAGTGTTTCCGGTGGCGCATCCAGAGGTATGGTATTTTGTAACTCGTGCAGTTCTGCTTTGACGTTAGCCAGAGCCGTTCTGAATCGGTTGATCTCGGTGTCTACGGACTCGTGGGAGATACTGTAGTCAGGCGTCGTCCGTTTCCAGCGCTCAAGTACGACAGCACGACCGAAGGTCAGCCCATTTCCAATGCCGGCACCATTAAGCGATAACACTACTCATCTTCTCCGAAGCGATTCGCAAAAAGTGCTTTGATCTGATCAATAGCAGTCTCGGCATCATCTCCATCTGCGGTCACGCAAATGTGAGTGCCCTGGGTCGCTGCCAGCATCATGAGCCCCATAATGCTCTTACCGTCGCACACATGATCTCCCGCCCGTACCTCAACCCGGGCGTCAAATTCTGCAGTGGTCTTAACCAGACGGGCACAGGCGCGGGCATGGAGACCCAGACGGTTAATCACCTCGACGTTCTGTGAAACTTTCACGTCAGGTTAGCAGTGAATTCACGTTGAGATCGCGGTGGGCGACCTGAACAGGGGCATCTCGGTACTGAAAATACTCGACAAGCCGCTGCGCGACATAGACAGATCTATGCTGCCCGCCGGTGCAGCCTAAAGCGACAGTCAGGTAACTTCGGCTTTCTTTATCATAATGCGGCAGCCAGTGATCAAGAAAGCTACTGATCTGGTTGACCAGTTCTCGTGCTGCGCCATCAGTCTCGAGAAAGTCAATTACTGTATTATCCAGGCCTGTCATGTCACGAAGTTCGGTTTCCCAGTAGGGGTTGGGCAAACAACGAACGTCAAAAATATAGTCGGCATCTGAAGGGGTGCCATGTTTGAATCCGAATGACTTGAAGACAAGAGTTGTTCCGCTTTGATTCTGTCCACTGACGAACTGACGGATCATCGCGCGTAGTTCGTAGGGGCTGGTAGAAGTGGTGTCTATACGGCGATCTGCATCTTGTTCCAGAGGCGATAGCAGTCGCCTTTCTTCAATGATACCGTCGATCAAGGTCGTTGTGTCATTGGTCAAAGGGTGTCGACGGCGGGTCTCACTGTATCGTCTGACTAGAGTCTCGTCATCGGAAATCAGAAAGATGATTCGAACGGCGAGTCCGGCATTGCGTAAATGTCCTAGACTCGAAGGAACGGCCTGAAGAAACTGTCGGTTGCGTGAATCAATACTGACAGCAGCTCGGTCAGAAAGGCCTTCAGTGTTTTGTCCCAGATAATCGGACAGCTGTGGCAATAGCACAGCAGGCAGGTTGTCGATGCAGTAATAGCCTAGATCCTCCAGAGCGTGCAGAGCGATGCTCTTGCCGGATCCGGACATACCGCTGACTATAATGAAATCCATCGTGTTGGCTGTTGGTTAGTTGTTTTGATCGCTGAAACTCTGACGTGCCCCCCGTGTGATGTTAGGTCAGGAGCGTAAACAGCGTCTGGGCATCGCGCGCCCTGAGAATAGTTTCTCGTCGCTCCCTATCGTTAAACGTTTCTGCCAGACTGGCCAGTATGTTGAGATGCTGTTCTGTGGCGTTAGCCGGTACCAGCAGCCCCACAATCAGCTGGATAGGTTTATCATCTACCGAATCAAAATCAAGTGCTTGCCGCAACCGGATAACCGCAGCCAATGGTTCGGTCAGTTCATTCAAGCGACCGTGAGGTAAGGCAATCCCATCGCCTATCCCCGTACTTCCTAGTCGCTCGCGTTCATTTAGCACGTGGAACACAGTATCTCGATGCAGATCAGATCGATTGTGAGACATTAATCCTGCGAGTTCCTCGAGCATTCTTTTCTTACTGGGAGCTGAGACGTTTAGCCGTATTCTGCCGGTGCTGAGTAACCCTGTTAAAAGACGGGGATGTGCTGTCGAATTCATGGGCGCATATTTTTCGGAAGACAGTTTGCAGGAAACAGGGATCGGCTCGATGTGAATGGATCGGACGGGCTGTCAGAGCACTGATTTACGCTGGTTTGCCGGAGGAATGTTCATTTGTTCGCGGTACTTCGAGACGGTGCGTCGGGCAATGGACATACCTTTATCGGCGAGCATCTTGGAAAGAATACTGTCGCTGATTGGCTTCGAAGGAAGTTCTAATTCTATCATTTTTCGTATCTGTGCCTGAATAGCACGGGCTGATTGGCCCTCCCCCTTGTTCACGCCAACTTTGGTGGTGAAGAAGTGTTTGAATTCAAAAATCCCCCTCGGTGTCAGCATATATTTGTGGTCAGTCGCCCGCGATACTGTTGATTCGTGCAGATTGAGAGTCGATGCTATTTCGCGCCTAGTCAGTGGTTTTAATCGACTCTCTCCTCCAATCATAAATTCTTGCTGTCGCAGAACGATTTCTGTTGCAACGCGTTGAATTGTCGCGGTGCGCTGATCCAAGCCTCGAATGAAGGCTGTGGCTTCCGACATTTTTTGTTTAAGGTATTCTTGGGTATCGGCGTCTTGATTCTGTAGGTTTCGTTGATAGTAGCTCGTTACACGCAATCTGTGGTTGACTGTTGAATTCGGTGTGACCTGCCATTTCTCTTCCTGGCGATAAACGTAAACGTCCGGCACCACGTGGTGTGTTTGCTCAGTACCCAGATGTCTCCCGGGCGCATGATCAAGGGTGCGAATCAGATCGATGGCTTGCGACAGTTCTTCGCGGTCTATCTTTAACAGACGAATTAACTCAGTGAACTTGTGTTTGGCCAGCAGTGGTAGGTGTGCCCTGACTAATCGCAATGCAGCCGTTCGGCCAGGTGTATTCGTACCGAGTTGTTCCAGTTGCAGACGAAGGCAGTCGGCAAGATCGTATGCGCCAATCCCTGGAATTGAGAGCGTTTGAACCAGATGCACCATAGCTTCGATCTCTGGTTCCTGGACGTTGATCCGCGTTGCAAGAAGTTCGTGTAAATCATCAACCTTCGCTGTAAGGTAACCGCGTTCGTCCAGCGATCCAATCACAGCCCGTGCAATGGCAACATCTTTGCTGCTTAATCGGTGATTCGAAAGGCTCTGAAGCAATTCATCCTGTAGCGTGGTGTCCTGCTTTACAGTGTCATAAGAACTACTCCTCTCGACCCCAGTCACGTGATGTAAGCCCGCAGTGGTGTCCTGCGATAACCCCATGTCATACATGTGAGAGATGTCAGCCGATTCTTCAGATTCAACCTCCCGAGACGAATTTGAGTAATCGACTGGGGTATTTTCTGGGTATTCTTCAACCTGCTCTAGACAGGGATTGCATTCGAGTGCCTGCACAATCTCCTGATCAATCGCAACGCTGGAGAGTTGCAGAATACGAAGAGATTGCCGCATCTGCGGTGTTAGCTGCAGCTGCGATTCTGCTCGGATTTGTAGCGATTGCTTTATGGCCACAAGACTCAACTCACTGACGCGAAAACGTTTTCATTACGGGGTTAACAGTTTGCCAGGGATAACAACCAACTGCTGTCAGAGACTGAATTCATCACCCAGATAAATGGTGCGGACTTCAGGGTGGGCGAGTATATGGTCTGCTGTTCCAGACGTCACTATTCGGCCTTGTGCAAGAATGTAGGCGCGATCACAGATACCTAGGGTCTCTCGTACATTGTGGTCAGTGATCAGGACGCCGATTCCGATATCCCGTAGGTGGGTAATGATGCGTCGAATATCACCCAAGGAGATCGGATCTATACCTGCGAAAGGTTCGTCCAGCAGCATAAAAGCAGGCTGCACGGCAACTGCTCGGGCGATTTCGACCCGCCGGCGTTCGCCACCGGATAGGCTGTAGCCTTTGGCATCGCGTTTGTGCGCAATACCAAACTCGGACAGCATGGCATCAGCTCGCTTCAGCCTCTGTTCTGCACTGAGATCGGGTAAGGCCTCAAGTACAGCCAGGATATTCTGTTCTACTGTCAGTCGTCTGAAGATCGATGGCTCCTGGGGCAAATAGCCAATCCCCAATCTGGCCCTGGCATGCATGGGAAGATCGCCGACGTCGGTGTTGTCCAGTTGTACAAGACCATCTCCCCGCCGGATAAGACCACAGATCATGTAAAAACAGGTTGTTTTACCAGCGCCATTGGGCCCCAATAGACCTACAATTTCCCCGCTGTTTACGCGCAGATCGACATGATCGACAACAGCCGAACCACGATATTGTTTTACCAGTCCGTGTGTCTCCAGTGTGGCCAAAAGAATATCTCC
>CEUS01141022.1_pt1 | contig 11121 bp, 10 predicted proteins | sample 427031 | NCBI WGS metagenome assembly CEUS01 (sample SAMEA2622837, study PRJEB7988) | marine metagenome | biome: marine biome (ENVO:00000447); feature: marine epipelagic mixed layer (ENVO:xxxxxxxxx); material: "saline water (ENVO:00002010), including plankton (ENVO:xxxxxxxx)" | depth 140 m | reverse complement strand
AAGAAAAAACAGAGTGGCATAGAATTGTAGTTTTTAATGAAGGATTAGTTAACGTTGTTCAGCAGTATCTTAAAAAAGGAGCACAAGTATACGTTGAAGGTCAACTTTCAACAAGAAAATGGAAAGATGAGAATAGTGGACAAGATAAGTATTCTACAGAAATTTTAATTCAGGGTTACAACTCATCGTTAACAATGTTAGGTGGTGGAAATCAAAACAACATCCAATCCCAGGAGACCAAGCAAAGTTTTGAAGAAAACAATGTTTCCAATCAAAACGATTTAGACGACGATATTCCTTTCTAGTTTTTCATGCAAAAAAACGAAATCACTAAAGATATAAACATTAAACCAATTTCAATGTATGATGAGATGAGTTCATCATACTTGTCATATGCAATGAGTGTAATAGTAAGTAGAGCTTTGCCAGACATTAGAGATGGATTAAAACCTGTTCATAGAAGAATTTTATACGCTATGCATAAAGGAGGATTTGATTGGTCAAAACAATTTAGAAAATCTGCAAGAATAGTAGGTGATGTAATTGGTAAGTACCATCCTCATGGAGACCAAGCTGTATATGATGCATTAGTTAGAATGGTTCAAAGTTTTTCTATGAGTTTACCATTAATCGAAGGCCAGGGAAATTTTGGATCTATTGATGGCGACCCACCTGCTGCCATGAGATATACAGAAACAAAACTTGCAAAAATTTCTCAGTTTCTAATTGATGATATTGAAAAAGATACAGTTTCTTTTAAAAGTAATTACGATGAAACAGAATATGAACCTTCCGTATTACCTGCGCAATATCCAAATTTATTAGTGAACGGCGCTGGAGGTATTGCGGTAGGTATGGCTACTAGTATTCCTCCTCATAACTTAGGTGAAGTAATTGATGCAACATTAGCTTTAATTAAAAATAAAGATATAAAAATTAATGAGTTAATGAAACATATACCAGGACCTGATTTTCCAACTGGTGGTTTAATAATTGGAAAAAATATAATCAAAGAAGGTTATAAAATTGGAAGAGGATCATTTAAAATTCGCGGAGATATAAAAGTTGAAAATTTGAAAAACGGAAAAGATAGACTTGTAATAACTTCAATTCCTTATCAAATAAATAAATCAAATTTAAACGAAAGAATTGCTGAATTGGTAAGAGACAAAAAAATTGAAGGAATTAGCGATATAAGAGACGAGTCTAATAGCGAAGGTATTAGAGTTGCGATTGATCTTAGAAGAAATATAGAGCCTGAAACCGTCAAGAGACAATTATATAGACATACATCAATTGAAAGCTCTTTTGGTTTTAATTCATTGGCAATTGTAGAAAACAAACCGAAAACTTGCTCACTAAAAGATTTTTTAGAAAATTTTTTAAAATTTAGAGAAGATGTTGTAATAAAAAAAACAAAATTTGATTTAAAGAAAGCTGAAGATAGAGTTCATATTTTAATTGGTTTATCTGTCAGTGTTGAAAATATTGACAAAATAATTAAAATTATTAGATCATCAAAAAACCCAGAAGATGCAAAAATTTTACTTTTAAAAAATAAATGGAAAATAAATAAATCTTTAAAATTTATAAAACTTATTGATAAAAAAAATTATAAAGGAAGCTACACGCTCTCTAATAATCAAGTTAATTCAATTTTAGAATTAAGACTTCAAAAACTTACAGCTCTAGGAATTAATGAAATTGAGATTGAAATAAAAAAATTAGCTCAATTAATTATTCAATATAAAAAAATTATAAGTTCTAAAAATGAACTTTTAAGCGTAATAAGCAATGATTTAAAATCAATAAAAGAAAAATTTTCTGTTCCAAGACGAACTCAAATAATTGACGCTGTATTAAATTATGATATCGAGGAAACAATACAAAAAGAGTCTGTAATTTTAACCATCACACTCCAAGGCTATATCAAAAGAGGTGCCTTAAGTAGTGTGAAACAGCAAAAAAGAGGCGGCAAGGGAAAATCGGGCATTAAAACAAGAGATGAAGATTCTGTTGTTCAAACACTTTCTGTAAATACTCATACATCGGTTTTATTTTTTTCTACTGAGGGCCTTGCTTATAAAATAAAGGCATGGAAAATTCCTGAAGGCTCTCCTTCATCTAAAGGTAAATCGTTATTTAATATATTACCATTAAAAAATCATCAATCAATTAGTTCAATAATGCCTTTTCCCGACAAAAATATTGATACTAAAAATATGCATATTATTTTTGCAACAAGCAAAGGTAAAATAAGAAAAAATAACTTAGAGGATTTTACTTCAATTAATGCTTCCGGAAAAATAGCAATGAAATTAGACGGTGATGATAAAATTATTGGCGTTAAAATATGTAAAGATGATCAAGATATTATTCTAAGTACAAAATTTGGAAAATGTATTAGATTCGACTCAAAAAAATTAAGAGTTTTTAAAGGAAGATCATCGAAAGGAATTAGAGGTATTAATTTAGCTGAAAAAGACTCAATTGTATCATTGTCAATAATTGACCATGATGACAAAAAAAAAATTATTAAAAATAACAAGGATGCTAAATCAGAAATATTAGCAAAAGAAAAATTTATATTATCAATCACTGAAAATGGCTATGGTAAAAGAACTTCTCATTATGATTTTAGAGTTACAAATAGAGGTGGAAAAGGAATTATAGGTATAATTAATTCAGCAAGAAATGGCAATGTATCATCGTCATTTCCAGTTTTTGAGGGTGATCAAATTTTAATTTCTACAGATAAAGGTAGAGTTATAAGAACTACCGTAAAAGAGATTAGAGTCGCTGGAAGAAATACTCAAGGCGTTCGAATTATTAAGCTTTCTGGTGATGAAAAAGTAGTTTCATCCATAAAACTAGATGATAATTTAATTTAATGAAAAATATCGCGATTTATCCTGGAACTTTTGATCCAATTACATTTGGACATATTGATGTAATTAAAAAAGCACTGAAATTTGTAGATAAAGTAATAGTTGGTATTTCTGACGGGAATCAAAAATCTTTTCTTTTTCCAATAGAAGATAGAATATCAATTGTATCAAATGCTCTTTTTAAAGATTTAAAATTTTCTAAAAAAAATATAAAAGTTATTACTTTTAGTTCTTTAACTACTGAATTGTGCAAAAAATATAAATCAAACTTAATATTAAGAGGATTAAGAGCTGTCTCAGATTTTGAATATGAATTTCAATTGGCCGGAATGAATAGAAAATTAAATAATAAAATCGAAACAATATTTCTAATGTCAGATGTTGAAAATCAAATTATATCATCTCGTTTTGTTAAAGAGATAGCACAACATGGAGGTAATTTAAAAAAATTTACCACAAAAAGTACAATTAAATCTTTAAAAAACTTATATGCTTAGAATATTTTTAAAAATTTCAATTATAATAATAATTTTAACAAACAATATAAATGCAAAGGAAAATATTATGATATTAAAACTTAAAGATGGAGAAGTTAAAATTCAAATGTTCCCAGATATTGCTCCAAATCACGTTAAAAGAATAACTGATTTAGCAAATGATGGAAAATATGACAGTGTTGTATTTCACAGAGTAATCGATGGTTTTATGGCACAGACTGGAGATGTTAAATTTGGTAATTCTTCTTCAGCTGAATTTAACTTAAATAAAGCAGGAATGGGTGGATCAGACTTACCAGATTTAAAACAAGAATTTAGCAATATCCCTCATGAAAAAGGCACTTTATCAATGGCAAGATCAGCTGATCCCAATAGTGCAAATAGTCAATTTTTTATTTGTTTTGAAGCCGCTCCCCATCTTGATCGTCAGTACACAGTATTTGGTAAAGTTATTGATGGAATGAACTTTGTTGATAATATTAAAAAAGGAGATGGTCCAAACGGATCAGTAACAGACCCAGATAAAATTATAAGTTTTAAATCAGAATAAATATTTTAAATGAATGACATTAAAAAAGTTTAAATTTAATGTAATTCAAACTGAAAATAATTCCAGATTAGGTTTAATAGAAACACACAGAGGAAATATAAATACTCCTGCATTTATGCCTGTTGGAACTCAGGCTACTGTAAAAGGTGTTTTTATTGATGATATTATTAAAACTGATACACAGATAATATTATCGAATACTTATCATTTAATGATTAGGCCAGGTGTTGAAAGAATAGATTCAGTTGGCGGACTTCACCAATTTATGAATTGTAATCTTCCAATTTTAACTGATTCAGGTGGTTTTCAAGTGATGTCTTTATCAAAATTAAATAAAATTGATAAGGAAAAGGGAGCTATATTTCAATCACATGTTGACGGAAAAACTTTTGTATTGAGTCCAGAAGAAAGTATAAAAATCCAAAAAAAATTAAATTCAGATATTGTTATGGTAATGGATGAATGTCCAAAAAAAACAAATGATTATAAAAAAATAAAAGAGTCAATGGAATTATCTATGGATTGGGCAGTTAGGTCAAAAAATGAATTTGGAAACAATCCTCAGAAAGCACTATTTGGGATTATCCAGGGAGGTTTATTTGATGATCTAAGAATTAAATCATTAAATAAACTTGTTGATATAAATTTTGATGGATATGCAATTGGTGGATTAGCTGTTGGAGAAACCCAAGAGGAAATGTTTAAAGTATTAGAGAATCTAAAAAAGTACTTACCTAAACATAAACCTAGATATTTAATGGGAGTAGGTACACCATCTGATATTTTGGGAGCAGTAAAAAGAGGTATAGACATGTTTGACTGTGTTCTGCCTACTAGATCTGGAAGAACAGGCCTGGCTTTTACATGGAATGGCAGAGTTCAAATAAGAAATTCTTCAAATAAACATGATAACTCTCCTCTAGATTCGAACATAACTAAATTTGATTTAAATAAATATTCAAAAAATTATTTAAATCATTTATTTAATACAAATGAAATGCTTGCTTCAATGATTTTAACCTTAAATAATATCAATTTTTACCAGGAACTAATGACTGAAATAAGAAAAAATATAAAAAAAGGAACTTTTGAACAATTTCATGACAAGTATATTAACATTCTGTAAATTTTTACCATTGCCAAATTTTTAAAAATCAATATAAGAATTTTCGTTGGGCCCTTAGCTCAGTTGGTAGAGCAATTCCCTTTTAAGGAATGGGTCGTTGGTTCGAGTCCAACAGGGCTCACCAAAAATCAAGATATTGGTGGATATTCTAAAATTATTTTATTCATCCATTCATTAATTTTATCTATTCTATTTTCATTTGAAGGATGAGTGCTTAAAAAAACAGGTGGCTCCTTTCCCTTGTTTGCTTCTTTCATACGTTCCCATATTTTAGTTGTTTCTCTAATATCGTATCCTGATAAAGAAGCAAAAATTAAACCGAGATAGTCCGCTTCACTTTCTTGTTTTCTATTAAATGGATTCATTATTCCAATTTGTGAAAGAAGTCCAACAGTGTTCATGCCTGTAGTCCTATTAATTTGAGATATTTTACCTCCGCTAGCAATATCAAATATTCCAGTAGCAGATTTTAATAGCATACCTCTACTTGCTCTCTCAACAGAATGTTTCGCTACAGCATGAGCAACTTCGTGACCCATAACAGCTGCTAAACCATTATCATTTTTTGTAATTTCAAGCATTCCTGTATAAAAAGCAATTTTACCCCCAGGCATACACCATGCATTTCGAATTTTTTTATTTTCAATCAGTATATATTCCCAATTAAAATCTTTTGTTGGATCATCCATGTTATTTCTAGAAAAGTATTCTGATATAGAAGTTTCTATTTTTGATCCAATTTCAACAATTTTATCTAAACTTTTTTTATCAGTACTTAGTTTCTCTCTTTTTTTTACCTTTTCAAAAATTTGAGCTGCTTGGGCGTTTAGCTTAGATTCTGGAATTAATTTTAATTGGCGTCTTTCTGTAATTGGTGCCGTAGTACACGAGTGTAGTCCTAAAGAAAAACACCCACAACCTAACAAATATATAAAATTTCTTCTATTCACTTTTTTTTAAATTTATAATACATCTAAATTATAATTAATAAATATAAATGAGTACATTTAAAAGAAGAAGAATTTCCTTAATTGCAAAATTGAGAAATTATTTTATTACAGGTGTTGTTGTTTTAGTTCCTATAGGAATTACCTTATATTTAACAAAATTTTTTATATCTATATCATCAAAAATAATTCCTTATGGAATTAATCCTAATACTTATTTACCATTTGCTATACCTGGTTTAGAAATAATTCTATCAATTATTTTTATTACACTTATTGGTGGCTTATCTCTTTCTTTTATAGGTAAAAAAATTCTTCAAATTTTTAATGATTTATTAAAAAAAATTCCAATACTCAGAACAATTTATTCTGCAATTGGTCAAATGACCGAAACCCTTGCACCCAAATCTGGCTCAAAGAAAAGCGTAGTACTAATCGAGTATCCAAGAAAGGGTAGTTGGGCTGTAGGCTTTGCAACAAAAGATAATAAAGGTGAAATTTCAAAAAAAACAAATACAGATTTAGTTAATGTTTTTGTACCTACTACACCAAATCCTACAAGTGGATTTTTGTTAATGTTTCCAAAAAGCGAAGTAGTTTATTTAGACATGTCTTTCGAAGAAGCCTCTAAATTTATTGTTTCTGCAGGCACATCAGATCAAAAAAATAATTAAATTAGTTTATTATAGAAGCTTTATCATAAAGTTTTATTAAATTATTATATTTACCAAAATTATAATTGTTTTTCTCAATTTTTTTTATTTCATTCTCTGCAAGTTCAAATAAATCTTTATGGATTAATGGGTCGGCTAATTTGAATTTTTTAATACCACTTTGTTTGAAACCTAATATATCTCCATATCCTCTTATCTTCATGTCTTCTTCAGATATTTCAAATCCATCATTGCTATTTTTCAATATTGTTATTCTTTTTTTTGCATTTTGACTTAAATTTGATTTAAAAACTAATATACAAAATGAATCTTTAGTTCCTCTTCCAACTCGACCTCTAAGTTGATGAAGTTGCGACAATCCATATTTATTAGCATTTTCAATAACTATTATATTAGCATTCGGAAAATCAATTCCAACTTCTATTACTGTAGTTGAGATCAACACGTCAATTTTTTTATTTAAAAATTTATTTAAGACTTTGTTCTTTTCATCTTTATCCATTCCACCATGAATTATGGAAATTTTATCTTTAAAAAATTTGTTTAAAAATTTATATCTTTCAATCGTAGACTGATGATCTATTTTAGTTGATTTTTCAATTAAAGGACAAACCCAAAATATTTGATTATCGTTATTAATTTCTTTTTTAACAAAATTAACAACATCCATAATTTTACTTTCCAATTTACTATATGTTTTGATTGGCTTTCTATCTTTAGGTTTTGATTTAATCAAAGTAATATCCATATCACCATAAATTGTCATCATCATTGTTCTTGGAATTGGTGTCGCCGACATAACTAGTACATCACAATTATCACCACCTTTTTCAGAAAGTTTTTTTCTTTGGTTTACACCAAATTTATGCTGTTCATCAATTATTATTAATCCTAATTTTGAAAAATTTATTTTTTTTTGGAACAAAGAATGAGTTCCTACGATAAAATTTATTTTATTTAAGTTTAAAAATTCTATTATTTGATGTTTTTTTTTATTTTCGGTTTTGCTTGTTAATATTTCTAAATTACAAAATTTTCCAAAATTATTCTTAATAAAATTATAATGTTGAATAGCTAATATTTCTGTTGGGACCATAAAGGCTACTTGATAGCCAGAATTAATTGTATTTATTGCAGATATAATTGATACAATAGTTTTTCCAGAACCCACATCTCCTTGTAACAATCTAAACATTTTATGTTTAGATTTTAAATCTTTATTAATTGTATCAATGCTTTTCTTTTGATCGTCAGTCAATTTGAAATTAAGTGAGTTCAAAATTTTTTTTTCGGTTATTTCATCAAAAAATTTTGCTTTTTTTTTAATTTTTTTAATTTTATTTCTTATTTTTGACGAAAGTAAAAAATGTGCAAAAATTTCATCAAATATTAATCTTTTCAAATAATTAGTATTCTTTATTTCATCAAAATTTTTATCATGAATTTTAATTATTGACTCTTTCCACCTAACAAAGTTAAATTTTTTTGATATTTCTTCTGATAACCATTCATCAAGATCTGGTAAATTTTTTAAAACTTTATTTAGTATTTTATTATATCTTGTTAAATTAACACCTTCAGTTAAGCTATATTTATTTAAATCTTTAATTATGCTTTCTTTATTATCTTCTACTATTTTTGGATTTACTATCTGATATTTATTTTTGTAAAATCCAATTTTTCCATTTATTAAAACTTCATTATTTAAAGGTAATATTTTTTTAATATAACCTTCATAACTATTGAAGAAAATACAGTCTAACCTTTCATTTTTATTTTCACATATTACTTTGTTGGGAAGATTTCTTATTCTTGGAAAATTATATTTAATAGGAGTTAGTTTGATATTTTGTTTTTTGCCAATTTGCAATTTTTTAATGTCTACCTCTTCATATTTTTCTATTTTAGATAGTGGCAAGTGCCATAACAAATCAAATATTGTAAATATTTTTTTTTTAATAAATAAGTTTGCTGTTTTTTTACCCACACCATCTATTTTATCTATTGGTGATAATAAATATTCATAATTTTGCATTAAATATATATAAGTCTATAACAAATGAATTTAAATAAACAAAATTTGATAAATAAAATAATTTATAGATCTCTATATAGGGGTACTAAAGAAATGGACATATTTGTATCAAATTTTGTTAAATCTATTATTAATTCTTTGTCAATTGATGATCTTCTTGATCTTGATAACTTAATTAACATGAATGATGAAGATATTGTTAAAATATTTCAAGGACAAAAAATATTTAAAAATAATAAAATTTTAGATTATTTGATTAAATATAAAAAAAATAATTAATGGCGGAGAGACTGGGATTCGAACCCAGGAAAGAGTTGCCCCTTTGCCGGTTTTCAAGACCGGTGCTTTCAACCGCTCAGCCATCTCTCCTTAAGCATGGTTTTATAAGTATAATTTATAATTAAACAACTATTTTTTTAAGTATTTAATATATATCAATTATGTAATAATTATTTTTCTATCTCAATGAATAATAAAAATTTCAACAAAGGTATATTTTTAACGGCAGTTGGTTCCTTCTGGTGGGGTTTCTTGGGTGTGATATATTTTAAATATATATCATTTGCAGGTCACATCGAAGTTGTAATTCATCGAAGTGTATGGACAACCGTAACATTATTATTGACTACTATTTATTTTTCAAAATGGAAAATTTTTTATGAATTGATTGCCAATAAAAAAAAATTATTAATACTTTTTATTTCAGGATTTTTAATTTTTACAAATTGGGCCGTTTGGATATATGCCATTTCTACAAATAGAGTTATTGATGCAAGCTTTGGATATTTTATAATGCCAATTATTAGCATCTTTTTAGGATTTTTTTTTTTAAAAGAAAAAATAAGTAATAAGGCAAAATTAGCAATAGCCATTGTTATAATTTCAATTTTATATTTACTTATTATCGATTTTAAATCAATTCCATGGGTTGGATTAATAGTTGCAGTAAGTTGGAGCGTTTATAATCTTGTAAGAAAAAAAATTAATGTAGATACAGATGTAGGTCTATTTATTGAAAGCTTATTTATTTTTCCATTTGTAACCGCTGCCTTTTATATAATTACAATTAACAATTTTAATGATTTTGATTTAGCTAATCCAACATTGATGTTTATTTTAATGTTAGCAGGTCCTATGACGGTGATTCCATTATTTCTATATGTTAGAGGTGTTGAATTGTGTGGTTTAGGTCCAACTGGAATGATTTTTTATATTACACCGACATTACAATTTTTATTGGGTTATTACCTGTTTAATGAACCCATGAATTATGAAAAGTTACTAAGTTTCTTTTTAATATGGATTGCTGTATTTATTTATTTAAAAGATTTGTATGAAAAAAATTAATTTTTATATAATTATTTTCAGTATTTTTATATATTCATCGCAAGTACATCCGAATGATAATTTTGAAAATTGGAAAATTAATTTTAAAAAATATGCTAAAGAACAAGGTGTAAGTTCAGAAACGTTAAATTTACTTATAGATAAAAGTAAATTTTTACCAGATGTAATTAAATATGATAGATATCAACCAGAGTTTTATGAAGATACCAAAACATATGTTTCAAAAAGAACTTCTAATAAAAAACTTAAAATAGGAATCAATATTTACAAAAATAATATTGATAAAGTAGATTTAATATCAAATAATTTTAAAGTTGATAAAAATCTTTTATTGTCTTTGATGGGTATTGAGACAAATTTCGGCAGCTACTTAGGTAAAATGGATATCATTTCATCTCTAGCAACATTAAGTTTTGACAAAAGAAGAAGCGAATTTTTTACTTCTGAATTGATAACTTTATTAAAATTAATTGATAATAAGATATTAGAATCCGATTCATTATATGGATCATGGGCGGGTGCCTTTGGTAATTTTCAATTTATGCCATCTACAATTAAAAATTATGCTGTTGATTTTAATAAAGATGGAATGGTTAATTTAAAACAAACCGAAGATTCTTTTGCATCTGCTGCAAATTATTTAAATAAATTAGGCTGGATTAATTCAAATCCATGTTTTTTTAATGTAAAGCTTAATAAAAACATACCTGAAGAATATCTTAATATTTCGGCAAAAAAAATTCATAATATTAAAAAAGTAAAATATTTAAAAAAATATATAAACGAGCCTAAATTTTTAGATAAATATGATAATTTAAATGCAGCAATAATAACACCTGATTTCGAAATAGTTGAAAATCCAGATAAACTATCACCAGCTTTTATTATTTTTAATAATTACAGATTAATTTTAAAATGGAATAGGTCTTTAAGATTTGCTTTAGCAATTTGCACATTAAAAGAAAAGTTTTCAAATGCATTATAAAATTTTTATTTATTTTTTATTTATTTTATTATTTTCATGCGAACATCATAAGCCCAAAATTATACATAAAAC
>CEUS01284078.1_pt1 | contig 11126 bp, 9 predicted proteins | sample 427031 | NCBI WGS metagenome assembly CEUS01 (sample SAMEA2622837, study PRJEB7988) | marine metagenome | biome: marine biome (ENVO:00000447); feature: marine epipelagic mixed layer (ENVO:xxxxxxxxx); material: "saline water (ENVO:00002010), including plankton (ENVO:xxxxxxxx)" | depth 140 m | reverse complement strand
GGGAGCCGCGTGGTACGTTTGTTGGCGCGGCAGGGCAGCCACGTGACCGTTGCCTCACGGCAACTGCCACGCGCCCAAGAAGTCTGTGATGACGTCGCCCAGCGTGTGGAGGGCGCCCAACTGTCTCCCTTGGCGACCTCGGTAGAAGGGGCAGTTGAAGAGTCCCTGGAGCAAGCCGATCTGTTGATTGCCGCTGGGGCCGCTGGGATCCAACTCGTGGAGCTGGACGCCTGGTCCCGTCAATCGCGGCTCCGGGTAGCGATTGATCTAAACGCCGTGCCACCGGCTGGTATTGAAGGTATCGATGCGACGGCCCGAAACGTGATGCTCAATCAGGTCGCTTGCTACGGTGCCATTGGTGTGGGGAACACCAAGATGAAAATCCATAAAGCGGCGTTGCAAAGCCTTTTCCAAGCCAATGACCAGGTGCTGAATGCCGAAGAGGTCTACGCCATCGGTCAAAACGTCCTGGGCTCCTGAACCACAATGCACGGCTACCGCTGGAACGCTGCCACTGCGGCAACAGGCTACGATGAATCCGCCGCGGTCATTCACCCACGCTATCGAGAAATTCAGGACTGTATCCTCGCACAGTTACCCGCGCAACAGACAGCACGCTTTACGCTGCTCGACGCGGGAGGAGGCTCTGGTCGGCTGCTGGAACGGATCCTGAAACGGTATCCTGGTGCCCATGGCATTAACCTGGACCAGTCAGAGGCTTTTCTTTCGCTGGCAGAACGTCGACTCCACCCATTTCGTTCACGCGTTCTCTGTTGTCAGGCGCGACTTCAAGACAACTGGGAAACGACTCTCCTGGCACGTCCCCACTACATCGTGAGCATGTCCGCCATTCACCACCTCGATCGCAGCGAAAAAGTAGCCTTCTATAAACGTTGCTTTAGCATGCTTGAATCCGAGGGAATATTCCTCAACGGAGATGAAGTAAGGCCGCCAGACGATCAGGACTACCTGGCGCGTCTTCATCACTGGGCCGCGCACATGCGGAAGGTGATCGCGACTGGTCAAATTCCCGCAGCGATGCAACCAACCCTTGAAGGCTGGATCCAGCGCAATGTGAACGACTTCGGCAGTCCCAAAACAAGTGGAGACGATTGCCACGAAACGACAGCGGAACAACTCCAGACCCTCAAGCAATGCGGCTTTACCGAGGTCAAACAGGTCTGGGCTGAAGAAATGTGGGCGGTCTTCGCGGGAATCAAACACGAAACGCATGGGCACGTCTGACAAGCATCCCGCCGCGGACTCCCCCCCAGAACCGCAACGGCTGTGCATAGGTGACTTCAAGAGCCGCCAGCCCACGCCAATATTCCAGGATCCCCTGCCTCTGACAGGTCAACTGTGGCTCCCTGCTCCCCGGCGGCGTGCAAGCGGCAGAAACAGGGATGAATCCGCTGCGCAATGGCGCCGGGTCCCCTGCACATTTGCAGTGCGCATCTGGATCTGACGCAGCCTGATATTGTTAGTCTCGCAGCTGATCGTTGTAGGTAATCCGATCAGAAGGGTGCCAGAGGGGCAGGCCCCGGCGAACGCGTTCCGCCAAAATCGTCAGCTTCTCATCCGTTCCCGGCAGTGCATCGGTAGGATCGTAGTCATCGGAGGGCTGTTGGTCAGGTTCAAAATCCCAATTACCACTCTTGATTGCATCGAGCACTGAATTCAGCACGGTTCACTCCGGTCGGATGGTGTGCAAAAGAAATGGCAAGTCAGTCGTCGTTTGCTCACGCCAACGCACTGTCTGGCGGCAGCACTCCTGAGAGGTCAAAGCGTCTCACAGACGACAACCGAGCACTCAGTATCAGAGCGCCAAAGTGGACTGTCAAGCGTCGCACAACAAACGTGTGAACAAGTTATTCAGCCCCTATTGACTGTCATTTTTTTTACGCTATTTGCGCGGCGTTACGTGCTGCGTGGCGACACGTTTTCTATCGGTGCTACAACTTGTGGACGCTCAGCTGGACTTGCCATTTCTGCAATACGGCGTTTCAGCTGACGCACGCGTTCACCGTCGATCTGCGCGGTCCTTTCTGCTGCGCAGGCTGCACCACGGACGGCGACATAATCTGGTTGCAATGCCAAAGCTGCATCGTAAGCATTGCCTCGCAAAGACCCTGCCAGAACCGTCATCAGGCGCTGACGCCGCGCCTGCAGAAGCAGGTCTTGCAGCGTTCCATACCCCAGACTGGAAAACAGGTCACCTGCACTTTTCTGGTAGGTATCGACGAGCAATGCCGCGCAACCCGCTTCTACTGCAAAGCCCAGGACGTCATCAGGGGGTGGCGAGTTGGCCAAACGCCAATCTGCATAAGCGACCGCAACCCGATCTGTAGCGGGGTCAAGCTCCTGCATCCTCAGCATCCATTCCCGTTGCCATCCCAACCGTTGCTGGCAACCAGCCAGCCCGATTTTTGCGAAAGCAAATGGACGCGTCGGACGGGCCACGTGATCTTCCCACACCTCGCCCAGCGCAACGCTCACTGGCACGCGGTGATTCAGCGCATCGTAAACCTCGCACCACACCTTCGAGGTGGCTGCTCCCAACGACCCCAAGTGAGGCTCCTTGATGTCGATAATGTCCGCGCCACCTTGATACGCCAGGCGGGCTTCGAACGCCGAGCGCACACTCACCAAGAGTCCTGTCATTACTTTTCTCCCGCAGCGTCCCTCTTCGCAGCCCGGTGCACCTCGGCCAAACGGTGGTTCAGGTTTTTCACTAGCGTCGCGTCAATTGGCTCACACCATGCGCCACGGATCGTGATATATCCATCAGACCATTTGCCCAGATGTGCTTGCACCTGTACTTCCTTCCAGGGGTGCGACGATTCAGCTAGTCGAACGATCACATTCGCCGCGGTCGGTTCATCTTTGCCTGCCGAAAGGTGACTAGGCCCCTGGCCCAGAAAAAAACACTCAACCAGGTCCACTGGAACGCGAAACGGCCGAGTTGGCGTGAGATACACAAGCAGCTCTCCCTGTTGGTACCCTAATCTGGGATGCTGCAACACGACCAGCAACCAGATTCCCCAGCAAAATGTCAGGCACGCTACGCCAACTGCCAGCGAAGTAACCACCGCTCCCGACGAGCGCATACCCAACCACACGGACAACAGCAAGCCACTCGTCAGTAACAGCCACGCCGGGAGCATAGCAATCAAGAGAGCTCGTCGATTTGAAGCCAACCAAACTTCACGCATGACACCGCCACTTCGCTCCGGTTCCACCTTGTGAATCATCTGAGATCTGTCGTCCAGTACCGCCGTGGCACATCCGAGTTAGCTATCTCGCACACATTGAACACCTGCCACCAAACTAGCCAGTTTTTTCCTTGCGGCCCAACGTGCTGTCTGCCCCAACCCGCAATCGGGTGCCAGCGCAAGTTTCTCTGCAGGCACATACTGCAGGCAGCGCCGCGTGCGCTCGACAACATCCTCAGGGGTTTCTATGTAATAACTCTTGACATCAATAATCCCCACCGCGACATCTTTGTCGCGGGCAATGGTCTCAATAATTTCCAGCTCCGCAAACTCTCGATTGGCCATTTCCACATGAATTTCGTCGACTGCGAGTTGCGTGAATTCCGGAAACAACGCCGTATAGGAACGCCGTCCCACCGGATGGCCTTTGTAATTCCCAAAACAGAGGTGTGTCGAGAGACGGCAACGCCCCGCGACCGACTCAACCGTCCGATTAAAAATATCTACCAACCTGGGAACGTCCTCAGTCGCCCCGTAACAGCTCATGGATGGCTCGTCCACAGCCAGCTCTTGGCACCCCGCCTCGACCAGATGCTCCAGCTCGCGGCGGACAATTGGTAGCAGCGCTTCGGTCAGCGCATATCGATCCGGGTACTGTTGGTTGGCAATCAGCCGTCCACTCAAGGTGTAAGGGCCGGGAACGCTCGCTTTGAGCACTGGGCCCGCTGGCGCCACTTTGCACAACCGCCGAAACTCCTCCACGGCACCCAACCCACGGGGCGCTGACAATTCAGCCAGTACCTCATGGCGACCACGCTGGTCGTGCGCCGGTGGTCCAAACCGCCTCGGAGGAGCCGCTTCCAGGCAAATCCCGTCCAGGTATCCATAGAACGAAAGATTAAAATCAAAACGTGACTGTTCGCCATCTGTGATTACATCCAAACCGACAGCGCACTGGTCGTGAACTGCCGCGACAACTGCATCTTCACGTAGCTCCTCACGGTCGGCTTCGCCAAAACGATCCAACTGCGTGGTGGCACATTCAAGCCAACAAGGCATCGGATAACTGCCAATTACCGTCGTTCGTAATGGGTGAGGCTGCATGAGAATTCGATCCTGGGGCTATCGAACCGATTCTAGAGATCAACATCAGCCCGTGATCATGGACTGACAACTGTTCTTTTACCGTGCAGAGGCGGACCGTCAACCGGCAGCGACCTCGGTGCCACGTGAACGAATCGATACGACGCGAAGTTTGGGCCGCGTCAGAGTCGCTACACAGAGCAGTCATGTGAGGCCAGACCAGGCCCCTCAAGGACGACGACCGCCCGTTGAAACTGGGGCAATTGTCGCGAATGCGCGAAACGCTGTGTTGGCACCGCCTTCCAGATCGGATTCAATCTGGATCTCCTCACTCACGCGTCCAAATTGCTCTTGTGCCTGAAAGGTCACACGAACCAGGTGCAACCGCTTCTTCTGGCTCGAATACGCGAAGGCAAATCCGTCGTGCGGGCAATGGATCCGCTTGATTACAAAAGGTTCTTTTCCTCGCACGACTAACTTCGCGGACTTCATCGCGCGCGGTTCAAGATCACCTAGAAACAGTGTTCCGGGACTGATCACCAGAGGAGACAGTACTTTTCCCTCGACGGACAAGGGAATACTACGTTGCTCACGATCGTTTGTCTCCAATATCACCGCATCACGGAGATAGCCAGATGGCGCGGATGGCTGAAGCTCAACCGCCAATTCATATGCAACTCTGCCCGAACGCCGCATAGTCTCGTGAATCGAAACTTTCAAAAAGGGATTACCGGTGCGCACCTTGGTAATCTCCCAATCCTTCTTTCCCGCGTAGAGAATCTCCACAGCACGACGCGCTGAGGCTCCCTGCTCTACCTCGCCAAAATCGATCAATCCTGGTTGCATTACAACATCGCCGCGGATAAAGCCAGTGACTTGCAGCTGAACCTCCGCCCGATAAGGCCGATCGATCAACACCGTAATTGTCGCCGATCTGGCCCCAGAAAAGCTGCGTGTGTTGTAACTCGCCACGATCGCACCCTGCTCTAGTGACTTCAGTGTTTTGGTCGTGATCCGCGGAGTCGTGCATCCACATGTCGTACGGACGCCGGCGATATGGACTTCTTCCTGGTAGGGATTCGTGAAGACAAAAGCAAACTCCGCTTTAGCACCGCGGGCCACGACTCCAAAATCATGTGCATTGGTGACAAACATTTTTCGCGCCCACGACTGCCCGTAGGCAGAGGGTGCCAGACCGCCGAGCCAGACCAGGGCCACCAACGAAACGCAAGGTCCCACGGACCGGGTTACTGGCCCACCAGATAACACACTGCGAAATTTGCGGTACATGCGAATCCTGCGCACTTTAAGTGAATGACAGCGTGACATGCCAGGCCTCTCTGGCAAGCCGCTAGATTCCCAGGATCTTCTTTCGGCTGCACATCGCTTCGGGGCCACAACTTTTTGCTCGATCACCGCGAGTCGCTGGCCGTCAACTCAAAAACCGTTGATCGCAGTCCTGTCGGCTACCAGCACCGGGCTAGCACCAGGCTCTTCTGCAGTCGCTGAACCCGGCTCGTCAAATCGATTTCCCACTGGTCGTTTGCGACTGCGCCATTCTGAGCTACCATGTGGCACAAGCTTGTGCGTCCATTTCGCCGGTCAGGAGATTCTGATGATGGTTTCCCGTGTGTACCTGGCTACCTTCTGCTTCGCTTCACTCCTGGTGGCCTCCGGCCTGACTGGCTGCTCGGATACGCCCAGCGGTGGACAACCGGTTGCTTTCGAACCAGAAGACGACACGTCTGCTGTCAGCGCGGCGGCACCAACTACGCCACCGGCGGAAACCCAAAGTGCCTCAGCCTCGCCTGCGAGTGCAACGACTGACGATTCAGACACCTCGTCCAGTAATGCGACCGTCCCTGTTGATTCCGAATCACAACCCTCCGCAACCGGCCCCAGCGAACAGACGAATGGGGCGACTGCTCCAACCCCCGCACCCGCACCCGCTGAGGAAAACCCCGAACCTGCGCCCGCTGAGGAAAACCCCGCACCTGCACCCGCTGAGGAAAACCCAGAACCTGCGCCCGCTGAGAAAGAAGTTCCCGAACAAGATAATACGACCCCCGCAAACCCTAACGGCGCGACCCCACCCGCCACGCCAGACGAACGCGCCACACCTGACGCGAACACCGATGCCACGGTCGCGGCACAAACCGCGCAGGAGGAAGAACATCCCTTCCCGGAACGGCTTCCAGCACCAGACTTCCCCAACGACGCAGAATGGCTGAATACGAACGGACCACTAAGACTGCGGGACCTGCGCGGCAAATTTGTACTTCTCGACTTCTGGACTTACTGCTGCATCAACTGCATGCACATCCTGCCTGAACTCAAGAAACTGGAACACGCCTATCCCAACGAACTCGTTGTGATTGGAGTACATGCTGCCAAATTTGAAACCGAAAAAAACGCCAAGAATATCGAGGAAGCCATCCTCCGTTATGAAATCGAACACCCGGTTGTAAACGATCCAAACCACCGCATCTGGAATAGTTTTGGAGCGAGATCCTGGCCCACAATCGCCGTCATCGACCCCGAGGGCGCATTCATCGGTCGTTCAGGTGGTGAGTTTGTATTTGAGCAACTCGATGGGTTCTTCAAACGCGCCCTGCCGTACTACAAGAAACACGGTTTACTCGACCCCTCCCCGGTTCGCTTCGAGTTGGCAGCGTTACACCAGGAAAACACCCCCCTGCGTTTCCCCGGGAAAATACTGGCCGATGAGGCCGGCCAACGGCTGTTTATCACTGACAGCAATCACAACCGGCTAGTGATCACTGATCTCTCTGGAAAGTTACTGGACACCATCGGCAGCGGTGCGATAGGACGAAAAGACGGTGGTTACCAAGAGGCCAGCTTTGACCATCCGCAAGGTGTCGCGTTGCATGGTGAAGTGCTCTACGTGGCGGACACCGAAAATCATTTGCTGCGCAAAATTGATTTGAAGTCCAGACAGGTATCGACCATCGCGGGTGTCGGATCTCAAGCCAGGGGACCGTGGCCCGGAATCGACCAGCTGGCGCCTGGACAAGGTGCTCCTGAACGCTACGTGGGAAAACCGGAAACTACTCCAATCAACAGCCCTTGGGCGCTCTGGGTACACGGAGACGCGCTCTACATCGCCATGGCTGGCCCCCACCAAATCTGGAAAATGACACTGGATGAATCCGAGATTGGTCCGTTCGCCGGCAATGGCCGGGAAGACATCGTTGACGGGCTGCATTTACCCGAGCGACCTTACGATACAGAACGCCCCATCGAAGTCGACGGCCGTCCAGTCGCTCGGCCGGTTTCGTCCTTTGCGCAACCCAGCGGGCTGGTGTCTGATGGCAAGGCGCTGTACATCGCCGATAGTGAAGGCAGTTCGATCCGGGCTATGCCTTTTGATCTGAAACAAGAAGTGCGCACGCTGGTCGGGACACCGAAACTCCCTTATGGACGCCTCTTCAAGTTTGGCGATCGGGACGGGTCTGGGCTACTTCGCTTTGCAGACACCCCGGAAGACGCACAAAATCCGCTCGGCGGCCTCAACGAGGAACCTGAGATGGATGGCCCTCTCCTGCAACATCCACTCGGTGTAACCTATCACGAAGGGGTGATTTATCTGACAGACACCTACAACAACAAAATCAAATCGCTGGACACCGAGTCGGCCACACTAAAGACGATTTCTGGAACCGGAGAGCCCGGACTGGCCGACACGCCAGCCCAATACGATGAACCGGCAGGGATTACCTATGCCGCTGGTAAACTCTATATCGCAGACACCAACAATCACGTAATCCGCGTCCTTGAATTAGCCACTGGCAACGTCAGTACGCTGCAAATCGAAGGCCTTGCCCCCCCCGCCACAAACACCACCAACAAGGCGCCTGACTTCACAGCGGCCAAACAGGTCGAACTGGCATCGACAGCCCTCAAACCCGAGGACGGCAAAATCACCTTGCAAGTCGAACTCCAACTCCCCGAGGGATGGAAAATCAACGAACAGGCTCCGCTTATTTACTACCTCAAAGCTCAAGGCGACAAGGGCCCGATCGATCGCAGTGCTCTCGGCAAGCAGCAGGTAGAAAAACCAGCTGCGTCGTTCTCCGTCACGCTACCTGTGACAGCAAGTGGCAACGATCAAGTGTCGCTCTCGATGAACTATTATTACTGCCAGACTGGCGGTGAAGGACTCTGTCGCGTGGGCAGCGTGGTGTTTACGGTGCCGGTGCAAATTTCCGACAGCGGGAGTCAGGCAACCGCCAAACTGCCCCTGACCGTACCCGCCCCCCTGTCTCCGGAAAGCCTGCCCAACTTCAAACCCTGACCTCACCGCAGATATCGCAACAGAGCTTGTGGCGAGAATGGACTCCACGCTCTGCTGGCGACAACAGCTGGTAAGCCACAGTACCTGTCATGATCGGCATGCCAGGGCGTTCTCGACCGCAGCTGCGGCAGCACGGCTCGGGCTATGGTAGACAACCGTTTTTTTTTATCCGGCTCAGCGGTCAGGGGTTGCTGCATCATCGTCGTGTTCGCTCTGTGGCGGCACTTTTCGGCGGCAAACGCGATAGACCCCAGAACTCAAGATCGCTCCCAACAACGCCCCCATCACCATGCCCCCCAGCATTCCAAAAGGGGCAGCAAAATCCTGCGGTGGTAATTGCGGGTTGAAAATGGCAATCATCGTACGGCCAAGCCCGGACTGCCTCCCGACCATTCCCCCCGCCACAGTACCAGCGAGTGCGCCACCCAGGCCCGCGTAATCCGTTAAACCACTGTTCCAACGCAACGTCCGATGAATGCCAGGAGCGACGATGCCCGCCACGAAGCCCAACACGCCACCGATGGCCATCAGGACTACCGGTGGACCCCAGGCTGACTTTGCCCCCAAAGTCCCCAGGGTGAGCCCCAACACTAATCCCAGAACAATCCAGTTAACCAATTCGCGTTTCATATCCAGGGCGCCCATCGCTCGCAGAATCATGACGTACCATAATCTGCCCGTATAGCGTCTGCCCGTATAGCGTCTGCCAGTTCACAGGGAACGCGGTCAATAAGTTCGCCACAATACCAGCTGCGACCATCAGCGACGTTTCGCGCGGGCCCCCGAGCCCGCTTCGAATTGGTCTGGCCGGGTTTCCACAGAAGCGATATTCTGCAGCCGTCCGTGTACGCTGTCCAGGAAGGTTGTTGTGGGCAACTCCCGATTTTGGCTGATTCTGGCTCTCCTGGCAGGGGGAGGCTGGTTGTTTCACCAGAACTATCAGATCGCCCGATTCGAAGGTGGTTTACAGATCATCCGTCGCACCGTTCCGGCCGACACAGCGAACGACGCACATCGGGTGCCTGCCTCGGCCAGTCGCCAGACGATCCGCATCGCCTCCCTCAATGCCCACGTCCTGGGCCGGTCCAAACTGGAAAAATCCCAGGCCATCAATGTCCTCTGCCGTCTGATTCGTCGCTATGACATCATCGCGATCCAGGACATCCGCGCGCGTACCGACGACGTCATCCCCCGACTGATCGAGATGGTCAACCTGGACAACCGGGAATTCGATTACGTCATCGGACCTCGTGTCGGACGCGCACCGGACCTGCAGCAGTTTGCATTCTTGTTTGATCGCAACACTGTGGAAGTTGATCGCCATCAATTGTACGTCGTCAATGATCCCGACGACCTGCTGCAGTACGAGCCACTCGTCGCCTGGTTTCGTGTCCGTGGCCCACCCAGTGACGAGGCCTTCACCTTCAGTCTTGTAAACACACGCGTGGACCCCTCGCGACCACTACCCGAATTGAACAAGCTGGACGACGTCTACCGCGCAGTGCTTCGCGATGGGCGACAGGAAGACGATGTGCTCTTACTGGGAGATTTTGGAGCCGATGACAAAAACCTCGGCGAACTTGGATCGATGGCTGACCTGTACGCAGTAATCTCACAGATTCCGTCGAACACGGAAAGAACTCAACAACTCGACAATGTGCTGTTTGAGCACCGTTCCACGCGAGAGTTCACAGGCCAGGGTGGCTGCTTTGATTTTCTCCGTGAATACAATCTCTCGATGCAAGAAGCGCTGGAAGTATCAACCCATTTACCCGTGTGGGCCGAATTCAGCATTTATGAAGGTGGCACGCCCGGGAAAGTCGCGGGAAAAAACCGGCCCTTGCGTTAACGGACCTTCGAGCAGGCTGGCTCGGTCAGCAATTCACAAAAGTGCCACCGCATACAACAGCGTGGACCGCCCCGTGACAAACGCAATGATCAGGTCCTCAAGAACCTGCGATCTAACTCTTCACAGGTAAAAACCAGTGCGGTTGGCCGCCCGTGCGGGCAGTGGTGCGTGTCTTGAAACAGGTGGCGTTGTTGGAGTAACGCAGCGACCTCCTCGGCCGCTAACGGATCGCCTGCCTTGACTGCCGCTTTACAGGAAATCATGTGCAGCAGTTCATCAAGCAGGTCACGTGGTTGCGGCTGCCGTTCGCCTTCCACGAGTTCATCCGCAACCTGACGAAGCAATTCCGCGGGATCTGGTCGGGTCACCATCGCAGGATGTGATGACAGAAGTACCGTATCGCCACCAAACGGTTCGATGGAAATCCCCAGGCGTGCCAGCGTCTCGCGGTGCTCCAGAACTGCCGCCGCTTCTGCCGGCGAAAGAGAAACCGACTGGGGAATCAAGAGCTTCTGTACTTCCAGACTTCCCGCCAATACCCGCTCCCGGATCTGCTCGTACAGCACCCGCTCGTGTAAGGCATGCTGATCAATGACAACGACTCCATCTTCACTCTCCGTGATCAGGTAGCGGTTGTGTACCTGTACACCTGCCAAGGGCACACCTG
>CEUS01251673.1_pt1 | contig 11130 bp, 10 predicted proteins | sample 427031 | NCBI WGS metagenome assembly CEUS01 (sample SAMEA2622837, study PRJEB7988) | marine metagenome | biome: marine biome (ENVO:00000447); feature: marine epipelagic mixed layer (ENVO:xxxxxxxxx); material: "saline water (ENVO:00002010), including plankton (ENVO:xxxxxxxx)" | depth 140 m | reverse complement strand
TAATTATAACTGAAAGTGGTAATGAAATAATTACTAAAAGGGCACCTGAAGAAATACCTATAATAAAATGAATGAAGAATTAATTAAAGAAACACAAAAACTTGTAACATTTGAGAGCTATTCTGGAAAAGAAAAAGAAATCTCAAACTATGTAGAAATTTTAATGAAAAGACTTGGTTTCAGAGATGTTTTTCGTGATGAGTATGGGAGTGTTTTTGGATACATAGGTCCCAAACAGGAAAAAACAGCTATACTTTTTGATTCTCACACAGATGTTATGCCGGTCAGAGGTAATTGGATTCATCCACCATTTGGTGGACAAATAAGTGAAGGTAAACTTTATGGGCGAGGATCTACTGATATGAAAGGACCTTTATGTTCATCAATTTTTGCAGCTGCAGATGCTCAAAAAAATAATACTTTAAAAAAACAATATGTTGTTAGTGCTTCTGTTTTAGAAGAAGAGATTGAAGGAATCGCACTCGGAAAAATAATGGATCGTGTAAAACCTGAAAATGTGATTATTTGCGAACCATCAAAATTAAAAATAAAACTTGGACATAAAGGCAGAATTGAATTCTTGCTTTATGTTAATGGTAAAACTTTCCATTCAGCTTTTCCAAACAAGGGTGTGAATACAATTCATTTAGCTGGTAAGGCAATTACGGCATTGGAAAATATTAAATTTACGAACTCTCATGAAATGGGTGAAGGAGTTTTAACTCCAACGGGTGTCGTTACGAATTCTAACACCAGTATGGCTCCATCAGAAACGGCTATAAGATTTGATAGAAGAACTGTTCCAGGAGATACTGACGAACTTGTTGAAAAAGAGATTATGGATATAGTAAATAAGATAGATACTAATGCATTTTCTTTTAAAATAGAAAAATCAAAAACTATTACTTACACCGGAGAAGAAATAATCTGTGAAAAAACCTTTAAACCATGGATTTTAGATAAAAATCATAAACTCACAAAATCACTGACTAAAGCAGTTAAAAAAAATGATATTCAAATAGATATGGGATATTGGGGGTTTTGTACTAATGGAGTTGAGTCTATGGGTAATAGACAAGTTAATACTATTGGTTTTGGACCAGGAAACGAAGAGTTGGCCCACACTACTAATGAGCATGTAGAATTAGAGCATCTCAATAAAGCTTATGAAGTTTATAAAGACTTAATATTGATTGAGGATAATAATTAATAATCAAACAAAGATATAGAATCCAAAAAAATAATACTATTTGAGAATTAGAATAATTACAAATTAGTAATTAACTATCTAATAATACTAATTTTTTCCAATTATTATTTAATATTTATTAATTATTGCTAAATAGCTAACCAAAAAAACAGAGGTAAAAATGCGTAATAAAGCTTTAATCTTAATAACAGTTTTTTTGGGAATGTTTTCATTTAATTCCCAAATAATTGCAGATAGTCATAAAATTTATGGCCCATTTCCTATAACTTTAAAGGGCTATTCGGGAGATAAAACTAATTCAGTTAAATATACTGGTCAGATGGCAAGACACATTTTGCACGATAGCTTAAAAGCTCTTGTAAAAACTGGTGATGTTAACAAAATGATAGCATACTACAATGGTGAAGATGATTTAGAAATTATAGCACCAAAGTCTAAAGATGATTTTAAAATTAAACAAACTATGGTCGCTGAAGTCGGTAGTGGAAATTTATCAGGAAAAACTTACAAAGGGGCTATTGCTGGTTGGGGTAATTTAACTGGAAAAGAAGTTTTAGAACATATGATTGCTAAAGCTGGAGAAATAGACGGCGGTTTTGATCCAAACACTGGATTTGATTATACGCAGTTAATTTCAAAATTTGCAATGGGTGCTGTATTCTATAACCAGGCAGCAAATAACTATTTGGGTAAAAAAATGGAGATAGGTCAAAAACCTAATAGTGAACCATATAAAGAAGGTGCATATTATACTGGAAAAGAACATAGTTGGGATGAGGCATTTGGATATTGGGGATCTGCTGCACATGCTCTTACTTTAAGTGCAGAACAAAATTATAATGTAGCTAAAAAGAAAGACATGTCTTCCGCTGATTATAATGGTGATGGTGTAGTTGACCTTTATTCTGAATATACATTTGCACATGCATACTATGCATCAAGTTACGATAAGGGTGGAAAAACAAACTACCTTTCAACTATAAATCAAGCTTTTATTGATGGTAGAGAGATAATTACAAACGCAAATGGAAGAAATTTAAACTTTAATGAAAGAAGTGATTTGTTAGCACATAGAGATATTATTAGACAAAACTGGCAAAAGGTGATTGCTGAATCTGTTTTTAAGTATGCTGGTTCAACTTATAAAGATTTAATAAAGCTTGAGACAATTATGGGTGCAAATGGTGACACTACCGAAGCTTTCAGAACCTATGCAAAGCATTGGGGAGAACTAAAAGGTTTTGCTTTAGCTCTTCAATGTGGTCCTGAAAATTTAGGTGAAACAGCTGTAAAACTTAATCGAATGATGGGATTAGGTCCGGTGCTTTTAAATTCTTCTCAAGTGGTAGGCATAGACTCAAATGGAAACTTTATAAAGGATCAAGCACAAGAATGGGGTGAATTTAAGTTGCATATGCTAAAAATTCAAAAACTTATGATAGACGAATTTGGTGTTACTGCAAGATCTAAAGATCAGCTTGAAGAAATGGCATCCCTTGCAGATTCTATGGGGAGTTCTGATTCTGCTGAGAACGACTAATTATACTTATTCAAAAAAATGCGCGGTTAGTTATAACTTACCGCGCAAAAAATTATTAATATGGAATTATTAATAGATTATATTTCAAATATTGGAAATCAATTCATTGACCCAAAAAAAAGGGTCTTTATATTTTATGTTTTTATTTCATTTGTTATAGCTTTACTATGGTTTATTTTTAATAAAAAATTAACTTTTAAAAAAGCGTTTAGGAAAATTGCAGATAAAAGAATTTTTTTTTCTAAATCAGCTAAATCTGATTATAAAGTTTTTTTGATAAATCAATTCATTATGATGTTGATATCACCATTGTTGATAACTCAATTAACAATAGCTACTGCTTTTTATTTTTATTTTCATTCATTAGATTGGTTAAATGTAGGCATGTTAAAAAATATTCCAGCAATTTATGTAATTATAATTTTCACTACGTTTCATTTTGTACTTGATGATTTTAGTAAATTTATAATTCATCGATGGATGCATAAATGGCCAATTTTATGGGCACTGCATAAAGTTCACCACTCTGCAACTGTTTTAACGCCTATGACTGTTTTTAGGACACATCCATTAGAAGGAATAATTTTTTCTTTAAGAAGTTCTTTAACTCAAGCTATTAGCATTTCAACTTTTATTTTTCTTTTTGGTGACGTGGTCAATTTATATACAATTTTAGGTGTTAATATTTTCGTTTTTTTATTTAATTTATTTGGCTCAAACCTTAGACATTCTCACGTTGGTATTAGATATTGGCGGTGGTTAGAATACATATTCATATCGCCGGCTCAGCATCAACTTCATCATTCAATTTCTGTCAAACATTATGACAAAAACTTTGGAGCAGCATTTGCAATTTGGGATTGGTTATTTGGATCCTTACATCATTCTGTAGAATTTGACGAAATCAAACTAGGAATTAAATCAGGTGAAAATAATGAAGTTCATGATTTAAAGAAATTGTACTTTCAACCTTTAAAAGAAATTAATAAAAATATAATTTTAAATTTCAAAAAAATAAAAAGATCTATTGTTTTTTTTATTAAAAGGAAATATGTAAATGAAAATTAAAAAATTAAATACTTTTATTTTTTTGATTGTTATATTTTTTCAGAGTGAACTTTATTCTAATGAAATAAATATATATTCTCATCGTCAACCATTTCTAATAAATCCATTTCTTGAAGCTTTTACTCTTGAAACTGGGATAAAAACAAATGTAGTTTATTCCAAAACAGGTCTGGCACAAAGACTTGAATCAGAAGGTGAAAATAGTCCTGCTGATGTAATATTAACAGTAGATATTGGTAGAATTTATATTTATGATGATAAAAATTTATTAGCTTCAATAAAATCAAAAAAATTAGAACAAAATATTCCTAATCATCTTAAAAGTCCTAATAATACTTGGTTTGGATTATCAAAAAGATCCCGAGTTATAATAATAGCTAAAAATAGAATTGATAAAAATGAGATTAATAGAATTGAAGACTTATCAGATCCGAAATGGAAAGGAAGAATATGTTCTAGACCTGGAAGTCATGTATATAATCGTGCACTAATGGCATCAGTAATTGCTGCACATGGAGAAGTGGAAGCAGAAGAGTGGGCTAAAGGTTTAGTAAACAATTTTGCCAGAAGACCTCAAGGTAATGATAGAGCTCAAGTAAAATCTATTTATGAAGGGGAATGCGATATTGCAATAATTAATAATTATTATTTTGGAAAATTAAAATACTCTGAAGATCCGAAACAAAGGGAATGGGTTAAAAATCTTGTTCTCATATATCCCAATCAAGAGCCAGGAGACAGAGGGGCGCACATTAATATATCTGGTGGTGGCGTTGTTAAATTTTCAAAAAATAAACAAGCTGCAATTAGTTTATTAGAATTCTTATCTAGCCCAAAAGCTCAAAAATTATATGGAAAAATAAACTTTGAATATCCAGTCAATCCTAACGTATCTCATTCTGAAGAATTAATTAGTTGGGGGAAATTTAGAGAGGACAAGTTAAAAATTATAAAAATAGCCGAACTTGCCCCGCTAGCTCAAAAAATTATTGATAGAGTTGGTTGGTAGTTTATAAGAGATTTATATTGTTTAATTGGAATATTTGGTCAACATCAGTTTCTATTATTGCTTTATTGATAATATCTCCAGTATTGGCAATTTTTTATTCAGCATTTGCAGGTGACACCTCTCTTTGGTCTCATCTTTTTTCAACTGTTTTAACAAAATATACAATTAATACTATAGTTCTTATGTTTGGTGTAGGCTGTCTGAGTTTACTTTTTGGAATCTCCTCAGCATGGATAGTAACAAGATATAATTTTCCCTTAAAAAAAATTCTTGAATGGGCGTTGCTTTTACCAGCAGCGATACCAGCTTATATTATTGCCTATACATATACAGATTTTTTAGAATACGCGGGACCAGTTCAAGGAATTTTAAGAGATTTTTTTAACTGGAAAAGTTCAAAAGATTATTGGTTCCCAAATATCAGATCAATGGGTGGAGCTATATTTGTAATGTCATCCGTCCTATATCCTTATATTTTTTTAATGGTTAGAGTAACCTTTTTATCAACTCCTTTATCATACTATCAAACGAGTCAAATTCATGGGAAAAATGTTTTTTTTAATGTAGCTATTCCTTTAGCTAGACCAAGTATAGTGGCGGGATTAGCTCTTGTTTTAATGGAAACTATTTCAGATTTTGGAACTGTAGATTATTTTGCCCTAGAAACTCTAACTTTGGGAGTATTCAATGTATGGCTTGGAATGAATAGTTTATCGGGAGCAGCTCAAATATCTAGCGTTTTATTTTTATTAGTAATTATATTATTAACATTAGAATCCATAGCAAGAAATAAGCAAAGATTTTTTGAAAAAAGTAGTGGCCAAAATATAGCTGAACCCTTAGAAACAAGTAAAATACAAGGTATCATTTATTTATTTATATGTTTAATCCCTTTGATTCTTGGGTTTGTTATTCCTTTTATAATATTATTAAGTTTTGTTTTAAATGGCTTTGCGATAATAAACTTTAGTGAAATTTTATCTACTACATTTACTAGTATATCGATTGCCATTTTAGCATCAATTTTAGTTATGCTAATTTCAATATTAATGGTTATTGTTAGTTTTTATAAATCAAATAAACTACAAAAAATATTAATTTTTTTATCTTCATGTGGATATGCATTTCCTGGAACAATATTGGCAGTTGGTGTAGTTGTATTTGTTGGTTGGTTAAATGATTTAATATATTTCCATATCAATTATTTTACTGGCGGTGTTATTGTATTATTATTTGCATATACACTTAGATTTTTAGCTGTCGGTAATGGAGCTGTTAAATCGGGAATTGTTAAAATTAACCCAAATATACTTGATACTTGCAAAATAATGGGTTTCAATTTCTTTAAAACAATTAGAACAATGATTGTTCCATTAATTTATACTAATATTTTAGTCGGAGGAATATTAATATTTGTTGATATTTTAAAGGAACTTCCAATGACGCTTCTGTTAAGACCTTTTAATTTTGAAACATTAGCTACTTATGTATACCAGTATGCCAGTGATGAAATGTTGGAAGAATGCTCTCTTGCTGCCTTGATGATAGTTTTAACAGGCATAGGACCTGTAATACTCTTAAATTCAGCAATTAAAAAAGTGGGAAGTATAAAAAAAAGTGAGTCTTTAATTTTTTAAAAATATATTAGTAATAAATTAAAAAGTAACTATAATTAATCTTATGTCTTTAATAAAAATTACAAATTTGAGTTATAATATTGGGAAAAAAAATATATTAAAAAATATCAATTTTGAATCTCAAGAAGGTGGAATAACTTGCATATTAGGTCCTTCAGGTTGTGGAAAAACAACTTTGCTTAAGTTAATTTCAGGATTAAACAAAGTCCAAGAAGGAAAAATTTATTTAAAAGATGAAATTATAAGTTCCCCAACTATACACAAAGAAACTGAAAAAAGAAATATAGGATTTCTTTTTCAAGAATATGCTTTGTTTCCCCATTTAACTGTAGAAGAAAATCTAAATTTTGCATTAAAAAATCAAGAGGATCAAAAAAAAATCATTAGCGATATATTAAAAATTGTAAAACTTTCAGATTCAAAAAGAAAATACCCTCATGAGTTAAGTGGAGGTGAACAACAACGCACTGCTCTTGCCAGATCTATTATTGCCCAGCCTGATTTATTACTACTTGACGAACCTTTTTCTAGTTTAGATTTGAATTTAAAAGAAGAAGTTAGAGATGATACTTTACACTTACTTCAGAGATTTAATATCTCAGCTATTGTTGTTACTCATGATCCTTTTGAAGCTATGTTTATGTCAAATATAATATATATAATGGATAAAGCAGGAAGTATCGTTCAATCAGGAGAACCTAAAGAATTATACACTAAACCTATGAATTCATATGTAGCAGAATTTTTTGGTGAAACAAATACCTTTAGGGGTATAGTAAAAAATTCAAAAATTAAAACACCAATAGGGAGTGTGCAAGCTAAAAATTTTGAAGAAAGTGAAGAAGTGGAAATACACATTAGACCTCAAGGAATAAAACTAAAAGAAGATCAAACTCCTGTAAATGGAATAAAAGGAACGGTTATGGCTTCAAAACTTATTGGTTCATTTAGCCTAGTTCATTTATCAGTATTGGATAATAATAATAATGTAGTACATATACACAGTCAAATGCCAGCAAATTTTCTTCCTAAAGAAGCCACTGCTGTAGAAATAAATATTGATCAAGAACAAATATTTATTTTTCCTGCCTAATTAATATCAATATAATTTATTATTCAAAGGGTTTAATAATAACTAAAATAACTATTAAGACTATAAGCAATGTAGGAAATTCATTAACGATTCTATAAAACTTTACTGAATGTTGGTTTTGATTAAGGGAAAAAGCTTTTAACCATCTCCCACACAAAAAATGGAAAAAAGTCATGAAAATTACTAATAAAATTTTTAAAATAAGCCAAATTTCTAAACCTATATATATTACTAATGATATTCCTGTTAACCATGTAATTACTGCTGCTGTATGGCAAATATATTTATAAAGTCTACTTTCCATCTTTATAAATATTAAAGATGTTTCCTTTGTAATATTAGAGTCTGAATGGTAAACAAATATTCTTGGCAAATACAGTAAACCTGCCATCCAAGATATAACACTTACAATATGAAGAATTTTTATAATATTAAAAATCATATTCTAATCCCATTTTGCTAAGGGTGGCATCGACATAAGGATAGCATCAATATTTCCACCTGTTTCAAGACCAAACCTTGTCCCCCTGTCATAAAGTAAATTAAATTCCACATATCTGCTTCTTTTTTTAAGTTGAGCATCTTTATCTTCTGGCGTCCAACTTTTATTCATTAAATTATTAATTAAATTGATTGCATATTCTTTAAAAAAAATACCAACGTCTTTAACAAAATCAAAATCTGGATTTTCCTCACTGGTTTCTCCTTCAATTCTTTTTTGCAAAAAAAGATAATCAAAAAATATTCCCCCAATACCTCTTGGTTCAGCCCGATGTTTTAAATAAAAATATTCATCACACCATTTCTTGAATTTATCATAGTATTCCTTATCATGTTTGTCACACATACTTTTTAACTGTTGGTGATAATCTTTTTCTTTTTCAAAGAATAAACATGGTGTTATATCCATTCCCCCACCGTACCATTGTTTTTCTGTTTCTAAATATCGAGTATTAAAATGCATGGATGGAATATGCGGAGACTTTGGATGCAACACAACACTGATACCTGTTGCATGGTATGATAAATTTTCCTCAGTTCCTGGAATTTTATCTGCCATATTTTTATTAAATTTTCCCCCAACGCTTGAAAAATTTACTCCTCCTTTTTCAATTATTTTACCTTTAATTATAGTTCTATTCCCACCGCCATCTTCATTAGCTAGCCATGAGACTTCGGGGAATTTATTTTTTTCAATTTTCTCTAATTTTGATACAATTTCGTCACGTAGATTTTCAAACCATTCTTCTGCTTCACTAAATTCTTGAGAGATATAAAATGCCATATTAAACTTTCCAACCTTGTGAATGTTTTTTTATAATAGCTGAAATCATATTGATATGATTTTTTGAATCATTAAGACAATTAATATAATGATAACTATTACCTCCAGCTTTAATAAAATAATCTCTATTTTCTTCATCAATTTCTTCTAAGGTTTCCAAACAATCAACGCTGAACCCAGGTGATAAAATATGAATATTTTTTATTCCATGGTTTGGCAATTTTTTTAATGTTTCGTCTGTATAAGGTTGAAGCCATTCTTGACTACCAAAACGACTTTGGAATGTGGTCATTACATCTTCATCATTTAATCCTAGCTCTTCTTTTACCAAACGTGTAGTTTTCAAACAATAACAGTGATATGGATCACCTTTCATCAAATACGATAAAGGAATGCCGTGATAACTAAAAATAGTTTTTTGTGGCTTACCCAATTTATTCCATTTATCCTTTATAGAATCAGAAACAGCTTTTATATAAAGATCCTCCTCAAAATAGTTATTGATAAACCTAATTTCTGGAATCCAGCGCCATTTTTGAAGAATATTTGTTATTTTATCAAATGTACTTGCAGTTGTAGATGCGCAATATTGCGGATAGAGTGGGAAAACTAGCAGCCTTCTTACTTTCTGTTTTTTCATTTCTTTAAGAGCATGTTCTAAAGATGGATTACCATAGCGCATGCCTAAAATAAAAACAGTATTAACAAATTCATCCTTTAAATTTTTTTCAACCGCACTGACTATTTTTTTGGAATACACTAACAAAGGAGATCCCTCATCTGTCCAAATTTTTTTATAGTTTTTTGCTGATCTGCGAGGTCTAATATTAAGAATAACTAATCTTAAAATAAGTTGCCATAAAAGTTTAGGTATTTCGATTACTCTTTGATCTGAAAGAAATTCCTTTAGATAAATTTTCAATGCGCTTGCATTAGGATAGTCTGGTGTTCCCAAATTTGTTAATAAGACTCCAGTTTTTTCTTCACTACCGTGCTTATAATCACTTTCTCCAACATATTTAATCATGTAAATTTATATGAATGTTTTTCTAATGGTTTCAATAAAAATATGCACATGTTCCTCATTAGTATCTTTGTTTATACCATGCCCTAGGCCACATATCCAACCCGCTCGTTGTTTTGGGGATAAAGAAATAAAATTATTACAAAAATCATTTAATTCCTTTTTGAAATCATTCAAATTTAACAATAAATTATTTTGATCAAAATTCCCTTGAAAAAACTTGTTATGATTATTTTTTAATAAGTTTTTTAAATTAATGGAGTTATCACAACCAAAACCTGCAAAATCCAATTTACATAACTTTAAGTAGTTCTCATTTGATAAGCCTTTAGCATAATAACCAATATTTTTACAGGAGTTGGTAGCTAGTTCGCTTAAAAAATTTTTTAAATAGATTTCTAAATTTAATGTGTTGATATCATCTAACCCACTATCTAAAATCATAACAACTTCAGCTCCAGCTTTAATCTGCAATGTTATATTTTTTTTTAAAAGAGGGATTAATACTTTTTCTAAATATTCATTAATAAAAATATCTTCATTCAAATTTATATTTCTATTTTTGCCTAATGCATATCTTAATATTGTCCACGGTCCGCCAACAAAACCTATAAGACTCTTATCATCAGATAATTTATTTCTAGTTATTTGTAATGCCTTTGCTTGAAATTCTAAAAAATTTATTGCATTTTCTACATTTTGATATTTTTTATAATTACTTTCATTTAATTTCTCTTTTAAAATTGGGCCAGGATCGAAAACGAGATCCATCCCTAAACCTTCAAGAATAAACAGTATATCACTAAACAAAATTGCTAAGTCAAAATCAAATTCTTTAACAGGGCCTAGAGCTACCTCAGCAGCTAATTCTGGAGTTTTGCATAAATTTTCAAATGTATGCTTTTTCTTTAAATCTTGATAATGTGTATGGTATCTTCCTGCTTGACGCATAAACCATATAGGAGGGGTTTTCTGTTCCTTAACGTTCAAGGCATTTTGGAAACGTTTATTAGGCAAAAAGCTCTAACTCCTTAGCTTTTCTGGCTCCATAAGTAATTATGAATTGAGCTCCTGCTCTTTTCATAACATACCAACTTTCCTTAAGTGATTCATTCAAATTTAGTAATTCTTTTTTTGATGCCAGTGTTAATCCAGCATACTCTCCACTAACTTGATATGCGCCTACCATAAGATTTGTTTTAGAATTAATTTCTCTAATCAAATCTAAAGAATATAAGCCTGGCTTAACCATTAATAAATCTGC
>CEUS01228949.1_pt1 | contig 11130 bp, 7 predicted proteins | sample 427031 | NCBI WGS metagenome assembly CEUS01 (sample SAMEA2622837, study PRJEB7988) | marine metagenome | biome: marine biome (ENVO:00000447); feature: marine epipelagic mixed layer (ENVO:xxxxxxxxx); material: "saline water (ENVO:00002010), including plankton (ENVO:xxxxxxxx)" | depth 140 m | reverse complement strand
GAGGTGATTACCCTTGCGGTGTCAGATGTTATTGGGTCTAATTGTGATGATCCTAGTGTTATTGGATCCGGGCCGACTACAGCAGATCCGAGTACGTTCCATGATGCAATTGAAGTGTTAGCAAGAAATGGGAAGATGGCGGGGTTCCCTGAGGCCGCCTTAGATGTTCTTCTCAAGGGTGGTGAAGGCAAGTTGCCTGAAACCTTAAAACCTGGTGACTCGAATCTTAGACGATCACAATTCCATACTATCGGCAATCGAAATGATGCAATGAACCAGGCCGAAAAACACGCGACCACTCTTGGTTATTACGTAAAAAGACTTAATGAACCGGTGACTGGCGAAGCTTCCGTAGCCGGAAATGAATTTATGAGAATGGTGGTTGAGATGCGCGGTTCGCTTAAGTTTCCGTTCTGTTTGCTATCGTCCGGTGAAACTACGGTAAGAGTGACTGGTGGAGGGCGGGGAGGTAGAAATCAAGAGTTCGGCTTAGCGGCCGCAAGACTACTTTCCGAGAATTTTGAACGTGGCGTACTGGCAAGTATTGGAACGGATGGTATCGATGGTCCCACAGATGCTGCTGGAGCTATCGTTGATTCCACGACGCTTCAGCGGGCATCAGACAGAGGACTTGGATCTCCTGAACGTTATCTTGCGAAAAACGATAGCTATTCTTTCTTCGATGTACTTGGCGATTTAGTTGTCACGGGTTCGACAGAGACGAACGTTGGAGACCTGCAGGTTATTTTGATTGGATAATATATTGTGAAATCAATAGAAGTTCTTAAAGTGATTCGTTTGAAAATAGAGCATCCAGCAACGGTTAAAGAGCTGATGCAGAAACTTGAGCTGCCCAAGAAGAACCGTCTAGAGTTACGTAACTGTCTTCAGGGATTGGTCGAATCAGGCGAACTTATTAAGGTGCGTGGAAACCGTTATGGACTTCCGGAAAGAATGCATCTCGTGACAGGGTGCGTACACGTGAACCCGCGAGGTTTTGGGTTTGTGAGACCAGAACAGCCAGTCGAAGGACTAATTGGTGATCTTTACATAGCAGGGGCGAATCTTAATCAGGCAATTCATGGAGATCGGGTTGTTGCTCGAATTGACCATAAAAAAACATCGAGTCGTAGCGAGGGGCGTATCGTAAGAATATTAGAACGAGCGACTGATCGACTTGTAGGGCGTTACGACCTTGACCCTTCCGGTCTTGCTTTTGTGGTGCCTTTTGATAGGCGAGTGATTATGGACGTTCATGTTCGAAAGGGTGAGGCCGGTGGTGCAACAGCTGGTGATATGGTGATGTTCGAACTTGTGCGATGGCCAAGTGATAGCAGGGGGGCAGTCGGAAAGGTTGTAGAGGTGCTCGGTTCGATCGATGATCCTGGTGTCGATACTCAGATAATTGTCCGTAAGCATGGAATTCCAGATGAGCACAGTAGAGAGGTGGCCGAGGCAGCAGATAAGCTTAATAAAGTTGTTCTTCAGCGAGACCTGAAGGGGAGAAAAGATTTCAGGAAACTAACTGCGGTCACTATTGATGGCGATACGGCCCGAGACTTTGATGATGCCATTACCCTTGAACGCCTAGAGAATGGAAACTATTGGCTCGGTGTTCATATCGCAGATGTGTCACATTACGTGAACGATGGTGGCTTACTGGATGTGGCTGCAAAAGAACGGGGAACATCAGTCTATTTTCCTGAACGGGCTGTGCATATGTTTCCGGATGTTCTAGCAACGGGCATTTGTAGCTTGCGTCCGACTGTTGACCGTTTAGTGCTGTCATGTTTAATGGAAATAGACAGTCGAGGTAAGGTTAAGAAATATGAAATACATGATGGCGTGATCCATAGCAATGCGCGAATGACCTATTCCGATGTTAATTCGATTCTAGAGAAAACAAGTCAAGAGCTTTGTAAAAAATATGAAGCCTTTCTCTCTTTATTTAATCTTATGGCTGAGCTGTGTAAAGTGCTAAACCGAAGGCGAATTCGAAGAGGAGCGATCGATTTTGATTTGCCGCAGGCGCAGTTTTTAATGGACGAGCAAGGTCAAATTAAAAACATAGTACCTTCTGACCGCAATACTGCACATCGCTTGGTTGAAGAGTTCATGTTAGTTGCTAACGAAACAGTGGCGCTTCACCTGAGTCGATCGAATCTCCCTGCTCTTTTTCGGGTGCATGAACCTCCTGATGAGACAAAAGTGACGGAGTTTGAGGCATTTGTGGCGTCTCTTGGTTTTAGTTTGAATGTGCCGCTTGATCGAGTGTCTTCTAAGCATTTTCAGAGATTAATCAAAGCTCTTAAGGGAAGGGTAGAAGAAAGACCAGTGGCCTACCTGATGCTCAGGACTATGCAGCAGGCTCGCTATGATGTAAACGATTTAGGGCATTTCGGTCTTGCAGCGAAAAGCTATACACACTTTACTTCTCCAATTAGGCGATATCCTGATTTAGTTGTCCATCGTGCGCTCAAGGCATCTAGGCGAAAGAAAACTGCATCACGATTTCGTGATTGTTTTTCTGAAAAGATGCCAGATTTTGCGCAAAACACGTCTCAACTAGAAAGAAGGGCGGAAGAAGCTGAGCGTGAGGTGGCTCAGTGGAAGAAGGTCCGGTTCATGGCTAACAAAGTGGGCGATGAATTTTCAGGTCAAGTGGTAGGAGTTACGGCATTCGGATTATTTGTCGAACTTGTTGAATACTTTGTAGAGGGCTTGGTTCATATTTCTAGTATGGCTGATGATTATTATCGGTTTGATGATGAGACGCATCTTTTGCGAGGAGAAAACACAGGGAAACTTTATCGTCTTGGTGGGCTTGTCACTGTGCAACTTGTAAGGGTTGATCCAGAGCATAGACAACTCGAATTAGCTCTTACCGACATTCTTGATTCTATGAAGGATGCCGAGTCCCGAAGTTTGAAATCAAGATCTCAATCAGATTCGACGACCGTTAAGAGAGGGCGTCTAAGAAAGAGAAAAGGTGGTCCCCGAAAGAAAAAAGCGAAAAAGTAAGCACTCACTTATTAGGTGAAAGGGTAATTGTTTGAAAAACATTGTTGTTGGTACTGCCGGTCATATTGATCATGGGAAGAGTGCCTTGGTCCAAGCGTTGACTGGCATAGATCCAGATAGGCTAAAGGAAGAGAAAGCTCGTGGTATTACGATAGATTTGGGTTTCGCAAATTATAAAAAGGACGATTTAACAGTCGCTTTTATTGATGTTCCTGGGCACGAGGCATTTGTTAGAAATATGGTGGCTGGGGTGGCAGGAATTGATGCGGTGCTGCTTGTTATTGCTGCTAATGAATCTGTAATGCCTCAGACCCGCGAACATCTTGATATTTGCAGGCTATTGGGCGTTAAAAAGGGTTTGATTGTTCTGACTAAAACAGATCTGTCTGATCAAGAGACTGTCGGCCTTGTTAAGCTCGAGACTCAAGAATTACTGGCAGGAACATTTTTAGAGAGTGCTCCAGTTCTTTTGACGTCATCTCATCGTGGAGAAGGTCTTGAAGAACTTAAATCTGTTCTCGAAACTTTTGCGTCTGAGCAGTCTAAGTGCAGAAAATCTGAATTAACTCGATGTCCTATTGATCGAGTTTTTAGTGTCAAGGGCTATGGCACGGTTGTTACAGGAACTTTGCTTTCTGGTTCTATGGCAACTGGCGATCAGGTTGAGGTGCTGCCATTGGGTCGCATGTCCAAAGTGAGAGGAGTCCAGGTTCATGGATCTAATCAGGGTGCCGCCACGGCTGGGCAACGAGTCGCGGTTAACTTGGCAGGAATAGAAGTAGCTGATTTGGGACGTGGAGCGGTATTGAGTAATAAAAGTTGTTTCGTTGGCACAAGAATGTTTGACGGTGAGTTTAAATTACTTAAAACGGCACGCTCATTAAAAAACGGATCCCGAATTGTTTGTCACTCAGGTACCGCTTCCGTGATTGGCAGGTTGAGCGTTTCCTATGACCTATCGAGTAAGAGTGACGATGTGGACTTAAAGCATTTCTCACCTCTTAAGTGTCTTGAACCCGGAATGGGTGCATTTATAAGGATACGACTTGAAGAACCTCTTGTTTTAGCTCGTGGAGACCGGTTTATCGTGAGGTCGTATTCACCTCAATACACTATTGGTGGGGGTGTAGTTCTTGATCCGTTGCCACCGCGTGGAAGGTTTAGAGGAGAAATCGGTTTTCAAAGAATGAAAGAACAGCACAGTGACAAAAGTCGCTCTGATGTAGTGGTATCGCTAGTTTCCGAATCTCGCTCCTGGGGTCTTCCTCGGACTGTTCTTGGAAAGCGATTCGGTCTGCCTGCAGAAATCATCGATCGAACCATTGAAGAGTTGGAGTTGGCAGGGCGCTTGATCTCTCTAGGAAATCGGGTAGTCACAAAAGCATGCGCTGAGAAATTTCAAGAACTGATCCTAAAAAGAGTTACTGATTTTCATCGATTAAATCCGTCGAAACTTGGTCTGGCAAAGGAGGAGATTCGCGATCAGTTTAGTCGAATGGGTTCGGTAGTTCTGTTTGATTATGTGATAGAGAGACTTTCTAAAAACAAGACTCTTGCTGTTACTAAATATTTGGCACTGGCCTCGCATGCGATGAGTTTTTCCGATGAGATCGAGTTGGAATGTAAAAAGATCGAAGCAGCGTTTCAAGGTTATGGACTAGAGCCCCCGAGAGTCCAAGATCTAGCTGGGAGATTTGATTTAGGGAAAGACTTAGTTTCCGACCTGTGCGCTGTGCTTTTAGAGAAGAAAGTTTTAGTTAGTAGTGGCGATTTTTTCTTTCATCGAGACGTGCTTGAGACTTTGATAGATGATTTAAAGACTTTTAAAAAAGATGCAGGTGCCGAGGTTCGTCTTGATATCGCTGATTTCAAGAGCAAATTTAATTTGACGAGGAAACATGCGATTCCTTTGTTAACTTATTTAGATAGAAAGAGAATCACTCGCCGCGTTGGTGATGTTCGAATACTAGTGTAGCTTTCTAATAAAATTTAGAATCAAATTAATTTTTAAACATCAGGAGTGTCTTTGCGGTTTGATTCGTCTCTAAAATCAGCGATCGCAGATCCGATCCCACGGGCTAATTTTGGGAGCTGTCTTCCTCCAAATATAACGAGGAATATGCACACGATGACGAAGAATTCTGGTATACCCATTTTGATTTCAATCCTAACGAGTATTTACTAGAGTGTAATGGAAATGAGAAATTTATGGTTCTTCGTTGATGGCTATGACCGTCTGAGCGGTCTGGTGTACACTTCAGGTTAAAGATGAGAGGGTAGTAAATGACAGAAAGTGATGATCAGGTTTGTTTTACAGTTGGTGTTTTTCAAGATGTTGAATGGGCTGAGCGAGGACTTGATGCGCTGAAGCGAGGAGGTTTCGACAATACTTCTTTGTCTGTTGTATGCAAGGAATCTCAAGACGTCAAGTCGCTACTCGCTCGTATCCTAGAGGAGGCTCCTCCCAGTATTGAGGTTGACGGAATTGGTGCTGTGTTTGCGCAGGGTTCTCTAGTGAAGACTCTTCAGGGCTCTGATGAGGGGTTAAAGAATGCAGGTATCGCCGCAACAATTTCTCGCGCTGGTTTTCAGGCTCACGACGGAGTCATTTTTGAGACTCTAACCGCACGTGGGGGCATCTTGGTTGCCATTGAAAGTGAATCACTTGCTGCTGATGCTCTTACGGTTCTTCATTCTTATGGGGGTGGCAACGCTGCGATTGGTGCATGGAGAGGCCGAGTCTGAAGTTATGGGCAAAGGGTAAAATGATTACCCGAGTATCGTCTCTGGTTTAGCGGTGCCTCGTTAAAAAATTAATCATTGCTTTGTAGAAACTTACTCACAAAAAATCATCGACTTTTCTCTTTGGAGCCTTCGAAAACCTGTGTCCTTGGAGAACAAAACTAAACATGAGTTTATCCCTGTTTGGCTCCCAAGACGAGCGACATCTATTAGGAGCATCTCGTGATAGATGGGGACGTTTTTTTTCAGCTTCGCTTGCGAGTCATTTGGTTGGGGTGCTTCTTTTAATGTTTTTGATTAGTCTGGCACCGGAGAGGGTGTATGAAATAGTTGTTCCGAATCGAGAGGCTTACAGCTTGGTTTGGATTCCTGAAGAAGGGCCTGGAGGAGGCGGAGGTGGCGGCGGAAGCGAGTCTGTGGAACCTCCTCAATTAATTGAGGTCGAGGGGGAGGGAGAAAGCGATATTAGTCTGTCAGTTCAGGAGGAAATTGATTTTTCGACTGACGATACACCGCCAGATCTGCTTGAGATTCAAGAAATAAATATTCCGGCTCTGACAATGGCTTCCGCTCCAGTAAATCGTGCGGGACTACTTGATGGGCTAGAGAGTGCGGGAACCAACTCTCAAGGAAGTGGTTTAGGGGGTGGGGCTGGTGAAGGAGTGGGGACTGGCGCAGGGCCGGGTTCTGGGCCTGGTCTTGGGCCTGGTGAAGGGGGCGGTGTAGGTGGCGGAGTATATCGCCCCGGAGCTGGTATTGTTAACCCGACTATCCTACGAGAAGTTAAACCTCAATACACATCTGAGGCCTTAAGGGCAAAAGTTACTGGCACCGTCTATTTGGAGGTGGTCGTGCTTGCTGACGGAACAGTCGGTAATGTTACGGTGACAAGATCTCTTGATCCGGTGTTTGGTCTAGATAACGAGGCGATTAAAGCAGCAAGGCAGTGGTTGTTTTCACCAGCTACCAGATTCGGCGAGCCAGTATCAATTTTGGTAAGCCTTGCACTAGATTTCAACCTGCGTTGACCTTGTGTGACGGGAGAGACGTTCTAAAAAAAGCCCCGACTTGCCAAAAGACAAGTCGGGGAAGAGGGAACTTTATCTTTAGGTCTTAGTACATACCGCCCATACCACCCATGCCAGGAGGTGGTCCTCCGGCCGGAGCGGCCTCAGATTTCTCTTCTGGGATTTCAGCGATTAATGCTTCTGTCGTTAACAAGAGTGAGGCGATTGAGGCAGAATTCTGAAGAGCAGTACGAACGACCTTTGTTGGGTCTATAACGCCTGCTTTAACAAGATTCTCGTAAGTTTCTGTTTGTGCGTTGAAACCTTCCTCTTTTTTATCGTTTTCACGAACCCGTTGGACGATGATTGACCCTTCATGTCCGGCATTGTGAGCGATCCACCGCATCGGTTCTTCAAGAGCCCTGCGAATAATGTTGACACCGATTTGTTGGTCGCCGTCCACCTTAAGGCCGTCAAGTTTTTCGACACTTCTGAGTAGTGCGGTTCCGCCACCAGGAACGATACCTTCTTCGACGGCCGCTTTTGTGGCATGCATTGCATCTTCCACGCGAGCTTTCTTCTCTTTCATTTCCGTTTCAGTTGCGGCTCCCACTTTAATTACAGCAACACCGCCAACTAATTTTGCCAAACGCTCCTGAAGTTTTTCACGGTCATAATCTGAGGTGGTCTCTTCAATTTGGGCGCGAATCTGTTTGACCCGCCCCTCGATGGCCTCTTGGCTGCCTTCACCCTCAACGATGGTTGTGTTGTCCTTGTCGATTGTGACCTTTTTGGCGCTGCCAAGGTCCGCAACTTGAATGTTTTCAAGTTTAAGTCCGAGGTCCTCAGTGATCGCTTTGCCATTTGTAAGTGTCGCAATGTCTTCCAGCATTGCTTTTCTACGGTCACCAAACCCGGGTGCTTTGACAGCGGCTCCTTGAAGCGTTCCACGTATTTTGTTGACCACGAGCGTTGCGAGGGCTTCGCCTTCGATGTCCTCTGCAATGATTAGTAGTGGGCGACTGAGTCGTGCCACTTGTTCAAGCAGAGGTAAAAGATCCTTCATAGAGCTGATCTTTTTCTCGTGAATAAGGATGATAGGATTCTCTAAAACCACATCCATCCGTTCAGTGTCTGTTACAAAATATGGAGATAGATATCCGCGGTCGAACTGCATCCCTTCGACCACCTCCAGGGATGTTTCCAATGTTCTCGCTTCCTCAACGGTAATAACACCATCTTTTCCTACCTTATCCATTGCTTCAGCGATGATTGTGCCAATTGTTTCGTCGCTATTCGCAGAGATTGTGCCGACTTGTGCAATCATGTCTCCGCTAACAGGTTTTGACATTGCACGAAGTTCATCAACGACTGTTTCAACAGCACGCTCAATTCCACGTTTGATTTCCATGGGATTCGCTCCAGCTACTACATTTTTAGCGCCTTCACGGTAAATGGATTGAGCTAGGACTGTGGCTGTGGTGGTGCCGTCGCCAGCGATGTCAGAAGTTTTACTTGCCACTTCTCTGACCATCTGGGCGCCCATGTTTTCAAGAGAGTCCTTAAGTTCTATCTCTTTCGCGACGGTTACTCCGTCCTTCGTGATGGTGGGAGACCCAAATTTCTTGTCTAAAACAACATTACGACCCTTTGGGCCAAGTGTTACTTTTACGGCATCGGCGAGTTGATTTACGCCTTCTATAATCAACCGTCGTGCGTCTTCTCCATAAACTATCTGTTTAGCCATTTATCAAACTCCAATCCTTAACTTAATTAGTCAGATTCCAAGACGCCGAGGATTTCGTCCTCACGCATGATGAGGTACTCTTCGCCGTCAAGCTTTATTTCTTGACCGGAGTACTTGCCAAATAAGACCTTGTCACCAGCGGACACATCAACTGGTGTAATAGTGCCGTCTTCTTTTACTTTACCTTTACCGACAGCGATGACTTTGCCTTGTTGCGGCTTTTCTTTTGCTGTGTCTGGAATAATAATTCCACCGATTTGCTGCTCCGTATCATCTTCGATACGCTCGATGATGAGTCGATCATGAAGTGGGCGAACCTTAACAGACATTAACTTGATGCTCCCTTCAACTTAATTAGATTTAGAGCGAACTGCCTTAGCCTAATGCTGTTTCTATTTGACAACTAGGGTAGCAGTCGCATTGATTAACTGCTAATTATCTCTTAATCTAAAAAAAACGTCAAGTCTGTCAGCGTTAACCGTGCTTTTTTAGACGATAGGTAGATATTTTTCGGCTAAGAGTATTTCGATGGATGCCTAAAAGTTGGGCTGCTTGCCCTAAATTTCCTTTTGAGTGGGCTAAAGCTCGTGAAATAAATCGGCGTTCTATTGCCTGGCGAGCATCGTCGTAGTGAACACCTTTGTTGAGCATCTCATCAATTAACCGATCTAATTTCTCACGCACGCCCGATCGTCCTTCCAGTATTTCCGTTGCTCCAGGATTAATGGCGAGTAATCCCCATTCGCTTATCTATTCAACTGCACGGCCAGTGAGAACATGATATGCCTCAAGGTATTTCTTCCTTGTATTCTTGATGACGTCCTCAGGTAGCCCTGGCACTGGAGGCTCTCTGTTCCACTCAATTTTGTCTAGGTAATCTCGTACATACTGCTTATCGAAACTAGCCTGTGATTTTCCAGGTACGTAGTCTGCCTTGGGCCAAAATCGTGATGAATCTGGAGTTAGAACCTCGTCGATTAAAATGACTTTCTCGGCTCCATCTTCAACAGAAATTCCGAATTCAAATTTTGTGTCCGCAACAATGATTCCACACGATTCTGCGTGTTTAGCGCCATGGGCGTAAAGCGTAAGAGTCAACTCTTTCAACTGTTCCACGAGACTTCGATCAATAATATTTGCTGCTTCATCTTCGGAGATGTTGATGTCATGTCCTGTATCTGCTTTTGTCGCCGGGGTGAATATCGGCTCTGGAAGCCTGTCAGATTCTTGTAGCCCTTCAGGCAACTCGATGCCACACACTTTTCCATTTTCCTGGTACTCTTTCCAACCTGAGCCGACAAGATAGCCTCGCGCGACGCATTCGATGGGAATAGGTTTCGTCTTTCTAACAAGCATCGACCGCCCGTTAAGAATTTCTATGTCTTTGAAAAGGTCCTTGGGGTATGTTGTCGGATCGACAGACAACATATGGTTCGTCACAATATCTTTCGTCTCTTCAAACCAGAAGGCCGATAACTGTGTAAGTACGGTACCTTTGTCTGGGATTGCCGAACCTAGTACAAGGTCGTAAGCGGATATCCTGTCAGTGGCCACCATTAATAAATGGTCGCCAATTTCATACATATCTCTTACTTTTCCGCGACGATGTTCGCGTATACCGGAAAGGGATGTCTCAAAAATTGCTTTTGAATTAAACAACAGTAGACCTCTTTAAAATACTATGGGAGCAGAAAGCTTAACCGGATGGCTCTATAACCGCAAGTCACAAAAAAATATTTAGGGAGATCGGTATTTTTTCTTGCTCGTTAAAATCTACATTTCAATTTATCGTGACCACTTGAGGTGGCATTATCTAGATGAGAAAAATTATCCGCACAATTATTCTTGTTACATTATCGATAGCTCTGCTAGTTTTCGTATTCAGTCGCGCTGATCGTTCACTGGTCGTTGATGCTCTCTTATCTGCGTCACCTAATTTATTAGTGTTCGGGCTGCTGTTAATGTTTTTGAGTTATCCATTTAGGGCTCAGCGCTGGCGTTATCTGTTGCGGCCTGTAGAGCCAGTTGGTTTTAATTCTTCGTTTCGTGCTACAACGATTGGTTTTGCTATAAACGCGTTGCTTCCTGGGCGCGTCGGTGAACTGGTTCGTCCGTTAGTTCTGGCCAGACGGGAAAAACTGAGTGCGACTTCGGCATTTGCGACAGTCGTTATAGAACGCTTGCTAGATTTATTAGTCGTGTGTGTTGTTTTGTTGTGTTTTGCGGTCTCAGGTTTTCAAAACTCATCAGGAGGTGACGAATTATTGGCCGCGATGAGAAGTACATTATTGATTCTAAGTCTTTTGGCCGTTGGTGGATTAGGGTTTGTATTTTATGCGGCATTCCAGCCGGACTGGAGCGCGCGTCTTAATAAAAGATTGCATGTGGCGGAGTCTGGAGGCATTAAATATCGGACGATTGTTGCTTTTCAAAGGTTTCTAGAGGGACTGGCAATTATCCGAGATAGGGGTTCTTTTTTTCTCGCGCTTGTGTGGTCAATTCCTTTATGGCTTACTATGGCTGTGAGCGTTTGGTGCGTATCGACGGCCTTTGGGGTGATTGTCACGGTAAATGAGGCTGCGTTATTGCTAGCTATGATCTTTGTTGGCGTAT
>CEUS01550287.1_pt1 | contig 11132 bp, 8 predicted proteins | sample 427031 | NCBI WGS metagenome assembly CEUS01 (sample SAMEA2622837, study PRJEB7988) | marine metagenome | biome: marine biome (ENVO:00000447); feature: marine epipelagic mixed layer (ENVO:xxxxxxxxx); material: "saline water (ENVO:00002010), including plankton (ENVO:xxxxxxxx)" | depth 140 m | reverse complement strand
GTTGAGATTAGAAAAAATCCTGGTGATGTACAAAATATTTTAGATAAATTCTTTACCCCTCAAGAACCACAAATGACAGAAGAGGAGATTTCTTTTGTAGAAGGACAAGGACCTCAAGGACCTCAAGTTCCTCAAGGTCCTCCACCTGGTATTGCTCAGTTAATTGGAGGATTGGGAGGATAATGAACGAAACTGATAAAGAGTTTGCAAGTATAATTAATGAACATCTTTGGGATGTAGATGATATTGGAGAAGATATATTATTAGAGGAAGCTATAAAACAACACGAAAAACTAGCTTCTTTGTCGCCTTATAAATTTATAGTTATTAATTCAATAGTAGAGTTTTTTGAGGAAAGAGGAGAAGATGACTAGAGCGCCTAAACCAATGTATACAAATCAAACTTATGGCACTACTGAAGAATTAAATAGAAGATTAAGAGATGTTGATAATAAAGAAATTACTGGAAGAAATAATAATTTACCTCCTGCTTCTATTAATACAACTGACCAAACTAGAACAATACAACCAGTTGAAGAAGAAGTTGCACAAATCACAGGTCAAGAAGGTGTTTCCCCTGTATCAAATTTAGGACAAACTACAAATATGTTAGATGTTCTTAGGGATTCTGATTTCGCAAATGAAGATGCAACAGCAGGTGCTAGTCCTGTATATGTAAGTCAAACTGAATTAGGAGATTTAGATTACGAAGTTTTAGCTTCTTTATCAGGCAATACAAGTGTTAATGCTTTAAAAGAAATATTGCAACAAGGCTAGTATGAGTAACGAAATAGTTGGGCCATACACTTTTGGTGAAGATTACAGACAGATACAGGAAAAACAAAAAAAAATACAATTTAGTTTTAATAAGAAAAAAGCTGAAGTAACTCCAGAACAAATACAAAGAGTAAATCAATTAACAGAGAAATATCCTACTGCTTTAAGTGGTTTAATTTCTTCTGCAGTTATTTCAAATTTATCAGATGAAGAGTTTGAAAAAGTATTAGCTTTACAATACAAAGCAATAGGTAAAGGAAATCCCTCATTACCTAATCCAATAGGTAATCAAGTTACAAATGGTTTAATAATGAACAAGGCTTTTGGAAAAGATTTAGAATCTAAATATAAAGGTGAATTTGAACCCAAGCCTTGGACTTCAAAAAGCACTTCTGAAGATTATAAAAGGGGATTAGGAGTTTTAGCAAAACTTATTCAATTAGCAGGGGAAGCATTATGGAATCCTATAGGTAAAGCAGAAAGAGCTTTTGTAGAAACTGCTGAAACTTATGAAAAACCTTTTCAGTTAATGGCTGATTTAAAACAACAGGAAATAGAGGAATTAAAAAATAATGCAACTTCAATAAAACCAGGAGAACCAGGAGACACTTTATTCAATATAGCTACTAAAAGAGATGAAAAAAAGAAATTAGAAAGAACAGGTCAAATTGCTGGTTTAGCTTTAACATTTGCAAATTTATTGTCTGGTCGTGCTTCTCTTACATCTAAAGCAACTAGAAAAACATTTTCTGAAAAATATAAGAATGCTGGTTCTTCTATTGCAGGAACAGCAGTTGAAAAAATAAAACAAGGAGAAGACCCACAAGAAGTATTTAATAGTTTTGGAGATGGGTTTCTTTTAGAAGGTCCAATAGTAAAAGAAGCATTAGAAAATCAAGAAGCATATAAATATCGTGGAAGAAATATAACTATTGGTAGATATGTAGAAGATGTTATAGGTGTAGACCCTAATAGTGTTTTGTATGGTGGGGTTTCAGGAGTAATAGATTTTGCTAAAGTATTAAGATTTGACCCTTTATTAGTTGCAGGAACTATAAATAAATCTATAAAGTTTTCAAAATCACTTGGTGGTAAATTACAAAAAGCGTATAAAGAAGCTAACTTTGAAGAGATACCAAAGATATTAGATAACTTTTTAGATAGTGAAAAGTCAGCTCCTCTAATAGAAGCTATTGCAAAAAACAAAGATTTTAAACAATTATTTGATGCTGTAAAGGATACAGATTTAGCTATAAAGTTATACAATGCAGATACACCAGCAGCAGTAAAAGCCTCTTTAGATTTTTGGGTAAAGACCCAACAATCTGTTGGAATACCTAAAGTAATTAGAAGTTTTCAAAGTCTTGGTTATAACAAAAACTTAATTAAAGGATTAAAAGGAAAAAATGCAGCTTATTCTAAATTTGGAGAATGGACACCAGAAGCAGGTGCTTCTTATTCTGATGCTAACCAATCAGTTAAAGTATATAATCAATGGTTAGTTAATTTTCAAATACCAAGAGAGACAGCAAATAACTTAGCTTATAAATTTGGTATTGCAGCTAATACTGGAAATAAAGCTCTAATGAATAAGATACTTTTTGAAAGCACATTAGACGCAGCAAAAGAAGTTGCTAAGAAAAAAGGATTTAAAAAAACTGATTTCCTAGATGATTATTTTAAAGAACTTTCAGGTATGAGTGAAATGAATGGAAAATCTTATTGGGCTAAAGTTCAAGAAACTATGGGTGGAAAGTATGTAGTAGGTGAAGCTGAGTTTTTAGGTCAAAGAACATCTATACCAGGACCAGGTGGTAAAGCTCTTAATTTACCTACCCCTGTTGATGCAGGACAACATTTTGACGATATGTGGACATTAGGAAGTCCAAAAGATATTAGAAGAGCTTTAGGTAAAATAAATAAAATAGCAAGATTACCACTTAATAAAACATCTGGATTTAGAGGACTACAAGAAGTAGCTTCAAAAATACCTGGTGTTAATACTCCTGTTGATGACATTTTAAAAAATATTCCAGAAAAATATACAGATTTAATGATGGCTGCACCAGGGAAAGTTAGTGGCCAAGGACTTGTTTACGGAACTGTGGATAGAATGTTATGGCCATTTCAGAAAGTTTGGACAGGGGTTCAATTAATTACTAGACCAGCTTGGACATTAAGAATATTTGGTGAATCACAATTTAGAATGGGATTAGATGGATTAGACAACTGGATAGAAAATCCAATGTCTATGTTTGTGTGGGGAACTTATACTGATGATTTGTTAGGTAACCCTTGGAAAATGGGAACTAGAAGAGGTAAAAGAGCCTATAACCCAGATATAGAAAAAGTTATTGCAAGAAGATTAGGTTCAGTTTTTGGTAAAAATAGCCAAGAAAGCATTATAAAAGGACAATGGTATCCAACTGCAACACAGTCTTTAAATGAACCAAGCAAAATACAAGCGTGGCAATTAAATCTTAAATGGCCTTTAGAAAGTGATTTAGCTCAAGCTGTTGCTGGTACTATTTTAGATGGTACAGACTTAACAAAAGTAAAGGCTTCGTTTTGGAATGGAAAACTTAGGTCTGTAAGAAACACTCTTAATGAAACAAGAATAGATTTTAAAGGAAAGCGTACTAATCCTTATACAAAATTATCTGATGCTGATGCTTATGTAGATTCATATAGAGAATGGATAATGGATTTAACTAATGGTAATCCAAACATACTTAAGATGATAAGAGATAGGAGAATTAATATAGATGGTTCAGATATTGATTTATCTTCTATAGATAGATTTACTCCAACAAATATTAAAAGTATTAAAAAGTTTTTAGGTGAAAACATAGATGCTTTACCAGATGCTTTACCAGTTCCTTCTTGGGTTAGTAATCCTGCTAAAAATAACGAAGTGTTTGAAGCTATGAGAAAAGGTTCAGAGTTTCTATGGCACTGGTTAGGAGAATTACCAGATTCAACATTACAAAGAATACCAACAATTAAACAATATTATTGGCAACAAGTTGGTCAGATGTTACCTTTTGCAGATGATGCTGCAATTAAACATTTTGAAAAAGGAATTAAAGCAGGAGATATTCCTAAATCAGTTGTAGCGTTATTTAACGCATCTAAACAAAATGCTATTAAAAAATATGGTTCTGCATCTAAAATTTCTGGAAAAAATAATTCTGAAAAAATAAATGAAATATTATTAAAAGGCATTAAAGCAACAGGTATAGATGATTTAAAACCAAACGCTATAAATCCTAAAACAGGCTATCCAGTTGAACACGGAGATTTAATACGAGCTATTGATGAAGCAGGAGATTTAAATAAATTAAAAGAATTAGTAGGTGGTGAAGTTGCGTTAGAAGAGCTTTTAATGGAGATTACGAAAGCACAAGTAAAATTTAGTCCTAGATATTTAAAAACACCTAAACCAAAAGACCAGTTTGGAGAAATTGTTGAAGGAGCAAGAGGAGCTTATGGTATTAACTCTAAAGAATTGTTACAAAAAGAAATTCAAGATTTATTAAAAGTTAAAAATAGAAATTTTTTGTCTATTGAAGATATTGATGAAGCATCAAAAGCATTTGCTATAGAAGCACACGATAGATTGTTATATAATTTAACACAAAAAGGTTATGTAGCAGAAGCTATGCGTTTAGTTTATCCTTTCTTAGAACCTTGGAAAGAAATAGTTTTAAACTATCCAAGATTATTAGCAAAAAATTTATCTGGTTTAAGAAAAGTACAGTTAGCAACAGAGACAGGAATACAAAATGGTATATTATTTAAAGACCCTGTGTCAAACGAATTAAGATACGCAAGTCCTTCTACAGATTTAATGGAATCAGTATTTGGTATAGATACTCCAGAAGAAATTGAAATAAGAAAAACTGCTTCTTTACAAGGAATAAACTTATTTACACAAAATCCACTTCCTGGATTTGGACCAGTAGTCCAAGTTAGTTACCAAGCTGCTAGAAAGTTTTTACCTGAAGATTGGAGACAAGCAGAAGATGTGTTGTTTCCTTATGGTTTACCAGATACAGATATAGGTTCTCAAATATCAAGACAGTTACCTGTGTATATAAGAAATTTATGGAACTCTACAACTGAAGGTGGAGTAAATGAAGGACAGTTTTTAAATGATGTTGCTGATGCAGGAAAAATATTAACAGTTGCTTTTGTAAAAGGTAAGTTAGATTACGACCCTAGAACTGAAGAAGGAAGAATACAATTTGAAGAAGATTCTATTGCGTTAGCTCAGAAAATGAATGTATATGAAAACTTAGGTAAAGCTATAGAACCATCAGCTCCTAGATTAGAAATAGCAGTTCAATTAGAAAGTCCAGAATTTTTTAATGACCAAACATTAATAGACACATTTAAAGAATTACTACCAGAAGATTATAGTTTTGGTAAGTATGATGACGATTATTTTACAACTACTGTAATTACAGCAATATTTAGAGAAGTTTATAACAATGTAGATGAAGGAGAAGAGTATTTAGCTTATGCTTTAATAGCTTCGCTTATTGGAGAAGACCCTAATGATTGGGACGCTATTTATAGTGCTGCATATTTAGTTCAAGGTAAGACTTCTAGTTTAGGAGCTAAACTACCTTCAACAGAAGAACAAGTTAAATGGGATAAAGAATGGCCAGAACACGCAGATAAGTATTCAAATACTTTTGCTTATTTTGCACCAGATATTGAAGAATTAGATTTATTAGATGTAAATTCATTTTATAACCAAATTGAAGAAGGTAAGAGAGAAAGCTATACACAACAAGAACTACTAGAAAGAGCGCAAGAAACTGCTTTTAGAGTTATTTATAATTATTTAACTAAACCTTACAGAGGAGACAACAGCAAAGAAGCTATTGCTGAAAGAGCAACAATTAAACAAAATTTATTAGAAGCGTTCCCTTATGGAAATGGGCAAAGAGATATGGTTAAATGGCAAAAAGGTGTTTCACCATACGAAGTATTTTTAGAATTAAAAGAAGCATCTAATGATGAGTGGTTGTTAGAAAGTTCACAAGCAGCTAAAGGTTTAAATGAATTTCTTTATGGCACAGATAAACATTATGGTTTATTAGCTGCTGTAGATTCAATAAGAGATGACGAAAAACTTATAAAACTTAATGCAGAAGGCAAAGAAATAAAAATGAACGAAGCAGATGCTTTAAGTTACTTAGCTAGTAGAGAAAGTTCTCAATTAATGAGAGATGAACTGTTAGTATTCTTACAGGAAATAGTGGATAGATACCCTGAATTTGCTCCATTAGCAAAAGAAAAGTTCTTAAACTATGTAGAATATCAATATACACCATAAAAGAGGATTAATGGAAGAAGAAGAAAATAGTAACATAATAGAAGGATTAAAAGATAATACAAAACCTCCTGGTATAACTAGAGATACAGAAGATGCTACTATTGCTCCTTATGGTTATTCACCTTTAGTAAAAAATGATGCAGGAACATATGTTGCTGTAGAAATTTATTTAAATGCTTTAAATCCTAATGGTCAATGGTATTACCAAGGAGATGAAGATTCTATTATTGAAAATTTGTCTGTACAACAATTAAGAACTTTACAAGATAGATTAGTTAGAACAAGTTGGTTTAGTGCAGAAGATTATTCAAAAGAATATGGTAGAAAAGGTAGAGCTACAAGAGATGCTTTAAAAAATGCTTTATACGCTTCTAACTTTGAAAGAGGTGTTGGATATGAAACAGCAATAGATTTAGAAATACTTAATCCTGGTGAAGTGCAGTATGTTCCTAAGACTTATCAAGCAACTGATAAAACTTCTAGGTTAAAGAAAGTTGATGCTATATTTAAATCTCTTGGTTTACAACCAACAAACAAAGAAAAGAATTACTACGAATTAATATTAAAAGATTTAGAAGAAAAAGAATTTTATAATGATGAAACTGTTGATAGGATTTCTGTTGAAGGGCCTAAAGTTACTAAAACAGAAACTAGAAGACAAGGTGTAGAACCTTTATCAGAAAAACCTACTGAAATAGTAGAAGTAGAAGAAACAGTAGAGAAGATACCAGATGATTTTGATGCTTTATCAAGATTACAAGAAAGAGTTGGAACGGATTTTGCTGGTGTACTTGCGAGACAAGGAGATGTTACTAGGGCTAGAATAAATACAGGTAACATAGCACAGTCTATTATGAGATTAAAAGGGTTAGGAGGATAATGACACCTTTGGAACTTGCTATAATATTAATAACTGCTGCAACATCTTTAAAAGATGCAGGTATGGAATTAGAAATAGACCCTTCTGCTAATCCTATGGATTTAGCTACATTAGTATCTATTGCGTATGCAGAAAATGAACAAGGTGAAAATATAGGTTCAGGACAATCTATTTTAAGAGATAAAGAAGGAAAAAGAGAAGTATCTTTTGGTCCATTTCAAATTAACAAATTTTGGTATAGAGATAAATCAAAGAGTGGAGATACAACTGTAGTTAATAATGAATATACAGATGTTTTTAATGGTGCTACTCCAAAAACTATGCCTGAATTATTAAAAGACCCACTTAATTCTGCATTAGCAGCAATTATTGTAGCTAATAGTAAGAAAGGTTTTGAGAACTGGACAACCTATACAAGTGATGCTTACGGAATCAAAGAGCAAGATTACGAATCAAAATATTGGAAAACTGGATTTAATGCTGCTGTAGAAGAATTATATAAAGTAAATATTACTGTTCCTGAGCTAGATTTACTTGATGAATCTCCAGAAATTAATGAAATACCTTTTTTAGAAAAAGATAGAAGAGAGTTTGAATCACAAGTACCCAAAGAAGCAGATAGTTATGCCTTAGCCAAATATAGAAGTCTAAAAACTCAAGAAATAGATAAAAATTTTAGAAACTTAATGGAGAAAATATCAAATTCACAAGCAATACTCTCTGCAAAGGAAGATAATAATGGCTGATTATGTATTTATAGCAGAACCAGGTTTTGATAGAAGAATATTAAAAGATAAAGATGGTAATACTGTATTTGTAAATTCTCAATTAGAGTATGACTATTACACAGCTGATAGAGGTGGTCCATTTAATGGTTCTTATTGGGAGGACGCTGGTTCGGCAGGTATTATTACTGAAAAAATGATAAATGATATTCAACCAGAATATGAACAAAAACAATCAGGAGGTGATGAATTAGTTAGCCCTAATACTGATATAAGTATTTTAAATTTATATGGGCCTGATGGAGAGCAACCTATTGATAATGATGATAATGATGATGGCTCTATAGATACATCATTTGGAGCTGGTTCTACAAGTTTTAGTTCTTGGTCAGGAAGAGACAAGGGGAAAATACCTTCAGGAGCTGAATATTGGAATGTTAATGGAGAATATTATATTGTATATTTTATTCCAGGAAGTGGAGTACCAGTTTATTATGATTCAAGTTTAGAAGATTTAAAAAATCTATTTGGGCCAGTTGAATTTCCTGAAGTTGAAGCAAGTATTAAATCACCTAGCTCTGACCAATGGTCTAAAGCTATTAGATTTGGTAATTCATTAGAGTTAGCAGACCCAAATGTTTATGACCCAACACAAAGTCCTTGGGTTTCATTTATTGACACAGTAGCTAAAGAAGCTGCTATTAGACCTTGGTTGGCTAACGAAGAAATGGTTGAATTATTAGCTGAAGCTACTTTAGAAGGTAGAACAGTTACAGATGCTGAATGGCAATCTACTGAATGGTGGAGAAGTAGCACACAGTCGCAAAGAGATTGGTTACTATTAGCTCAATCTGGTTCTGGAGATTTTGCACCAGGTTTACCTGCAGATGCTTTAGCAAAAATAGCAGATGATAAGTTAGTTGTAAATAATTTAATGCAACAAATGGGAATAAATAATCCTTCTGATGAATTAGTTGCTTGGGTTAGTGAAAAATTAACTACAGGTGATTGGACACCAACTTATGTAGACGAACAAATAAAAGTATTAGCTGACCCAACATTAGATGCTGATATGGACACAGAGTTAAGTGATTTTATAACTTCAGGTGAAATAGATTATGACACTACAAGAGCAGGAGAATCACAAGTTAAAAGATTAGTGAAAGAATATTTAGGACCTGTATTTGGTGGTAATATTGGCGACTCTCAAATTAATAAATGGGCAGGTATGTTAAGAAATGACCCAGATGCTGAAATACAAATAAAAGAAACTATGTTGAATATGAAAAAAGGTCTATTCGGTGAATACAATGATGAGCTAACTTACGAAGAGATAGCTGCTCCTTGGAGAGGTTTTACTACTAATACTTGGGGTGGTACTGTTGATGAAACATCTACATTATTCCAAGATGTTGTTAAAGCTAATGATGTTACAGTTGCCAATAAATTATTATTTGATGCAGGATTAAAAGATGGTGGCTCTGAAAAGATTAAACAAGATGTGTTAAATAGTTTAGTAAGCTCTTTTGGTGGTGGAGCAGTTAGGAGAATTATATAATGGAACAATTTTTACAAGAAGCTAGAGCTTTGTTACCTTGGCTACCAGAGTCTCTTATACAGATATATGCAAATTCTTTTGCCGAAACACAAAATAAAGATATAGCAATAGCTGAAGTCAGAGCTAGTGAAGATTATGGAACATATTTTCCTAAGAATAAAAGAGATGATGGAACTGTAAGATTATCTGAATCTGATTACGCTTCAGTTAAAGAATCTTATGGTTTAACTATTGAAGATTACGGAATGAATAAAGATTATTTTGAAAATACTTTTGCTACATTAATTGAAAAAGGAATATCTCCAGCTACTTTTAGACAAAGAGTTGAAACTGCAAGTGCAGGAATATTACAAAATATACCTGCTGTAAAAGATTACTATTCAACTAATTTTGGTATGAACTTAGACGATAATCAGATACTTGCTTCTATTATTGACCCAGATATTGGTCAATCAATTATAGAAGGAAAAATCACTGCTGCACAAATTGGTGGAGAAGGACAAGCAAGAGGATTTGATTTAAGTGCTGAAGAAGTACAAGCATTAGAGAGAGCAGGATTAACACAAGCTCAAGCTAGACAATTATTTGCTGCTGCAGAAACAGAAGTACCTAGATTAGCTAATTTACAAAGAAGATTTGAAAGAAGGACTAGAGAAATCACATTACCTGATGACTTCCCAATTCGTGGAGGAGAAACAATAATTGTAGATATTCCTTTAGATGAAATGTCTGATGCAAGTTTTGGATTTGAACCTTGGTTTGGTTACGAAGGTGGATACGACCAATGGGTTGCAGATGGCTCTCCTGCTAATTGGAGAAATAAAACTGATGAAGGTTTAATATCAAGACCTGGATATAGTATTGAAGAATTTATACAAGAATCTGTATTCGGTTCTGAAGAACAAAAAAGAAAAAGAAGAAAATTATTATCAGAACAGGCCTCTGCTTCTTCTCCTATAGGTGGAGCAGCTAGAAAAGGTGGAAGAGTTACAGGATTAACTCAGGGATAATCTAAACCTAAACTTTACATTTATATTTTTTATATGGTAATATTAACTTATAGCCTTGCAGGAGTCGGCTTAGAATAGATGCTGCACCTCTAGGATATATCCTACGTGTATCTTAGTATTTCAATTCGTAGTGTATCTGGACAGTCAGGAGTGGCTGACAATTCTTATTGTTCTTAATTATTAATTTGTCGCCTATCGCATTACAACCCCAGGGTAATGTAGTTAGTAGAAATCTGGGAGTAGGAGAAAAATGGAAAACGAAGTAGAAAATATAGTAGAAGAAACGCAAGAAGAAGATAACAATGCTATCAAGCAGATGCGTGAACGCATTAAAGAGCTTGAAGGTGTTGAAAAGGAGTACAAAACTGTACAGATGGATACAGCCATCAAAGATGCAGGTTTTGACCCAGCTTCTGGACAGGGCAAAGCACTAAAGGACCTTTACAAAGGCGACTTGGAAGCAGATGCGATAAAGGCATTTGCTGCTGAACAATATGGTTGGGGAGAAGATGCTCCAGCAGTTCAGGAACAAGAAGCACAGAAAGCAAGAGTGGTAACTAGCCAAGATAGTTTAGATACTGTAATGGAAGCCAGTGTTCCAGTTGAACCAGCCGATATGAATGACCAAATTGCAATAGCTATGCAAGATGGAGATTGGCAGAAGAGTTCAGCTCTCAAAGCTGAAAAGCTAAAAGCACTAATGAACGACAAGTAAAATTAAAGGAGATTAAAAAATGGGTGCAGTATCAGGAATGGGTGATTCGTATGATTTACCCAATTATGTTGGAGAGTTATTTAATATAACTCCTAATGATACGCCATTTCTTTCTGCCAT
>CEUS01125233.1_pt1 | contig 11136 bp, 6 predicted proteins | sample 427031 | NCBI WGS metagenome assembly CEUS01 (sample SAMEA2622837, study PRJEB7988) | marine metagenome | biome: marine biome (ENVO:00000447); feature: marine epipelagic mixed layer (ENVO:xxxxxxxxx); material: "saline water (ENVO:00002010), including plankton (ENVO:xxxxxxxx)" | depth 140 m | reverse complement strand
TAATACCATCGAATTGATGGAATTGTCACCTTGTATATTTGTTGTGTTTTTTTACTAAATTAATATACATGGCGATTATAGCCATATTTCTAAGAATAATAAAGATCGATTTAAGAGTTATTCTGCAATCACATTTATTGTAGCTTCAAAATCTAATTCAAGCCGAATGTCATCAGCAACACCCAAAACAATTGGCACACTAGGTTTAGTTATATTAAAATAGTCAAACGTAAATTTTGTTGATGCAATTCCTGTGACATTAGTTGTGCCTGTCCAAGTTGCTTTGACATCCCATGTTATTGGTTTAGTAACATCACGAATAGTTAGATTACCATTTAATTTGAATTCATCCTTTCCAGTAGTAGGAATAGGTTGGTTGTTGAAACAGTTTTTTTCAATAATGGTACGTTCTTTTAATTGAATTTCTGCTAAAGACGAGGGTAAACGATTGATCGATGAATATATACAATTAAGAGTTTTTAACCATTCAGATCCTTGTATATCTTCAGTGGTGAATTTTGCTGTAGGATATTTATCAGATTCCAACGATCTGGTTTTTAGGTAACGGTCACGACGAGAAGAATCACTTTTAAGAGTGGTTAAATCAACCTCAATAGTTGAAGTTTTATGGATAGAATTATTTTTTGTATCAATAAATAATTCTCCTGTAATTGATTTGGTTTCTCCAATTGCATCATTAGGGAGATTTCTTCTTACAAGCTGTTCATTAATTCTATATCTTGCTATGGATTCATTTGTTAATAAAATTTTAAGTATACCTTGGTTTATTTTTGGAATGGAATCTTCAGATTTTTTTACAGTTTCAGGTATGTTTTCTTGAATGTTTTTAATTGGAATTGTGGTAGGAATTACCGTTTTAGTAGGAGGAGAAATTATTGGAGTTTTTGCTTTGGAGCCAAAAATACATCCAAAACAAAAACAGATTGACAAAAGATATAATGTTAAAATTGTTAGGTTTTTATTATTTATTATTTTCATGAGATTATTTGAATTAAAAAATCAGTTATCTTTCAGTGGATTTTGCCTTATTTTCCCATAGGTTGTAGTAAGTTCCTTTTTGTTTAATTAAAGTATCGTGTGTTCCAGTTTCAGTTATTTTGCTATTTTCAATTACATTAATTTTATCTGCATTTTTTGCTGTACTTAATCTGTGTGCAATAATTATAACCGTCTTTTTTGAAAATATTTGATTTAATGTATGGGATATTGATTCTTCTGTAGATGAATCAATATTGGATGTGGCTTCATCCAATATGACGATATTTGAATTAGTAATCAATGCTCTGGCAAGACATATAAGTTGTCTTTCTCCCACACTTAAACTTACGCCTCCTTCTTGAATGAAATGATTATAACCAGAAGGCAGTTTTAGAATAAAGTTATGTATTCCAATTAATTTACATACTTTTTCAACTTCTTCTTGAGTAGCATCAGTTTTCCCATATCTTATATTTTCTAATATGGTGTTTGAAAATATAAATGGATCTTGCGGAATCATTGTAATATTTTTGGCGATATCTTGTTGTGAAAATGTTTTGATGTTTTTACCGTCTATCGTTATTTCTCCGGAAGTCACATCATATAATCTAGTTAATACAGATACTAGAGATGTTTTCCCTCCTCCAGTAGGACCTACTATTGCAATTGTTTCTCCATGTTTAATTTGTAAGTTAATATCAGTAAGAACTAGGTCTGTGTTTGTATAATGAAAATTGACATTTTTGAATTCTATGTCACCTTTTGAATAGATAAAATGAGAATTTGTTTTACGAAATTCTATTTTTGGATCGGTATCTAATATTTTAAAAACTCTTTGTCCTGCAACCATAGCACGTTGTAAAAATCCATATTGCATACTTAATTGTCTAATTGGTTCATATAGACGATATGTGTAAAGAAGGAAAGCAATTAATTCACCAATAGTAAAATTAGTGTTGCCATTTAAAATTGTTAGTCCTCCAATAAAGATAATTAATGAAATGGAGATAGAATTTAATATTTCAACACCAGGCATTAGAGCAGCTTGAAATCGCGTAGCAGTGAGATGTGATTCAAGATTGCTATAATTCGTATTGCCAAACATTCGTGCATTAGGTTTTTCTCTGTTAAGACTTTGTATTAATCTGATTCCAGAAATATTTTCGTTTAGCTGAGCATTTACATTAGCTGTTGTAACACGTGTTCTATAGAATGCTTTTCGAGCATGTCTTTGCCAAAGGGTTATAATAATTATCCAAATAGGTATTGTGATTATTGAAAGAAGAGCTAATTGCACATTCATGATGAACATGATTGTAAGAATTCCAAACAAACTAATTAAATCCCCTAAAGTAATTACAAATATAGAGAGAAATTCTCTTAATTGTTCAATATCATGGACTAATCTTGATATCAATCTGCCTACTTCATTTTGATCAAAAAAACTTTGAGATAATTTGTGCATGTGTTTGAATAAATTTATTCGTATTGATAGCAATACTTTTGTAGATATTCGTGCTATTACCCGAATATACGCATAGTTGCCAATAAAATGCATTATTCCAAGTACAATTAGGATTAGTAAGGCAACAGGAAATCCTTCAGCAGAGGAAGAATTTATATGTTTTTCAATTATTTTTCCTATCCACCATGGAGTAGCTATTGTAACTCCAGTGTAAAAAAACATTGCTAAAATACTAACGATTATCAAATAACGGTATGGAATAAAATATTTGATCATTCTTTTAATAATTTGGGAGTCATAATGTGATGGAGTTTGGTCATCATCAATATTATTGCGGTATCCACGTCCTCGCATCCCATATCCACCGCCATAATGTCCAAAGTTCATCATTTTAGTACCTAATATCCTTTTGTTAATTGCTTAATTGAATTTCAAATATTCTACGATACAGATTATCTGTACTTAATAACTGATCATGTGTTCCAGTATTAACGATTGAACCATTATCCATAACGATAATGGTATCTGCTTGCTGGACTGTTGATATGCGGTGAGCTATAACTAATGTAGTTTTTCCTTTAGCTATAGTTGATAGAGTTGAATGTATTTTTTGTTCTGTAATTGTATCCACACTTGAGGTAGAATCATCGAAAATAAGAATAGGGGGATCAGTTAATATAGTTCGAGCTATCCCCAGTCTTTGTTTTTGTCCGCCTGATAACGTTATACCTCTTTCACCTACCCAAGAATCGTATTTTTCAGGTAGTGTATCTATGTATTCATGTAATTCAGAGAATTGAGCTGCTTTAATGATATCTGGTAAAGTAGCATTTTCAGAGCCATAGGATATATTTTCTTTTAAAGTTCCAGAGAAAGTGAAAGTATCTTGCATTACGATGCCGATGTTATTTCGTAGAGATCCGATTGTCATGTCAGAGACATTGATATCATCAATTGTAATAGTACCTGAGGATACGTCATAAAATCTTGGGAGTAAGTGCATTAAGGTTGTCTTTCCTGATCCAGAACCACCTACGATTGCTATAAATTGACCGGGTTGAATTTCAAAATTAATGTTTTTTAAAATATTTTCTGTGGATTTATATTTAAAAAAAACATTATTAAATTTTATATGACCTCTTAAATTTCTAACATTGGTTGCATCATTTTTTTCTATAATGCTTGAAGCTTGGTCAAGTATTTCAAATATACGTTGTCCTGCAGCTACACTTCGAGCATAAGTATTTATCATAAATCCAGACATACGAATAGGAATTGCAAGGATTGCAAGATAGAATATGAATGATACTAGTTGCCCTGGTGATATTTGACCAGATTTAACTTCATAAAATCCGACCAAAAGCACAGCTACTGTTACAAGGGAAAAAAGTAATGTTAATAGTGAACCTTGAGAAGCAAAAACTCTTGCAGTTAAGTAGGTAAAATTTGCAACTGAAGATGATTGTTGATTGAATCGTTGTGTTTCATAATTTTGAGATGCAAATACTTTAATTATTTTTATTCCAGTAAAATTTTCTTGTATTAAAGTAGTCATTTTCCCTATAGCAGATTGTACTTCTGTCCATAGTGTTCTCAGTTTTTTTGACATGAAAATTGTTCTCCAAATTAATATAGGAATAATGGCAAGTACAACAAGAGCAAGTTTCCATGTAAGGAAAAATAGAATAACAATTATAGATATTAAGGTGATAATTGAAGATAAACCTCGAATAGTACCGAATAAAATTAACATTCGTATTGCATCAACATCGCTAGTTGTTCGTGATAAGAGATTTCCTGTTGTTTGGTTGTCATGAAAATCAAAACCTAAGCTTTGTATTTTACTAAATAATTCATTACGAAGTTTAAAACAAACTTTTTGTGCAACAGATTCTGCCAAATAATCTTGGAGGTAAGCTGTAATTCCTCGAATACAACTTACAGTAATAATTACAATTATTAATATTAACAATTTATTTTTTGAACCGGATTGGAGTACTTCATCTACAGCTATTCCGAGTATGCTTGGGACAATTAAACCAGCTAGTGTTCCTATAATCATTGATGCTAATGCAAAAAGAAGTGCAACTTTATAATAGAGACTATAAGAGAGAAGACGGACAACGATTTTCATTTTGGTTCTAAAACATCAGATGGAATTTTGTATAGTAATTTAGACTTGTTATTTTCACCTACTTCGAAGTTTCAAGTAGTATCGGAAATTGAAGTTTCTCCAATGAGTTTACGGACTGGATAATTTATTTCTATTCCTTCTTTTGAAAATCTTGTGTGTATATTTTTTATGAGTGTACTTTTTAAAGCGAAACTTCCAAGTCGATCAGATGCTTGTATGACTACCCAAAAATCTATATTTGAATCACCAAATTCAGAAAATCCAAAAAATGGTGGATTTTCGTTAATTGCATGTGGCGAATCCTTAATTGTTTGATTTGCAACTTCAAGAACGATTTCTTCAACTTTTTCGAGGTCAGATTCATAGCTTACACCACTAGTCACTCTAACGTTAATGGCAGGTGTAGGGCTAGAATAGTTTGTAATAATACTTTGAGCTAGTTGAGAATTAGGTATTATGACGAGATTATTGAATCTACTTTGTATCTTAGTACTCCTCCAGCCAACATCTACTATGAAACCAGAAGGACCGCCTTCAATTTCTATAAAATCTTCTTTTTTTAATTCTCCCTCAGTTATAAGGTATGTACCAGCAAAGAAATTACTTAATGTTGGTTGTACAGCCAACGCAACCGCCAAACCTCCTAAACCAAATCCAGCAAGTAGTGGACTAATAGAAATATCTAGACTATCAAGTATTATTAAAAATCCAGCACTATAGATTAATAACGGAAATATTCGGCGAATAGGTGGGATAAGCCTTGCTGCTATACCTACGTTAGTTTTATCTTGAATACTTTCTATGTACCATGAAGAAATTAAAGTAAGCATTTGTGCAGTTAATGAAGTTGCACCAGCTACTAAAACAATAATCCATATTTTATTGATAACTTGAAGGATGGTTTCGTTATTTTGATAAAGGAAATTAACTTTATCCAGTGCTTCTGTACGGAGTAAAATTGATAAAAAGGCAAGTACTCCTAAAATAATTAAAAACGTGATGACAGGACGGTTAATTGTTGATAGCAGCCTTATAGATAGAGGTTGTTGTTTTAAACCAGTACTCTTCCTTAAAATTAATTTGATGACGATATTAATAGCAATAGCGAAAATAGCAAATAGAACAAATATAGCGATGCTAGAAATAAGTCCTGATATGAGATTATCTGTTGGTAAAATAGATGTCATCTTGTTAATTGGAGTATTATTATTTTAATGTATTTTAACATGATGAATTTAATTATAGAAATGTTAATAAAGGGCAAAAAATTTAGTTAGGAGAAATTAAACAAGGTTATGAGTGGTTTGAAAATAATTTCCTGGAATATTAATGGTTTGCGAGCGATAGCAAAGAAGAATTTTACAGAATGGTTAGCAGAAGAGTCCCCTGATATTGTTTGTGTTCAGGAAATAAAAGCAATGCCTGAGCAAGTACCAGAAAATATAACTAAACTAGAATCTCACAAAGGGTACTATTTTTCAGCTGAAAGAAAAGGTTATAGCGGTGTAGCTATTTTTACGAAAGATATTCCTCAAAATGTTATTTTTGGATTAGGTTCTGATAAGTTTGATAAAGAAGGAAGAGTCATCACTTTAGAATTTGACGGATTTTCAGTAATTAATTCATATCATCCTAATGGTAGAGCATCTATTGAACGTTTACAGTATAAAATGGATTTTTATGCAGCATTTTTGGAAATGGTAAATAAATATAGAGAAAAGCAAAAAAACATTATTATTTGTGGTGATTTTAATACAGCTCATAGTGAAATTGATCTAGCACGTCCAAAAGAAAATAGTAATGTTTCTGGATTTTTGGATACAGAACGGGAATGGATGGATCGATTTGTTGCAAATGGGTATATTGATAGTTTTAGAATGTTTAATAAGAGTGAAGGACAATATACTTGGTGGGATCCAATTACTCGTGCTAGAGAACGTAATGTAGGTTGGAGAATAGACTATTGTTTTGTAACTACAGAATTAACCTCTTATTTACAAGATGGATTTATTTTAAATAAGATTTTTGGATCTGATCATTGTCCAACTGGTATTATTTTAAATAAAATTTAGGCAGTATACTATGCTATAAATTAGATGACAAATTAATCTTTTAATTCTAACTTGACAGATTCAGGAGAATAAAAAGAAATTGTAACAGGACCAATTAAACCTGAAACCGTTTGGTTTTCCTGGACGAATCTTGATGGAATTTCAGCAGAGTAATGGTTTGCCAAGGTGTTATAAACTGTAATTTCTACTTTATTAGCGCCAAAATGTATATATTTACTAATGTTTAGTTTGTTTGGCCTACTGTAACACACACCAACTCTTTGATCATTAACTTTTATTTCTGCAATGGTCTTGACTTGTCCAATATCTATGAAAATTTCTTGGTTTAATACATCATCCCATAATTCGAAGTCAGTAGTATACGTAGCTCCTCCAGAATATGAGTCAAGAGCATGTTCAGACCAGTCTCCTAATGAAATTAATCCTTCACCACAATCAAATTCTATAGGTGATTCAAAAGCTGCACCAGCATATTTACCTGGAGAATGAACCATTTTTAGTGTTACCTTAGAGATTCTTGAAGAAGGTTTATCAATTTTAATCTCATTACCTTTTATGTCTTGTAGGTTTCCATTGACCCATACTGAAATTTCTTTGCAATCAGGGGATAATTTAATTGTATGTGTTCCAGGGGGAGCATAGAAATTATACCAGCCTATCAATGATCTAGGAGCAGGTCTTGCATTTATGGAATTTTGTGGAGAAAACCCCCATAAAGGATCTGATTCCCATATAGTTTCTCCAAAGATATCGTATGATAGAGTTTCGGGAGTATTGAACCATTTTAGTCGTGGTATGGGAGGTTTTTCTTGTGATGGTGAATGTCCTTGTTTAGTAAAAACAGCATATGCAAAAATCTCTGTGGTTGGTGCTTGAGTAAAACGTATAATGAGTTTATTTACACCTTGTTTTAAAGAAACAGGAATACAATATTCTTCAAATTCACTTCCACCGTATGATACACCAGGTGGGCCTTGTTGAAATGTTGGAAGGATTTTCTGTTCTTCTAAATATTCTTGATTGTAGTTTGACTGGGTCTTTAGTGGGAGTATCGCATCTGTAGTTTTGTCATATGAAAATGTACTATCTAATGTTTTTGGCCTTGAGGAGTGAATAGTATGGTTGTTTAAAAGTACATCACATCCGATTTCAGGATTAATTCCTAGTAAGAAGTCTTTTTTTGTATCTTTATCTGTGGCTACAGTGGTTACTAAATATTGAATTACATTATCTTTCGTTTTATTAGGGTTAAAATATATGAATGTTTCAGGAACTCCTTGTAAACCACCCCATGGAGTTTTTACTGATTTTCCAGATTGGTGTCCAAATTGCTCTGAATAAGAGTATGTATGGAAAGAAAAGGTTTGGTCGTTTAAAACGATTGAGCTTTGATTTTCAGCAATGAGCTTCGAAAGTGTAGGGGAATCAAATGTTTCAGGTATTGGGTCAAGCTGGTTCCAATATGGGCCAAATGAATATGTGTATTCTTCCCATGAAGAATGATTAAAGTTTTGTTTATGCCATCCTTTATTAATTCCATCAATTCCATCAGGTTGTATTTTATATTTAAATTTGCGAGCTTGAGGTGATAATAATTTGTTTTCTTTTGGATAATAATAATTACCGAATTTATTTGATAAATTGGGTTTAATTTGAAAGTTCCATTCTTGGGTTAGATGAATTGGTGGAGAGGATGGTTTTGTAATAATTTCTCCGCTATATAATTTCCCTTCATGACGGATAGACATCGATTTTAATCCTGGATTTTTATTTAGTACATTTGCCTTTAACATTCCATTTTTAAATTTAACGCTAGTTATATTGTCAAAATTATCAGATATAACCTCTGGTCTATTGTTTGGCGGAGTAAAAATAATGAGAATAGATTCATATCTGTCTAGTGAAAACCTTACTCGGGTAAATCCGTTAAGGATTTCAAATCTGTATATTGGAATAATTTTTCCAGTTTTTGGATCCAATATAGATGGTTCACCCATGACTTTGAATGTTAAATCAAGTGAGCGTTGTTCAGGTTGTGTGTTATACAAAAAATATATATCAGACTCGTCAACTTTTTTATGTATAAAGTAAATATTGGATGCAATTGGAAGATTACGGGTTATAGGTGCAGCCGTAGTACTGGATGATTCATTATACTTAAGGTGTGTATCTTTCTCAAAGGTTGAGGCGATTTTTTCATTACTAGTTGCAGATATGTCACGAGGCAATACACTGGAAATAATTGTTGGAAGATCTATCGTTGATGCATTGGATCCTTTATTTTGTTCTCCTGGTACGAAGAATGATTTTCCATTATTAGTACTAGACTGTACCTGGATACTATTAATGAAATGATCTTCGACATCATATGTAGAGTGGTTATAATTCTCACTTGATTCCATCCCGAAAATTTCTTTTAATAACATTTGTAATGCTGGGTCATTTCTACCATTTTCTGCACTAGCAGATGGGAGTTTTTGGAAGGAAATTATAATACCTCCATCTTGATATAACGTTGCAATTTTTTCTAAAGTTTTTAGACGGATAGTAGATATTGGAGGTAACACTATAGCACGGAATTTAATTCCAGAAATACACAAGGAACCATTGTCGATTGTAGCATTTTCTAAGCTTTCTTCATCAATAAAGTTGAAGTCTACTCCTCCAGAATAAATGCTATCTGCGATAGTATAAGTTGTAGATGCAGTAATATCTGCATCTAATGAGAAACGATTACCATGAGTCCATCCAGCATGGATAGCAGTAGTTGGAAATAGTACCCCTACTTCAGCACAGTGAGTTCCTTGACTTAAGGCATAACTAAGTCTTCTTACATAATCAGCAAAATGTGGATATAGTTCTGTATAAGGTTGATAAATCTGCGTTGGAGGAACCCATTCATACCATCCACCTGAAAGACCACTTACAATTCCGTGGGGATCGTACAAATTCAATCCGTAAGCCCAGTTTTCATTAGTCCACTTCACATGTTCTTCAAGTGTAGCTCCCCAGCCAACGCCCCAGTAGCCACACATTGACACGCGTTCTTTATTAAATATATGTGCTGCAGAGCTTGAAAGTTTTGCATCAATAAATCTTCGTTTTAGAGGTATTCTTTCATCAAGTTGTGGATCTTCATTACCAGGGAAATGATACCATTTCATCAATTTAAATAAATCACCAAAATGATTTGTTTCGGCTAACATATCTTGTCTTCCACGAATAGCTACTGTGGCATAGATCATATTATGTTGTTCATGAAGATCGAAAAGATGTTTATAGACATTTTTTTCTAGTAAGTTAGATAGGATTCCATAATAGTCACAACGGATTTTTTCTGTTTGGTCTCCAATGTCATGGAATAGTCCAATAAGATATGGGATAGGGTCATATCCTTTTATTTCTTTAAAGCTTTTTAGAAGAATTGGTGAAAACAGAATTGCTTCGTCTAAAACATCGAGTTCATCTTGGATATATCCTTTAAATGTATTTCCGATATGTTCTGGCATTTTTTCCACATAGGGGACCCATACAGAATTAAACCACTGTGTACCAACTTCCTTATTTACCCAGTCTAATCCAGTATTATAGGAAGTGATTGCAATAAGTATCCAATTTTCCTCTGGAGCATTCCATTCAATTTCTGATTGGTTTTTGGATTTTGTAATAGGGGTGTAAGATTCGATGTCTAATTTTCCAGAAATAATTTTATAAGCTCCTGAAAAAAGTAATTTTTGTTGGACAGGAATTTTAATGGATAAAAGTTCAGATTGGTTAGATGTTTTTTCGTAAATTTTGAGACGTTGTCCGATTAGCTTATTACTATTAAGTTGGTTTTCAATTGGATTTTGTCCGGTCCATTCAGAAAAATAGAACACCATTCCATGTTTTTTGTGTTCATTAATAGCATGTTCCATAAGTTCATAATATTTTGGACTACCGTATGGAGGATTTATTGAGTATGGTTCGTCATTATGGAATCGAATATAAAACATGGTTCCATAAGATTTAATACGCTTTAGTTCTTTTACTAAATAGTTGATAACGTTTTTATCTATTTTTGATCCTTCCCACCACCAATTTGGATAAATTCCATATTCAGGAGGAGGATCTTTAAATTGTAGTGCTATCTTGTTGTGGTTGGGTTTTTGTGAAAGCATTCATTTTTCCTAATAAAATTTGTCACTTGTAAATAAAAATACTATTAGCAATATAACATATAATTATTAACTATATTAAAATAATATAGTTAGGAGAACTAGGAAGTCTGATATGTCCAAAAATAAGAAAGTAATTTCAATGAATTCAACCTTAATAATTAATTAACAATATTGATATATGCTATCTATAGAGGTTTAATAACCTCCCTCTATTTTTGCTGGTGGGAATTAATTACTTAGCTGTACTTCTGTTTTTCCCACCAGTATTTTAATTATTTGAGGCTAGATGTTTCAATTAAATCTGAC
>CEUS01008450.1_pt1 | contig 11136 bp, 6 predicted proteins | sample 427031 | NCBI WGS metagenome assembly CEUS01 (sample SAMEA2622837, study PRJEB7988) | marine metagenome | biome: marine biome (ENVO:00000447); feature: marine epipelagic mixed layer (ENVO:xxxxxxxxx); material: "saline water (ENVO:00002010), including plankton (ENVO:xxxxxxxx)" | depth 140 m | reverse complement strand
CCGATCCTGACGACGACGGGGACGGATGGGGCGACGAAAACGAGGAAACATGCCTGACGGATAGCCTAGACCCCATATCATTCCCGACCGATGGGGACGGGGACGGGGAGTGCGATGGAATAGACAACATAGACGACTCGCCTGTTTTCCTAGTATACAGCGAGAGCTCCCAACTGCTTTTCGTTGACGAACCGATCGACCCAATCATAGCGACAACATACGGGGGGGACGTGAGGACTTGGGAGGTTTGGCCCCCGCTACCAGAAGGCCTGGCCTTGAACGGTGCGACCGCTCGCTCCAGTACCGCTAATGGGACAATTACGGGAATGCCGGGTTCTGAATTCGAATTACAGGTTTTCACGGTCTGGGCAAACAACTCGCAATACCAAAGCTACGTGGAGATAACCCTACAATCAGTGGTCCCGGACCCGGACGATGATGATTTCGACCTGATCTATCTTGAAGACTTCCTAATACTAACTACCTACTACGACGAGGTTTACCTTGAGCCGCAGATCTTCGGAGGGAACATTTCCTCCTGGTCCATTTCCCCCAATCTACCCGAGGGCCTAGAATTCAACCTGAGCAATGGCCTAATCACAGGGATTCCGTTAGTAGAGGTCAACGAAACCGCATACACGGTAACAGGTAGCAACTCTCTGTTCATGAACACGTTCCAGATCAGCATTGTTGCAAACTACCTAGACACGGACGAGGATGGCATCCCCGACCTTTTCGACCCAGACGACGACGGGGACGGGTGGAACGACACCCTAGAAATTGACTGTGGCACGGACTCACTGGATGCGCTCATTACCCCGGATGACCATGATGGCGACTTCCTCTGTGACCTGAATGACGAATTCGACGACTCGCCGGTCGTTTTCTTCTATCCGATCGACAAGCTGGTCCTTACGGTGGGTGAGGAAATGGAGCCACTGGACCCATTGGTTGCACCTACAAGCGGTGACATATTACAATTCACAGTTATTCCGGACCTCCCGGCGGGGCTTAACCTAAACAGCACGACTGGAGTAATCTCAGGAATCCCAGAAGAGGCATACCGACACATCCTTGTCGAATACTCACACACTTTCACAGCTTCCAACGCCCAGTGGAGTTTCTCATATCGAGTGGACTTCGACATTTTCCCCCCTATTGACAACAACACCGACGATGATTTTGACGGTTGGAGCGATATCAAGGAGCTGGAGTGCAAGACAGACCCACAGAACTCATCGTCATTCCCTGAGGACATTGACTTGGACGGGGTTTGTAGTTACATCGACGAGGACGACGATGGAGACAACATCGGAGACGCCATAGACAGGTTCCCGAAGGACCCTACTGCATGGGACGACACTGACAACGACACCATGCCGGACGAATTGACTTGCACCTACCTCACTGACTCGGCCAACTGTAGCTTCACCCTTGTAGAGGACTTGGACGATGACAATGACGGTTGGCCTGACCTTAACGAGACGAGTTGCGGGACCGACGCAAAGGATAACCTCTCAGTTCCCGACGATGACGATGATGACGGCGTCTGCAATCTTCTCGAGGAATACGTGCCAGATGCTGTGAGGATACTGTGGATATGCTGCTTCCCACTTCTTCTACTTCTTCTAATGCTACTTTGGCTGGTCAATCCATTCACCGTAAATGACGAGGATATCATGGTCCCTGAGCCCGAATACACTTCCACTGAAAACGACTGGGAAGGGGGTACTGGGGAGTATGACGACCCATTCGTGCTTAAACCGGTTTATGGCGTCAGGAAGGGTTCGTTCGCTCAAAGTCACGAGGTTGTCAAGGTCAGAAATATAACTCCAAGGCACGAATGCAACTTCACAGACATGTCTGCAGAAGATAACGGAAGCCGATTCAGCATGAGGCCGATAAAGTCGAACACGAAAGGTAAGATAGAATTCCGACTAAGCTTCAGGGATGACGGTGAAACTCCGATCACAACAGAGTACACCGGACTAATCAGACTTGGCAGTGCAACAGTATACTTCCAGTGGACAGTGGAGGTCGAGGTAATCAAGGACACTCCCGAAGAGGAGCGGGCAAAGAAGAGGGCCTCGAGGATTGAGAGGGAAGCCAAGAAGAAGGCTGTAGAGATGGAGAAAGAGGCTGCAGACAGAGCGGCTGTGGCGGAGATAGAGGCCAAGAAGAAGGCTGCTGTTAGGGAGAAGGAAGTCAAGAGCAGAATCGAACAGATAGAGAAGTCAGCTGATGAGAGGGCAGCAGTGGCAGAGCTGAAAGCAGCCGAGGCAGAAAAGAGAGCAGCAGAAATGGAGAAGGAAGCTTCGAGGAGGGCAGCCGAACTTGAGAAGGAGTCCAGGCGAGAGGAGGCAGACAAGCTAGAGCGAGAGGAGAAGCAAGCCAAATTAGCCGCAGAGGAGGCTGCAGAGAGGGCAGCGGTGGAGGCTGCAGAGAGGGAGAGGAAAGCCGAGGAGGAGGCTGCGGAACTACGTGCCATGCTAAGGAAGAAAGCCGAGGAGAGGAAAGCCGAGGAGGAGGCCGAGAAGGCTGAGGAGGAGGCTGCTAAGAGGGAAGCCGAGGAGGAAGCCGAGAGGATTGAGAGAGAAATTGAGGAGAGATCTGCAAGACTGGAAAGGGAAGCGAGAGAAGAAGCCTCTAGGATTGAGAAGGAGTTCGCGAGAGAGGCGGCCGAGAAAGAGAGGCAGGCGCAGATGATAGCCATGGAGGCAAAGGAAAAGCTCAGGAAGAGGGCGGTTGAGCGAAGACGCGAGAGAGAGAAAGAAGAGATTGATGGTGAAGAGTCGCGTAGAAGAGCCTCTGAGAGAATAGCAGAAATGCAGAAGAAACTGGATGAGAGGAGGTCTCGGTTGGAAGATCTTGATGATGAGGGGAGGAAGAAGGAGATTACTCTCATCAGGATATCGGAGAAGGCCAAGGAAATCGACTTCGGAGTTATTGGTTTTGCATTGGAAAGCGAAAGGGACAACCTCCAGGAAATTGCTGGGGTCGGGGCATTCATAGAAGAGAAGCTAAATGCCCTAGGAATCTTCACTTTCAGACAAATTTCCTGCATGAACTCGGAACTGGAAGGACAGATTAACGATGCAATGGAGTTCTTCCCTGGCAGGGTAAAGAGAGACGAGTGGGTGGAGAAGGCGAAGGCCCTTATCGACAAAGATTCGGTAAGCGAAGGTCCGGGTAACGATGCAAACCCACCCGAAAAGAATGAGTCCGAACTACTAAGGGAAGCCCAAGAGGAAATGAAGAGGAAGGAAGAGGAAGAAGACAGGGAGAGGGAGATGGATAGGAGAAGGGAGAAGGCACAAGAGCTACTGAAGCGCAAGCCCACGAGCCCCCGGCGTAGGAGGATCGATGAGGCGGAGTCTGTGCTTGATTTCGGTATAATCGGGTTTGGATCGGAAGATGACATGGACAATCTGCAGGAGATAGACGGAATAGGAAGATTCGTGGAAGAAAAGCTGAATTCAATCGGGATTTACAAATTCTCGCAAATAGCCAACATGACCCCAAAGATCGCCAATAAAGTCAATGACGCAATAGGACTGGGGCCGGGAAGGATTGACAGGGACGAGTGGGTCCAACAGGCCAAGCAGAAGATACGATAAGCATTTGACAGGGAGACTACTGGAGAGACTAACATGGCTGACCCGATTACTACGGTGCTTTCGGAGATCGGCGGTATCCTCGAAACGATTGAAGAAATCGGAGTATTGGCCCAGTTAGGGGTTTCACTAGGGCTTACGCTATTTACCCTCCTTTTCTCCAGGTACGTTGTCAGGAAGATAGCCTGGAGGTTCGTCAAGAGCACTGACGCAGAATGGGACAATGAAATCCTAGACCCGATAATGAACAGGGTGTACATCTTCGTACTTCTGGCAGGAGTAGAGCTCTCAATGATTTGGACCCTAGGTCGTAGGGATGCCATTTACACAGAGATAGCGCCATACTTCTCAGGAGTATACATCATACTTTCTGCATCTATAATCAGTGTTGCCATCAAATTCATAGTTCCCGCGGCTATGGAGAAGTACAACACTAACAAGAGCGTGACTGTGACTGGGGGGAACCCACTGGTGGTTTTCTCCTCAAGGGGCCTTGTATGGTTCATGGGACTATACTTAGCATTCGACGAAATCGGTATTGAGATGCTAGGAATCCTAGGTTCGCTCGCTGTTTTCTCACTTATCATCGGACTCGCGGTCCAGCAGACACTGGGGAACATGCTTAACTCGTTCATGCTTGCTGTTGACCAACCCTTCGAGGTCGGAGATAGGATCGAGGTCGAGGGCGTTACTGGAACGGTCCTATCAGTTGGAATACTATCCACAAAGGTACTAACTCTGACTGAGCAATTGGTCGTAATTCCGAATAACAGACTTGTCGACTCGACGATAACAAACTTCGCCCGAGGTGGCGGAGATGGGGTTGGCTCCAGGGCCACAGTAACCCTGGACATAGGTGTGGACTACGATGAGCGGACCGCGCACGTCAAGCAAGTGATACTGGACGTCGCAAAGAAGTGCCCACACGTTGATGAAGAGCCCCCTCCAAGGGTCCTTCTGAGGGAGCTTGGGGACTTCTCAAAGAACTACAGGCTATATGCCTGGATCAGCGACTACAGCGAGGAGTTCATTGCCACTGACTGGTTGCTCAGAGAAGTCGACACTGCGTTCAACAGAGAGGGGATCAGCATCCCTTACCCGGTGGCTGTCGAACTCCAAGCCAAGCCAAGCCCATTCCCGGAAGGCGATGCAGGAGACAGGATGCGTCGAATGAAGTCAACTAGACAGCACGTCTCCAGAATCAAGATGTTGAGGGACGAGGCAGAGATGGAGGAGGAAAGAGATTCTGCGAGATTGGAGCTGGAAGTCCTACAGGCGAGGCTAGCCGAGGGCGATCTGAAGAAGGCGGAGAGGGAGATCCTGGAAAACGACGTCAGAGCTCTAGAAAGCCTACTCGCCCAATTCACCGAGTGATTAGACGAAACCTCTTCAAGCCTAGTGGGTAAATTACCACCCATGAAGGCAGAAGACTCAGGCACCTCTGCAAGGAAAGCAGGACTAATTTTGAGCGACAGGGAAAAGCCGGGCATCTCCCGGGAAAGGATCGAGACGGTACCTGTAGAAGAGGGAGAAGCCCCCGTAATATCATGGAAGTACTCAATGCCTGGCGGAGAGGATCTTACCGACACGGACAGGGTTGAATTCCTCAACTCGCTCGCTGTCCCGCCAGCTTGGAGCGAAGTATGGTTCTGCAAAGATGAGGAAGGGCACATTCAGGCTACTGGGAAGGACTCCAATGGCAGGCTTCAATACAGATACCACCCAAAGTGGAACGAATACAAGTCGATTTTGAAGTACCAGAACGTGGATGAGTTCGCCATTGCGCTAAACGAGCTAAGGAGAGAGGTGAAGGCAGATCTAGGTGCAAACAAGATGCTCAGGGACAAGTCGGTGGCGATTGTGGTATGGCTAATAGACAGGTACCACATCAGAGTGGGGTCCGACCAGTATGCCCAGGAGAATGAGTCATATGGGCTTACGACTCTGAAAGAGGGTCATGTGAAATTCTGGAAGGGAAAGAAGGCAATAGAAGGAGATATCGATGCAGTGCTAAATTTCATGGGAAAATCTGGAAAGGAGTGGAAATTGCTAATCAAAGACGACACGATAGCCAAACTAATTGAGGAGTCCGGGAAGATAGGTGGCAAGGAAAAAACTCAAGATTTATTCAGATATGTTGACAAGAACGGAAACGACTTCGATATCAAGGCAGAACACATTAACGATTACCTCGAGAAGCATATGAAGCACAGATACACGGCCAAGGACTTCCGTACATGGGCAGCTTCCTGGAAGACAGCAGCAAGGTTAGCGATGGTGGCCGAAGCTAGTGATTCCGAAATAAGCAAGCTACCCGATGAACACAGGAATGCAGAGGAAAGAGCCGAGGAAAGCGGCTTCCCTGCTTACATCACTTGGGGGGGACGGACCCTGAAGGGCACAGCAGGCCTAGCCAAGCTAGCGGAATCCGGAAAACTTCCAGGAGAGACAGAAAAGGAGAGGAGTGCTACGATGTTAGCTGTAATTGACACCGTGGCAGCCGACTTAGGAAATACCAGGACAGTATGCAGATCATCATACATTCGGCCCATGTTCATGAATGACTGGGAGTCAGGGGATTTCTTGGAAAGATGGTCCAAAGCCAAGAAGGGAGCCGACAGGGGAGAGGAATTGGATGCAGACGAGATTACCGCAATCAACTACATGAGGGCCCATGAAGACGATGAGTTCGACTTCTCCAAATAGTCAGTAAGGAAATGCGGCGATACTTGAAGCCGGGGACCCCTTGCAGGGACCATGGGGGGTTCGATTTCCAGGCGCCTAGATTTGCTTGGGTTTCTATGCCCCATTCCAGTACACGAGACTAGGAGGGTGCTCGAGCAGTGTGATGATGGGGAAGTTATCGAGGTAGTCTGCGATGATCCCGAGACGATGCACGATATTCCCGCTCTATGCGACAGGATGGGAGTTTATCTCAAGGGAGTAGAAGAGGTCTCAGGCGAGTACAAATTCATTATTGAAAAGGTGACAGAGGACCTATAGGATTCAAATGGCCAATTCAATTCGAACAGATGTGAATGTCCCAAGGGTATACGAATTGGGGGAAGTACCTGCAGATGCCCGGCTGCCTACCGATTACGGGGAGTTTCGAATTAGGGTATTCCATGAAGAGGAAACGGGCCTAGACCACGTAGCATTACTGCTAGGTGACATGTTGGGACCAGACCCTGTCCTAGTAAGAGTCCACTCCGAGTGCCTGACTGGGGATGCATTCGGCAGTTTGAGATGCGATTGTGGAGCTCAGCTGGAGTCGGCTTTGAAGAAAATCCAGGAAATCGGCTGGGGATGCTTGGTCTACCTTAGACAAGAGGGGCGCGGGATCGGTCTTCACGCCAAGATCCAGGCATACAACCTCCAAGACTTGGGAGTTGACACAATGGACGCTAACCTGATGCTTGGACACCCAGCGGACGCTAGAGACTATGGAATTGCATCCGAGATACTGAGCTCGGTTGGGATAGACAGAGTCAACCTAATGACAAACAATCCTGACAAGGTAGAGCAGATCTCAGAAAATGGGATTAACGTGGTGGAGAGGATGCCGCTTGTCGTTGGAGTCGGTGAGGGGAACCTAGACTACCTGTCAACAAAGGCAGAGAAGATGGGGCACGAGATCGGTGAGGAATTCCTTGGCAAAGAGTAGGAAATGGGGCCGTGACCGGGACTCGAACCCGGGCCGGCGGGACCACAACCCACCGTGCTAACCGCTACACCATCACAGCCAGAAGTAATCAGGGCGTGAGTCGGCACGTATTTCAACAGTTATGCAATAATATTGGGAGGAGCCATCCACCAACGCCTTGAAGCACAGGAGTTCTTCGTTACAAACGTGAGGGGCAAGATAGGGGTTTGTGCTTTAGTTGTGGGGATGCTACTGTCCCTATCCCCATCATTGGTTCAGGGTGATTCAGTAATTTCTTCGGGGGAAGTGAAAATTCTCGAATCGGGGAATTTCCAGAACAGTTCAGAGTGGGAGTTCAGCACTAGTAAAGGATTCACACAAAACCAGGCTGAATTCACCATAGGTATGATAGCCGATGGAGAGATGTCCTTCACGCATTCGAGGCCGGACAATTTCGACGAATTTACAGCATGGGCTAGTTCTGGATGCTCGGACTGTAACGCTACATTCGGAGAAGCAGACGGAGTCTACTCTTGGTCTAGGGGCCCCGATATCACGATGGGCGGGTATCTTTTCTCTGGACTCCACTCCAGAGAGATAGAGAATGTCTCCCTAGTCCTTCACTTCTCCATACCTGATGCCCTCAACAACGACGAAGTAAACGTTCTATTGCAGAACCATGGATCCGACATTCTTGTCACGACCTACGCCAGGACCTTGAGTCCCGTTAATAGAATGACTAACCCGCTAATAATCTCACTAGACAATTTCATCGAGTGGGATTGGGCCAAATTGGAGGAAACACAATTCACGGTCGATTACGTTTCAGACAACCAGGGGGCTGATGACTCAGAGGTTAGAGTGGATGCGGTGGGTCTGAGGGTAAAATTCCACCAGCCATGGTACTCATTTGAGAACGCGAGAGCGGAACACCAGTCCACACTATCGGAAGTACCAGTCCTAGACTTCAGCACTTACGAGGGAGAAATCTTTGGACTTAATCATAGCACATGTGGACTGGTTCGTGATGGAAGTGGGGAATCCAAGTGGGAGTTTGACGTAGAAGCCCCCCCTAACCAGGAACTGGGGAGAATTCACGTTTTCGGAGAAGGGAACCATTCTATCTGGGTAGTGGCCGATGATGAAAGCGACGAATTTGTCGAAGTTGGCTCTGGCCAGAGTCTGGACAATGCAACGCAACGCATTCGAATCGAGGTTGAAGACGGGTGCGTTTCAGGGGCAAGGGTGGACATCAATGACCCACAACTAATTGTTTCTGGTAGAGTCTCAGGAGGAGTTGCTGGGCTTTCATCGTCATCTAGCCACGTGTTATTCGCGGTTGGAGAGTTTCTTGTGCATATGGAGGAAATAGATTCTGGCCCATTCTCTATCTCTGTACCAGTGGGACATGCACTCCCTTCACAAGGTGGAGTCCTGGAGGTGGGGGTTGCTGCTAGATTCCAGTGGTCATCAAACGGCACCGCTGAGACCACGGTGGTGCACATTGGCTCGATGTCGATATCCGGGGGATACGAGATTGAGTGGGACAGAGACCCGGAGTGTGGGGAAATTGGTAGCATTGGCCTGATTGAGGATGAAGGTGGCCAGATTATTGCATTGGACGCTCTCTGTCATGATGATATCACCGCTTCACAAAACCTAATCGTCACTGCACATAGCTCGAATGAGTCCCTACTGGAGGCATCTGGCAATGGTTCCCTTCTGAGGATAGAGCCAGTAGCAGAGGCGAATGGGGAGGCTATCGTATCAATCATAGTTTCCGACCAAGCTGGGAATACCTGGGAGAGTTCAGTGATAGTCACTATAGAGGCGGTTCCAGACCCCCCTGAAATCGTCTCGATTCCTACCTCACTGTATGTAGGGCTAGGTGATAACTTGATGGTCGAGCTGCAGATTTCTGATCCTGATTCTGAAGTTCTGACAATTACAACCAGTAAATCATGGGCTACGGTGGACGAAAATGGGCATATTACCCTGGGTCCAGTTGAACCCGGAATTCACTCCTTGACCATTACCATCAGCGATGGAACGACGGAGATTTCGAGAGAAATTCAAGTAATTGTAACAGCAAAACCGGATCTATTGGTAGAAAGAGTAGAAATTCGCCTTGGAGGGTTGGAAGGTGAGAGTCTTTCCCAAGGTGATGTTGTTGAATTAGTTGGATACATCCGGAATCAGGGGAGGGGGGCTGCAGAGAATGTAACATTCTACTGCAGGGTCAATGGAATTCTGGTTGGTACGGGAACAATTAACGAATTGACCCCGGGGGACTTGAAAATGGCTGTATGCGATATCCAATTGATTGATGCAGGGGAAGAAGTTTCTTTCTTGGTGGAGATTGATGGAACTAACTCGGTCGAAGAATCGTTGGAAGGAAATAACGAATTGGAGGTGATTGCCATAGTTGATGGCATTGGAATAAACGAGGAGGAAGGGGGCAATGGTTCCATTATCGTGGTTTTGGCTGTCATGGCCGTCCTAGCATCACTTGCAGCGTATCAGATTGGTCCAAGGCCAGTGAAGAAGGATTTTCAGAGAAGAAAGTAGTCGAATTGTGGTGGTTAATCATCATGGTTTGGCCGATAATCAATACAATCTGGGTAATTGTTATACCCAGAAGGATTCCGAAAATTGACTGTCGCGCTTGGCTGCCTCGGTGGCCTTGCCGGCGGTGTGTGTGGAAATGATGGTGCTGAAAATACGACTGGAAACGGACGAGTGGATTTACGAAGAGCATGAGTCGGCTTAGGCTAACCTACTCTTTAACCCAGGTCCGGGGATAAGATCCCGGTTGCATAATTACCGTACTAGCGGTTGCTATTTGGCCTGTCTTCATTTCAGGAATTTCGTCTGAGTCTACTGATACCTCAGCGATGGCTACGGCCTCCCCTTTTAGACTAGAGACTAGAACTCTTGAGCCCGCCGGCAATCCCCGAACAGCAGAAACTACTCCAGGTCTGGCAAGAGGTGCCCCATGAGACATTGCCGCTACCGCTCCGTCTTTAATCACGATTCCTGGCAAGTCGTCGAGAACGGTCTCAATTGGAGAAATGATCTTGGAAAGTCCTCGTGGGTCATCTTGCTCCCTCCATAGGAATACTGCGTCTGCGAGCTGCTGCATTGAGCAAGCCATAGAGTCCAGCAAAGACCCGCTCCTAGATCTGTGAAGTTCCAGTAACTCGCATTTGTTTCCTGCCATGAGGCCCATGTCCCTAACCAGGGTCCGGATATAGGTACCTGCATCGCAGTCTATCGAAAGAAGATGGATTCTGCCGCCGTCATCTGAATCTATTACTCCGGAGAAGTCAATATTCCTCGATCGTACTTGTACCTTAACTGCAGACTCCTTCGGCGGGACGTTGTATATGCGCCCCCTGAGGCCATCCACCAGATTGGAAAGTTCTTCTCCGGCCATAGGTTCTCTGAATCGGATAACTGCTACGTAGCTCTTCGGCTTCCTCAACAATTCGGCGGTAATCTTGGTCGAACGGCCGCAGAGGAGAGTTAGCAGTCCTGTGGCAAATGGGTCGAGAGTTCCACCGTGACCAATTCTCTTTATCCCCAATAGGGAGCGCGCCCAAGCAGCCAGTTGGTGACTCGAAGGACCAGGGGGCTTGTCAATCAAAATCACCCCACATTCCAGTAGCTCACTTAGAGGTCTGTCTAGTGGCCTACATCCGAATGAATCGTTGGTTTTAGCAGAGGAGTCTACTATCCAGGGCTCTCCTACTTCCATTCATTCACGACCCTAACTCGATTTGGACAAGCTCGAAAACCTCATCCTCACCCTTTTCATCGGCTTCGATGATGAGGTTGTAAGGGGACATGTCATCGAGATCGATTCCGTAAAGTTCCATG
>CEUS01273469.1_pt1 | contig 11140 bp, 12 predicted proteins | sample 427031 | NCBI WGS metagenome assembly CEUS01 (sample SAMEA2622837, study PRJEB7988) | marine metagenome | biome: marine biome (ENVO:00000447); feature: marine epipelagic mixed layer (ENVO:xxxxxxxxx); material: "saline water (ENVO:00002010), including plankton (ENVO:xxxxxxxx)" | depth 140 m | reverse complement strand
CCAGATGAAAGTGGATCTGGCTGGACTGGGGTGTCCAACAATAGCCACCTATGGCCAGAAGGATCAGCAACACCAGGGCTATAAAACGAGTCCAAAAACCGATCACTAAAATGGCGCCAAGAATCAAGATGAGGCAACCGACAAACACCTTCACAATATCCGGGGCGCCTATTACGAAAAACTCAAGCGTCTGGAATATAATATCCGAGCGATTGGCCATCTCACGTGCTGCAAAAAAACTGACCAGGGAACCAGTAACCAACCGAAGGAGGAATAAACCCAAATTATTTAGAAATGATACCACAGCCAAAACACGCTAGGTAATGGATCTACGTTTGGAAAGACGAAATAACGGCTGGCCCTGATCTGTATATTAACTTGAACAGCATGTTTCACGAGGTCTAGATGCCGGGATTGACGACAGAGAAAAAAGGAGCGCATTCTATACGTGACTGAGTTGGGAGGGCGGATAACCGGCAAGTAAGCTCAAAGATGGATACAAAACTTTTTGCTAAGAGGTGAATTGCGGTATAGAGCTGATGAATACTTTTAAATAAAAACACCCTTAGTATACATCTGTTGAAACTTGAAGTTCAATCCGAGGCTTCGAGTATGACATCATCAATATCGAAGTTGGCGTAGACGTTCTGCACGTCTTCCAATTCCTCCAATTGATCGACCAACCTCAAAACCTTTTTAGCTTCATCCGGATCAGAAACAGGAACCAGGTTCTCAGGGATGTAGGCCAATTCAGAAGAATCCGGTTCTATTCCCGCATCCTCCAAGGCACGACTAACCGTTTCGTAATCCGCAACCCCAGACCTAACTTCGAAATGATCTTCCTCTACTAAAATGTCCTCCGCACCGGCATCCAGCACAATTTCCATCAATGATTCTTCATCCGTTTTTTCGGAGGCGATCATAAACTGGCCGGCGCGAGTAAAATTAAAAGCCACCGCGCCACTACCCCCAAGATTGCCACCAGCTTTGGTTAAAGTACTGCGAACTTCACTAACGCTTCGATTGGTATTATCAGTAGCCACGTCAATCATCAATGCCACCCCACCCGGGGCATAACCTTCGTAGATGACCTCTTCAATAGTTACACCAGGCAACTCGCCGGTTCCTTTTTGAATAGCGCGCTTTACATTGTCACTGGGCATGTTGGCCGCTTTGGCCTTTTGCAAAACGGTCCGCAGCCGCGGATTCATGTCCGGATCTCCACCCCCGGCCCGCGCTGCCAGAATCAGTTCTTTACTAATCACGCTGAAAATCTTTCCGCGCTTCGCATCTACAGCGGCTTTATGTCGCTTGGTAGTTGCCCATTTACTATGACCAGACATGAGAAGAATTATCGATTCTTAGGTTTACGCTTCAGCTTTTTCCGAATCAAGGGGTTTTCAACAGGACCTTTAGGATTCTGGGCTGCTTTTTCTTCGGCAATTTCGTCTTTATCCTTGCGGCGATTTGTTATTGTCTGCTGCAAAATCGTCATGAGGTTTTGCACAGTCCAGTAAAGACAGAGGCCCGAACTGAATTTGTAGAGCATTACGAGCATCATGACCGGCATGAATTTGAAAATGGCCTGTTGCTCCGCTGATGCTGCAGTAGGGGTCATTCTCATCTGATAATACATTGTCACACTCATGAGAATGGGCAGCAGGTTGAAATACTGCCCGATAAGAGGGATATCTATCCCCCAGGAAAAAATCTTTTCCTGCTCTGAGAGGTCAGCGATCCATAGGAATTCCGCAAACCGTAACTCCGAGGAGGTTCGAATCATGTAAAAGAACCCGATGAAAATGGGAATTTGGATCATGATCGGCAGACATCCGCCCAAGGGATTCACCTTGTGCTTCCGGTACAGCTTCATCATCTCTTCGTTTTTACGCTTCGGATCGTCTTTGTACTTTTCCGTAAGCTCCTTCATCGGGCCCTGGATTTTCTGCATCTTTTTGGCAGAACGGGCCGATATCTGCGTCAAAGGCCAAAAGAGAAGTTTGAGACAGATCGTTATGATGATGATCGCCACTCCCCAATTGGGTGCCACGGAGTGGATCTGTTTCATCCCCAAGAGGAGAATTTTGCTGACCGAGCCAAACCAGCCAAACTGCATAACCGCTTCCTGGTTACGGTCCATGCCCTGCAACCTGAAAATCTCCTTGGGTCCTACGTAAAAATCCATCCCGGACGTGACCTTTTCATTAGCGCTCAAACCCGAAAGCTCGAAATGAGCATCGCTGCTGAGGGCAACAACCGGTTTGCCCTTGGAATTTACAAAACTTAAAGTTACCGGCCGCACAGAAACTCCCGTACCGAGATCGTCCGGGGTCAGCAAGGCCAGGAAGAACTGGTTTTTCAAACTGGCCCATGCAAACCTTGGTGACTCACTAATGTATGGAGGCGGATTGCGATTCGCGCCAAACCCCAGGAATCCCGAAGACTGAATAAACTTGGTCGACGTAATGTCCTCGGTGTCTCCGTCTTCCTGATACATGAGATTTAAGAAATTTCCCATAAACGCAGCACCGTCCAACAAAGCCGGCTCCATCGTCCCTAAATGCAGCTGATAGTTGTTTAACAACAAACTTCCCGAAGTCGTATTCACAAATTCAATGCTGTGTCGAATCGTGTACGGCTCTCCATCTTCTCCATCCCCAACAATCCAGAACTTTTTTCGGATAAGCAATCCGTCGGGCCTTTGCCGTTCGTACTCAATGGCAGTTTCTGTTTGTTGGGTTTTGATAAAAGTCTGATCAAACGCGTCCTGATTTACAGACACTCCCATCATGGGGGCATAACCATAATGATTAAACAGGTAAGCATCCTCGGAATCCTTGCGTGCCGGATATTCATTCAGAGCCACTTTCTTGATGCCTCCACCTAGGTTGGTGAACACCACCTGGACGAGTTCATTTTCCAAGTAGGTCAATTCTTCGACGGTGGCTTCAATGGTAACCTCAAGATTTGCAATTTCTTCGGCAGCCTCCACAGCAGTGTCAGCTAACAGGCCAGATTCCTGGGTAGCAGGAGCAATTTGAGGAGAAGCAGATTCTGATGTTGCCGGAGCAAGTGATTCAACTTGGGCAGGATGATCCTGCGATGGTGCCTGCTCGGGAGGCTTATTCATCATAGGAATAATCGCAAAAGCAGCGACGAGACAAAGAATACCAAGGATCGTGTTTTTCTTATCCATCCAAAATACTAGAATCGACCTGTAAGGTCTAAAATTGATTCTGGTCGCGATACGCGACCATACGTTGATTCAACAGGTTTAATGGGATCGTATCCACCCGGATGGAAAGGCTGGCATTTGAGCAAGCGGACCAAGCTAAGAAAACCACCTTTCAGAACCCCATGTGCTCTTACGCTCTGAATAGAGTAATCCGAACAAGTAGGATAAAACCGGCAGCAACCACCCGGTCCAAACAAAGCATTTTTGATGGGGCTCAAAACCCATTGGTAAAACAGCACACATCCAACAACGAGCATTGTCGGAATCCTTGATAAGCTACTCCAAAAGGTCTTCATGATCTGTTCCGAGTCATGGACTCACAAGCTTGGGTAAACTTTTTTTCCAACTCAGCGAATGTAAAGTCAGGAAATTGACGGCGGACCAAAAGAACGCAGTCGCAATGTTCTGGCAATGAATGCTGTTGCTTCCGAAAAACTTCTCGGGAAATCCGCTTGCACCGGTTCCGCACCACCGCGTTACCAACGCGCCGGGATGCAATAACTCCAAAACGGCGCAGGGAATCCGCTCCCTCGACAAGCTCAGGCAAAAAAATGGTGAAGACAAAGGGCGCACTCTGGAAAGCCCGGCCCGATCTACGCACCTTTTCAAATTCTCGGGCACGACACAGGTGCTGCCGAGCCGTGAATCGAAAATGCATTCGGCGCGGGAGACTAGTTCGTTAGGCAGAAAGACGTTTCCTGCCTTTGCGGCGGCGCGCAGTGATTACCTGACGGCCGCCTTTGGTGGACATACGTTTGCGAAATCCGAATTTACGTGCTCGGCGAAGTTTGGAAGGTCGAAATGTCGGTTGCATGGCGAAATAAAAAAAGGAGTCATACGCTAGGTCCGCGAGCAACCTTGTCAAGGACACATGCCAGCCCTTCTCTGAGTGTGAGCCGATTACTTAAAAAAATGCTTGAACCAACCCCCAAATCTCGCAGTTTTCCCACTTCTTTAGACGTCCCGTTCGTCTAGCCAGGTCTAGGACACAGGGTTTTCATCCCTGCAACAGGGGTTCGAATCCCCTACGGGACGCCATTTCATTCTTTTTATTTACGAACCAGCCATCGCCGGTTTTTATTTTTTCCAATATTAGCTGGTCTGACGTGAAGTCTATTTCAACCAAGTAGATTTTGGGCCTCAGCTTGGATACGCCGGATGCCCTGAGGAAATTATTCGAAGTCGACATTCGAATCGACTGGCTCAACCAATCTCAACCTCTTGGGGCAATTTGTTTGCGAGGGTTGCCCGAGCGGCAACGCGACCCGCAGATTCTTCCATGACGGCAGCGTTGCCGGTTACGCGGTAGCTGGAATGGGTGATGAAGTCGCCACTTATACAGTGCCCAGCCATCATCAGGCCATCTACATCTTTGGCAAAGAGGAACCGCAACGGGATACCATAGGGCTTGGAACGAATGCCAATATGATCGGCCGTGGCAACGATGCGCAAATGCCAAGTGACATCAGGCTGTCCACGATCCGCCACAACTCGGTGCGGGCATGGAGGGTTGCCTTGGTCAGATCGTCGGCGTCGAAGGCCTTGGATCCATACTCATGGTTAGCCATGAGCATAAAGAGATCTTTACGAATCGGATAAATTCCAGGTTTCTGATAGGCGGGATCCAGTCCTCCTTGATCGAGTTCAACCGGCACAGATGCTCAATGTATTGAATGAGTTAGGTTTGTACAGTCGGTAAGTAATAAGGTACCGACAAAAACCACTGCGTCGGCTCTCGCATCAGCCGTAGCTTTCGAAAGCTCCACTGACTCGACAAAAGAAGTATCCGTGACCGAAATGAATACAGGCGCCCTGCCCTGACTCCCGATACAAGCATGGCCGAAGAATCCTGTGCCGGTTGCCACAAAAATATCGATCCATTTGGCTTTGTTCTTGAGTCCTATGATCAGATCGGCCGCTGGCGGACGCACTCCCCGCCACTGCGAACTTCCAAAAAGTACAAGGAAGCGCTCGGGCTTCCGGTTGAATCAGCTGGAAAGCTGGCGGACAGAACCAAGTTGGAGGATATTACAGATCTAAAGAAATACCTGCGAGAAGACATCGCCCCGTTTGCGGAATGTATTTCTGAAAAACTGCTAACCTATGCTACCGGTCGCTCCATGAATTGCAGTGACCACAAATTGATCCGGGATGTGGTCAAAGATGTGCCAAGGGGGAGGATTCCAAGATCTGGCGATAGCTCTAGTGAATTCAGAGAGCTTTTGGACACGGTAGAGCTTTTTGCCCTTCTATATTTTCGCGTTATTTTGCGTCTTTCGTAGTTTCCGGTCTATCAATTTCTTCCTTCAATCGAAGCACGGATATTTCATTTTCATAGGCCAGTCTTTGAAGGTCGTCGAACTCTGCTTTAACCCGTGTCTTGCCCAAGGGAGTTGTCACACGTTTGGCAGTTACGGGTCCGTATTGAGTAACCAAGGACACCGATTCGCGCTGAAGCTCCTTGCGTTCCACGGAATAATATCGAACGCCAATGGTTGTAGTATTCTCCAAAATATAGTTGCAGACCGCTTCATGATTTTCTTCGTTTGAAAGAACAGACAGCTTTAGCCCTGATCTTCCTTTTTTCATAGTGACCGAACTCATTGTAAAATCAATCGCTCCCGATTCGAGCAATCCGGATTGAAATGACTCGCCCAATAACTCAGGCGAGCAGTCGTCCAAATTAGTTTCGATCACATACAATTGTTTCGTGCTTTCGTTTGTGGCCGGCGTAACGGCCGATACGCGCACAACATTCGGTCCGATGAAGTCTTTCAGCCCTGGGCCGTAAGCGACCTTGGATGCCTTCAAAGCAGGTTTTGAAAACTCAGGCTTGAGATACCGCAAAATCGCCGCTCCTGTTGGAGTAGCCCGTTCGCCTTCCTCGTCGCCTTTGAAACTGGGCATTCCTTCCAACAAAATTGCTGTGGCAGGCGCGGGTACTGGCAATAACCCGTGTTGAGTTTTGACCATGCCATACCCGGTGCAGATTGGATCAGAATAAGTTTTTTCAACCTGAAGCTTATCCAGCAAGACCGCGCATCCCACGATATCGATAATTGAATCCACACCACTGATTTCGTGGAAGTGAATTTTTTCGATGGGGATGTCGTGTACACTCGATTCTGCCTCTCCGATCAGTCGGAAAATGCCTTTGGCAATTTCCTTGGCCCCATCGGAAATGTGGCCGTGGTCGATCAAGTGTAGGATGTCACTCAGGTGCCGACCATGCGGGTGATTGTGGGAATGACCATGATCGTGGTCGTGGCTATAATCGTGCGAGTGTTTATGCTCGGAAGGATTCAAATCGATCACTTTCACATGCTTGCAAACGATCCCGTTTTTTTCGACCTCGTTGACCTCAATCTTGCCATCCGGAAGGTGAAGCTTGCCAGGCAGTTCCTTTAGTTCGTCATAGGCATCGGTCAGCCCGCAAAGAGCGCCAAGCAACATGTCGCCGGCCAAGCCGGAGAAAGGTTCAACGTAAAGGATAGTCATGACTCAGGACGGATCAGTTGAAGAATGCGGTAAGCCGCCATGGCGGCACCGTAACCATTGTCGATATTGGTCACAGTTATCCCGTTCGCGCAACTGGAAAGCATGGCGTGTAGGGCGGATTGGCCTCCTTCCGCAACACCGTAACCAATACTGGTCGGTACAGCGATGATTGGTTGCTTCAGCAAACCACCCACCACGCTGGGTAGAGCACCCTCAAAACCAGCAATTACAATAAGGACCTGGAATTTTTTGATGTCTTCCAATCGATTTAGCAGACGATGGATACCCGCAACCCCCACATCGTTGATACAAACTGCGGCTTCATTTAGAAGGTTCAAAGTATAAAAAGCTTCGTTGACCGCGTAGAGGTCTGAACTGCCAGCGCTAATAATTCCTACCTGGGCGGTCGATTCATCGAGCTCGTTTTTATTAAGGAGAAAGGATCCAGAAACTGAATCGAAAAATGCGCCCTGAAATTTCTGCAAAAGGACTTCGCCTTTTTCAGGCTGTATGCGTGAAGCTAATGCATTCTTACCCTGGCTCTCGTAATCCTGGAGAATGGAGGTCAGGAGCTCAACCGACTTGGCTTGACCATATACCACCTCAGGAAATCCGAGGCGATTTCCCCGGTCCATATCCAGATTGTATTCATTCATGGGATACAATCGCGCGATTCATCTTCCCGCTAACCAATCCTTCGGTATCAATTGTGGCTGTTTCAAAACCTAATTCAAAAAGCGATTTCTGAACTTTAGATTTATAACGTAGAAGCTTCTTTAAATTTGCGGTGGGCACTTCAATGCGGGCTTCGGATCCGAAATGACGGACACGCACTTCGTCAAAGCCCAGGTTGTTGAGGATAGTCTCAGCACGCTCGATTTGTTGCAGCTTTTCCTTGGTCACTTCCTGGCCGTAGGGTATCCGCGAACTCAAACAAGGGCTGGCCGGCTTATCCCAAGCCGGGAGATTAAAATGTTTGGCTAACAAGCGTATATCAGCCTTGCCAATGCCGCAATCGGACAGCGGTGAGTATATACCGTGGTTACTAGCTGCCTGAATACCTGGACGGTAATCACCATGGTCGTCCTTGTTCGTACCGTTTAATAGGTAATAGCCGGGATATTCGTGATGAATGATCTCCATCTGCCGGTAAAGGGTATCTTTACAAAAGAAACAGCGGTTATTGGGATTGCTGACGTAGTTTGGATTTTCGAGTTCCCCAGTTTGTATCACCTTTAAAGGTATCTTGAATTGTTGGCAGAATGCTTTGGCCAGATCCAGATCCCGGCGCTTCAAGCTGGGAGAATCTGCGGTTACCCCAATGCCCTTTTCACCGAGAAAGCGATGGGAAAGAAACAATACAAGTGCCGAGTCCACACCTCCGGAAAAGGCGGTAAGGCTCCCCCCCACTGGGTTGAACCAGCCCTCAAGCCTGCCCAGCAGCTCCTCGATCTTAGCCATACAAGATTGTTACTGACGTGCACGCCTCCAGAGGAAGCCGCCACCCAAAACCAACCCTATCACAATGATGGTTGCCCAGGTAACTGGAAAGGCGTTTTCGTCATGCGGGTGAAGGTGAACCATTCCAGAGGAATGCCCCAACAAGTTCAAAAAACTGAGAGCGGTGGCGAAGAAACCGAAACAAATAGCTTTTTTCATAATAGAGTGATGAAGTTAGTTTGCCGAATGTAGAGCAAACTTTCAGCCAAATGGCTATGTGGATGATCTTATCTATAATAAATGTCTCCACACTTTCTTTGGCAACATCTGATTGAGAAGGATTGCTTGCCAAATTCTTTTCCTATTTTCTCGGAGTCTTTCCTCAAATCGATAGCTATGAATACTGTTACCCGAATTTTACTGGCTGCGGCTCTTGCATTGAATCTGTTCCTGCCGATACAGGCTCAGAACAGGCCAAACATCATTTTTTTCATAACCGATGACATTTCTGCGGATGATCTTGGGCCCTACGGAAGCCCTGTAGCAAAAACCCCCCATCTGGACAGAATAGCCGCAGAAGGCTTGGTGTTCGACAACGCTTACCTGACTACCAGTAGCTGCAGTCCCAGTCGCTGCAGCATCATCACAGGCCGTTATCCGCATAACACAGGTGCGCCTGAATTGCACATTCCCCTGCCAAAGGGCCAGGTTACCTTTGTTCAAAAACTGACGAATGCGGGCTATTACACGATTATTTCGGGCAAAAACCATATGAACGATCCCGGCAAGCTGGGTTTTGCGAAAGAAGGTGAGGGAAGCAGGCCATCCGGCAGCAAAGACTGGGTACAGCTTCTGAAAAACAGACCTATGGATAAACCCTTTTTTGCCTGGTTTGCCTCCAACGATGCCCACCGGGACTGGCAGATGGACGAACACTCCCCCAAGTATGATCCAGACGACATGGTGGTACCGCCGTTCATGTATGACGGTCCGCGTACCCGTCAGGATCTGGCAGAGTATTTTAGCGAAGTAAGCCGAACAGATTACTACTCAGGACAGCTCGTCGCAGAATTGAAGCGTCAAGGAGTGGCGGAAAACACCTATTTCGTTTATTGTGCGGACAACGGCAGGCCTTTTCCGCGCAGTAAATCCCGACTGTATGACAGCGGGATCAAAACACCCCTGATTATTTGGAATCCTGGAGCGGTTAAACCTGGTAGAACGAAATCCCTCGTCAACGTAATTGACTTCGCCCCGACCTTCCTCGAATTGGCAGGTATCGATAAAGGGCCCACCTTCCAGGGAGTAAGCCTTGTTCCCATTCTGGGAAATCCAAAAACAAAAGTACGTGACTACAGTTTTTCAGAACACAATTGGCACGTTTATGCCGCGCACGAGCGCATGGTTCGCCATGGAGATTGGATGTATATCCGGAACAACTTTAACCATAAACAAAATTTGTGTGCGGAAAGTGACGATTGGCACTTCCCGGCTGCGATGGAATTGTGGGACATGTACCGAGCGGGCAAAACATTTGCCTGGCAGGAAGACATTCCACAATTACCCAGACCCAAAGTTGAGCTCTATCATGTGGAGGCAGATCCTCACCAGTTGAACAACCTGGCTGGTAAGACTGAGTATAAAGCCGTCGAACGGAAGCTAGCTGGGGTTCTTAAACAATGGGTGGAAGAAACGGGAGACAATATTCCAGAAAACCCGACCCCGGACCGCAAGAAAGGCCCAAGGCCTTCCAAGGACATTCGGGGAGAATTGCCGGGCGAGGCAACCGGAGCCGCCAAAATCAATAATCCAGGACCTGTCCTGGAAGGTTAGCCTAAAGGTCTTTTGTAGGAGCCTCGGTAAAACGATTTATTGTCTTAAGCCGAGGCCAAACAATTCTACAACTTAGGGATTTTGGGCGAGGACTTCGATTTTCCCAATCTCAACAAGCGATTTGTCGGTTGATCGTTTTGAGATGAGCCCCTTCATATTTTGACCAAAATAATGTCCAGCGAACGTATGCAACTCCTCAACCGCTTGATCAAAAGGCTGCCCTAACGAACGTACACTTTATAGCGCGTACGACAAAGCAGCTTTTTCTTTACTTCCCGGAGCGCAGGGAGATCAAAAACGTTGACAACAAAAAAGTAGCGTTTTTCGCGAATGAGTTCCTTTAAAATGCTGGCTTTATAAGAATCAATTTCCCAGCTGAACACTTCTTGCATTCCTAAAAGACTGGATACAAAATAACGCTCTTTGAATCGCCACCGGTTGTGCGGTAATGCTATAAGAAAATCCGGAGTGGATTGGTAAATCAGATGAGTAGGGTAGCGAGGGCTGTAAATAAAGTCGTCCAGCTATGGATAAAGAGGATTTGGAAACTCATGAAAGGCAGAAGATCCGAATTCTTCGGGAGGCCGAGCGGACGGACAAGACCATTATCGATGCGTGCGGAGCGCCCACGGCAAAACTGATACATCGAAAGCTTCCATGACGGCTTTGAAGACTAAAACTATTTTAATTTCCCCTAGTGAGTACCAGAAAGCTATAAGAATAATTTTCGTCTGAGCTATCCCGTCGGTCGAGTTCAACCGCAAAATCAGCGCGCCAATCCGGGAAAAAGGCTACACCCTCCACCTCGTCATAGACCTGAGTCAAATAGAGCTTCTCAGCCAGGGGCATTCCAGCCTGATAAACAGCCGGCCCTCCGCAAATCCATATCGGTCCTTCCCCGCCCAGGTTTTGGGCAAGCTCAATGGCCGATTCCATGGAAACTGCTGTATAAGCGTTATCCAAAGAAAAATCGGGATTGCGACTTAGCACAATCGTGTCGGTATTTGGAAAAGGTCCTCCCAATTCCTCAAAGCACCGGCGGCCTTCAATTATAATTCCTCCCGTGACTTTTTCTGTCCAATAGGCGGTATCTTCCGAAATGGACCAAGGCAACCCCCCTCCCTCTTTTCCGAT
>CEUS01147278.1_pt1 | contig 11146 bp, 9 predicted proteins | sample 427031 | NCBI WGS metagenome assembly CEUS01 (sample SAMEA2622837, study PRJEB7988) | marine metagenome | biome: marine biome (ENVO:00000447); feature: marine epipelagic mixed layer (ENVO:xxxxxxxxx); material: "saline water (ENVO:00002010), including plankton (ENVO:xxxxxxxx)" | depth 140 m | reverse complement strand
GCGTCTGTCGACCGACGGAAAGCTCGTCACCTGCCTCTTCGCCTCCGACGGCGTCGACTTACGTTCTATGCTTCGAGGAAACGCAAGCGACGAGGAAATCAGCCAACGGATCCAGAACGTCTGGCTCGAACGTGACGATCGCTACTCAGAGACCCGGACCGAGGCAACGACACCCGATGCTTTCCGCAGAATCGAGATGTATCAGATCGGCGGATAGACATCTCTGGCCCAGCGGAGACCGCCGGGCTCGGGTGGGCTGTTGACAACACCCATTTTTCGTCTAAATTGCTCACTTATATGATGTTATCGGAGTCTGTAATGTTCACATCCCCAACTGGCGGGTACCCATGAGCAAGACCTGGAAAGAAGAGCTGGGAGATCGAATCACGAATGAACTCGGTGAAGAGATCGACATCTACGAAACGCAGATGGAGCTCAAGCGGCAGGACAAGATCACCAACGAGATCTTCGGCGAAACCCGCTTGCGACGTGGCGTTTACGGACAACGCTACGACAACGGGCAGCGCTTCGATGGTGTTCGAACGCAGGAACTCGCCTACCAGGAGGGCCTGACCAAGGGCGTCAACACCGTCTGGGATGCGCCCGGCATGCAACGGATCAAAATTCCCTTCGGCGGAGTCACCGCCAATCAGCTCGAGGTTCTCGCCGACCTAGCCGAAGAGTATTCCGACAACATCCTCCACATCACTACGCGGCAGGATATTCAGCTCCACTACGTCCACATCGAAGACACGCCAGCCCTCATGCGCCGCCTGGCAGCGAGCGGAATCACCACTCGCGAGGCGTGCGGCAACTCCATCCGCAACGTCACGGCCTGCCCCCTGTCCGGTGTCTGTCAGACCGAGTCATTCGACGTCACACCTTACGCGCACGCCCTCACCCAGTTCCTGCTCGGCCACCCCGACTGCCAGGACTTCGGGCGCAAATTCAAGATCGCATTTTCCGGATGCCATCACGAAGCGTGCGGTCTAGTCGCCATGCACGATTTCGGCTGCGTAGCCGTCCTCAGGGATGGTAAGAGAGGGTTCGAAACTTACGTCGGCGGTGGGCTCGGTGCCGTGCCTCATCAGGCCAAGCTCTACGACGAATTCCTGGCCGAAGAGGATCTGCTTCCCACCGCACAGGCTATCGCACGCGTGTTCGCTCGACTGGGTGAAAAGAACAACCGTGCCCGTGCCCGCGTGAAGTTCCTCGTCGCCAAGCTCGGCATCGAAGAGTTCAAGCGCCTTATCGAGGAAGAGCGCAAGATCATGCCCGAGGACCCGGCCTGGACCGCCTACCTCGACGACCTGACCGTGACCAACGAAGAGCCCCTCGTCGACGCCTCGGCGCTCAACGGCCAGGCGCGCCCCGAAGGTTACGGTGAATGGGCGGACACGAACGTCTACAAGCAACGCCAGGACGGTTACTGCGTCGTAACCGTGGCGCTGCCACTGGGCGATGCTACGTCCGATCAGTTCCGGGCGCTCGCCGACATCGCACGGGCCCACGTCAAGGACACGATCCGCACGACGGTAGAACAGAACATCGTTCTGCGGTGGGTCAGCGAGTCCGACCTGCCCGAGGTGTATACCGCGCTGGCAGAAGCGGGCCTGGGCGACCCCGGCGCCGGGACGATCGTCGACGTGACCGCGTGCCCCGGCACCGACACCTGCAAGCTCGGAATCGCCTCGTCTCGTGGCTTGGCAGCCGAGCTGCGCACCCGGCTGGCAGCGCAAAGTCATGAACTCGACGCCGCCATCAAGCATTTTCGCATCAAGATCAGCGGGTGCTTCAACTCCTGCGGTCAGCACCACGTTTCCGACCTCGGGTTCTACGGCATCAGCCGCAAGGTCGGCGAATACCAGGTTCCCCACTTCCAGGTCATTCTCGGGGGTCAGTGGACCGAGAACGCAGGCGCTTATGGGTTGGCCATCGGCGCTGTACCGTCCAAGCGGATCCCGGACGTCGTAACGCGGGTCACCGAAGCCTACCTCGAACAACGCCAGGGAGACGAATCGTTCCAAGCCTACGTCGGTCGAGTCGGTAAAGCCAAAGTGAAAGAGATGCTCGACGACCTGACCGCCGTTCCCGCACACGATGAGGACGCCTCCTACTACACCGATTGGGGTGACACGCGAGAGTTTACGACCGGCGATATGGGCAAGGGCGAGTGCGCGGGCGAAATCGTTCCGCTCATCGAGGTCGAAATGCAGGGCAGTGAACGCGAGGCCTTCGAAGCGCAAATCCACCTGGACGCCGGAGAGTATGAAGAGGCGTATCGGAAGGCGTTCGACGCGATGCTCCACGCAGCCAAAGCGCTCGTCAAAACCCAGTATCTCGACATTCCTGAGGATGCGGACCAGATCGTCGCAGAATTCCGTACGCGGTTCTTCGACACACAATTGTTTTGGGACAACTTCGCCGGGGGAAAATTCGCCAATTATCTCTTCCGTCACTACGAAGAGAAGCCTAATTCGCACGACCGGGACACGGCGCATCAGATCATCGAGGAAGCGCAGCTCTTCATCGAGAACGCTCACGCCTGCTACGGTCGAATGAACGTAGTGAACGCCTGATCGAACCCTCCTCCTGGGAATACGCATGGAAACGAAGAGCATCAGTTTCAAGATCTACATGGACAAGGGTCAGGAGCTCGACCCCGAAGTGTGGTTCCGTGTGTTCAACACCTGGATCCCCCAACCTGACGATGACATCCTGGTCGACGTCGCCGACTACAGTCACGTCAAGAACGGCCCCGTCACCATTCTCGTTGGACACAAAGCGAACTACGCCCTCGACAACACGGACGGAAGGTTCGGATTCCAGTACACCCGTAAGCGCGATCTCCAGGGCTCCTTCGCGGACGACCTTGAATCCACCATCCGGGAAGGCCTCAAAGCCGCTGCCCGTCTCGATACCGATCCCGCGCTCGACGGAGGCGTTCATTTTACCGGGGAGCGGACCCAGGTCGTCCTCAACGATCGGTTGAACACGCCGAACACGGACGACACTGAGGAGAACATCAAGGCCGACGTCGACGCCTTTCTCTCACGGCTTTACGCTGGCGGATCCGCAAAGACCCAGCGTAAGCAGGACGCCAGACAGAGATTTACACTCGACATCGAGGCCGAGGGGATCTTTTCTCCGTCGCAACTGCTTGAAAATATTGATAGTTGAATCTTTTTTTCGTGATCCTTGACAAAAGGATCGGAATCTTTATATTCCCCGATGAATCGGGGGTTTCCCCTTGATTTGCTGCGGTTTTTTGCTGAAAATCGGTCAATTGAATTGTGAATCCTGGGGAAAGGGGTGAAAGCAAATGGCGTATATCATCGCAGAACCGTGCGTCGATGTGATGGACAGGGCGTGCGTGGAGGTCTGTCCGGTCGACTGTATTTACGAGGCCGATGCGACCAATCTCGCAGCCGAAGATCGTAGACAGATGCTTTACATCCATCCTGAAGAGTGCATCGACTGCGGAGCCTGCGAGCCCGAATGCCCGGTGGAAGCCATCTTCGCGGAAGAGGACACACCCGAAGAATGGAAAGAATGGATCGATATTAACGTCAAGGCATTCGATTAAGCGTCTTACCCAGATCGAAAATGCAAAGGGTCGAATCCAAAAAGGATTCGACCCTTCCGTTTTTAGGCGAAACTTATACCCACCGCGCCGGTAGTCCACACCCTCGTCCTCGATTCGGAGGTAACCCCTTGACCGATCTCTCCCAGCACATCCAGACCCTCGCGCTTTGTGACACCCACGAGCATCTCAACCGGGAACCGGGCTGGGTGGATGAAGGACCGGATATCCTCCAGGACTTGTTCGGCAACTACATGCCCGCCGACCTCAAAACGGCGCTGGCAACGCCTGAAGCGATGCATCAGTTGATGAACGGCGACTCGGCAGCGATCGAAGAGCGCTTTGCCGGCATCCGCGACGCGTGGGAAGCGACTCAGTACACCGGCTATGGCGAAGCGGTCCGTCTGATCGCCACAGACATCTACGGGATCGACGAACTGACGCCTCAGACCCTCGCCACCGCACAAGAGACCCTGACCCAGCTACGGCAACCTGGACAACGCATCGAGTTGCTTCGTGATCGCGCCCGCCTCGATCACATCCAGACCGACGACTTCTCCTGGCCCTGCGCGCCCGACGAATCCGGCCCTGATTTCTTCCTCTACGACCTGTCCTGGGCCAGATTCTGCAACGGCGACATCGATCCCGAAGCCATCCATTCCGAAACCGGCATCACCGTCCAGGACTTGGCCTCCCTCCGCGAGGCGATGACCACGATCTTCCAGAAGCACGCACCCACGGCCATCGCTGTTAAAGCGCAACACGCCTACAACCGCACGCTACAGTGGAAAGAGAGATCTGACAGCGACGCCGCACGGGCGCTGTCGCACATCCTGGGTGGAACTTCTTCCGTTGCCAGCCAGCTCTGCCTGGGCGACTGGTGTTGGGCCCGAGGGACCGAACTCGCGATCGAGCACAACCTGCCCTTCAAGATCCACACCGGCTACTATGCCGGTAACGACCGGATGCCGGTCAGCCGAATCGCAGCGGGCAACATGTGCGGACTCCTGGCCCGCTATCTCGACTGCCGGTTCGTCCTCATGCACATCGCCTATCCTTACGATCGGGAATTGATCGCACTGGCCAAACATTACCCGAACGTATGGATTGACCTCTGCTGGGCCTGGTCGATCGATCCCTACAGTTCGTGCGACTTCGTCCGTCGCTTCATCCACGCTGTACCCGTCAACAAGCTCTTCGGGTTCGGTGGCGACACACGCTGGCCGACCAGCGCCGCCGCCTATGCCATTCAGATGCGCAGGTGGTTCACCCGTGCGATGGCAGCCGAAGTATCCGAAGGGTTGCTCACGGAGCAGCAGGCCATGGACGTCGCATCCCGGATCATGCACGACAACCAGTACGACTGTTTCGATCTGACCGGCACGCGCGCGGCCATCGCCGCGGCCTGACTCGACCAGAAAGTGACACGAGCGGTGTCGCGCTGCATCCGATTCCAGCCTGACCAGAGGTAAACGCCTCCGTAGTCCAATCCTCGTTCAGACTTCATGTCCGATCGCTATCACCAAAAGCACAGACACACCCTGATCGCTCGACACGGGCTCCGCCTGTTCGTCGCTCTGATGTGTGTTTGCATCGGACCGCCCTACCCGACCCTCTACGGCGAACCCGCTCAAACCCCGCCTTCTTTTCACACGCCGTCACCCGATTCCATCCACTATCTCGAATCGTTCGACTATCCGGAACAGGTCGACAACTTCCCCGCGAACTGGGATGGAAAGCAGAGCGGCTGGCGAAATGCAAGCTGGCATGAGGTCTACTACCGCGTCAGAGAAGAAGAAGGCGGCAACCTCTATCTCGCGGCCGAGACTCGGGATGCAGCCATCGACGCCGGCCGAAAGGCCGACATCAACCTCCGTATCTACAACAAGGTCCGGTGGCGTTGGCGCGTGTGGGACCTCCCGGAAGGCGGCAACGAAGAGAACAAGAACACGAACGACAGCGGTGCGGCCGTAAGGCTCGTGTTCTACGGCGGTCTGAGACCCCGAATGCTCAAATACGTGTGGAGCTCGACCCTGCCTGCCGGCACCCGCACCGAGAGTGCGGGGAACTCCAAGATCAAGGTCATCGTACTCCAGAGCGGGCCCGAACGAACGGGTGAGTGGGTCTGGGAAGAGGTGAACGCGTACGACGACTATAAGACCTTGTTCGGTGGTGAACCTCGTCCCGTAAGGTTCCTCGGCGTCATCTCCGACGCCAACAACACGAAGAGCCAGGCCAAAGCAGACTACGACGATTTCTCATTCATCATGATCCCATCCGATACGACGGATGCCGACACAACCCTCGACGTTACACCCACGGACGATTCCGATGAATAACGCCACGCACACACACGGTTCTACGACAATGGAACATCAATCCGCAAGAAGGAGGGAAACCATGAGACACCGGATCCGGGAACGGCTTTGGGGAGCGCTCCGTAAGTGGGGGCCTCCGGTGGCCCTGGTCGGTCTCATCAGCGGGGAGGCATCAGGACAGAACGTGTCCGTCCGCGACTACAGCGTACCGGTCAGCCGCGCTGACAACCTGCGCATTGACGCGCTGAGTTTCAACTACCAGTCGGAAGGTGACTCGATCGTCTCCGAAACAGGAGATCTTGTCGTCGTCTACAAGAAATTCTACGAGTCTCTGCCGTTCGCCTATTCGGTCGATCTGAGGGGGTCGAGTTCCTTCCGCCGAGACCCCGTAAAGGACGAACTCGTGGGGGACGCTGAAGCGAACCTGGTCTCGCGCGTCAAGAAATATCGTCGCGACGAGGGGAACTTCTTCGTCTTCGGAGACACCGACCTCGATCTGAACGAGGATTTCGATCGACCCGCAATGAAGTTCACGATCGGGTTCGGGTGGGGACGGTTCATCAACGCGACCGCCCTTCGGAAAGCTGTCCGGATCGAGGACTTCCTGCTCGAGGAAGGCATTATCTCCGACCGGATGCAGAAGCAGACGATGATCGACCTCGGTCACATCATCGAGAAAGAAAGTGAGTATCGGGAACTCTACGGAAGCCGGTACCAGAACTACTGGTACGAGGATATGCAGAACCAGGTTCAAAAGTCCGGAATGGTTCTGGGCAGCATTGGAGCCATCGGCGTCCTCAGAATGCAGGAGGTGCTCGAGCGCGAAAGAATCAACGAGCGATTCTACGGATGGGACGTTTCCGCCGGCGTTCAGCTCGAAGCGTTCACGCCGTTCTCCGGAGAGCCACGCGACGACCCGGCGTTCTCTCTCGGGGTTCGATACTCGCGGCCCATCAGCTGGAGCACGCAGTTCAACACCGACATCGACGTCAACACGCCGTTTACGGGGAGCTTCGGCCGGCGCTACGACCTGGCCACGCAGACGGACTTCATCTACGAGATATCAAACCGGATCAACTACACGCTCGTCCATCTATTCAGCCTGACCAAGAACGAGAGCGAACCCGCGCGGCACGACAACATCCTGTCGACCGGATTCACCTTCTTCATCGAAAACAAGATCAACCTTACCACGGCCGGCGTGATTCGAAAGGATGAACGGGATCCGTGGCGACTCAGTTTCGCCCTGGGATTGAGCTACCGGATCTTCTAAACAGAAAAACGCGCCCGGCACAAGGCCGGACGCGTTCGAAGAGCCGGGAAGGGCCTGTTCTACAGGCTCGAAACAGCCTCGATCAAAGCCTCTTTGGTAATACCGAAATGATCCCACGTCGGAAGGTGACCTTCCGACGGCGCGATCGTTGGATCGACGATTCCCACGTGCGCCAGGGGCACCCGCCCCGTGGTAGCCGACTGCACGAATGAAGCGAACCCTCTGAGCCCCACGCCCGGGTGGCCGATCAGCCCGTCCTCGATCGTCACTAGCCCATCCGGATAGCGCTCGACCAGTGCGTCGAGCCCTCCGTCGTCGAACGGCAGACCGTTCACCACGTAAGCATCCACCGCACCCCCACTCGCCTCAGCAGCTTCTCCCGCCAGGAAAGCTGGCGCACCCATCGCCAGGATCGCCTTCTTCGCACCCTCGTACTGCCTAAACGGCGTCACGGCTTCCCAGTCTGAATCCGCATCCCAGAGCGGGCCCGATCCGTCCTGTTTGCCCAGAACCGGCAGGTTGTCTCGCGGAATCCCGATAATGTGCCCCCCGTAGTGGGCGGCCATATCGCACACCGCCACGAACGCCGAACGGGCGTCCGACGGCGCGTAAAACCGATGGAGATACGGAAGGTAGCCCATCGCCAGAGTGATCCAGTCCAGACTCCAGCCAGAGAAATGGTCACGCCCCGTGCACGCCCCGACGTGTGAAAGGTGCATCGCCACATTCAGACCCTCATTGCTCCCCGTCAGGTTCCGCTGATAGCGCCACAGCTCGAATCCCTCCCGCGCGATGCCCTCGTAGAAGGCCGCGAAAGTCGCAAACACGACAAGCTGGGGGTCTGCGGAGCTCATCGCGATCCCGTTCGCCATCAGGGAAGAAGCTTGCTCGGTGATCCCCATCTCGAATTTGTGCTGGGCGTCCACAGCCTCCTTGGCCTTGTCCAGTTTCGTCGACGGATCGAGATCGCACGATACCGTGAAGAACCGGTCCAGGAAGGCGCTCGCGATCGTCGCGTAGGCCACCTGCGTCCCGTTCCGGGCCGAGACCGACTCGCCCGCCCCTGGCAGGTCCACCGCCTTCAGCTGGTCTCCCGTCAACACCAGGTTCGAAGACCCAGGCGCGGGCCGTGCCTTCGTCACGCGCTTCTGCCCGAAGCCCACCTTCTCGATAGCCTCGTCGTCTCCATTGGAGACCAGCATCGGATTCGACAGGACCGTATCCAGATCGCGGTCTTTCATGTGGCCGTCGTGATGACCTTCACCGCCCTCGAGCCCGTTCACGTAGAACAGACACTCGAACATCGGACCGGTGTCCCGGAAGCTCATCAGCGAGCCCGGAATCCAGACTTCGGTGCCCATCGAGACCTTGTGTCCTTCGGCAAACGCGGACAGCTCGTCCGAAACCCCGTATAGTTCGCCGAACGTAGCAAGCGTCACCTGCGCATCGTCGGTCGATCGCAAACCGACGGGGTAGATCATCGTGGGACGCCCCGCCCGGGCCCGTTTGGCCGCCTCTCGATACGCGTCGAACAGGGCAGCCACATCGTGCAGGGTCGGCACCTCCAGAATTTCGACACCCATCGCCTCGACGATCCCCCGAGGATCCCGATCGACGATCTCGGAGGTCGGGCCCGATAGCTGGATTCCATTTCGATTCATCACGAACACGATGGGGGCCGCGTGCAGTTCCGCGCCCATAAAGCCGTTCAACGCCTGACCCGAAAGCCAGCCCGCGTCACCGCAATGGCAGAACACCAGGGCGTCGTCGCCGTGGTGGGCGCGCAGCCCCACCGCCTGTCCCACCGCGACAGGCACCATCACCCCCAGACGCCCACCGCTCAGCTGAGTGCCACCCGGTACCCACGAAACGTGACCCGTTATGTCCAGACCGCGACGGAAGCCGTCGACGACCAGATCGCGGTCCAGGTATCCCCAGCTCGCCAGCATCGAAAAATATCCGATGCTCGTGTGCGCGTGTTCGATCGTGTACTGCACCGCGTCGTGATCAGACACGGCCATCGTCATATTCAATGCCGGGATCAGTTCCAGGCCCCCACCCAGGTGGTCGAGTTCGCCGATGCCCGCCAGCGACGCGAGCGACGACAGTGCGGTCCTCGCCGCAGATTTCTCGAGCGCCGTCATCACAGCTGCCTGGTCGGCAGTCAGTCCATCACCACCTCGCAGATCGAGGGAAAATTCGAGCACCTGCGACTCGACAGACTGCCGCGTGTAGCGCGAATTTTCCACGAGCTCCCGGTTGCGCTGGCTCTGTCCTGAAACCGCCAGCTCTGCGTTCCGCATCAGTGCCTCCTGCCCCTCTAAATCTTGGATGGTCCCAGCGAATTTCCGCTAAAATAGGTTGGCGGTTTCGAAAAGGCCAGATGAAAGGCGTCCAGAATTCGCACAATCCCCTGGTTCGCCTCCGAAGCCGGTGGTATGTTGTCGCCAACCACCACCTGGGAGGCATCTTATGCCCGAAGCATCGGTCGCGGCACAGCTCTACACGGTTCGCGACTTTACGAAAACATCCGCCGACATCGTATCCAGCCTCAAACGTGTCAGCCAGATCGGCTATCGCGCCATCCAGTGTTCGGGCCTGGGACCGATCGATCCGACCGAGCTCAAGACGGTCGCCGACGGAGAAGGACTCGAGATCTGCGCGACCCACGTCGGATACGACCGTCTCCGGGACGAAACCGACGCCGTCGTCGACGAGCACCGTATCTGGGAGTGCGACTACGTCGCTATCGGCAGCCTCCCCAAGGGGTACCGGGAAGACGGAGCGACTGGCTACGAGCGTTTCGCCAAAGAAGCAAGTGGCGTCGCCCGCAGGCTCTCCGATGCCGGCCTGACCTTTGGATATCACAACCACAGCTTCGAACTCGAGCGGTTCGGGGATCGCACCGCGCTTCAGATCCTGATTGAAGAATCGGACGCAGAGGTGTTTCAATTCGAAATCGACGTCTACTGGATTCAGCACGGAGGAGGCGATCCAGCCGCCTGGTTGAGGAAGGTCAATGGCCGTGCGGACGTCATCCACGTCAAGGATCTCGCTATGGAGGGCCGCGATCAGCTGTTTGCCGAGGTGGGTGAGGGGAACTTGAACTGGCCCTCCATCTTGGAAGCTGCCCGAGAGGCCGGCACACGTTGGTACGCGGTGGAGCAGGATCGGTGTCAGCGGGATCCTTTCGAGAGCCTGGCCATCAGCTATCGAAACCTTCAGGAAATGGGTCTCAGCTAACCTCTCGATCTGGAACACAGAGAGGCCGGCCCCGCGGGGGAGCCGGCCTCTTTTCTATTCTGAGTGACTGCTTAACGATACACGTCTACGAAGTTCCCTGCGGGCGGTGAGGTTTCAGCGTAGGACAGGGTCACGACACCACCTGACGGTCCTGCGCTCTCGCTCTTCGGCAAATCCAGCGGGAGAGCCCACCTTCCCGAAGGGCCCGTCTTCATCCTTTTCCTCGCCCGTCGGCACGATATCGAAGGACGGGGGATCGAACGAACCCGGCCCCGTCACGACGTCGCCCATCAGTTCGGCCATATCGACGATCCCCTCCTCCACATCCCCCTCATCACCTGAGATGCCCGGACTGGGGTCGACCGGAGCCATCGCTGCGCGACGAATCTGCTGCGCCTTCTGGATCGTCTTCTGGGGATCGCCCGGGATCGGGGACGAGTCGATCGAGACTTCTCCTCCGACCGCGTATCGCCGACCGTCGGGCCCCGTCTGATATTCGAACTGGATGCCTCCCCGCACATACTGGCCGCCGGCCGCAACGTGGGCCTGCTCGTGTGCGCGAACCTCGCGATCCCGCTCCTTGAGCCGGTCGACTTCCTTGCGCTGGTCGTCCGTCATCTCCTGTCCGGTCAGGGTTCGCTCTTCCGAAACATCGGCCGCGCCTCGCCACCATTTGCCGAATCCTCTCCCTCACCCGCATCAGGCGCCGTGAAAGGCCCTTCAGGTACC
>CEUS01178520.1_pt1 | contig 11153 bp, 9 predicted proteins | sample 427031 | NCBI WGS metagenome assembly CEUS01 (sample SAMEA2622837, study PRJEB7988) | marine metagenome | biome: marine biome (ENVO:00000447); feature: marine epipelagic mixed layer (ENVO:xxxxxxxxx); material: "saline water (ENVO:00002010), including plankton (ENVO:xxxxxxxx)" | depth 140 m | reverse complement strand
AGTGGCTTGTGACAATGAACATGCGGAGCGCATCAGGCCCGTAGGCGTCTAGAACTTCATCGATGCTGACAAGATTTCCTAGTGACTTTGACATCTTCTCCTCTTCCAATGTGAGGAGGGCGTTGTGCATCCAAATGTTCGCGAAAGGGGTCTTTCCAGTAAAAGATTCACTCTGGGCGATCTCATTCTCATGGTGAGGGAAGATCAGATCGCTTCCGCCACCATGTATGTCGATCTGTTCGCCGAGGGCGTTCATTGCCATTGCTGAGCACTCTATGTGCCAACCTGGGCGTCCGGGTCCCCAGGGGCTTTCCCAATAGGGCTCCCCTGGCTTCGCGCTTTTCCAGAGCGCGAAGTCGAGGGGGTCATTCTTTAATTCGCTTAGGTCCACCCGTATTCCGCTGCGTAGATCGTTGACGTCTCGCTTGGAGAGCTTGCCGTAATCGTCCTTCTCGCGGACCCGATAGTAGACGTCGCCTCCAGAGGTATATGCGACATCTTTTGTGACTAGGCCAGCAATAAACGCGATGATATTTGGGATTTCTTCAGTAGCTCGAGGGTATTCCGTTGCCGGCAGGACATTGAGGTTTCCAAGCTGGGTCATGTATGCATCGGAGTGGCGCTCTGCTAGGTCTGCCACTGAGGCACCAGTCTCGTTCGCCCGCTCGATCAATTTATCATCGATATCGGTGAAGTTCTGGATGTGACGTACCCCGAAGCCACGCCACTCGAGATAACGGCGGAGAACGTCGAACACAATCGAGAAAAGGGCATGTCCCAGGTGAGCTTCGCTGTAGGGGGTGATCCCACATACATAGAGGCGCACTTCATTTGCGATGGGAACGAGCTCGCGTTTTTCTCCGGTGAGGGTGTCTCGAAGCTTAAGCATCGTTAGCTGCGGGGTGGCGCTTTGGCTTCTGAGCGCTCGTCAGCATGGTGGTCGTCATGCAATCCGCCAACGTGATCCTCCAGATGGGCCAGGAGCTCGCGTAACTCGTCGACTCTCTCATCCAATTGGTTGAGGCGTTCCCATTCGGGATCAGGCAATCGCTGCAGGACCCCATTCGAGTCATCATGGACTGCGACGATATGACCGGGTACTCCCACGACCGTGGCCATTGGAGGTACGTTGGTTATTACAACGGAACCCGCACCGATGCGAGCATTTTCCCCGATCTCCACGGCGCCGATCACTTTTGCTCCTGCTCCCACTACGTTGTTGCCGAGTAGCGTGGGGTGGCGTTTTGTTCGGTGGGTGCTTGTGCCGCCCAATGTGACCCCCTGATAGATTGTCACGTCCGGACCGATCTCAGTGGTTTCGCCGATGACGACGCCCATGCCGTGATCGATTACAAAACGCGGACCGATTGTGGCTCCTGGGTGGATCTCGATGCCTGTCAAAAACCTAACGAGGTGCATTATGCCCCGCGGTATAAGGGGCAAGCGGCGTCGATGGAGGCCATGGGCCAATCTATGCGCGAGACGTGCGTGAAAGCCCGGATAGAAAAGGACAACTTCAATTGCGCTGGTCGCAGCAGGGTCGCGTGCCATGGTTGCATGGATGTCATCGCGGATTTTGCTAAGCAGGGACATAGGCTTTGCTACCTCTTGGGACTGGGCGAGGCTTGCTTCCGTCGGGGCCTGCTAAGAGCAGTGCCCCTCTGTACAGGTGCACCGTCGCAGGGTGCCGTCCGAAGGGTGCGTCATGGCTGCCGAGCTTACGTCAATAGGCTTCCATGGGGAACGGGCGGTGGTGAACCCTCTTAGTAAGAAGAATGTGTCAGGCCCTTCACTTTTAGCGATGCCACCGAATAATCCCAGCTAAAACACTTGCCGATAGCCTTATCGACATGGGGGAAGCGGAGTGCAGTGCGGAAGTTCGGAGGCAATCTGCGTTGTTAGGGCCTGGGCGCTACAGAAGCGCCTTTACTCGGTCGAGAATTGCATTTCCGACAGCATACTTACTCAAGAGGGGAAGCTGTTCTACCTCGCCTTGGCGGTGGATGAGAGTTACTTCATTGGTTTGCGTTCCGAAGCCGCTGCCGGCTGCTGTTACGTCATTTGCGACGATTAGATGTACTTGCTTCGTTTCCAGCTTGGCTTTGGCGTTCTCTTTTAGGTTCTCTGTCTCAGCAGCAAAAGCAACCCGCACCCTGCCTCCCTGGAGCGTTGAGATGATATCGGGAGTCTCAGTCAGTTCGAGTGCCATTTCTTTCTGGCCGATCTCGACCTTCTTCATTTTTTGGTCTGCGGTCTTGAAGGGACGAAAGTCCGCGGGTGCGGCCGCCATGAGAAGGGCGTCGCATTCCTTTACAAGTGGCTCTAGCGCATCCAGCATTTCGTGAACTGTCTGAATATCGATGCGCTTAATTCCGTAGGGAGTCGCTAACGGAGAGGGTCCTGTGACTAAGGTGACGCTTGCTCCCCGGTCGCGAGCTGCTTCTGCAATAGAGAAACCCATGAGTCCGCTGGAGCGATTGCCAAGGTAGCGGACGGGGTCCAGGGGCTCTTGCGTCCCTCCCGCGCTGACAATGACCGACTGTCCGCGTAGGTCGCCCTGGCGGAGCCCTAGGACGGTCCGCACTGCACCGACGATAGAAGGGGTTTCGGCGAGTCGTCCTGCTCCCCACCGCCCGCTTGCCAGGTGACCCTCTGCAGGACCTACGATCTCGAAGCCCCGGTCCGTTAGGGCCTCTACGTTGGCAATTACGGCAGGGTTTTCCCACATCTGTGAGTCCATAGCAGGTGCGATAACGATTGGTGCAGTAGTGGCGAGTGCTGTTAGCGTCACCATGTCGCCACCACCACCATGAGCGAGTCGTGCTATGCAGTCGGCAGTGGCTGGAGCAATTACGAAAGCATCAATACGGCGTGCCACCTCCACATGTGCCTCGGCCTCGTGGGTTGAGAACATATCGACGATGACTTCGTGCTTAGTGAGCGATTGGAAGGTAAGAGGTGCGATGAAGTGTGTTGATGACTCTGTCATCAACACCTCTACGCTTGCACCGGCCTGGGTCAACTTGCTTGCGAGGTCAGCGGCTTTGTAAGCGGAGATGCTGCCGGTGATGCCGAGGGCGATTGCCCGCCCTTCGAGCGAGAGCTTCTTGAATGGGAAATTCGGCTCAGTCAATGTTGCGCTCATATATAAGCCGAAGCCCCTGCAGTGTGAGAGTTTGGTCCACTGTGTCGATGACGTCCGTTTCCGCAGCGATTTCCTTAGCCCATCCTCCTGTACCAATCACTTTTGCGTTACCTCCCAGTTCCTCCTGGAAGCGCTTCACCATACCCTCGACGAGGCCCACGTAGCCCAGCAAGATTCCGGATTGCAGGGCATGCGTGGTGTTGCGTCCTATAGCTGCCGGCGGCCGTTCGAGCTGTACCCGAGACAGCATGGCAGCCCGACTGAAAAGAGTCTCGCTAGCAATAGCTATGCCAGGGGCGATCGCTCCACCAAGGTAGTCACCGTCTGTGTTGACTGCGTCAAAAACAGTGGCTGTGCCGAAGTCTACGACGATGGCGGGGACCCCATATAACTCGCTTGCTGCAACTGCGTCGACGATCCGGTCTGCCCCTACCTGTCGCGGGTTGTCGTAGAGGATGCGCACACCCGTCCGCAAGCCGTGTCCCACGATCATGGGCTCGACGCTGAAATAGCGATCGCATACGCGCTGGAAGGTAGGTAGTAGGGGAGGGACAGCGCAGCCAATCAAGCAAGCATCGACTGCCTCTGCCGACAGGTCGTTAGTAGCGAGCAAGTTGAGCATTAACACGCCGTATTCGTCGGCTGAACGCTCGGCTTCTACACCAACACGCCAGGTTGCCGCCAGGTGTTCTCCGGCGAACAGGCCCATGTGGACCGATGTGTTACCAATGTCGAGGGCGAGGAGCATGCCGCCGCCGCTTTGGGCTCTCAAGGAGTCCCTTGCTCCCTTAAGCCTAGGCGTGACGGAGACGTACAGACAACAGGAAGGGTCTACACTTATTGGGATGACTGCGACTTTGTCCCGAATTCGAGAGCAAGCTGAGGCAGCATGCGGTGCCTCCCGAGCTCTTGGAGTAGCGTCTACTGCTGCCAAGAATGCAGCTCTTGAGCGTATAGCCACGCTGTTGGTAGAGCGTGAGGATGAAATTCTCGCAGAAAATGAGAGGGACCTTGTTGCTGGCCGGCAGGCAGGCCTTGACGAGTACTTGCTTGAGCGCCTCACGCTAACTTCATCCCGGATCCGTGGCATGGCGACGGACACACTGCATATTGCCTCGCTACCGGACCCAGTGGGCGAGACAATTGAAGCGCGCACACTGCCGAATGGCCTGCAGATATCAAGGAAGCGCGTGCCCTTGGGTGTCATTGCTTGTATTTACGAATCACGCCCCAACGTCACAATCGATATAGCTGCGCTCTGCCTTAAAAGCGGAAATGCGGCTGTTTTGAGAGGTGGCAAGGAAGCAGTTTGCACCAATGCAGCACTTGGCGACCTTTTGCGGGATGCGCTTAAGAGGTCCGAGCTTTCTGTGGAGTCTGTGCAGGTTGTTCGTGATCCGGACAGGGCTCAGATAGATGAGCTTTTAGGCATGCATGATGTCATAGATCTGGTAGTTCCCCGGGGTAGTGCCGGACTAATAGATCACGTGCGTGAGACGGCAACCATGCCTGTTGTTGCCCACGGCGAGGCCGTCTCCCATACGTACGTTGATGAAAAGGCAGATCTGGGAATGGCTGTAGCGGTTGTAGATAATGCTAAGACTCGTCGCTACAGCATTTGCAATGCTCTCGATACCCTTCTTGTGCACGCCTCTATTGCATCCGAACTATTGGATTCCCTCGGGAAACGCTGGGCTGGAGCAGTCACTCTGCTAGGTGACCCTGGTGCACTTGAAGTGTTGGAAAAACTAAAGGTTCCTGGGCTAGCGATAGAGCCTGCAGACTCGGACGCTTGGGATACAGAACACCTTGCTCTGCGGGCGGGAGTGCTCCTAGTACATTCTATGGATGAGGCGCTAGCACATATTGAGGCACATAGCAGTCGGCACAGCGAAGCAATCATTACCGACAGTTATGAGAACGCTATGCGCTTCACCTCTGAGGTAGACGCGGCGGTTGTCTATGTAAATGCGAGCACGCAATTCACCGATGGGGCTCAGTTTGGGCTGGGGGCGGAGATTGGTATTTCCACTCAGAAGATGCATGCGCGTGGCCCAATGGGCCTCGTAGAGCTGACGAGCTACAAGTGGATGGTCTTCGGAGCGGGCCAGATTCGGCCTGCATGAAAAACAGAGGACCTAACGACTAAAGACTCACAAATGGGGGAGTGAAGAACGTGATTAGCTTCGACCGTGAGGTGCGTACACCTCACTCCGAGTCCTACACCATGCTAGATAACGGTGAGATTGTAGGGCGTGTGGACCTGCATATTCAGGGTCCTAATATTCACGCCACACTTTGCACCACTCCTGACGCTAGCGACGATCGTATTCGTGACCTCATTGATGCAGTTGATGAGCAGATTGCGATGACCGCTGATCCCTTCCGTGAGGACTTTATCGTAACGGTCTGGAAGGGAGTCCCTGCTGGTGTTTACGGTGATGCTGAGGCCAGTGAGGACAAAATCAACCTGGGTGAGATAAGTGAGAACTCTTAGCGGCTAGAGAAGCCAGTACAGGAATCGCGTGAAAGATCCTACCGCCCGGATGCAAGGACACTGGCGCTGACCTCGAAGAGGGCTGAGGCCGCATGGTCTGTGGCCTCGAAGACTGGTTGTGGGTAAATCCCGATGAAGAGCATGCCTAACAGCAGGAGGCCCGCCAAGGCTCCTAATAAGGGTGTGGGTCGGAACCGGGTTTGTCCCTCGGCAGGATCGAACAGGTAAATCTGACGCATGATCATCAGGTAGTAGTAAAGACTCACAAAGCTGTTTGCTGCACCGAGGCCTACTAGCCACAGTAGGCCGTCTGTGGTGCTTGCCTGGAACAACAGCAATTTTGTTGCGAAGCCAGCAAAGAATGGTAGGCCGGCAAAGGAGAAGAGTGAGGCAGTTATCACCAGCGCGAGGAACGGCTGTGTCTCTGCCAGGCCACGCAGCCCGGAGATGCTGTCATCGCCAGTGCGGTTGTAATGGGCAGTGAGGGCTGTAAAAAGAGCCAAGGTGGAGACCGTATACCCAGCGATGTGAAGCAGTAGGGCACTGGAAGCACTTTGGGCCGTTGCGGCATCTCCATAGCCAATGGCTGCGATTGCGACGAGCATGTAGCCCACTTGCCCGATTGAGCTGTACGCAACTAGGCGTTTCAGGTTTGTCTGCTGGATGGCGATAAGGTTACCGGCTGTCATTGTGATTGCGGCAAGTACGGCGATTGCTGCTCTCCACTCCACTGCATCCACCACTAGTGCACCGGTGAAAAGTCGAAGGATCAGAGCGAATCCCGCAGCTTTCGAAGCAGTTGAGAGGAAAGCTGTAATAGGTAGCGGCGCGCCTTGGTAGGCGTCGGGCGCCCACATATGGAAGGGTGCTGCTGAGACCTTGAAGCCAACACCCGCCACGATGAGCATGATGCCGACGACAGTAGCTGCATCTGTGCCTCCATCGCGGGCGGCCAGTGCCTCAGCAATGCCCTCGTAGCTAGTAGTTCCTGTCACACCATAGATAAGGCTGATGCCATAGAGGAGCATAGCGCTGGAGAATGCCCCCAGCAGGATGTACTTAAGGCTCGCTTCGTTGCTTAGGCGGTCCCGTTTCAGGTAGCCGACGAGAATGTAAAGCGAAAAGCTGAGGAGCTCCAAGGAAATATAGGCTGTCAAAAGCTCCCGAGAGGCTGCCATCAGCACCATGCCGGTGCCACCTACGAGCAAGAGGCCGTAATACTCGCCTGCGGTGGTTGTGCGGTTCTGAAGGTAGTGGGCAGACAGGAGCGCGATAGCCATCACTATGCCTGCTGCAAGAATGCGGAAGTAAGTAGTGAAGTCGTCTGTGAGGAGTAAGTTTTCAAAGTTACCGGCTGTGTTGCCGATATAGGGAATCGCTGCGATAAGCCACCCCAGGGCTCCTGCCGCAGTGGCATAAGCAAGGTAGTCCTTACGGATCTTTGGCCACACTAGTTCGGCAGTGAGAATAGCCACGGCCGATGCTACGGCTATGTACTCGGGAATGAAGAGGGTGAAGTCTCGCATCAGCTAGTCACCCCCGGAAGATTCAGGATCGTGTTTTCAAGACGGTCGGTGAATGGCGACCACCAGAGGCCCATCGCCAGCATGGAAAGAATCAGCAGCACCGCTGAGATCGTTTCCATTGGCGAGAGGTCCTTTAGGTCACTCCACCTGGGGTTAAGGGGACCGAAGAAGACCACCCCAAACATGCGCAACATGTATGCCGCTGCGATGGCGGCGGCAAGGATGGCCAGTCCGCCGAACACTGGATACGTGTGGAAGGCACCCACGAAGATGTGGAACTCTGCGGTAAAGCCAGAGAGCCCCGGTAAGCCTACGTTTGCTAGTCCTGCCATGACGTAAGCGATGACCCACAAGGGCATTACCTTAGCGATACCTCCATAGTCACTAAGGTCGCGGGTGTGTGCCTGGTCATAAAGCGCTCCGATGAGAAGGAAGACAAGTGCTGTCATGACACCATGGCTGAACATCTGCAGCGTTGCCCCTGTCACTCCTACGGCGTGCAAGGTTCCTAGTCCGATAAGCACGTAACCCATGTGGCTTACAGAGCTGTAGCCGCTGATTAGCTTGAAGTCCCTTTGTGTAAGTGCTGCTATGGCTCCGTAAAGTGCCCCGATAGTGCCCAGCACCACTAGTGCTGGCATCCAGAACTCTGCGCCTTCTGGCAGGATTTGGATGCCTAGCCGGATGATGCCGAAAGCCCCTAGCTTCATCAGTACTCCCGCGTGCACCATCGAAACTGAGGTTGGCGCTGACATGTGGCCGTCTGGTGACCACGTGTGAAGTGGCCAGAGGCCTGCTAGCACCCCGCAGCCAATCGCGAAGAAGGGGAAGATGATTTTCTGAAACTCGGGACTCAGAGCGCCGTTGCGGCCAGCTTCCCAGAGAGTTGGCAGATCGAAAGTACCTAAGCCTGCTTCGTGAACAACTGCAAAAATGCCAATCCATATGCCGACGGAACCTCCCACTAGCATTAGTGTGAGCTTCATCGCTCCGTATTCTTTGCGTGTCGAACCCCAGATACCGATGAGCAGGTAGAGAGGAACTACTGCCAGTTCGTAGAAGAAGAAGAAGAAGAAGAGATCGAGTGCAAAGAACGTCCCATAAACGCCGGAGATCAGGACCCAGAAGAGGATGAAGAAGTCTTTGGTGCGGTATTCCAGCTTCCATGCAATGAGAGTGCCTGCAAAGGCGACTATCCCTGTGAGTAAGGTCAGCAGAGCAGAGATGCCGTCCACGCCTAGGTGTAGGGAGATGCCGTTTTCACCGAGGAAGCCTACGTGCTCAATCCATGGCCATTGAAGCTCCATCTGTATCACATTGCCGCTGGCCTGGTAGGCAAGGAAAACGTAGATCGAGAGCCCCAAAAGGATGGCGCCGATGACAGCTGACAAATAACGAACTGCCATCTTCTGCGAGCTGGGCAAGAGCAACAGTATTAACGCTGCCAATAGGGGTAGCCCCAGCCCGGTAAGTAGCACGTAGCCTTGTGCTTCTTCCATCTCCTAGCTCCCGACCGCCAGGCTGATGAGAGTGAGTGCAACTACGCCCACTGCGATAGCCATTGCATAGTTGGGTACTCGCCCGGATTGCAGATGCTTCAGTAGAAAGCCGGTGTAGTTTGTCATCGTTGCTGAACCGTCGACCCCCGTGTCGTTTACGGCAAAGCGGTCAAACCAGCTCACAAGGTAGCTAAAGCCGAGTACTACTCGATCGATGAAGAACTGATAGAGCTCATCAAAGTAGAACTTGTTTTTCACCAGGTCATAGACTTTCGGCTGCCATTCGACGAGCACAGTGGAGCGATCCAGTCGTCCACCCAGATAAAGCCATGCCCCGCCAAAGGTACCTAGTACGAAGAGCACCGTAGAAAGGGCTACCAAGCTCCAGTCGACATGGAAAACGTGAGCGTGGTGTAGGAAGACAAACTCCCCGAAGCCTCCTGGGAAACCTAGCGCGCTTCCAAAGTCGTGGAAAATAAAGAACCCTGCCACGATCGACATCAATGCGAGAAAGACCAGCGGTAGAGTCATCGTCAGGCCGGTTTCTTTCGTGTGGCTTGCGATTTCAGGGTCCTGGGGTTTGCCCAAGAAGGTGCGGATGAAGAGTCGTGCTGAATAGAACGCTGTCATGATCGCAGCAATAGCTAGGAAGAAGAATGGCCACATTCCTACACCTTCGACGGCGTGCAGGATTTCATCCTTGCTCCAGAAACCCGCCAGCGGGAATAGGCCGGCCAGGGCTAAGGAGCCTATCAGGAAGGTAGCAGCGGTGATCGGCATCTTCCGCCATAACCCTCCAAGCTGAGCCATCTCCTGATGGTGGTGTGTGCCGATGATGACTGAGCCTGCACCCAGAAAAAGCAACGCCTTGAAGAAGGCGTGGGTGAATAAGTGAAACATGCCGGCGCTGGCGTACCCTGCCCCAAGGGCAACAAACATGAATCCCAGCTGACTCACAGTGGAGTAGGCCAGTACTTTCTTGATGTCCGTCTGGACACAGGCGATCACTCCGCTGAAGAGTGCTGTTAGGAGTCCTACAACCATGACTACTGTTAGCGCATCGCCGGCCAGTTCGAATACCGGAAGCATGCGTGCTACTAGATACACGCCCGCAACCACCATGGTGGCTGCGTGAATGAGTGCGCTTACCGGGGTGGGGCCTTCCATGGCATCAGGAAGCCAAACATGGAAGGGCAGCTGTGCACTTTTCCCCATTGCCCCCAAGAGGATGAACATCATTGTTATAAAAAGACGGGTGTCGCCAATGGTGCCCTCTTCTACGTGGTGGATTATCTCGAGAATATTGAAGGTGCCGGTCGCATCCCAGAAGAGGATTATGCCGATGAGCAGGCCGACGTCCCCCACGCGTGTCGTGATGAAGGCCTTCTTTGCTGCCTCCACTGCTGAGCGCTTCTCCCAGTAGTGTCCTATCAGTAGGAACGAACTTAGTCCCACTAACTCCCAGGCCACGTAGAGAAGGAGCAGATTGTCGGCTAGTACTAGCATTAGCATCGATGCGACGAACAGCTGGAGGACGGCGAAGTACCACCAGTAACGTGGCTCGCCCTTCATGTAGCCGACGGAAAAGATGTTCACCATTAACGCCACTGTGGTGATAACGCCCAGCATCACTATCGTGATCTGGTCCACAGCAATGCCCATTCTTAGCTCGAAATTCCCGATAGCTGTCCATTCAATGCTATTCAGAATGGGCCAGGCGCCCTCCCCGAGGTTGAGGAAGTTCGCCAGTACTGCAAAGAACAAGGCAAAGATGGCCGTTGCACAGAGCACCGCCATCCAATCGCCCTGGCGGGGGAGCCTCCTTCCAGTGGCTGCCATCACGATGAAGGCAAGGCCAGGAACGGCTGCCAGAATCCAAGCATGTTCAGCCATGCATCCTCCCTACCATCGCATCGTGGCTGCTTCATCCACGTTGGCAGTCGAACGGTTGCGGAAGAGTCGGATGACTATCGCCAGCGCTAGGCCTACCTCGGCAGCGGCAACGGCTATAACAAAGACGGCAAAGATGATTCCTGTCGCCTTGTCCGGATCAAGGTAGGCAGCGAAGGCTACAAAATTGAGACTGACGGCATTTAACATCAGCTCCACGCTCATTAGTACGAGAACCGCATTACGCCGCGCAAGGACTCCGTAGACGCCGAGTGAGAAGAGAATCCCGCTAAGGACAAGGTAGTTCTCCATGGGAACCACTAGTCGCCATCCTCTTGCCGAGCAATGACGATCGCACCAATGAAGGCCACGAGTAGCAGTGCGGCTGTGATGATGAAAGGTGCTCCATAGTTATTGAACATCTCATTGCCGATGGTCTCGATGGTTACTCCAGGAAGGGAGCCACCGAGGTCACCGGGCCAGGCTGTGGATACGGCGACGCCGATAAGAGTGAACATTAAGCCCAGTGCCACTAGGGCACCGAAGGGCGCCTGTACACCCGTTGTTGGCTCGGGCTTACCGGCGACGCCCATGCG
>CEUS01264854.1_pt1 | contig 11161 bp, 10 predicted proteins | sample 427031 | NCBI WGS metagenome assembly CEUS01 (sample SAMEA2622837, study PRJEB7988) | marine metagenome | biome: marine biome (ENVO:00000447); feature: marine epipelagic mixed layer (ENVO:xxxxxxxxx); material: "saline water (ENVO:00002010), including plankton (ENVO:xxxxxxxx)" | depth 140 m | reverse complement strand
TTCCTTGTGATTCCAGAAAGAATTTTATTTGATTCAGGAGTTGTAATTACCTGAGAGTCAAATACTGCAAACACATTACTTGCTGCCGCTTCTGTTACATGCCCTTCTAAAAAAAAGATCACTTCATCCGAACCTTCATCTTTAGCTCCATCAAGTGCCATAACATTTGATAAAAGAGTAGTTGCTTTTATATCAGATCTTTTCCATCTAGGATCTTCAGCTAATTCCACTCTAAGACCTTGGAGGTTTGGATTAAGCCTATAAGGATTAATTAATAGCTCATTAGAAGAGATAAACATAGTAGATTTTAAATCTGAACTAGGGATATGACTTCTAAATTCATCTTCTCCTCTGGTAATTTGTATATAAATTGATTGATTTGGAAATTGATTCTTTTCTATAAGTTCAGGGATTAATGAATTTAATTGATCCCAATAATGAGGTTTTTTTATATTAGTTTCGAGAAGAGATCTTTCTAATCTTAATAAGTGATCTTCAAAGAGAAAAGGAATAGAGTTGTATGCTGGAATTACTTCATAAACCCCATCGCCAAATAAGAAACCCCTATTAAATGGTGAGACTCTTACTTCTTCCTTAGGAATGAATTTATCATTTAGAAAGGTCCAAATCATAGGTAGTTAACTAGTCTTCTTCTCTAAGGAATCTATAAACTAGTAATTTAATATTTGACCAGGCACTGCCAAAAAACCCCAAACCTTCAACTCCTTCTAGAGTCATCAATTCTATCGACCCGACTTCTTCTTCACCTAAATTAAAAATAATCTTCCCAACAACCTCATTCTCTTCTAAGGGTGCCTGTAGATGGTTATTAAGAATGACAGAAGGTTCTATCTTTTTAAAATCTCTAAGTGGTAAAGTTAAGTAAAAGTCTTTTACTGGAGAAAGGCCAACAAACTCTTTTACTCCACCCCAGACTTGGGCTTCCTTTATACTTTGGTTTCTAGAGATTATCTTTTGTGTTCTATAATATCTAAAACCATAATCCAGTAGTCTTCTGTTATCAGTAAGTCTAGTTTTCTCTGAACTGCTATTTAAAGTTACTGCTATAAGCCTTGTATTATTCTTTACCCCTGAAGAAACTAAACAATAACCTGCTGATTCTGTATGGCCAGTTTTTAAACCATCAATAGAATCATCTTGCCACAAAAGAGCATTTCTATTTCTTTGCCTAATGTCGTTGAAAGTAAACCACTTTTCTTTGTAAAGAGAATAATGTTCAGGAAAATTATTAATCAAGAGGGATGATATTTTGGCTATATCTTCAGCTGAAGAATAATGATCATTATCAGGCCAACCAGTTGCGTTAATAAAATTAGTATTTCTTAAACCTAACTGTTCTGCATATCTCATCATAAGATCTACAAAATTATTCTCTGATCCAGCTACATGTTCTGCTATTGCACAACTTGCGTCATTCCCTGACTGGATGACCATACCTTTGATTAAATCCAAAAGAGAAACCTTCGTACCTTGCTGAATAAACATTCTAGATCCACCTCTTCTCCAACATTCTTCACTTATAAGCACATCATCATCTAAAGATATAAATCCTCCTTTTATTTGATCTGAAACTACGTATCCGGTCATAATTTTTGTAATGCTAGCTGGTTCTATCTTTTCTTCTGCATTAAGTTCAGCCAACACCTTGTTTGTATAGGCATCTATGAGCAGGTAATTTTTTGCAGTTAAGGATGGAGGATCAGGTATAAAACTCTCTTCAGCTTCTAAATTTAGAAATGAAAAGACTAATATAAAAGAAACTAAGAAACTAATTGGATTTTTCATCTTATTACCTTAAAAAAACTTAATTAATGATTTACTAAATTCAAAAACAGCCATGACATAAAGCTTACTTCTATTATATCTTGATAAAGAATTATAGTTTTTTAAGCCCAACCAGTACTCATGGTCTTCACTTAGCTTTAACTCAATAGGAACTACTTTTGTATTTTTTGGTAAATTATATTCTGGCTTTAAACCAAGAGAATGTAAGTCAGAAACAAGTATATAGGGTTTAAAAGATGACTTAATTTCTGGAGTATTGCCTACTTTAATTGCTTTGACTGCTACAGAAACATTAGGTTCCCATTTTCCTTTTTTACTAAGAAAATTAGCAATACTTCCGATAGCATCAATAGGATTATTTAAAAGATCACTGGTGCCATCAAAATCAAAATCTACAGCATAACTTCTGTAGCTATCTGGCATAAATTGACCATAACCCATTGCTCCAGCTATAGATCCTTTTATTTTATAAGGATCAAAGCCTTCTTCTCTTGAAAGTAATAAGAACTCTTCGAGTTGAATTTTAAAAAACTTTTCTCTTCTAGGATAATCGAAGGATAGTGTAGTCAAGGAATCTAATACCCTAGTTCTCCCCATATTCTCACCATATTTAGTTTCAATGCCAATAATTGCAGCAATTATGCTTGCAGGAACTCCATATATTTCCTCTGCCCTTAATAAGTCTTGCTTATATCTTTGAATGAATCGTGAGCCAGAGGATATCCTATCTTGAGAAATCATGATCCCTTTGTAATCAGACCATGTCATTACTCCTTCAGGTTGCCTATTCATTATTCTTACAACTTTTTCTTGGTACTTGGCATCAGAAAAAATCTCTTCGAGCCATTCTTTATCAAATTTATGTTTTTTATGCATCTTCTCTATAAAATCTTTAACTTCGGTTCTTTTTTCATAGTTGTCGAAGTCTTCAGAATTTAATTCGAGGAAGCTTACTAAGGCTATAAGGGCTATAAAGTTCTTTATTGAATACATATTAATTACCAAGTTTGTCTTTTTTTCATGGATAAAACAAATCCGAAAGCTATAAGATGAATTAAGATTGAGGTTCCTCCTTGGCTTATGAAAGGTAATGGAACTCCAACTACAGGAAGAGTTCCCACTGCCATAGATGTGTTAATAAAAACATAAATAAGAAAAATAAATCCTAATGAAGAACAGGACAATCGTGTGAATTCCGAATCAGATGTGAAGGCAATTCTAAAGACTCTATATATAACTATTAGATAAATTAGTAAGAGCAAAGATATTCCCACGAAACCAAACTCCTCCCCAATAACTGAAAAAATCATATCTGAATGACTCTCTGGAATAAAGTCCAGCTGACTTTGAGTTCCTGATAAATACCCTTTACCAGTTAAACCCCCCGAACCTATTGCTGTTTTTGACTGCGCAATACTCCATCCAGCTCCATGAAGATCCGATTCAGGATTAAATAAGGTTATTACCCTCTCTTGCATATATGGAGAAAGACTTTTCCATATAAAAGGTGATGAACCTAATATAACTACTAAAAATATCGAAATCATTACTATAGGGAATCCGGCTAAAAAAACAGGAATAAAGCCAGAAGCAAGAACTATCAGAGCTAAATCTAGATCGGGTTGTCTAAAAATGAGATAGCTACAAGCGAGTGTGGCTAAAATTACAATGCTCCAATCTTTTATTGAAGGACTATGTTGACTTCGTGTTAGATATGAAGACACAGCTAAAGGAAGTATCAGTCTTAAAGTTTCTGATGGCTGGAAGGTGATAAAACCCAAATCTATCCACCTGTCAGTATTGTATCCTTTTGCTGGAAAGATAAGTACCCAGCTTAATAGAAATAAACCAATCCAGAATAAATGTATTAAGAAACTTTTATAGATAGATTGATCAAGTCTAGAAATGAAGAACATAAATGCAAAACCTATCAATAAATAAATTGATTGCCTCAAAATCATTAAATTAGATTGGCCACTTGCACTGTAAAGAATAAAAATTCCTAAAATAGAAAGAATTAAAAGACAAATAACTAACATTGGATCAATAAAAACTTTGGAAAAACTGAACTTACTTGCTCCCACTGCAGTATTTAGCTGGTAGTCCAAAGGTCGATTAGACATTTATTTCTTTTCCTCTAAATATTTATCTATTATTTTTTGGGCTATAGGAGCCGCTACTGCACTACCTGATTCTCCATTCTCCACTATTACGACTACAGTTAATCTTGGATTAGTTAAAGGTCCATAACCTACAAAAAGTGCATGATCTCTATTTCCTTCTTCTACCCTAATTCCTTCATACTCTTCTTTCACAGTCAGTTCTTCGTCAGTTAAGCTTTTAATTTGGGCTGTTCCTGTTTTACCTGCAATCTTAGTCTCTGCAAAAGAAGAAAGATTATAAGCTGTACCATTCCAAGCTGATACTACTTGAGCCATTGAATCTTGTATTTTTATCCAATCATAAGAATCAACGAAATCTATCTGATAAATAGCTTCTTTATTTGTTTGCATAGAATCTATTCTCTCAACTACTCTTGGTTTATAGGCAACTCCATTATTCGCAATTACTGATACTGCTAAAGCCAGTTGGAGTGGAGTTGCAGTTATATACCCTTGACCTATTCCCATATTGATTGTGTCTCCTATAAACCAGGACTCTCCAATAAAACCCAACTTCCATTTTCTGTCCGGAAGGATTCCTTCTGACTCATAAGATAGATCGATACCGCTTTTTAAACCAAATCCAAATTTTAGAAGGAAGTCTGAAATACGTTCAATAGTTAATTTAGTAGCTAATTCATAGAAGAAAACATCTGAAGATTCAATAATAGATTTTTTTAAATCTACTATTCCATGCCCTTCTTCTTTCCAGCCCCTATATCTTCTGCCTTCCCCTTGATACTGGAAAAAACCTACATCCTCTAAAGTTGTATCCCATCTAATTTCGTTTTCAATAATCCCTAGTAAGCCTATGAACGGTTTAATTGTTGAAGCAGGTGGATAATTTCCAGAAATAGCCCTATTAAATAGAGGGCTTGTTGAGTCTCGCAAAATAGTATTTAAATTACCTTTTATTGTTTTGTTAAAAACATTAGGGTTGTAATCAGGAGAACTTAGCATAACCTTTATAAGTCCCGTAGAAGGATCCATTGCGACAACAGCCCCCTTTCTTCCATTTAATTCCTTTTTAGCAAGAAGTTGTAGTTCTTTATCTAAACTTAAATAAACATTTGAAGCTTGTTTTGGAATTACTCTTTCAAGTTCCCTAACCTGTTTTCCATGGACGTCAACTTCAATAGTTTTGAACCCTAAGCCTCCCCTTAGAAGTGGTTCATGGAACTTCTCTATTCCTGTTTTACCTATTTTTGAATTTACCTGATAAGAAAAACTATCATTATCAATTTCTTCTGAAGTGATTTCTCCAACATAACCTGTTACGTGTGAAAAAAGAGGACCAAATAAATTAAACCTCATAAGCCTGGCCTCTAGAGCAACGGAAGGCCATCTTTCTTTCTCTACTGTAAACTTTGCAATCTGACTTTCAGTAAGATTTTCTAATAAAGTTAATTTTTCATATTTTCTTTTAGTCTTAGAGATTATCTTTAATGGATCTGGAAGCTGATCTTCTTCAAATATTAGGAATTTATCCAACTCACTTAAAATAGCATCTATTTCTTCTAATGTTTTATTAGAAGAAATTGTAAGAGCCTGGGTAACTATATTCTCAACAACTATCTCTTCATTGCCAAGCTTGATTAAACCTCTTGAAGGATATATGGGAACCCTTACTATCCTATTTTCATCTGATATTGTTGCATAAAGACCTGAATCAATAATAGTTAATTTTATAATTTGATATAAAGTCAAAAATCCAAATAGACCTAGTAAAACAAATAAAAATTTTGATCTACTCTTTAATCTTCTAATTTTTAAATCTTCTGGGGCTAAATTAAATTTTTTTGGCATATCTTATCTGTGATAAGGGTGATTTCTGCCCATGGACCAAACCCTGTAAAGCTGTTCAATTATAATCACTGGGACAAAGGAATGAGCAAAAGTCAGAGATGAAAGAGACCAAATCTCATTAGATTTATTTAGACATTCTTTGCTTAATCCTTCAGGTCCTCCTATTAAGAAAGTAACGTCTTTATGAGAAGAATTAATCCAATTATCAAATTTTTTCTTCAGGTTTTGAGTAGTCCAAAGCGCCCCTTCTTTATCGAGAGAAATAATAATAGTGTCATTAGGTAACGAGTTTAGAAGCTTAGCTCCTTGTAGGTGAATATTTGATCTATTCTTAGAAGACCTTTTAATTTTATTTGGATCAAAGCCAGTCCAACTTATCTGAATAGATTTATCAAATCGTTTTACATATAAATCAAATAAGTCTGTAGCCCATTTAGGTCTCTTATTTTCTATAGAAAGAATATTAAATCTCATTTTTTATTTAATTAAATCTGGGTCCCAAAGACTCTCCAAATCATAGTAGGATCGTGCTTTTTCTGACATGAGATGTAAAACAACAACTCCTAAGTCTATTAGTACCCATTCATCAGAACCTGCTCCTTCAATACCCAATGGTTTTATGTCCTTATCTCTCAGATCTTCCATTACCCTGTCTCCTACAGACTTTATATGTCTATTAGATGTACCGCTGGCAATCAACATATAGTCAGTAAAATTACTAATTTTTTTTACATTAATTGAGACAGGGTTTATAGCTTTAAGTTCTTCTAAGCTTGAAATAACTATGTCTCTTATTTTGCTGGGTAAAATCTTCTTATTCATATAATTTATGCTTTCTTAAATATTCCTCTACGGATTCTGAAACAAAACTTTTTATATTTTTTCTATTATAAATATTGTTTCTTATCAAGGTCGAAGAAACTTCTACTAATGGGGTGTTTACTTTAATTATTTTCTTTGACCTCTTTTGATTTAAAAGAAAGGTTTGAGATATATTTCTTTTTTTTAAAACTTCTCCATTTTGTCCATTTTCTATTTCATAACCTGACCTATTAATAACAACTAGCCCTACTTGATTCAAAAGATTTTCTGATCTATGCCAAGAAGAAATATCATGAAAAGAATCTGATCCCACTATCAGAAATAATTCGCCATGATTCTCTGTTAATAATTCTTCTACGCTATTGATTGCATAAGAAGGCCCTTCCCTTTCTCCTTCTCTTGGATCAATCTCAACACCTTTGACTCCTTCAAAAGCTAAGGAAACCATATTAAGTCGATGTTCAAAACTAGCTGGAATTTTATCTTTATGAGGGGGGACTGAATTGGGTATGACAAGAATCTTGTCAAAAGGCAAAATTTTAGTGATGTGAGATATAACTTTTGTATGACCTATGTGTACTGGATTAAAGGTCCCACCAAAAACACCGGTCAAAATAGACATTGATAAATCAGCTTTCGCTTCTAAGCTCTGCGTTACCTTTTACTACATATTTTTTAGAGGTTAATCCTTCCAGACCAACAGGTCCACGTGCATGAAATTTATCAGTAGAAATTCCAACTTCAGCTCCTAAACCATACTCAAAGCCATCAGCCCAGCAAGTAGGCAAGTTATGCATTACAGAACTTGAGTCTACATTTCTAATAAATAAAGATGCTCTATCGGCTTCTTCTGTAACTATTGAGTCTGAATGAGAAGACCCATAAGTATTTATATGATCAATAGCTAACTGAATATTTGAAATAACTTTTATAGAGAGTATTGGAGCTAGATATTCTTTACTCCAATCCTCTTCTGTAGCTTCAATAACTTTAATATGAGAAATTGTTTTCTGACACCCCCTTAATTCAACCCCTTTTTCTGTAAACTCCTTGAACAATATCGGGAGAATATCTGCAGCTACTTGCTCATGTATCAAAAGGGTTTCCATTGAACCGCAAATCCCATATCTATATGTTTTGGCATTTAAAGAGATAGCTATTGCTTTGTCTTTGTCACAGTATTTATCAATATAAACATGGCAATTGCCATCAAGGTGCTTTATTACTGGGACTTTGGCCTCATCTGATATAAGCTTTACTAGGCCCTTACCCCCTCTTGGAATAATTACATCCAACCATTTATTCATTTTTAGTAACTCCTTAACCGCTCCTCTGTTTAGAGTATTTACAAGTTGCACTGAAGACTCAGGTAACCCCTCTTTGTTTAGTGACTCAGATAAAGATTTAGCTATAGTTAAATTAGTATTTAAAGCTTCAGAGCCTCCTTTAAGTATGCAAGTATTTCCAGATTTTAAACATAGCGCGGCTGCGTCTGCAGTAACGTTAGGCCTTGATTCGTAAATAATTCCTATAACTCCTAGAGGAACTGACATTTGACTAACTCTAATGCCCGAGGGAGTTGGTTTTAAATCTTGTATCTGACCTATAGGGTCTGGCAAATCGATAATTGAGTTTATCCCAGATAATATTCCATTAATTCTTGAATCATTTAATTCTAAACGATCAATTAATGCTTCTTCAGTTCCCAAGGAATTAGCATTATCTAGATCTTCATAATTAGCCTTTAATATTTCAGATCTATTTTTATCTATTAGTTTTGAGAAAGTTGCTAACAAGGAATTCTTCTTTTCAGAAGATAAAAGCGAGATTAGCCTGGAAGCTTTCTTGGCTTCCTTTCCTAGTGAATCCATATATGAACTTATGTCTTTACTATCTTTCATAATCAAATATTCTATAGGAAAGAAAAATAAAAAACTGATTATAAGATGTTTGATATAGGAGAAGTAACTACATGGTTACAACAAAATCCTGAATGGATAGCCTTTGGACTATGCTTTGCTGCATTTATAGAGTCCTTTGCTTTAATAGGAATTGTTATTCCAGGAGTCTTTCTATTAGCTGCTATTTCAGGGCTTGCAGCTTCAACAGATATGTCTGTATTTCAATTATTACTATTAGTGTACATATCAAGTTGTTTAGCAGATATTTCAAGCTTTTTTATAGGTAGATATTTAAGTCACAGAATAGATAAAATATGGCCTTTCTATAACAACCCCTCTTGGTTGAAGCAAGGTAGGAAATTCTCAGATACTTATGGGGTTCCCGGAGTATTTCTAGGTAGATTTGTTGGTCCCGTTAGACCACTAATTCCGGTAACCGTAGGATCACTTGGAATGGATTTAAGAATTTTTATTACGGTAGACCTAGTTTCAGGGCTTCTTTGGGCTCCTCTATATACATTACCAGGCTACTTTGCTGCTAAATCAGCTATTGAAAACTCAGGGAATTTTACTTTAGCTGCAGGACTGATTGCTTTAGCTATTATTTTTCTCTTTTTAGTGAGATATTTAGTTAGTAAAAAATAATTATCTACTGATAAACTTAACAAATAAATAAACTGAGGTAATTATGACTACAACCTACCCAAGCCACCCTAATTTAGATGGCAATTATGCTCCCCTTAGAATGGAGTGTGATCTCAATGATCTAATTGTAGAAGGAGAAATCCCTAAAGATCTATTTGGAAGTTACTATCGTAATGGCCCTGATCCTCAGTTTCCTCCTCGAGATGATCACTACCATTGGTTTGGTGGAGACGGAATGATACATGCATTTAATTTTGAAAACGGAAAGGTTTCCTACAAAAATAGATGGGTTCGAACATCCAAATGGAAACAAGAGAGAAAAGCGGGCAGGTCTTTACTAAACTTGTTAAATCCGATGGATCCTGATCCAGAATGGAATCCTGAAGGAGAAGATGGAACTGCAAATACAAATATTATCTACCATAAAGATAAGCTCTTAGCTCTTGAAGAAGGACACCTTCCCTTTGAAATAGATCCAATTTCTCTTGAATCAATTGGGTCTTATGACTATGAAGGTAAGTTACTTTCTCCTATGACTGCTCATCCAAAGATAGACCCCTTAACAGGGGAAATGTTTGCCTTCAGTTATAATTTTGGAGATAAAAAAATGACGTTTTTTGTAGTTGATGCAGATGGTAAATTAACTCAATATTCTGAATTCAATGCCCCTTATTCAAGTATGGTCCATGACTTCATTGTCACCTCTGAGCATGTAATATTCCCTATCTTTCCTCTTATTATTGATTTTAATGAAGCAATGAAAGGTAAGGCTCCTATTGCCTGGAACGGACAAATACCTAGTTACATAGGGGTTATGCCAAGAGACGGTTCCGTGGATGATATTAAATGGATTGAAGATGATCCTTGTTATGTTTTTCATCCAATGAATGCATATACAAATGGGGACAAGATTGTAGCGGATATGATGCAGTTTGAAGAAGCCCCACTATTTCCGCATGCAGATGGTTCTTCTCCAGATCCAAAGAAAGCTGAAGCCAGACTAAACAGGTGGGAGATAGACTTGTCTTCTAACTCGGGAAAAATAAATAAGAATTATCTGGATGATGATATAGGGGAGTTCCCTAGACTAGATGAAAGATATAGCATGCTGAATTACAGACATGGCTTTTATGCTTCAAGTGTTGGAGATCATCCTCCTGGTGTCAGTTTTAATTCTGTAACCCATATAGACCATAAAACCCAAATAAAAGATTTCTACACACTAAAAAATAAGGAAGATGCTCTGGGGGAACCTATTTTTGTTCCTTCATCAAAAGATTCTGATGAAGGTGAAGGTTATTTAATTGCGTTAGCTTATAGAGGCAAAGAAAATAGATCTGATCTTCTTATATTTAATGCCATGGATGTAAGCTCAGGGCCAATAGCTACAGCTCAGTTACCTCATAGAATACCTTATGGCTTTCATGGCAACTGGAGGCAAGGATAGCTATGACAAGAAAGAATCTAAAGAATAGAAGATGGGTTTTATCTTCAAGACCCCAAGGAATGGTCAATAAAGATAACTTTAAGTTTGAAGAATCTGAGTTAAAAGAAATTAAAGACAATCAAATGCTGCTTAAAAATCTGTACTTTGGTTTTGATCCTACTCAAAGGGGTTGGCTAAATGATATGAAAAGTTACATGCCTCCAGTTCAAATTGGAGAGGTTATGCGTTCCAGCACAATTTCACAAGTAATTGAATCAAATGTTGCAGGTTTTCAAGAGGGTGACTTAGTTCAAGGTAGTTTTGGTTGGCAAGAATTTGCTATAACTGATGGCAAAGCAGGATTTATGAACGCATCAAAAATTCCTGAAGGCGTATCCCCAACCGCTTCTCTAAGCGTTTTTGGAGTAACAGGTTTAACAGCCTATTTTGGTTTACTTGATATAGGAGAACCTAAAGAAGGTGAAACCGTAGTGATTTCAGGAGCAGCTGGAGCTACAGGATCTATAGCGGGACAAATAGCAAAACTAAGAGGTTGTAGGGTCATAGGAATTGCAGGAGGTGCAAAAAAGTGT
>CEUS01152038.1_pt1 | contig 11163 bp, 11 predicted proteins | sample 427031 | NCBI WGS metagenome assembly CEUS01 (sample SAMEA2622837, study PRJEB7988) | marine metagenome | biome: marine biome (ENVO:00000447); feature: marine epipelagic mixed layer (ENVO:xxxxxxxxx); material: "saline water (ENVO:00002010), including plankton (ENVO:xxxxxxxx)" | depth 140 m | reverse complement strand
CCGGGAGGTGCCCTGTGCCAATTTTGGTACTTTTGGCAGGGCTATCCGATCCGCAAAACATTTTTAAGAAATTTCCAACCGGCAGGCTTTGTTTCAGTAGGATATTCAAAACCCGGCTCCCAGCGCATTTGTGCGCGCTCAACCATCCTCGCGGGAAAAGATTCTTTGCCTCGATAATCTCCTATATCCCACTCACGACAGTGAGCGACTTTGCCGTTGTTGAGGATGCCAGATGAATACAAGGATTTCGATAGTCTCATATTTTTATGAGCTGGTTGGTTGTTACATGATTCCGGTTTTCCAAATTTTCTCCATGACCCCCAGTAAACGCCTTCCCTTTGCACCGATATCGAGAGCGTAGGGGTCCGCCTTGAACTTTTTGTAGCGTTCAGGTTTCCAAATAGCCCAAGATCCAAACATACCCACAAGCCGAGCCTTCTTGGAAAGGCCCGCGTGATCCACGAGCGCCGGGGTTAGAACGATGCGGCCGCTTTTGTCGCAATAAACGATCTCAGAATTTTCCATCAGGTACATGGTGAAATTTTGCCCCTCCAAATCAGAAGGCAGGATCGATTCCATTTTTTCCTCCAGCTGGTCCACTTTGGAAGGTGGACAGAGCCAAATATACCCGACCGGTTGGGGAATCGCCAAATAGGCCGACTCTTCATCATCACCATCGAACCGCCACTTTCGGGGGACGGTAATCCGGTTCTTTCCATCGAGAGAGTGAAGATATCCCCCGGCAAATTTCTTGTTTTTCGAAGAGAGCATTCAGACTTTTGTAGCGGGAATATTCTACACTTCGCCCCATTTTGCTCCACATGTCAAGAAATCTGTCCCTCTTTTCGCATTTTTTTTGCATTCTTTTTTCGGTTTTTCCTGGATAACTCCAATGCAGAAAAAAAAACAAAGGCTAGATGGACTACTGGTGGAACGCGGGCTTTGCGGGTCGCGTTCCCGTGCCAAAGCCCTGATTTTGGCCGGCAAAGTGAGGGCCGGGACGGAAGTACTGGATAAGCCGGGAAAAACATATGCACGCGATGCCGAGATCACGCTCGTCCAGCCACCGCGATATGTGAGCAGAGGGGGCGAAAAGCTGGATGCCTATCTGCAAGCCTTTCCAACTAAAGTAAATGGGCTCCGATTTCTGGATGTAGGTGCATCGACTGGTGGTTTTACGGATTGCCTACTCCAGCGTGGCGCAAAGCAGGCGGTCTGCGTGGATGTCGGGCGGGCACAAATGCACCAAAAACTGCTTCAGGATGAGCGGGTCACCAACCTAGAAAAAGTAAACGCACGCCACCTGCATCCTGCTGACTTGCCCTACCCCGACTATAACTTGATTGTCACCGACCTTTCGTTTATCTCATTGACCAAAGTGTTACCGGCAACTTGGCCACTCCTCAGGCCTCAGGGAAAAATGATAATTTTGGTCAAGCCGCAGTTCGAGGCCAATAAGGCTTGGGCCGATAAGGGCAAGGGGGTCATTCGGGACCCAAACGTTCGCAGACAGGTGTTGGAGGATATGCAAAACTGGATTCAAGAGAACCTGCATGGAGCATCATTGGAAGGACACTTGGAATCGCCAATTGCAGGCGGGGATGGAAACCTGGAATACCTCGTGGGGATTATCAAGGGCACCCTCCAAGCCAAAACTGCCAAAGTCTAAATTGCGACATTGCCATAGGGCGTGGACCAGCTTAAACCAGAACCAATATAAAAGGCAGTTATGCAAGCACTCAAAACGATCGTATTTTTCATAAACGAAACCAAATCCGGCGCACCGGAATTGGCAAAGGAGTTGATGGCGATCGCAGAGCAGAATTGCGAAAGTTTTCGGGTTACCGCGGAATATCCTTTTCCGGACGACTTTCTGAACGACGCGGACGCCTGCTGTGTGATCGGAGGTGATGGAACTCTGCTGGGTGTTGCCGAACAATGTGCAAAAAAATCAGTGCCGGTTATCGGGATTAACCGCGGAGGACTCGGATTTCTGACCACCTTTTCAGGTGAGGAAGCACCCCAGGTTTTCCCGGATGTAATTAACGGTGAGTATTGCGTAACGCAGCGAAGCATGCTCCACGCTTCATCGGGAAACGGGGAGGTCCCTCACACTGCATTAAATGATGCAGTTATTAAAGAGATTCATTCAGGTGATATTCTGAACCTGGAAGTTTGCAACGAAGCGGGTTGGATAACCGATTACTTGTGCGATGGAATCATTTTCACTACACCGACAGGATCGACGGCTTACAATCTCTCGGCCTTCGGCCCTTTGATTGACCCGACTGCCGATGTACTGGCAATGACCCCCATCTGCCCTCACACCCTCAGCAATCGATCGATTATATTCAATTCCGAAACTGAATTAAAGGTGCGTGACGCTTCCGAATCCAAGACTCTGCAAGTTATATTAGATGGTGCAAATCGTTTAACGGTCAACCCGGGCACGTCAGTGAGCCTGAAGGTTTCGGAATTAAGCCTCTCCCTCATTCATCAAAAAAATTTCAATCATTTTGAAGTGGTCCGCACGAAGCTCAAATGGACCGGAAGCCACAAGCTCAAAAATTAAGGTCATCCACCATTAATTTTTTAAAAAGCACTTTAGGACGCCCCAGTTGAATACTTTGTAAAAATAAATGCTGTATTGTGGGCGCACATGCGAAATCTATTTTTATAGCTTCGATCAAATGACATTGGCGGCATTGATGGCAAGCAGCATGATCTGTGTGATCGTAAACACAGTTTAGACTAGTGTCTCGACTTTCATGCATACCGGCCCCGGAGCTATCTTGGGCATGGGAACATTTCTTGTTTTCTATTACCTCTACCTGAATCCTGGACCGTCCTGACCAGACATTGACTTTACTCGCCGGCTTCTGAACGATAGCCCGTTAACCTTCGCTTAAATATGAGAGAGCTTGTGTCCAAATCGACTGATCCCTTGATCCGGCATTTAAGCGAGGACCTCGGAGCGACCATCACTCAAAGGTGGAAATCACAAACATTAGAGAATCTGCTCGAAACGACGGTCACCTGAACCATGGCTCAAATACGTCGCGGAAAAATCTCCGATGCCGCCTATGTAAATGAAATCGGCAACCACTACATCCTCAATTCTCCGGCCAATTTCAAAACTGAGGATTTCAGCCTAGAAAAGCGCGAAGCTTGGATTAAATCCTTTGGAGAATCGGGCCGGTATCAACTTTTTGTGGCCGAAGAAAACTCCAAAATAATCGGATTTGCCTGTTCTACCCAATTTCATGGACGCCGTGCCTATGGAACCTCGGTACAAACAACCATCTATTTGCATGCCGAAACCAGATCACGAGGGGTGGGAACCCAATTATACACTGAACTCTTTATAGCTTTGGCTAACGAAGATCTCCACCGAGCTTACGCTGGAATTACTTTGCCGAACGAAGCCTCGGTGACTATTCACAAAAAATTCGGCTTCAAAAAAGCCGGGATTTTTACCGAATCCGGGCGGAAGTTTGGCAAATTCTGGGACGTTCTCTGGATGGAAAAAGGCTTGTAAATTTTATTTTTGGAGCCTGGTGCTGCAATTAGTTGAAGGAAATCAGACCTTTATTTCTACCTAACTTATCTCATCCACCCTTCAACCCATAGGCTCATGCATGTATGCAAATTTCGCTGCTTACTTGGTTGATATCTTGTATCCTTCCTCTCGCTTTTAGCGCCCAGTCCTATGGCCAATTACTTTGGTCAGAAAGCTTTGAAACGGATGGAAGCAGAAGCCGATACATCATAACGAACGGGTATGACGATTCAAATAACAACACCGACTATTTTGCACGCGTGGATCCCTCGGTCATTGCCTCAAAAAGTGATCCTTGCGCAGATTTTGACGGCTCCTAGATTTTCGCAGGTTCCCACGAAACCAATAGTGGCCTCCACAAAAATTGGATTGATATGTGCAATATTGATACAAGTGGGTATACGAACCTGCAGCTTTCCGTTTTAGTAGGCAGTAAGTCAGCGCCAAGCAACAATCGTTATGAAGATATAGACGAGCTCGCCTTTTTCTACCGAGAGGATGGAGCAACCTGTTTTTTATCTCAGACCTCCCTGTAGGAAGTAGTGGTCACCAAGTAGCTATCAATCCGACTCAATCGACGTGGACCGATTCCGAAACAACTACTTTTTCTGCAAGCTCTTGGGTGTATGGCGGTATCCCCTCGGAGGACTACGGGTGCATCCCTGGCCATCGCTAAGGATCTATTTTCCATGGCCTTGCCTAATTCTGATAACTTTAATATCCGGGGCGTGCTTTATACAAGCAGCCGTAACGAACAAATCAGCTTCGACAACCTCAAGGTTGTCGCTACTCCCGAACCAAAGACAACTTCCCTTTTAGCAGGAATTCTAGGTTTGGTAGCTTGGGCAATACGCAGAAGAACTCGGGAAGAAAGCCGGTAAATCCAGGCAGCGATTAGGCAATTGTTAGTCTATTGACAATAGGTAGCCCATATCTACGGTGGGCGATTTCCTCGTATAACAATGTTCAATTGGATTCAGACCAACCTCACCAAGCATTATAAGTGGTTCCTGTTTATTCTACTGGTGGTACTCATCGTTCCTTTTGTTTTCACAATTGGAAATTTCAGTCCTTGGGGAGGAGGAGGCCCATCTTACAAGGAGCAGCCATTTTTCCAATACGACCTTTCATCAATAGAAGACCAGCGAGCAATTTTTGGAAGAGGCCAGACCAGCATGACCATGAACCTCCCATCCTTTTACGGAAATCTGGGAGAAGCCTACCTGCAGAGTTATTCCTTGAGCCGCGCCGCTTACTTGTACTTGGCGGATCAGTTAAATATACCGGGCCCTAGCAAGGAAGCGTTTAAAGAGCATGCTCAAAGCCTGGCTGGATTCATGAATTTTAGCACTCAGGAATTCGACGCCACCCAATGGACCAATTATGTAAATTCATTGGCTGCATCCGGACTTTCAGAAGTCTATGTAACCAAAGTAATTGAAGAAGATTATAGGGTAAATAAAGTCAGAGAATTATTGGGAGGCCCCGGACACATCCTCCAATTTGAAGCAATTCGGGCAGCAGAACGCCAAAACACGGAATGGACCGTGGAAACGGCAAGTATGGATTATAGCGAATTTGCTCCGGAGATAACCGTGAGCGATGAGGATATAGAGCAATATTTCGAGACAAACTCGTTTCGCTACGAGGTGGCTCAAAAAACAAAAGCAAGTTACCTGTTATTTGATCCAGCGAAGCACTTGGACGAGGGTTACAATCCCGAATCCGGAGAAAAAAGCATCCATTTCTTCACCCACAAAGCTCGCTATCAGGCAGCAATGCCCAAGCCGAAACCTATCGAAAAGGAAGATGGCACCACAGAAACGCCTGAAACCCTTGAAGTGACATTAGAGGAAGTTGAGGATCAAGTGATTGCGGAAATTAGGCTCGATCGTGCTAAGAAAGAAACCCAAAAGATGGCTGAAGCGTTTGCCTACCGACTGTTCGACCTGGAAATCGAAAATGGAAGCCCTGAATTCGAAGCCGCCGTCAACAATGCCGGACTACAGCTCAACTCCCTCGTCCCATATTCCGAATCGACCGTGGCAACGCAAAACAATGTCAGTGCGGCCGCTCTCAGACAAATCTTCCGCCTTACACGCTATTTCTCAGACCCCATTGAGAACGGAGACAATTTTGTTATCATAATAACTGAGGGTACCGAACCAGCCTACATCCCGGAACTCCCGGAATTACAGGCCGATGTAAAAGCAGATTTGACCGAAGAAAGAAAGAGAACTCTATTCATTGAAAAAGGCGCTCAACTCAAAGACTTGATTACAAAGGCTATCAAAAACGGAGACACTTTCGAAGCGGCTGCGCAGGCACAGAAGCTGAATCACAAGTCTTTCGAAGTTTTTAAGCAAAACGCGCAACCGCCGGAAGGATTGGACAGCAGCATGATCAACCAATTGCCCAATCTGGAAGAAGGAGCTGTGTCTGAATGGATCGCCAGTGAAACGAATGGAACCTTTTTATTCGCCGCAAAAAAGACTACACCCACTTTTGAATTTGAAGCCGAAGAAGTAATATCGTACGTGGAACAAAACACGGCACTGTTGAGCGCTTCCAACGTCGAACCGATTGTGAGCGAGATCTTAATGAAAGAACTCGAAGGTACAGCGTTCGAACCAGAATCCACCCAACTTTAAGACTGTTTTCCTGCCAATCCGACTAGGAGTCGGTCGGTCATTTCTTTGCCGGAACGAAACACCAGTCGTCCGGCAATAGATCCAGCGAGGACACATCCAAAATTGCCTCCTGCGGAATAAATTTTTTAAACCACGTTCGCTGCTTTTTCAGTAGCTTCCGCGTGTTTTGGGCGATGTCATCGGCCAGATTTTCAATACCTGCATCCCCTTTCAGGCAGGCAATAGTTTCCCGATAGCCAATGGCACTGGCGGCACTGGGGTTTTCTAATATTCCGAGTTCCAACAGCTTTTTGACTTCCTCTATCAGGCCAGCCTCGATCATTTGGTCCACTCGCAATCGTACCCGGCGCTCAAGTTGCTCCCTTGGTCTTTCCAAGACTAACAGATATTTATCGTAGCCATCAAACGCTCCAGCCTGTGCCGCAAATTCCTCCATCAGTTGAAGAATTGGCTTACCGGTAGCCACACAACGTAACCATGCTTTCAATACACGGCGGGGATTGGCCGTATCCAAACCTCCCAATCCATCAGGATTAAGAGAACTTAATTCGGCTAATGAATCCTCCAATGGCTGATTCTCAAACTGCTCGTCAATCCGCTTCAGTGCCTCTGATTTCAATTCCAGTTCATCCACCACCGGCGCAAAGAATGCATTCAGATAAAACCCACTGCCACCTACCACCAAAACTTGGCGCCCTCGGGCCTGAATTGCCGCGACAATCTCCCTGACCTTTTTTAAGTATTCGCTTATTGAATACTGTTCGTTTACATTTCGGATGTCGATCATGTGGTGAGGAATTTCCGCCATTTCCTTGGCAGCCGGCTTGGCTGTGCCGATATTCATACCCCGGTAAAACAACAGAGAATCGCAAGAAAGAATCTCCGCATTATTTTTCTTAGCCCAACCCAAGGAGAGGCTGGTTTTCCCTACTGCGGTATACCCGGTAAGAATGTGCAAGGCTGGTTTCACTGAAAGGAATATTTACTTCCAATTTACTATGGGTCAACGCTGTCCGTTGCCGGGACAAATATTTTGAAAAACCCATTGCTCTAATGAGCGGTTACCCTATGAGTATGCAGCAATCCTGTTAACGTGAAAATCTGTCTGGCTACCGAAACTTTTCCACCCGAAATCAATGGAGTTTCCATGACTCTCAATCGATTGGTCGCCGGGCTCTGCAGAATGGGGCACGAATTGCACGTAGTCCGACCAAGACAATTCAAAACCGATGGGCAGTTTAAACCAGCTGAATATAGCGAAAATCTAGTAATGGGCATTCCCATACCAGGCTACGACATCCTGAAAATGGGGGTCGCCGGATTCGGGCAATTGAAAAAAGTCTGGCGATCATTCGAACCCGACGTGATCCATATTGCAACGGAGGGCCCCTTAGGAATGCAAGCGCTGTATTCCGCACTTCGAAACAAGATACCGGTGGTATCCAGCTTTCACACCAATTTCCATTCCTACGGCAAACACTACCATCTAGGTTGGTTGACAGGCCTGGGGCTGGCAGGTCTCCGATACTTCCACAATAAGACTCGTCTAACACTCGTACCCAGCGAAGACCTACGAAACGAATTGAATAAAAGTGGCTTCAAGAACTTACGAATAATGAGCCGGGGTGTGGATACGAATTTGTTTTCTCCAGCCAAACGAGATCCTGAACTTAGAAAGTCCTGGGGAGTTAATGAAAATCAACCGGTACTTATTTACGTCGGCCGTTTGGCTGGCGAAAAGAACATTCCTTTGGCAGTAAAGGCATATAAACAAGTGAAAGAGATTTGCCCTGACTTAAAGTTTGTATTGGTAGGAGACGGGCCAGCGAGAAAGAGCATCGAAAAAAAACATCCTGAGCTGATATTTGCCGGCATGAAACGTGGCGAAGAACTGGCCAAATATTATGCATCGGGAGATGTATTTTTATTTCCCAGCATTACTGAAACATTCGGCAATGTAGTTACGGAGGCCTTGGCAAGCGGACTTGTCGTGCTCGGATATGATTATGCGGCCCCAGGACGCTATATTCAGCCAGGAAATAACGGTTGGCTAGCACCATTTGACGATTCAGACGCCTTTTTGGAGGCCTCAAAAGGTGTATTTACCGCTCGGAACGACTGGTCGGAAATACGTAAAGAGGCCCGAAAAACTGCCGAAGAGCTCAATTGGAAGGCTATCCTGACCAATTATATTCAGGACGTTGAAAAAGCTATTTCAAATTGTGAATAACTTATTCTTGGCAAAGCTTTAACTCGCTGATACCGCCTAGAAACTTCTATTTTTTGGTAAAACCGTGGATTTTATTCACAGTAGTCGATTTTTGAGAATATCGGCAATTCAAAAAGTGGGATTTTGCGGAAAATTTGTCAAAATCATGAGGTTTCGGATACACGATTTTGTACTTCAATTCCCCATACACGCCTATTAAGGGCTGTTATTTGTTACAGAACAAATGCCACTGTTATCGGTCAGGTTAAAAGACGGATTTCAAGTGCTACGGGGATGGAAGCCTGCCAGGAAGGCCCGCAAGCTGAGCTTATTGCCAACTTATTCACAATCCGATGAAAAAACCTGTCCTGAAGCCTAAAACGATCATTCTTTTGGATGTTCATCTGAGCATGGGAGACAGCAAAGCCAAGGAAATTGCGCAATTCCTGAAACATACTCATTGCGAAACTCTCATTTTGAACGGTGATATTTTCGATACCTGGAGTCTGAAACGTCGCAAAGGCATATGGAGCAAGTACAATAGCCGATTTATCCGCATGGTTGTTCTTAAAAAAATAAAGCGCAAAGAGACTCAAGTTATCTATCTGCGAGGGAATCATGGCGGTGTCTTGAGGAAATTCATGCCCATCCATTCCGGCGATTGGGCGAAGTCATTGACGGCCATCGTGGAAACCTGGACGGCTCACTTGAATTGCTCGATTATCAGGCATTCATCCAACAGTTGGAAGAAGCCACAGTTCTCATAAAAACATCAACGGTTATGCCAATTGAAAGGAGCCGGAGTTAGAGAAGCAAACTCTTCCGAAGTCGCAATTTACAGAAGGACGCCTTCTGAAAGCTCTCTGACACTGTTTCGAAGGCCGGACAACATAGCTTCCTCGTCGTCTAAGTGATCGGCAATCACGTTTACGATTGCGCTGCCTACGACAACGCCATCTGCGATTTCTGCCACCTCTCGTACCTGCGAAGGTTTAGAGATTCCAAAACCAACCACCACCGGTTTAGAAGTGTTTTCCTGGATAGTTTTTAACTTTCTGGGCAAGCTGGTTTCCAGGGAGTCTCTCACACCGGTGACGCCCTCCCGAGAAACGTAGTATACGAATCCGGTGGAAGCTTTTGCAATTTCGCAAATGCGATTTCCCGGAGTGGTTGGCGCCACTATGAACACTGTCTTCATTCCAACCCTTTCGCAAGTTGCCAGGTAGTCTTCCGCCTCCATTGGGGGTAAATCTAGCGCAAGGATCGCATCCACCCCTGCTTCCAGACAATCGTTCAAATAGTTTTCAGTGCCTTGGGAAAATATCTGGTTATAGTATGCATACAATACGATTGGCACTTTAGCACTTAATACTCGCGAAGCCCGAATCAGGTTCAACACATCCTTTTTAGTGATGCCGCTGTCCAAAGCTCGTTTCGCAGCACATTGATTCGTCCACCCATCCGCCAAGGGGTCGGAGAAAGGCACGCCAAATTCTAGAATGTGTACCCCCGATTCCAACACTACCTGAGTCACTTTCAAGGAAGTCTCATAATTAGGATCGCCCGCACACAGGTATGCGATAAAGCTTTTGCGGTTTTCGTCTTTAGCCCGGGAAAATTCTGCGGCAATGCGGTCCATAAAAATTTAGAAAGCTAACAAAACTGCCTTGGGCCCGCCATGCGTCAATGGGAAATAAACGATTCAGTTTCCTTATTGAGGCAGATAAATCCCATTATATTGGAATTTTAATGGTTCAAAACCGAGACTACCAGATCTGAAATAATTATTTATTTTTACAGAGGTTGACAGATCTTAAGCATTCACGAGCTTACCCCTATGGCGCAAAAAGCTGTCCTAATTCTAAATCTTGGCTCGCCGGATTCCACGGAGGTATACGACGTGAGACGGTATTTGAAAGAGTTCCTGCTCGACGAGCGGGTCATCGATTCATCGCCACTTGCGCGTAATCTCCTCGTCCGCGGAATAATTTTGCCGACGCGCCCCCAAAAAACAGCGGCTGCCTACCGCAAGGTGTGGACGGATGATGGAAGCCCTCTGATAGTTACGAGCAAAACCGTGCAGCAGAAGGTTCAGGAAAAAGTGGATGTACCAATCGAATTGGCAATGCGTTATGGCTCTCCTACTATTCCCGAAGCAATATATCGTTTGAATGAGCAAGATGTTCAGGACCTCTTTATAATGCCGATGTATCCGCACTACGCCATGTCTAGCTACGAAACAGTTCTCGTCCGCGTTCATGAAGAAATTAAAGAACAGTCCCCTACCATGACCTGGACCGTAATGCAGCCGTTTTACAAGGACGACGACTACATCCACGCCATGGTGGAAAACGCCCGCCCGCACATCACGGACGACCTCGAAAAAGTCCTTTTTAGTTTCCACGGAATTCCGGAGCGACACCTGCGCAAGGCCGACTCTTCACACGCTCATTGCATGTCCGTTCCCGATTGCTGCAATGTCTCTCATCCTGCCCAAAGCACCTGCTACCGGCACCAGTGTTTTGAAACAGTGAGAGCCTTTACCAAAAAAATCGGGCTCGAAATGGGCCAATATTCGATTTCCTTCCAATCGCGCCTGACCAGGGAACCCTGGCTACGACCTTACACGGATCATGTTCTAGAGGCCTTGCCCAAACAAGGCGTAAAGCGTCTGGCAGTAATATGCCCAGCATTTGTGACAGACTGCCTGGAAACCCTGGAAGAAATTGAAATGGAAGGGCGGA
>CEUS01101380.1_pt1 | contig 11163 bp, 10 predicted proteins | sample 427031 | NCBI WGS metagenome assembly CEUS01 (sample SAMEA2622837, study PRJEB7988) | marine metagenome | biome: marine biome (ENVO:00000447); feature: marine epipelagic mixed layer (ENVO:xxxxxxxxx); material: "saline water (ENVO:00002010), including plankton (ENVO:xxxxxxxx)" | depth 140 m | reverse complement strand
GGCTACAAAGCACAAATCTCACTCGATAGTTTTGTGGAAGCCGAGCATGACGCATGGCGAAACAAGCCGGGTTCCTATAAGCGGGTCATGAAGGCCATCACAGCCTCGAAACGCGCTGGTCTTGAGTTGCTCTTGTCAACATGCATCGTAAAGGATCGGGTCTTCTCTCAGGAATTTTCCGACTTCACGAACTACTGCAAGGACAACGACGTGCCACTATATGTGACCCTAGCCAAACCGGTTGGCAGCGCGCGCGAACATGAAGAGTGGGTTGTCACGAAGCGTGATGTCGACCGGCTAAAAGCTCTTGAAGACGAGTTCAATATCTTTACACACATGAGCCCGTCTTACGGGTCCCCTGGGAAGTGCATTACGGTCAAGGGCATTAACACTGTCAACCATGACGGGGAAATCGTGCCGTGCCCCTACATGGATCTATCCATCGGCAACATCATGCACGAACCCCTTGGGGATGTGCTTGAACGAGGCATGAAAAACAAGTGGCTTGGTCCTTATCGGGACGAGTGCATCATCGGCGAAAACATGGAGTTCATAACTTTTCACAATGACGCGGTTGCCCTCCATCTCAAAGAAACCCCTTATCTCCCTGTTCCATACGAAAAAGGCTTTGGGTTAAATGAATCATTGTGAGCAAGCAACCTAGCAACGATATCTTAGAGCGGTGGAGTTTAAGGCAAAGGTCAACACGACGCGGCTGAAGGCTACGGTAGAGTTCCTAGTTGAGCTTTTACAAAACGATGAGGCCGAACACGGTCTCATCGTCGATCAAGATGCAGCCAGGCTCGCTATTGCGACGTGCCTGGACCTAAAGGATCCGAAGAGCCCCATGAAGGACGAAATGTATAACGCCTTCACTCCTCACACAACCAATCTGGCGGTTGAAGGGGTCTCCTTTCGAACCAACCTGGATCACGGGCAAATCGAGGTCCTGCTACAACCCAGGCCCCATGATGATCCACGTTATCGAGGGCAGCTGGCATGTCCAGGTCAAGGCATTAGGCCATCAGATTCAGGACCTCAAGCCGCTTTGGAGCGACTCACCTTGAGAGAATTTCAGGTTCCAACCCGCTACGAATTCGTCAATGATGTGTATGTAACGAATGGCCTACGCGGGTGGTACGAATGCAAGGTCTACTTAGCGTTTCCGTGCAGTCAACCACCAATCGGCGAATGGCATCCTGCCGACCCACTCCCTGTCGATACGGACAAGTTCAAGGTCGTAGCGTCGCACCGTCGGAGTATCATTCCTGCAGCGCTTGACGCCTACAAGCAAAAGATGCCGAAGGGATGCAAATGATCTTGGAGTGCCGCGATGATGGACAGTCAAAGCTGTGTCTTGAGCCTCCAAGAAGTTCCTCTTATGAGGGTTCGCGAAAGTCTGAGAATTTGAGGTTGATTTCCATCACTCAGGTCAGAGCATGACCTTTCTTGGTTCGCTCGCTGTGGATATGTTCCGTCATCGACTAGCAGGTGTCATGACGTGGGGAGACAGCTCTTCGGGGAAGGCCTCTCCTCAAGGTTCACAGGGAGGTCAAATTGACGTTTCAGTCAGACTACAGCGTCTTGTTCAATAAAGAGCTGGCATCTGATTATCAGGGCGACAGCAACATTACAGTTCTTAGCCGAACCACACCAGAAACAAGGTTTGAGAAGGAAGCTTTTTTCATGGAGACGCAATCAGGGCCTGGTGAATTGCCAACACCACTCTTTGTTCTTGAAATGGCGAACAACCACATGGGCGATGTCAGCCACGGCCTTCGAATCATCGAAGAATGCGCTGATGCACTCGCTGGACTTCCTTATCATTTTGCAGTCAAGCTTCAGTATCGACACCTAGACACGTTTATCCATCCTAACTTCCAGAATCGACTTGACCTGAAGTACGTTAAGCGTTTTCAAGAGACGCGTTTGACTGAGACTGATTACCTCTGCTTGAAAGAGAGCATCGTTTCGCATGGCTTTCTCTCAGCGTGTACACCCTTTGATGAGCGATCTGTTGACTTATTGGAAACTCACGGTTTCGACATACTGAAGGTAGCGAGCTGCTCATTCACAGATTGGCCATTATTAGAACGGATCTCTTTAACTGCTGGTCCAATAGTGGCCTCAACTGCTGGTGCGACCTTGGAGGATATTGATAAGGTCGTAAATTTTTTTCTCCATCGAAACCGCTCACTAAGCCTAATGCACTGCGTCGCCGAATATCCAACTCCGATAGACAAACTCCGACTCGGACAGATAGATGTGCTTAGAAAGCGATACCCTGACCTTAACATTGGTTTCTCTACCCACGAGCCTCCCAACGCTCTTGAACCGATTCGCCTCGCCGTTTCAAAAGGTGCGACCGTGTTTGAAAAACACGTTGGGGTACCAACATCCAAATACAGCCTGAATAATTATTCGGCGACTCCACGCGAAGTAGGTCTTTGGGTCAGGGCGGCAGCGTCAACCTGGGAGATATGTGGCTCTACCCAGCAGCGTGATCTTGGGAGTGAACAGGAAGTCGCCAGCCTGCGTGCTCTAAGCCGGGGTGCCTACGCTAAACAGGCCATGAGCAGTGGACAAAGAATTGAACCAGCGGCAGTGTTTTTCTCGATGCCTGTCCAACCAGGGCAGCTCTCAGCGAATGATTTCTCCAAATACGCAGATGTGACAGCCGAGCAACCACTTATCTCCGATGGAGCACTAACAATCGAGAATGTAGCAATCACCAACAATAGAGAGCAAATTTACGAAATCGCCCGCTCAGTCAGGACACTACTAAACAAAAGTGGTGCGGTTGTGCCAAGGCGCGCTGACCTTGAAATTTCCCACCATTACGGTATCGAGAACTTTTACCAGACAGGCCTTACCATGATCACCGTTGTCAATCGTGAATATTGCAAGAAATTGATTGTCTTGCTCCCAGGCCAACAGCATCCTGAGCAATACCACAAGCTTAAGGAAGAAACCTTTCATGTTTTATATGGAACAGTAGAAGTGACCCTCAACGGCGAGAGCCACACCTATTCGTCAGGCGATGTGGTCACGGTTGCCCGTGAGGTCAAACATACATTTCGAACACAGAACGGAGTCGTGATCGAGGAAGTATCTTCTTCTCATAGCAGCTCTGACTCTTACTACACTGACCCAGTAATCGCACAAAACAAGAATAGAAAGACCTTCGTAACATATAGCTTCGATGGGTCATTTTATTGATGAACGACCGAGCTTCACACCTTGTTGAAATGCGTAGCAAGGACCACTCTTGCATACGACTAAACTCGGCGAGGTTGGCAGCCTTGAACCAAACTCATCACTCCGACCAAAATCACTAGAATGGAAAATCTTGCATCCCCCAAGCCAGGGTTTCCTTTTTGATTATTGTTCAAGGCACCCGTTTAAGCAGAGAAGCACTTTTTCTGAACGGCATCATTATCGGCTCTATACTGGCATTGCTATAAGTATGAAGAAAGTTTCTGACATAGTTACCTCCTATCTGGCGTCACTTGGTGTAGATGTTGTCTTCATGCTCCCTGGAGGAGGCAGCATGCATCTGGTTGATTCTCTAGGCCGAGAACCCCGCCTCTCATACGTCGTCAACCTACACGAACAAGCCTGCGCGATCGCGGCAGAAGCATATGGACAATTTACCAATCATCTCGGTGTGGCTTTGGTCACCACGGGGCCCGGAGGCACCAACGCACTTACCGGAGTGGCAGCAGCCTGGCTTGAATCGACCCCCTGCATCTTCATCTCAGGACAGGTCAAACGAGATGACTTAAAAAGCGATCGAGGGGTTCGCCAGTTTGGTTTCCAGGAAATCGACATCGTGTCGATGACTCAAAGTGTCACGAAATATTCCGTCACAATCACGGACCCAAACAGAATCTTGTATCACCTCCAGAAGGCCTACTATCTTGCCACCAGTGGCCGGCCAGGCCCAGTGTGGCTCGACATTCCGCTTGACGTTCAAGGAGCACAAGTCGACGAAAAAGAGCTTCTATTATTCGACATCAAGTCAAAAGCAACGAACCCACAACACCTGCTGAAACCGGTTCTTCGGACCATTGAACTACTGAACTCATCAGTTCGGCCAGTCGTCCTCGTTGGTAACGGAGTGCGCCTAGCAAGAGCCGAAAGTAAACTCGCTACGGTTCTGGAACGACTCAACGTGCCGGTATTGACAACCTGGAAAGCCCTAGATCTATTTCCAGACAATGACCCCCTTTTCTGCGGGAGCCCAGGTGCGGTTGGACAAAGAGGAGCAAATTTTGTCCAGCAAAACTCAGATTGGATTCTTACACTTGGCGCACGGTTGGACCTTGGCCAGACTGGTTACAGCCACGAAGGGTTTGCTCGCAGTGCTAAAAAAATAGTTGTCGATGTCGATCCAGCTGAAATACAGAAACTCAACACCGAGGTCTCAGTCCCTGTCGCCTCTGATGTCGGAGATTTCTTGGAGGAACTGAATCGTCAATCCGCAGCCATCAAAGATGTTGACCGTCGATCCTGGCTCAAGCAATGTAAGGACTGGAAGGACAAGTATCCGGTCATCTTGCCTGAATACTGGTCGTATACAGACGGCGTGAGTCTTTACGTGTTAGTGGATGTCTTGAGCGAATTGCTAAAGGATGGCGACGTAATAGTACCTGGAAGTTCTGGCGCATGCAGTGAGGTCACAATGCAGGCTTTTCGCATCCGTAGTCACGTACGAGTTCTCAATTCACAGGGACTTGGGGCGATGGGGTTTGGAATACCGGCTGCGATAGGCGCATGCCTAGCGTCTGGCAAACACCCCACCGTCTGTATCGACGGCGACGGGGGCTTCTGGATGAACATTCAAGACCTCGAAACAGTTCGGCGCCTAGACTTGCCGGTGAAGTTCTTTGTATTGAACAACGATGGCTACGGTTCTATTCGAGCTACTCAGAACAGCCATTTCGGTGGCGCTCTTACCGGAGCTGGACCAGATAGCGGTTTAACACTTCCCAGTATAAGAGATGTTTGTTCCGCTTTCGGAATACAGGTATTTCGCCTAGAACATCACACAGATATTCGCGAAAGAGTGAGGGCCATCCTTGCCAATCCAGGTCCGGCTGTGTGTGAGGTAATGGTTTCGCCCAAACAGGCCACAGCCCCTCGTCTATCGTCGAGCCGCCAACCTGACGGGCGGATGGTCTCAAGACCGCTGGAAGACTTAGCACCCTTTCTGGACAGAAAAGAACTCAAAGAGAACATGTTAACTTAGAGCATATTTGACCAGTGACAATCTCCCGAACACATTTTCGAAAGCCAATTAAGAGCTCCATTGGTATGCCTGACAATTGTGGGATTTTCTGCAAAGCATTCGGTGTCACCACTCCTCTTGAGGCTTGGTGACCCAGTACGATGATCGACAACGCTTTTCATTAGTCGAGCCGTGAACGTATTATTCAAGCTTGACCCAAGCACGAAATATCTCTATCAAACTTCAAGGATGAGCCGATTTGGCAAGTGAGTACCCATCGATGACAACTCGGCACATCAGCGTAGTCACACCCTGTTACAACGAAGAGTCGAATGTCGACGCCCTGTACGAGCGGGTTCGCAGTGTCTTTCAGAAGCTAGGACTAGATTCATACGAACATCTATTCATAGACAACGCTTCTACGGACGAAACGGTCAGTCGCTTGCGAAGCCTGGCCAAGCGAGACAAGCACGTCAAGGTCATTATCAACACGCGAAACTTTGGACACATCAGATCTCCTTACCACGCGCTGCTCCAGTGTGAAGGGGATGCGGCGATCATGCTCGCTGCCGATCTTCAAGACCCTCCAGAACTGATTCCTGATTTCCTGGACAAATGGACCGCTGGGTTCAAAGTGGTGCTCGGTGTCAAGACAACCAGCGAAGACCCCGCCCTCATGTTTGCCCTCAGAAAGCTCTACTATGCACTCATAGACCGGTTATCTGACGAAACACAAGTTCGAAACAGCACCGGATTCGGGCTCTACGACCAGTCATTTCTCAAAGTCTTGCGGACCCTCGAAGACCCGTATCCCTACTTCCGGGGAATTGTCACTGAACTAGGCTTTTCTTACGCAACTATCCCCTATGCCCAACGAAAACGCGTCAAAGGGATGACCAAGAACAACTGGTACACCCTCTACGATATCGGCATCCAGGGCATCATGAATCATTCAAAAATCCCTCTGAGACTGGCAACCATGCTTGGGCTCTTCAGCGCTGCATTGAGCTTAGTAGCAGCGGCTGCCTACCTCGTCATGAAGCTTGTCTTTTGGTCAAATTTACCAATTGGAATCGCTCCAATCATCATAGGGATGTTCTTTATTGCCTCAGTACAATTGTTATTCTTGGGGGTTCTTGGCGAATACGTCGGCTCAATCTATACGCAGGTCAGAAACCGCCCTCTCGTTGTAGAACGGGAACGAATTAATTTCGACGAGCAGGAGTCCGAACAAAACGGCACCACCCTGCACTAATCGCCACAACCCCTGACATGAAACACAACGTGTTCTCACGGTATTTTCTGGCAGGCCTGTGGAACACGGTGTTTGGCTACGGTGTATTTGCTGGATTGATCGCGCTCTACGCCGACTACACCCATTACTTGCTTATCGCGTTGGGAAGTAACGTACTCGCGATAACTAATGCCTATGTGGTACACAAACTCTGGGTCTTCAGAACCAAGGGTAACTATGTCAGCGAATACATACGATATTGGCTGGTCTACGGAGCCACCGCCGGGCTAGGCTTGCTCGCTCTGGCCATTCTAGTAAGTGGGCTGATGGTCAATATCTACCTTGCCCAAGCTGGTGTTTTATGTGCACAGGTTATTTTCAGCTTTATGGGACACCGAAAATTCTCATTTGGCAGTAGCATTAATTCATAAACCTCCCCTTTGGATTTCACGAAACCTGAACGGCCGCAAGAGGATGAATCGCCGCGTTAGAACGCCAATGGCGCATCAGGGCACCTTGCCCAAGAGGTCGAAGATATCAAGTCTCCTGCATGACAGACGACTTTGCGAGAAGGAAGATTGGCCAGTGACACCTGGGTGACAAGCATGTTTGATGAGCGCCCACTAGCTCTCACTGCCTCGCGAGCGCTCACCCAACCCCTCAGTTGTTTGTTCTATGTGTTACATGAGTCCGCCATAAGGATCGAAGGCTACAGGTCATGGGATTTACCAACCCCGCCGCCGGTCTTAGCCCAGTTCGCACGGCATCCAATAGACCCATCATAGAGTCCGTCGAAGAACCCACCGCACTGATCCTCACTCTTCTTGTTCCAGCAGCTGCCCCGGATTGTCTACCAAGGGTCCGATTACTCAAGGCCATACTCACGCTATGGCCTGCAGCCCCATAGGCACTAGCTATGCCCTCTACAAACCGATAGGCATCAGCGACAGTTCGTCCTGGATCGAGCTCACAGACCCGGCTTGTCGTCAGAGTTGCGTCACCAGTCATCGGTTCACCACTTGGAATTAACCTCCTCACCCTGACATGGCGAGCCGCAGCGTCACATGTCAGATGTCTGCTGGCCTAAGCCGTGACCGAACCCTCGTAGAATCGTCCGATTGCGCTGCCTGTTATCTAGACAGCAGCTCAGTAAGATCAGAATAAAACATCATGACCAATAGGTCGTAGTTCCTGGCAAATGCCGAGCTTACATACAGAGGCTCTCGCAGAACCACCAAATTAGGGGAATTCTCATTCCGAGGCAAAGAGCGTGACATGCTCACCGCATCCTGAACAGTGTGTCCGTCCCTCAACGTGCATGGTGTCACTTGAACCACGCCACCTAGGGGTATGTCCTGCCCAAAAGATGGCGAGACATTCATGAACCCACTCGCCATAAAGAAAGCAGTGATAATTAGTCTGTTGATATTTCCTGCCATCATCTCACTCCTTATTTTGGATGAGTCTCACTGGATCCACTATTTCAATCCATGTTCAAACATAACCCTGATGGGCCGGGTTCGGCTATCGTAAGATATTTTGACACTGTAGGTGCGCACTAGGGACCCTGTGTGGTGGGATAACATCCTACCGCTGACCCGAAACCAACGGAGGATACATGATCCGGGGAACAACCAAAATATTCGAGTCGGTCAAACCTAGATCCGCATCCCTCATGACCCTCGCGCAACTCCGTTTCCTTGAACTGGCCAGTAGAGGGTGAGCATCGCCTACGAGCACGACTCGTTTTCTCGGACAATTGACTCAGCATCGGTAGAATGGTGGTGACATGATCGGCGAGGTGGAGAACCGCAAGGCAGAGCGCAAGGCAGCAGATAGCCGGTACAACGAAGCCTTGACCAGGCTGGACCAGGCACTGCCTCGACTCCCTGAACTCCTGCCCACACTGAAAGCTCTTTCAAGTGCACTGGACCTACAAGGGCTTGACAACCCTCCGGCTATACAGGCACCTGCCCTAGTTCACCACACAGGTTGGCGCGGTCGTCTGGCCCGGTTTGTCTGGAACCTCGTCGAACCGTGCTTCGCACAACAACAAACACTTAACGAGCAAACGCACACACACATTAGGCAGACTGCGGATGCGGTCGGCCACCTAGCAACCACATTGGCTGACAGTCTCACTGCTGAGCGGGAGGCCCTCCAAAAGCTGACCACCTTCGATTCGATCCTGCTGCAGTATCTGCAACAGATTACGCCGTTTGTTGACACAAAGATCTATGAGATCGAGGCATCGCTGGATGAAGTCAGGATGGCAGCTATTTCTGCACGGCGTGCTGCACAAGCGACCAGCCAAGGTACGGCACGGAATCTCCAGAATGTTGCCCAGTCGACCTCAAAGGCCGAACTGTCCCACGGCCCAACAACATCTAAGGGGTCTTCTGAGAAGGCCGGCAGCCTTGGAGCCGGCTACATAGGGTTCGAAGACTTGTTCCGTGGTAGCTCGGACGACATTCGCAAACGGCAGGCCGACTACGCCGAACGGTTGTCCGGCTGTTCAAAGGTTCTCGACATCGGCTGCGGCCGTGGAGAACTTCTGGACTTACTCCGCGAACATGGCGTAACAGCGATTGGCGTCGACGCCAATGCCGAGATGGTAGATGTTTGCGTCGGAAGGGGCCATAGCGCCTACCAGGCCGACGGGATTACCTATCTGGCAGATCTCACAGACAACAGCCTAGACGGGGTTACGGCCATCCAGGTTGTCGAACATCTCCAACCCAAAGAACTCCAACAACTCTTGGAAACCACATTCGACAAGTTGTGTGTTGGTGGCACCCTTGTGCTCGAAACAATCAACGCATCATGCTGGGTAGCCTTCTTTGAAAGCTACATCCGTGACATTACCCACGTTCGTCCGCTCCATCCAGAAACCCTCAAGTTCTTGGTTGTGGCAGCCGGATTTGAGCAGGTCGATATCCATTTCAGATCGCCAGTTTCTGAAACCGGACGACTACAACATGTCCCAAACACTGGACTCACACCTGAGCTTACTGAAGCGGTAGGTACCATCAACTCAAACATCGATCGACTGAACGAGCGCCTGTTCACGTATCTAGATTTCGCGGTCATCGGTGTCAAACAGGGATGAGGCAACGCCTGGGCATAGTCACACCCCACATGACCGCCAGACTTTTGTTGGCATTGCCCACCTTGGCTTGAGAGAGTCTGTAGGATCGTCGATGACGACGTTATCATCAGTCTACGAACAACGCTGTAACAGCTGCTTGTGCAGCGCTGAGCTGTCGACCACCAGCTCACCAGTAGACTCGTTCAAGCTCCAAAGCCCAAAACTGAAAATTAATTTCTTGGCATAGTGATGAACACCCAGAGCATCTCAGTACCAGGGCGATACTACATGTAATTCACCTCTGCAAACTGCACCCCAGCTCCCCTATAAACCCCACAGCAACGCCTGACAATTTTCAAAACCTAGATGAGCACATTACAGTTTCACCGGAACGGGCAGTGGTGATATGGTCACCCAGACAGACTAATGCGAGACTGGAACCGATTCGTACTACTCGGTGGCTTGATAGTCACTTTAGCCCTCTTGCCCGAGTTGAGCTCTGCTCAAGGCCTTCCCCTGACAGGATGGGGAGCACCAGATCTGAGAGGCCTATGGAATCACGGCACCGCCACCCCTTTGGAACGTCCAGAGCAACATGCGGACAAAGAATTTCTGACCGACGAAGAAATCGCAGGTGTCAACGAAGCCGCCCGTTCGACCGATGGAGTCGGTGCCCGACGCGCTGTCTGGTGGGAACGACCTCTATCGGATGGACGCACCTCAATGATTATCAGTCCGCCTGAGGGCCGTATTCCCTACACGACCGAAACGGTGAACCGACTGAGCGCTATGCCTCCACTCGGTGCCGATGACCCTGAGGACAGAAGTCCATCTGAACGGTGCATCACTTACGGCATCCCTCGACTCGGTGGCCCCTACAGTCAGAACATTCATCTGGTACAAACCCCAGACCACGTAATGTTACTGTTTGAGATGGTTCATGAATTCCGGGTCATACCGCTCGACGGTCGACCTCACCTACCCTCGAACATCGGTCAGTGGCTCGGAGACTCCCGGGGACACTGGGAGGACAACACCCTGGTAGTCGAGACCACAAACTTCAATGACCGACAGCTCTATCGGCGTTTGCCGCTCACCGCTACCCGACTCATCGAACGATTCACCCCAGTCGATGCTGACACACTCCGCTATGAGGTCACATTCGAGGACCCGACCACATGGGTCGAACCATGGACAGCCGCAATCGACATGTCCAGGACCCCAGGACCGATGTTCGAGTTTGCCTGTCATGAAGGGAATGTCGGGATGACTGCCCTCCTTGAAATCGCCCGCGGTGAAGAGCAACGCCAAACCGGGCATTGACCCGCTCGTTCACTTTCCCCCCTGATAAAGAGAAGACCTGGTCAAGCTCCGAAAAGCCAAATACACAGTGGAAGCTGTCCGAACAAGGCGTGGGTAGCCGCATTGCAGCTCGTACGCTCTAGATTCCTTGGTGGTTTTGCCAAGTCATTGAACCAGTGGCCCCACAGTGGTAGGTTGAAGCCGCTTGAAGGGGTACGGAACCCTGAAACAAAGGAGTTCTGATGACATATTCTGTTCGCTCCGTTCTGGCGCTTGGCGTGTTGGGCATCGCTGCGCAACCAGTAGCCG